>Ga0190274_10000906_pt1 | contig 17219 bp, 16 predicted proteins | sample Popmic531T_FD_133002 | JGI IMG/M metagenome (GOLD analysis project Ga0190274, IMG submission 133002) | Populus adjacent soil microbial communities from riparian zone of Yellowstone River, Montana, USA - 531 T | ecosystem: Environmental > Terrestrial > Soil > Riparian zone | place: USA: Montana... | reverse complement strand
TCGGCGTCGCGCCCGAGCACAAATTGCGGGTGATCGCGCCGGATGTCGGCGGCGGTTTCGGGTCGAAGATATTTATTTATCCGGAAGAGGTCGTCTGCCTGTGGGCGTCCAAGAAGGTGGAGCGTCCGGTGAAATGGACGGCCGACCGTTCGGAAGCCTTCATCACCGACGCGCATGGCCGCGATCATGTCACGCATGCCGAATTGGGATTCGACGAGAACAACAAGATCGTCGGCATGAAGGTGAAGACCATCGCCAATCTCGGCGCCTATATGTCGACCTTTTCGTCGGCAGTGCCGACCTTCCTTTACGCGACGCTGCTTTCGGGCCAGTACGACATTCCCTCGATCTATTGCGAGGTGGATTCGGTCTACACCAACACCGTGCCGGTCGATGCCTATCGCGGGGCAGGGCGGCCGGAAGCAACCTTTGTGGTGGAGCGGCTGATGGAAGTCTCCGCGCGCGAGCTCGGCGTCGATCCCGCGGAGCTGCGCAAGAAGAATTTCGTCACGAGCTTCCCGTATCAGACCGTGGTGGCATCGCTCTATGACGCGGGCGACTACAACGCTTCGCTCAGCAAGGCGATGGAAATTCACGACACCAAGGGGTTCGCCAAGCGCAAGCGCGAAAGCGCCAAGAAGGGCAAGCTGCGCGGCATCGGCTACTCGACCTATATCGAGGCTTGTGGCGTCGCGCCGTCCGCGGTGGTCGGTTCGCTCGGCGCCGGAGTGGGGTTGTGGGAATCCGCCGAGGTGCGGGTGAACCCGACCGGCTCCGTTGAGGTTCTAACCGGCTGCCATCAGCACGGGCAGGGGCACGAAACCACGTTCGCGCAGCTGGTTTCGGACCGGCTCGGCATTCCGATCGACAATGTCAACGTCGTGCACGGTGACACCGACAAGGTTCAGTTCGGCATGGGCACCTATGGCTCGCGATCCGGCGCGGTCGGCATGTCGGCGATCGTGAAAGCGCTCGATAAGGTCGAGGCCAAGGCGAAGAAGATCGCAGCCCATCTGCTCGAAGCCGCCGAGGGCGATATCGAGTTCAAGGACGGCAAGTTCACCGTGGCCGGCACCGACAAGGCGATAGCCTTTGCGGATCTGGCGCTGCAGGCCTATGTCGGACATAAATTCCCGACCAGCGAGATCGAGCCGGGACTTAAGGAGGGCGCGTTCTACGACCCCACCAATTTCACCTTCCCGGCCGGCTGTCATATCTGCGAGCTTGAGATCGATCCCGACACCGGTGCAACCACCATCGCGCAATGGACCGCGGTCGACGATTTCGGCACCATCATCAATCCGATGATCGTGGAAGGCCAGGTGCATGGCGGTATCGCGCAAGGGGTGGGCCAGGCGCTGCTGGAGCACGCGGTCTATGACAAGGACGGCCAGCTCATGTCCGGCTCGTTCATGGACTACGCCATGCCGCGCGCAGAGAATTTCCCGACCTTCCAGGTCGACATGACCAAGACCATCTGCCCGTCCAATCCGCTGGGCATCAAGGGCTGCGGCGAGGCCGGTGCGATCGCGGCACCTGCCGCGGTCATGAACGCCATCACCAACGCCATCGGCACCGAACAGATCGACATGCCTGCCACGTCATCCGCCGTCTGGCGCGCCATTCAAAAATCCGCGCCTGCGCGCGCTGCTTAATTCGAAGGGACAACATCATGTACGCATTCAAATACGAACGTCCGACCTCGGTCCGGCAGGCGGCCGCGCTTCTCACCGGCAACGAGGATGCGAAATTGCTGGCCGGTGGCCATTCGCTGATCCCGGTGATGAAGCAGCGGCTGGCATCACCGAAGCTGATCGTCGATCTCTCGAAGATCGAAGGACTGACCGGCGTCGAAGTCACACCGCGCACCGTCACCATCAAGGCTATGACGAAGCATCGCGATGTCGCCAATTCCAAGGAATTGCTGGAAGTGATGCCGGCGCTTGCAAGCGTGCCGGCCTCGATCGGTGATCCGCATGTGCGCCAGACCGGCACTATCGGCGGCTCGGTCGCCAACAACGATCCGAACGCGGATTATCCGGCAGCGTGCCTTGGGCTCGGCGCCACCATCGTCACCAACAAGCGCAAGATCGCGGCCGACGATTATTTCAAAGGCATGTTCGATACCGCGCTCGAGCCGGACGAGATCATCACCGAGATCACCTTCCCGATCGTGAAGAAGGCCGCGTATCAGAAGTTCAAGCACCCGGCCTCGGGCTTCGCGCTGGTTGGCGTGTTCGTGTCCAAGCGCTCATCGGAAATCCGGGTGGCGGCGACCGGCGCCGGCTCGAACGGTGTGTTCCGTGTCACCGCTTTTGAGGAAGCGCTGAAGAAACGCTTTGCGCCGAAGTCGCTCGAAGGCGTGACGATCTCACCCGACGGCATCAACAGCGACATTCACGGTTCGGCGGAATATCGTGCGCATCTGGTCGGCGTGATGGCGCGCCGCGCGGTGGCGGCAGCGAACGAGCGCGGCGGAGAGGACGAATAGGAAGGGGCGGCTTTAAGCCGCCTCTTTCTGCAACTCCCCGAGCAGATCCCGCAAGTTTAGCGGGTCGGTTTTCATCTTGATGCCGCCATCGGCATCCCGCGGCCATTGCTCGCGGGGCCGATCCCAGTAAAGCTCCACGCCATTGTCGTCGAAATCGCGAAGATAAAGCGCCTCGCTGACCCCGTGATCGCTCGCGCCGTCGAGCTGGATGCCGGCGTCGATCAGGCGGCGCAGCGCATCGGCGAGTAGCCGCCGGGTCGGATAGACAATGGCGATATGGTAGAGCCCGGTGGTGCCGGGGGCGGGCGGCTGGCCGCCGCGGCTCTCCCAGGTATTGAGTGCGATGTGATGGTGATAGCCGCCGGCCGACATGAAGACCGCGCCGGGGCGGCGGTAGGTTTCCTCGAAACCGAGCACGTCGCGGTAGAACGGCAGCGCCCGTTCGATGTCGGCGACCTTCAGGTGAACGTGGCCGATCCTGACACCGGGATCGATGGGGCGGGCGGGCATATCGGACATGGCAGGGTTTCCTGGGCAGCTTCGCTCAAAATGCGGAAAATCGGCCTATATGTAGGCTGGACGCTTGCCGCGGCAAGCTGGCATAGCTCATTGCAGCCGTTCGTCCCCGCGAAAGCGGGGACCCAGAGTCAATGACTGGATTCCCGCTTTCCCGGGAATGAGCGGGTCAGGTCTGAGGTTTTCCATTGGCTAAATCCAAGCTCATCCCCACCTCCATCGACGCGACCCTGTCGCTGCTCTCCGCCGGCCATTATGTCGGCGACCGGTCGCTTGCGACCGTGCTGTTTCTCGCGCTCAGGATGGGCCGGCCGCTTTTCCTGGAAGGCGAGGCCGGTGTCGGCAAGACCGAGATCGCCAAGGTGCTGGCCGAGACGCTCGGCCGCAAGCTGATCCGCCTGCAATGCTATGAGGGTCTCGACGTCTCGGCCGCCGTCTATGAATGGAATTATGCCGCCCAGATGATTGCGATCCGGCTTGGTGAAGCCGAAGGTAATACCGACCGCCAGCGGCTGGAGCATGACGTGTTCTCCGAGCGCTACCTGATCAAGCGGCCGCTACTCCAGGCGCTCGAACCCGATCCCGCCGGCGCGCCGGTGCTCCTGATCGACGAGCTAGATCGCACCGACGAGGCCTTCGAAGCTTTCCTGCTGGAAGTGCTCGCCGATTATCAGGTGACGATCCCGGAAATGGGGACGGTGAAGGCGGCGCATCCGCCGATCGTGATCATCACTTCCAACCGCACGCGCGAAATCCACGACGCGCTGAAGCGGCGCTGCCTCTATCACTGGGTCGGCTATCCCGATGCCGAGCGCGAATTGTCGATCGTGCGCACGAAAGTCCCAGGCATTGCCGAAAAACTGTCGGCGGAGATCGTTCATTTCGTGCAGGCGCTGCGCCAGCAGGAATTGTTCAAGGCACCAGGCGTCGCCGAAACGCTCGACTGGGCGACGGCGCTTTCGGAGCTTGATGTGGTTGCGCTCGATCCGGCAACGGTGTCGGACACGCTCGGCGTTCTGCTCAAGTATCAGGACGATATCGCCCGCCTGGATGGCACCAAGGTGAAGGAGCTTCTGGACGACGTTCGCGCGCAGCTTCGCGCGGCGGAGTGAGCATGTCCGACAAACCCGGCCGCCTCGCCGAGAACATCGTCTATTTCGCGCGCGCGCTGCGTGCGGCCGGCATCCCCGTCGGACCTGGCTCGGTGATGGATGCGCTCGAGGCGTTGCGCGTCGCCGGTGTCGGTTCGCGCGAAGACTTCTACTGGACGCTGCATTCGGTATTTGTGAAGCGGCACGAGCATACAATCCTGTTCGATCAGGCGTTTCGGCTGTTCTTTCGCAAGCGCGCCTATTTCGACCAGTTGATGGCGATGATGCTGCCGCAGGTCGTGCAGCAGCCCGACAACACTCCGCCTCCGCCGGCCGCGAAGCGCGTTCTGGATGCCATGTTCAAGAGTGAGGCCAAACAGCAGCCGCAGGAGAAGAAGGACGTCGAGATCGACGCGCGGCTGACGGTGTCCGACCGCGAAGTATTGGAGAAAAAAGACTTCGCGCAGATGTCGGCCGCTGAAATCGCCGAAGCCAAGCAGGCCATCGCGCAACTCGTGCTGCCGCTCGACGAGGTGAAAACGCGGCGCCTTCGGCCGTCGCGGCATGGCCACAGAATCGATCTTCGACGCACGCTGCGATCCAGCATGAAGGCGGGCGGGGCAGTGATCGATTTGAAATATCTCGGGCCCAAGACGCGCCAACCGCCAATCGTCGCCTTGCTCGATATTTCCGGATCGATGAGCCAGTACACGCGTCTGTTCCTGCATTTTCTGCACGCTGTGACGGACAACCGAAAACGCGTCTCGACCTTCCTGTTCGGCACTCGGCTGACCAACGTCACCCGTGCGCTGAAAGCAAAGGACCCGGACGAGGCGCTGGCGGCCTGTTCCGGCGGCGTGCTGGACTGGTCAGGCGGCACCCGGATTGCGCCATCGCTGGCGGCCTTCAACCGGCAATGGAGCCGTCGGGTTCTTTCTCAGGGCGCCGTCGTGTTACTGATTACAGATGGCCTTGAGCGGGAGCCCGGCAATCAGCTCGGCTTCGAGATGGACCGGCTGCATCGTTCCTGCCGGCGGCTGATCTGGCTCAATCCCTTGTTAAGATTTGAGGGCTTCGAGGCAAAGGCGAGCGGCATCAAAGTGATGCTGCCCTATGTTGACGAATTGCGTCCGATACACAATCTCAATGCCATGAAGGATTTGTGCCGCGCGCTGTCGGCCGATGGCGACGGCAAGGCCGAAGCGAAGTATTGGTTGAACAAGGTGGCATAGAGCATGAGCCCGAAAAGCTTGCTCTCGACCTGATCGGGGGTGGGAATCGGTTTTCGGACAAGCTCATGCTCACACATAGATTCAACGCCGGAATGTAAGAGGATTCCAATGACTCAGAATTCGCTGGCGACGGACGAGGACATTCTGAAAGCCGCGGAGGACTGGCGGAAGGCGGGGCGCGGGGTTGCGCTCGCCACCGTAGTCGAGACCTGGGGTTCGGCGCCGCGGCCGGTCGGCTCCAATCTGGTGATCGACGGGGAAGGCAACTTCCTGGGCTCGGTCTCCGGCGGCTGCGTGGAAGGCGCGGTGGTGACCGAAGCCATCGACGTGATCGAAAGCGGCAAGCCGAAAACACTGGAATTCGGCGTCGCCGACGAGACCGCCTGGAAAGTGGGTCTTTCCTGCGGCGGCACCATTCGAGTCTATGTCGAGAAGGTGGAGTAACGTCTTTTGCGCCTCGATATCCTCTCCGCCCTCAACAGCGAACGCGCGCATCGCCGCGCAGCGATTGTCGTTACCGATGTCGCAAGCGGCGAGCAGCGGCTGGTAAAGGGCGTCGACGCAGCAAAGGATCCGCTGAAGGATATCCTCGAAAAGCACATCCGCAGCGGCAAGAGCGGGATGGAGGAGATGCCGTCCGGCAAGGTGTTCCTCACCGTTTACGTGCCGCCGCCGCGGCTTGTGATCACGGGTGCCGTGCATATCAGCCAGGCGCTGGCGCCGGTCGCGAAGCTGCTCGACTACGACGTGATCATCGTCGATCCGCGCACCGCTTTTGCGACGCCTGACCGATTTCCCGATGTCACCTTGCTGGCGCAATGGCCGGACGAAGCGCTGCCGCCGCTCAACATCGACCGCTTCACCGCCTTCGTCGCGCTCACGCATGATCCGAAGATCGACGATCCGGCGCTGACGCACGCACTATCGAAGGATTGCTTCTATATCGGCGCGCTCGGCTCGCGGAAGACCCATGCGCGCCGGCTTGAACGGTTAAAGGCGCAAGGCATTGGCGACAACGAATTGTCGCGCATTCACGCACCGATCGGGCTGGATATCGGCGCGGTGTCGCCGCCGGAAATCGCAGTCTCCATCATGGCCGAGATAACCGCGCGTCTGCGGCAGGTTCCGGAGAAGGCGGCATGAAATTCGGACCCGTCCCGCCGGAAGATGCGATCGGCGCAACTGCCGTGCACACCATTCGAAAGGGCGAACTCGTCCTGAAGAAGGGCACGGTGATCGATGCGGCTCATGTCGCGGCGCTCAAGGTCGCCGGCATTGCCGATGTCGTGGTGGCGAGGCTCGATCCGGGCGATGTGTCGGAGGATGACGCGGCCGCCGCGATTGCCGAGGCCATTGCAGGTGAGGGCGTCCACGCGGACAGGGCGTTCACTGGCCGCTGCAACCTGTTTGCGGACAAGGCGGGTGTGCTGATCGTCGATCGGGCGCCGATCGATGCGATGAATCGCATCGATGAAGCGGTGACGCTTGCGACGCTGCCGGCCTACAAGCCGGTAGTCGAAGGCGAGATGCTGGCAACGGTGAAGATTATTCCGTTCGCTGTCGCAGGCGACATCTTCATGTCGGCGATGAAGACGGCACAGGCCGCAAAGCCGCTGGTGCGGGTTGCTCCCTACAAGGTGAGGAAAGTCGGCGTGGTGTCCACGCTGCTGCCGGGGCTGTCTCCAAAGGTGATCGACAAGACACTCAAGATAACCGAAGAACGGCTTGCGCCCGCAGGCGCGCGCATTGTTGCGGAGCGGCGTGTGCCGCACGAGCAGGTGGCGCTTGCAAAGGCGATCCGTGAAGTCGAGACCGAGGGCGCCGAGCTCGTCATCGTGTTCGGCGCTTCAGCCATTGCTGACCGGCGTGACGTGATCCCGGCGGCGATCGAGGCGGTAGGCGGCAGCATCGAGCATTTCGGCATGCCGGTCGACCCTGGCAACCTGATGCTGATCGGCACCGCGCATGGCCGCCCGGTGCTGGGCGCGCCGGGCTGCGCGCGCTCGCCGAAGGAAAACGGTTTCGACTGGGTGCTGATGCGACTGTTGGCGGGTTTGCCGGTGAGTCGCGAGGACATCACCGGTTTGGGCGTCGGCGGATTGCTGATGGAGATCGTCACGCGGCCGCAGCCTCGCGAGGAGCCAGTGGTGGAAAAGAGAGACAGCTTCGCCGCGGTTATCCTGGCCGCAGGACGATCCACGCGGATGGGAGGTTCGAACAAGCTGCTGGCCGAGATTACCGGCAAGCCGCTGGCGCGGATCGCAGCGGAGGCGGCGCTGAAGTCGCGCGCCCATCCGGTGATTGTGGTTACCGGCCATCAAGGCGAAACCGTCCGGAAAGCCTTGCAGGACCTGCCGCTGCAATTCGCCGAGAATCCCGATTTCGCCGACGGTTTGTCCACCTCGCTGCGGACCGGCCTGTCGGCTTTGCCGGCCGATATCGACGGCGCGGTGGTGTTGCTCGCGGATATGCCGCAGGTGGACAGCATACTGATCGACAAGCTGATTTCGGCCTATGACCCGGACCGGGGAGGGCTGATTGCGGTGCCGGTGATGGCCGGGAAGCGTGGCAATCCGGTGCTGTGGTCGCGGCGATTTTTCCCCGAATTGATGCAGCTCGACGGCGATGTCGGCGCCCGCCATCTGATTGCAAAATATAGCGAAGCGGTCGTCGAAGTGCCGGTGACCGGCACGGCCGCACTGACCGATATCGATACCCCCGACGCCCTCAAAGCCATCAAGGCCGAGCTCGAACGCCACTGATTGTCGGCGTTGGCCGGCACCGCGCCCGGCGCTTTTCCCGCAGATATTCGGCGTTTGCCGGCGATCGTCAGGCGGCCCGATACGGCGCGGCCTGGCGCTTGCACCTTTTTGTGATTTGATTTATGACTGACTGGTCAGTCATAAATTTGAACCTAAATATCCGTTGCGGTCACGAACCAAAGACAGCACTGAATTTCGGGAACGCGACCATGCCGAAGTCAAAATCCGATACCGCCCGCCGCGCGCCGACCGGTACCCCCTTGGCGAAGCGCTCAGGTGCAAAGCTTTCTAACGCGAAACGCGCTGCGAAATCCGCTCGAAGCGATCCGATGCCGGGAGCGGCTGCATCGAAGCCGCAAGTCGCGAACGGCACACAAAGCGTGCGCGAAATGCGCAGTGCCGCGCGTCGCCAGGCGATATTGTCGGCAGCGCTCGATGAATTCTCGGCCGCGGGATTTGCCGCAGCCCGCCTTGACGATGTCGCAAAGCGCGCCGGCGTCGCCAAGGGCACGATCTATCTCTACTTCGCCGACAAGGAGACGCTGTTCCAGGAGCTGGCGCGCTCGATGATGAGTCCGCTGGTCGGCAACATCGAGAGCTTCGCGTCCGCCGACATCCCGCTGCCGATGCTGCTGGAGGGCCTCGCTGATTTGTTCACGCGCGAGGTGATCGGCTCGCGGCGCAAAGATATCATCCGCCTGATCATCTCCGAAGGTCCGCGCTTTCCCTCGCTTGCCGAATTTTATCACCGCGAAGTGTTGAGCCGTGTGATTGCAGCGCTTCGTATCGTGCTGCAGCGCGCCTATGACCGCGGCGAGTTGCGCCAAAAGTCGCTGATTGAGTTTCCGCAATTGTTGGCGGCGCCGGGCCTCGTTGCGATCATCTGGAATGCGATGTTCGAGCGCATCGCGCCGCTCGATGCGCGAGCGATGCTGAAGGCCCATCTCGACATCATCCTGGACCGCAGGAGCGCGGCATGACCATGAAGCAATGGGTACTCATGCCTGTTCTCGCGCTGGCTCTGTTGGCGTCCGCGTGCAGCAAAGGCGGCGACGACATCTATCAGGGCTGGATCGAGGGCGACTTCATCTTCGTCAGTCCCGACGAGCAGGGGCGTATCGAGACGATGATGGTGCGGCAGGGCGATCAGGTGAAAACCGGACAGCTCATGTTCACGCTCGATCAGGAACTGCAGGCCGCCGATCTCGGGGTCGCCGAAGCCACCCTCGCCAACGCCAAACAGGCCTTCGATCGGGCGCAGCAGCTCATGAAGAGCGGCTCCGGCACGCAGAAGGACTTCGACTTCACGCAGGCGCTGTTTCGGGAAGCGCAGGCACGGCTCGCCGCCGCGCAAACCCGGCTGATGCGGCGCAAGGTCCTGAGCCCGGTCAACGGGCTGATCCAGACCGTCTATTTCCGGCCCGGAGAAACCGTGCCGCCCGGGCGCGCCATCGTTTCGATCCTGCCACCCGGCAACGTGAAGCTGCGCTTCTTCGTGCCGGAGCCGATGCTGGCGCGGATCGCGATCGACGATGCGGTCCGGTTCGGTTGCGACGGCTGTCCGGCCGATCTTACCGGAAAGATCAGCTTCATTTCGCGGTATGCCGAATACACCCCGCCGGTCATCTATTCGCAGCAGGAGCGCCACAAGCTGGTCTATCTCGTTGAAGCAATGCCGGCCAATCCTGCGGCGCTGCGCGTCGGTCAGCCGGTCGACGTGGTGGTGACGCCCAAAGCTTCCGGCACCAACGCTCCCCTGACAAGCGCTCCTGCCGGTGACGTTCCTGCCAGCAAGGCTCCAGCAAAATGACGGTGAGCCCCGAAATGGCTTCCGTTCCGGAAATTGCCATCGACGTGCATGGCCTGACCAAGTCGTTTGGCGACCGCGTGGTGGTGCGCGACCTTTCGATGCAGGTGAAAAGGGGCACGATCTACGGCTTTCTCGGACCGAACGGATCGGGCAAGACCACCACCATCCGCATGCTCACCGGCCTGCTCACGCCAGACAAGGGGGAGGGCACCTGTCTCGGCTACAACATCCGCACGCAAGCCAACGAGATCAAGCTACATGTCGGCTACATGACGCAGCGCTTCAGCCTTTATCAGGATCTCACGGTCGCGGAGAATCTGGAATTCGTCGCGCGGCTCTACCTGATGAAAAATCCGGTGCAGGCGGCTCGCGACATGATCGCGCGGCTCGGGCTCAACGGCCGCGAGAAGCAATTGGCGGGCGAATTGTCCGGCGGCTGGAAACAGAGGCTCGCGCTCGGCGCCTGCACCTTGCCGAACCCGCAGCTTCTCCTGCTTGACGAGCCGACCGCGGGCGTGGACCCCAAGGCACGGCGCGAATTCTGGGACGAGATCCATGCGCTCGCTGCCGAAGGCCTGACGGTATTGGTCTCTACTCATTACATGGACGAGGCCGAACGCTGCCACGAGATCGCGTATATCGCATATGGCGAATTGCTGACGCATGGCACCGTCGGCGAGGTCATCAAGCAGGCGGGTCTCGTCACCTACGATGTCAGCGGCAAGATCAACGGGCTCTTGAAGGAATTGCACGACAAGCCCGGTATCGACATGGTGGCGCCGTTCGGCAATAGCCTCCACGTCTCCGGGCGCGACGCTGCAAAGCTCGAAGATGCAATCGCGCCCTACCGCGAGCGGGAAGGGCTGACCTGGACGAAATCGGAGCCCTCGCTGGAAGACGTGTTCATCGACCTGATGGGTCGTGCCAAGGATAATTTCCAGTGAGCGCGCGCACCTCCCGATGGACCGGCTTCTGGCGTCGCACGCAGGCGATGCTGATCAAGGAATTCATCCAACTTCGGCGCGACCGCGTGTCGTTTGCGATGATCGTAATGATCCCGCTGATGCAGCTCGTTCTGTTCGGCTATGCGATCAACACCACGCCGCGCGATCTGCCGACCGCCGTGCTGCTGCAGGAGAGCAGCGATCTCGGCCGCTCGGTTCTGAAGGCGATGCAGAACACCCGCTATTTCAAGGTGACGCATCTGGTCGAAGACCAGGCGGAGTTCGACCGTTTGCTGGCATCGGGCACGGTTCTGTTCGGCGTGGAAATTCCGCGCGGTTTTGAACGCGACATACGAAGGGGCGACAAGCCCGCGCTGTTGGTTGCTGCCGATGCCACCGATCCGGTGGCCTCGGGTTCGGCGCTTGGCGCGCTCGGGCAACTGGTTCGCACCGCGCTGCAAAACGAGCGCTCCATTCCGGACGGCGGCCAGCCGCTATTCGAAATCCGAACCCACGCGCGCTACAACCCGGCGGCCGAGACCGCGCTCAACATCGTGCCGGGTCTGGTCGGCACCATCCTCACCATGACCATGCTGATCTTCACCGCGCTTTCCGTGACGCGCGAGATCGAGCGCGGCACGATGGAAGCCTTGCTGGCGATGCCGATCACGCCGGTCGAGATCATGCTCGGCAAGATCATTCCCTATGTCTTCGTAGGCTTCATCCAGGCAACACTGATCGTCGGCACCGGCGTGCTGCTGTTTCATGTGCCCATTCTCGGCAGCCTGATGTTGCTGGCCGTGCTCTCGACCTTGTTCATCGCCGCCAATCTGTCGATCGGCTACACCTTTTCGACCATCGCGCAGAACCAGTTGCAGGCCATGCAGATGTCGATGATGTTCTTTCTGCCGAACATTCTGCTTTCCGGGTTCATGTTTCCATTCGCTGGCATGCCGCAATGGGCGCAATGGATCGGGGAGGCGCTGCCGCTCACGCATTATATTCGCATCGTGCGCGCGATCATGCTGAAGGGTGCGACAATCGAGGATCTGCGCTATGACGCGGTAGCGCTGTTCATTTTGATGCTGGTGGCGATGACCATCGCGGTGACGCGGTTCAGGCGCACGCTGGATTGACCGCGGTTTATCTCCGAGCGATCAACCCAACCCGCCCGTAAGGTCCTTCATGCCCGCCGGAATCGCTTGCCCATCCGGCGGCGAGCGACCATTCGACCGTGCTGGTGCGAAATCCCGTGACGTGAATTCCGGCGCGCCATTGCTTGTAGGAATCGCCGCCGGCAAAGCCGCCGACCTCCGGACCGATGTAGAAACTATCGAACACGCGCCAGCCGAAGGCCAGGCGCGCCGAATAGCTCGGCCCGACGCTCGTGACCGAAGCGTCGGCGGCCCACATCGTGAGCGCATTCGGCTCGTACCAGAGTTCGATCGCGCCGCGGATGCCGGTATGAAGGCCACGCAGGTTGTTGGTCGGGTCGTATGGAGTGAACCAATGGTATTGCGAGTCGACGCCTGCAAACACCGTGACGAACAGCTTGTCGCGCACAAAGCGATAGCCCGCCATCGCGAAGCCGGTGAATTGGCGCCCGGTCACCTCGATGTCACCAAGCGTGCCGGACAGATATTGATAAGTGCCTGCACCGGCGAGCAGCTTGAACGCGAAACCCTCGCGGTCGATGCCGCCGGGCGACCATACGCCGCCGCCGAACGAGAACGAGCCCTGCCGCCACAGATCGGTGCCGGAGAAAAACAGCAACGTATCGTCGTCGCGCCGAAACATGTCGGCGTGGGAATCATTTGCGAACAGACATGAAATGGCCGCGGCGAAAATTGCCACTGCCGGCCCGAAAACGCGACGCATGAAAACTACCCGCGACAACACGCGGGCCGGCGGAATACGCAGCCACAGCCCGGTAAGATGCTATTCGCGACAATCGGAGGTTGCAACTGTTGTTCGTCAGCCGGGCGCGCCGCTATCGGCGCATCATCCGTCTCGGCGCTTCGCCGAAATTTCTACGCACCATCGCTGTGAATGCGCTCGGGCTCGCATAGCCAACGGCCGAGGCGACGGCGCCGACCGGATCGCCATTCGACAGCCGTGCCAATCCGTCGATGGCGCGAAGCCGCGCGCGCCATTCGTTGAAGCTGAAGCCGGTTTGCACCCGAAACAGCCTCGCCAGTGTGCGGCGGCTCGCGCCCGCGCGCTCTGCCCAGTCGTCAAGGCTGCCGTCTGCGTCCGGCTGCGAAAGCAGTGCGCGCGCGACCCGCGCCGCGCGAAGGTCACGCGGCATCGGGAGTTGCATTGTTCGCTCCTGCATGCGGCCAAGTTCGGCAAGGATCAGGTGTGCGATCAGTCCGCCGCGGCCGGCTTCGTCATAGTCGAGCGGCTCTTCGAGCGCGGCGAGGATCAGCTCCCGCATCAGCCCGCCGACCTCGACAAGCATGGGTGTCTGCGGCAGGTCATGGCAGGCCTTCGGGTCGATATAAATCGTGCGCATCGCGAGTTCGCCGCGCATCGCCATCTGATGCGGATAGGCCGGCGGCATCCACAAGGCGAGTGCCGGCGGCACGATCCAGGCGGCTTCCGCGGTTTCTACTTTCATGGTGCCGGAGACGGCATGGATGAGTTGGCCACGCTTGTGGATATGCAGCGGGATCTGGCCGCCGTCCGGGTAGGTTTTGGCCATAGCTGCGACCGGCCGCGGGGCGTCGTCACGGTTATTGCGATATTCGGGGCGCATGTTCGGTATCTCGGTATGGTGGCCCGATCACGACGATATTCGACCTAACATCGCCGTTGGGCAAGGATAATCTGGGTGCGAATCCATTGCCGGACCTATCCATGACCGACCTTGCTTCCCAACAGCCGCTTGGGCGCGACACCCGCATCTCGATCGGCTTTCTGAACTTCGCGCACGCGGCAGATCACTATGTGCTGCTGATTTACCCGACGGTCGTGATCGGACTCGAAGCGGTCTATGCGAAGACCTATGGCGAATTGATCGCGCTTTCGACCGCTGCCTTCATCGCATTCGGCGTGTTCTCGCTGCCGGCCGGCTGGCTCGGCGATCACTGGAACCGGCGCAACATGATGGCGCTGTTCTGGTTCGGCTGTGGCGTGTCGCTGTTCGCGGCAGGAGCCGCGCCGTCGCTGATATGGCTTGCCGTCGCGCTTGGCTCGCTCGGGATGTTTGCAGCGATCTATCATCCGGTCGGCATGTCGATGCTGATCGAGGCCTCCAATGCGCGCGGGCGCACGCTCGCTTTCAATGGGGTGTGCGGAAATATGGGGGTGGCACTTGCGGCAGGCCTCACTGCGCTGATTGCAAGCTTCCTCGGCTGGCGCGCGGCTTTTTTCATTCCCGGCGCGATCTGCATCATCACCGGCTTCGTTTATCTGTGGGTGGTGGCAACCGACAATAAAGGCCGCGCGCAGCGCAAGTCTCATCCGGAGGTGCGGCTGTCGCGGAACGCCACCTTCATCGTATTCGGATTGTTCGTGTTCATCGCGCTCGGCGCAGGGCTCGCTTTCAACGTGATCACGATCGCGCTGCCGAAGGTGATCGACGAGCGCGCCGGGCAGGGGATTTCGCTGATCGCGGTCGGCTCGATCGCGACCGCGGTATTCGTGGTCGGCGGGCTCGCGCAGCTCGCGGTAGGGCGGCTTGTGGAATATTTCTCACCGCATGTGCTGTTCGTATTCGTGACGCTGTTGCTGTTCACCGGCGCCGCCTGGGCGGTGGTGGCGCAGGGTCCGATGCTGCTGTTGGCGCTGTCCGTTGCGATGGCCGGCGTGTACGGGCAGGTGACGGTGAACGACATCGTGCTCGCGCGCTATACGGCCGACGCCTGGCGCGGGCGGGTCTATGCGGTGCGTTATTTCCTGGTGTTCCTGTCGGCGGGCGCGGCGGTGGCCGCGATCGCCTTCCTGCATGCGCGCGGCGGCTTCGATCTCGTGCTGCTGGTCACCGCCGGCATCTGCCTGGTATTTTTCCTGGCGACGCTCGGGCTCGCCTTCATGGTCTCCGGTGTCGAGAACAGAAACGCCGCCGCGGTGCCGGCGGAATAACTCAAGGCTGCAGAGGCGGGGAGATCGATGGGGCCATGACGCCCCGGCCTGCGCGCAGCGACTCGATTTCGGCCTGCATGCGCTTCATGTTGTCGAACAGCCGCGCTGTCGAAAGCTGCATGAAGTAATAACCGAATTTCGGATTCTGGAAGAACAATTGCCGTACCTGGTCATAGGTGATGACCAGAATCTGCCCGCCATCGACGCAGACTACCGACTGTGTGCGTTTGCTGTCGGGCGACAGCATGCCGAGTTCGCCCACCACTTCACCCGGCGTGATCGAGATGCCGAGTTCGGGAATCTGCAGGCTTCCCGACATCACGAAAATGATTTCCCTGGCTTCGTCGCCCTTGCGGAACAGGACCTGGCCCGGAGATATTTCGCGCGTCGTGGTGAAAGGCTTGATCCAACTCATGTCGTGATCGCCTTCGGTCGATAATTTCACGTCCTTCACCAGCGACTGCATCTGGCGGAGTCGCAGGACATTGAGCGGAAGCAGTGCGCAATGAAGGACCAGCAGGGGATAAGCGGGATTTAAAAAGCCGTAGGCGATGAAAAACACGTTGCTCGCGATGCCGACGATCCGCAGCGGCACCATGGTCTTCATCGAGAAGGTTGCAAAAACCAGCGCTGCGGCGATGTAGCCAATAATCTCGGCGAAGCGGATATGGGCGAAATAGCCGAAGAAATCGGCCATGATGGAACTCCCGGCGAAAGCGGCGACCGGCCGCCGCCGTTCCAAGCGCTATCGCAATCGATATCTCAATTCAAGAAAGGTGACGCTTGCGAAGGTTACGGGTCCGGCATGAGGTTGGTGATCCGGACGCTGATCCGTTCATCCACGACCTCGGCGATGCGGCTTCTGTGGCAATGACCGGGGTCGCGCTCGAAGCAAAGCAGACAGACCCGCTGGCCAGACCGCACGATGGCAAGCAGTTCGTCCATCGCCTCGACCGCATCGTGGGTCTTGAGGTGGCGGTTGTAGATCCGCCACAACGTCGTCATGTCGCCCGAGCGCGCCGCCTGTCTGCCTTCGGGCGGCGTGCCGAGCTTTTGCAGATGCAGATAGCGGATGCCGATTTCGTCGAGCGAGGCGGAAAGCTGGCGTTTGGAAAAGCCGGGCTTGCGCGATGCCGCGACCGCCCGGGTATCCACCAGCAATTGCACCCGCGCGTCTTTCAGCGCCTTCAGCACGCTTTCCGGACGCGATTGTTCATAGCCGATGGTGAAGAGGGCAGGGTTTGCCTTGGACATTTGAACCGGGCCTCCGCCTGCTGCGACGAAAGGGATAGAAGGGCTTGCATAAATGTATAGCCCTTCCCATATGGGTTCAGACAGTGATGTCGAGCCCGCAAGGGTTCCATCGCTTCTGAGCCACGAATGATGGTAGTGACGCCGGATGTAAGCGCACTCCTTTCATTTCGTGGCTTTTTCTTTTCCCTCTTTATCAAGTCGGTGAGCGCAGCGCGATTACCGCCGCGATTACGATTATTGCCCAAAATACGAGACCGAAAATCGCCGCGAGCACCGCAGGCACAACGATCGGCCGGGATTGTCCATAGGCAGGCGGGTGACGAAGCGGCTGGACGGTGAGCTTCCCGAAAGAAATGACCGGAAGAAGAAACTTCGCCGTGTAAAAGCAGACCAGCTCGAACAACGCCTGAAACACGGCAATCAGAAGCTTGAAGATCAATTCGCCCATTCGCGAGACATGGAGATGACGGCGGCCGAGCCAAGGCGCGAGCCAGGACAATTGCCCGTGATGCGCCGGTTGGAATCAACTGCACATTCATGAGCCGCTGATTGACGCATCATGCGGTGGTGACGGGTGCCACCGGCCGCGGCGGACGGGCTGCAAGCTCGGCTTCAAGCCGCGCGATATTTTCGAACAACCGCTTGCTGGTGAGCTTGAGAAAACCGAGCCCGAATTCCGGATTCTGGTAATAGAGTTCTTCGAATTTCTCGTAGGCCAGCGACAGCACTTCGCCGTCGTCGAGCGATACGAGGGTTGCCGTCCGCACGCCGTCGGGCGAGAGCAGGCCGAGTTCACCCACCACCGCGCCCTCCTTCAACGGGATATCGACCTCGACGCGCTCCTTGCCCAGGCGCGACATCAGGCTCTCGCCGGCGCCGACTTTCGCGTAGCGTCGCTTGTCTTCCCCGCCTTCGCCGGTGTTGGACTTGCCGCCGATGCGGTTCATCGCGATCGCGAGCACGGTATGCGCCTCGGTCGAGATCGAGCCCAGCGACATCGCGCCAGTGGAAAAGCGCTTGACGATCTCGGCGG
>Ga0190274_10000905_pt1 | contig 17224 bp, 20 predicted proteins | sample Popmic531T_FD_133002 | JGI IMG/M metagenome (GOLD analysis project Ga0190274, IMG submission 133002) | Populus adjacent soil microbial communities from riparian zone of Yellowstone River, Montana, USA - 531 T | ecosystem: Environmental > Terrestrial > Soil > Riparian zone | place: USA: Montana... | reverse complement strand
TCCTGGGAGCCGGAGACCTCCGAGGCGCTCGGCTTCGGCTTCCGCTGCGGCTTCCTCGGCCTGCTCCACATGGAGATCGTGCGCGAGCGGCTGGAACGCGAGTACGGCCTCGAGCTGCTGGCGACGACGCCGAACGTGCGCTATGAGGTCCACCTCCTCAGCGGCGAGCGCAAAGAGGTCCACAGCCCCACCGACCTGCCAGACCCCGGCACGATCGAGACGGTCGAAGAGCCCTACATCCGCGCCACGATCATCTGTCCCTCCGAGCAGGTCGGCGCCGTGATGGAGCTCTGTCAGGGGCGCCGCGGGACTCACGTCGACATGCACTATCTGAGCCCGCAGCGGGTGCAGATCCGCTACGACATGCCGCTGGCCGAGATCGTCCTCGACTTCTTCGATCTGCTCAAGTCCTCGACCCGCGGCTACGCCTCGCTCGACTACGAGCCGATCGGCAACCAGGCCTCGGACCTGGTCAAGGTCGACATCCTGCTCGCCGGCGACAAGGTCGACGCGCTCTCGATCATCGTCCATCGCGAATTCGCCTACGAGCAGGGCAAGCGCCTGGTCGAGCGCCTGCGCAAGACGATCCCGCGCCAGCTCTTCGACGTGCCGGTGCAGGCCGCGATTGGCTCCAACATCCTCGCCCGCGAGACGGTCAAGGCGCTGCGCAAGGACGTCACCGCGAAGCTCTACGGCGGCGACGTCACCCGCAAGCAGAAGCTGCTGAAGAAGCAGAAGGCGGGCAAGAAGCGGATGAAGTCGGTGGGGCGCGTGGAAGTGCCGCAGGAGGCGTTCCTGGCGGTGCTCCAGATCGATGAGTAGGGAGTCGGGCACCCCTCCCAAAACGCTCGGCAGGAGCCTCGCTGGAGTGTTTTGTGAGGGGTGCCCGACTCCCTTTTCTTCGTCCCTCTAGACTGCCGCCGCTATGAGCATCAAGACAGAGGCAATAGGCAAGGAGTGGCCCGCCACCACATATGAGGTGGGCAAGGAGAAGGTCGGGGAGTACGCGCGGGTGATCGGGCTCGACAACCCGGTCTACTTCGACCGCGAGGCAGCCAAGGCGGCTGGCTACCGCGACGTCGTTGCGCCGCCGATGTTCTGCGTCGTCTACAGCGCCCCGGCGCTCGCGCCGGCGATGTTCGACCCCGAGGTCGGGATGAACTTCGCCGCGATGGTGCACGGCGGCCAGGAGTTCGAGTGGGGCGAGCCGGCCTGCTCGGGCGACGAGATCACCACCGTGGCCAAGTGCCTGGAGATCTTCGAGAAGGACGGCAAGGGCTTCTACGTCTTCGAGACTCGCTCCACCAACCAGAACGGCGACGAGGTCGTCAAGGGCACCTGGACCAACATCGTGAGGGGAGTCTGAGATGGCTGATTTGAACGTTGGGGACTCGATTCCCGAGCTGCGGGTGACCCCCGACAAGTACCTGCCCCACCGCTACGCGGGCGCTTCCGGCGACTTCAACCCGATCCACATCGACCCCGAGTTCGCCAAGGCGGTCGGCCTGCCCAACACGATCCTGCACGGCCTCTACATGATGGGCTTGGTGGCGCGCTCGGCGACCGATCTCGCCGGTAGCGATCCGAAGGCGCTGAAACGCCTCTCGGTCCAGTTCCGCGGCATGGGCGCGCCGGAGACGGAGATTGTCGTTAGTGGCACGGTCAAGAGCGTCGACGGCGACACGGTGGTAATTGACACGGTGGCCGCGCAAGGCGATAACCAGACGATTCGGAACGCTGAGGCGGAAGTCCGGCTGTAGGCGTGGGAGTGGCGGGTGGCCCTCCCAAAACGCTCGGCAGGAGCCTCGCTTGAGTGTTTTGGGAGGGCCACCCGCCACTCCTCCTAGACTTCGGAGCATGCTTTCGCCGCGGCAGGAGCTCATTCTCAAGCTTGTGGTCGATGCGTATCTTGCGTCGGGACGGCCTGTGCCTTCGAAGGAGATCGCCGAGCGGGCTGAGATCGAGTGGGGCCCGTCGACGGTACGCGCGGAGCTTGCGGCGCTCGAGGCGGCTGGGTATCTGACCCACCCTCATACATCGGCCGGGCGGGTCCCGACCGAGGTTGGTTACCGCCGCCACGTCGATTCGCTGCTGGCGACCGGATCGCTGCCGGTGGAAGGGGGAGTTGAGCTTGAGCTGCGTCGTGAGATCGACGCGGCGATGCGGGAGACGACCGCGGCGCTGGCCCGGGTGACGGATCTGATGGCGCTGGTGACGGCGCCGCCCGAGACGGTGGCGGCGACGATCCACCGGGTCGAGGTCCTGCGCCTGCAGCCGAGCCGGGTGATGGCGGTGGCGATCGCCTCCAACGGCGCGGTCGCCAAGCGCGTCTTCGACTTCCCGGCACCGGTGGATCCCGGCCTGGTCGAGTGGGTGTCGAGCTACCTCAACGAGCAGCTCGCCGGCATGGGGCTTGGCGCGCGGATGATCGCCAGTCGCCTCGCCGACCCCGATCTGGGCCCGGCGGAGGCAGAGCTAGTCACCACGCTTGGCGCCGCCTTCACCGATCTGGAGCAGGAGGAGTCGGTCGACACCCTCTACACCGACGGCGCTTCGCGCCTGCTCTCAGAAGCCCACTTTGCCGATCTGCCCCGTGCCGACCGGTTGATGACCGCGCTCGAGGAGCGGGCGAGCCTGCTCGGGATGCTGCGCTCGGCGCTCGACCGGCGCTCGGTCTTCCTCTGGATCGGCGGCGAGAACCCGCAGCCGGAGCTTCGCTCGGTCAGCGTCGTCGGCGCCAACTATGGCCTCGCCCATCGCAACCTCGGCGCGGTCGGCGTGGTCGGCCCGCTGCGCATGGACTACGCGACCGCGATCGCCTCGGTCCGCGGCGCCGCCCGAGAGCTGTCGCGCTACTGCGAGACGGTCTACGACGGCTGATCGAGGACGAATGCCACGCGACTACTACGAGGTTCTCGGCGTCGAGCGCGGTGCCTCCGAGACGGAGGTCAAGCGCGCCTTCCGCAAGCTCGCCCGCGAGCTGCACCCCGACGTCAACGCCCACGACCCCGAGGCGGAGGAGAAGTTCAAGGCCGCGGCGGAGGCCTACGAGGTGCTCTCCGATCCCGAGCAGCGACAGGCCTACGATCGCTTCGGCCATGACGGCCTGCGCTCTGGCGGCTTCCCGCCCGGTGGCGCCGGCTTCAGCTCGGTCGAGGACATCTTCTCGGCGGTCTTCGGCGGCGCCTTCGGCTTCGAGGTGCGGAGGGGGCCGATGCGCGGCCAGGACCTCGTCCACGCGGTCGAGCTCTCCGCCGTCCAGGCCATGCTCGGAGCCTCGGTCAAAATCCCCAGCCACGAGGGCGAGCGCGAGATCGAGTTGCCCCCCGGCGTCCAGCACGGGACCCAGTTCGCCCTGCGCGGCCACGGTCTCCCCGGCGCCAACGGTGGCCCGCCCGGCGACCTGCGCATCGTCATCCACGTGATCGTCCCCTCCAACCTCTCCGAGGAGCAGCGCGAGCTGGCCGAGAAGCTGGAGCAGACGCTCGGGTCGCACAACCTCAGGTCCGAGGGCGACGATGGCTTCCTCTCCCGCATGCGCCGAGCCTTCGGTTGATTCGCCTCGCGGTTCGCTGCACTCCCGAGCAGGCCGAGATAGTCCTCGCGGAGCTGACGGTCCTTGCGCCCAACGGCGTCGAGGAGGAGCGCGGCCCCGGCTACGTCGAGTACGCGATCTACGGCGGCGAGGGCGAGCTGCCCGAGCTGGGCGAGATCGAGGTGGCGGCGGGGGACGGCCTGGTCGAGGTCGTCGCGACCGAGGTGCCCGATGACTGGGCCGACCGCTGGCAGGACTTCCACAAACCCCTCCTGGTCGGCGACCGCCTCTGGCTGCGCCCATCCTGGGAGGCGCCCCGCGAGGGCACGATCGACCTCGTCGTCGACCCCGGCCGCGCCTTCGGCACGGGAGCTCACCCGACCACCCGTCTATGTCTCGAACTCCTTCTCGAGTTGGCCGAGGCCGGCGAGGCCAATGGGCCGCTTGCGGACCTGGGAACCGGTTCAGGGGTGCTCGCGATCGCGGCGGCGAAGCTCGGCTGGGGTCCTGTGCGCGGCTACGACCACGAGGAGCCGGCGATCGAGGCCGCTGCTGCGAACGCCAAGATCAACGGTGTAGTGGTCGAGCTGGAGCGCCGCAACCTCCGCGAGGGTCTCCCCGAGCTCTCCGAGACTGTTGTCGCCAACATGACTGCACCCGTCCTCAGGTTCATAGCCGAACAACTCAACGATCCCGGGAGCCGGGGGAGGACTCGACGGAGCCTCCCCGCTGTTGCTCCGGCGAGTCCTCCCGCGGCTCCCGACACGACCCTTGCTCCGGGGAACCCTCCCCCGGCTCCCGCCACGGCCACTGCTCCAGGGAGCCCTCCCTCAACGATGGTTTGCTCGGGACTCCTTCCGACGGAGCTGGATGAGACAGCGGCTCTCTTTGCCGCCGTCGGGCTAGTCGAGGCCGACCGCCGCCTGGAGGGCGACTGGGCAGCTCTCCTTCTACGGGGTGTGGCGACTTTCCCCGTCAAATAGACGGGTAACTCGCCACACTGCCGCATGCACCGATATGTTTCGCGCCGATGCTCGCGACGATCATCAGTCCCGGCTACAAGTTCGCGTTGTTCCTGCACATCCTCGCGGTGGTGCTTGCGTTCGGGCCGACCTTTGGCTACGCGTTGTTCTTCTCCGTTGTTCCGCAGCATCCGCGGGCGACGCCGGCGATTCTGGCCGGGATTCAGAAGACCGATCGCTATCTGGTTAATCCCGGGATGATCGTGTTGCTTTTGGCGGGGCTCTACCTGCTCTCGGATGGACCCTGGAAGACGAGCGACGCCTTCATCGGCGTTGGCTTCCTCGCGATCTTTGCTCTCTTCGCTCTCCAGCACGGGTTCTTCCAGCCCAAGGTGCGCGAGGCACGCGCGCTCGCCGAACGAGACTTGAAGTCCGGCGACCTGCTCAGCGACGAGTTCACGACGCTTGGCGACCGGATCGGCAAGGTCGGCACGATGGCTGGTCTGATCGTCGTCGTGGCGACTTTCTTCATGGCCTACAAGCCCTTTCTGTAGGGCGCAGCCCTGACGCCTCAGCCGGCAACGCCTGGCCAGATCGACGCTTCGTTGCCGATCGCCATGTTCGATTCGGGCGTCGGCGGGCTCACCGTGCTGCACGAGTGCCTGGTCTCGCTGCCGGAGGAGGACTACGTCTACCTCGGCGACACCACTTGGTTTCCGTATGGGGTCAAGGACCCGGGTGAGTTGCGGGAGCGGATCAGGATGATCTCCGAGCTGCTGCTGGGCGGCGGCGCCAAGCTGCTCGTGATCGCCTGCAACACCGCCACCTCGATCGGGGAGGATGTGGCGCGGGCGGTCGCGGCGGAGCATGGGGTGGAGGTGGTGCCCGTGGTCGAGCCTCAGGCTGAGATCGCTGCGGCGATCACCGACAGCGGACGGGTCGGGGTGCTGGCGACGCCGAACACGGTTGAGAGCGCCGCCTACCGCCACGCGCTCGAAGGGCAGGGCCGGGCGCTCGAGGTGACTGAAGTCGAGGCCCCGAACCTTGCGCCCTTCATCCAGGACGGCTCGCCCTTTGACGAGGCCGTCGTGGAGATGGCCCGCGCCTACTGCGCGCCGCTGAAGCGCGCCGAGGTCGACACCCTGATCCTCGGCTGCACCCACTACCCGCTCGTTGCCCCAATGCTGCAGCGCATTCTCGGTCGCGACATCCGCCTGGTCAGCGGCGGACATGCCGTCGCCGCGGCCATCCAGCGCACCCTGGAGCGCCAGGCGCTCGCACGCGATCCCGACGGCGAGGGCGCCTACCGCTTCCTCTGCACCGGCGACGTCGATTCCTTCCGCGACCTCGGAACCCGCTTCCTGCAGATGCCCTTGGGTGACGTCGAGCGGGTCGACATTGCCGGCGATCGCTAGTTCCGCGCGGCCGATTTCTCACTTCCGGCACATACGTAACCTATGCGTGCTCTTCGGTCTGCGAGGATCAACCCATGACGACAACAGCCCTCGGCAATACCGTATATACTTACCCCGTGGCAAAGGTGATGATCTCCATTCCCGACAACCTGCTCGAGCGCCTCGACGCCCGGGCCCGCGCCAATCGGGAGACGCGAAGTGGCTTCCTGCAGCGGCTGGTGGAGCGGGAGCTAGAGGCCGGCCAGGTGAGCAGGCGGAAGGAACTCGAAGACCTGCTCGGCCCCCCAGTGCATATGGGGGGCGAATGGGCCAGGCTGATCCGCGAAGACCGCGAATCGCACTGACGTGCTTCTACTCGACGCTGGAATGTGGATCGCCGCGAAGGACGCCGATGAACCCTATTGCGAAGCTGCGCGACCGTTCGTTCTCGATACGTCAATTCCCGTTGCGGCGCTTGATTTGACGTTCTACGAGGTCGCGAATGCGGTTGCCGCAAAGCGACAGCGGGGTGGGGAGGCGGTGGAGCTTTGCCGCTTGATCGCGGCGCGCTGTCTCGACAATGTCGTCGCCGTCGATGCCGAGTCGATCCAATCCGCGGTTGAAGTCGTCGCTGAGCACGGCCTAACCGCCTACGACGCGGCCTACGTCGCGGTTGCGCGCCGTAATGGCTGGACCCTGGTCAGCACCGACATCGTCGATCTGGTCTCTAAGGGCCTCGCGGTGGCGCCGGACGCCGTCGCCTAGCTGGCTTGGCGTGGACGGCGCGCCCCCTCCTATAAACGCTTAAGTTTCCTTGACTAAACCGGGGACGCCCTGTTAGGGCTACGTCTTTCCCAGTTCAACGGAGGAGGAGAAGATGAGGATTGCGAAGGCCTTCGGGCTAGCGCTAATCGCGTGCGTCGTGACGACGGCGCTGATCGGTGCCGCATCGGCATCGGCGTACCAGGACACCGTGCTGTGCAAGGTGAACGTCGAATACTGCAAGGGTGAAAACGTCTCCGGCTACGCGTTCACGTCTTTGCCGGTGGAAGCCAAATTCAACTTCGGCGAAGCCGGGAAAGTGCAGTGCTCGTCGCAGATGGTCCGCAACGAAGAAGAACGGATCAGCACGCTTTCCTTCAGCGCCTGTACGGAAGGCTGCACTGTCAGCGCCAGCGGCTTGCCTTACTACGCCAGCATGTACGAACCCGTGGCGGGTAACGGCAAGATGGAAATGTTTGTCGGTGGGCTCGCCTTCAAATGCGGAACCTCCGAATGCGTCTACAAAGGCTCTGTCAGCGCCCTGCCGGTGGAAAGCGGCAAACCGGCCAACGTGCACGTCAGCAAAACCCTGAAAGAAGAAGCCGGCAGCTTCTTCTGCCCCGAAACGGTCCAGTGGGAAGCCGACTACAAATTCAAAGTCCCGTCGGCCGCCACCTACGTGACCAAACGCGGAGTCGAAGGCCCGGTGTTCTGCAGCGTCAACGAAAGCCCGTGCCCCCAGCCTTCGGTTCAGACGTTCAACGATTTCCCCTCGAAAGGCAATCTCACGATCGGCCTGTTCCCGGGCTCGACGCAGATCACCTGCACGAGCAGTGGCTTCGCGCTGAACAATTTCGAACCCTACAAAGCCGGTGGCCTGTGGAACTACAAACCGTGGGGCTTCAGCGGCTGCACGAGTCCCGTGTACACGGGCTGCGCCCTCTCGCTGGAAAACCCACCGTACATCGGCACGCTCGAACCGTCGGGCAAAGGCAGCGGAACCGTTCTCGTCTCCGAATCGGTGTCGCACGTGCCGACCCTGGAAGTGAAATGCAGCTCGGGCGGGACCCCGTTCACCTGTGTCTACACGGCGAAATCGTTCTCGCTCAAATTCACCGGCGGCGTGCCGGCGACGATGTCGACGAGCACGGCGCTGAGCAGGCAGTCCGGCTCGGCGCTCTACTGCTCGGCGAGCGTGACGCTGGCCGGCGAATACCAGAGCTATGAAGGAAAAGCGCTCTACATGCAGTCGAGCTGAGCGCGTTTTGAGCTGACCGACGCGGCGCGAGGGGCAGGGCACGTGGCTCTTCGCGCCGTTTCGGTCGCCTCGTCTCGCTTGCGCTCTCAGCCGACTACCCTTTGTCTGGATGAGCGTTCTCGAGCAGGTGCAGGCGGACGTGCGGACCGCGATGAAGGCAGGCGACCGCGAGCGCGCGGGTGCGCTGCGGATGGTCGTCGACTCCCTGCAGAAGGACGCCAAGCTCGGCGACGGCGACGAGGTCGCGGTGCTGCAGCGTGAGCGCAAGAAGCGGCTGGAAGCCGCGGAGGCCTACGGCGAGGCGGGACGGGACGAGCAGGCCGCGGCGGAGAGCTTCGAGGCGGAGCTGATCGAGGCATACCTGCCCAAGCAGCTCTCCGATCAGGAGCTGACCGAGCTCGTCGATGCCGCTGTCGCCGAGACAGGCGCCAGTGAGCAGAAGCAGATGGGGCAGGTGATGTCGGCGCTGATGCCGAAGCTCGGCGGGCGCGCCGACGGCAGGCGGGTCAGTTCAGCGGTGCGTGAGCGGCTTGGCGCGTAGGCAGCTGACCCTCGACAACTCCGTTGCCGCCGAGCTGGCGGGCTCCGAGGACGCGGTCCTGCGCGCCCTGCGTGGGCACCTCGACTGCGACTTCCACCTACGTGGCAACGTCCTCACCCTGGACGGCGAACCGGCCGACGTGCAGACGGCCGCCACCGTGGTCGACGAGCTGGTCGAGCTGATCGAGCAGGGCCACGAAGTAGCGCCGGGGACGATCGAAGCGGTCACCGGCGCCCTCGACGCCGACGAGAGTCCGGCGGAGATCCTCGAGGACGTCGTCTGGCGCCACCGCAACACCAGGGTCTCGCCGAAGACGCTCAACCAGAAGCGCTACGTCGACTCGATTCGCGACCACACGATCACCTTCGGCGTCGGCCCGGCGGGAACCGGCAAGACCTTTCTCGCGGTGGCGATGGCTGCAGCCGCGCTGGCCGACCGCCAAGTGCAGCGGATCATCCTCACCCGGCCCGCGGTCGAGGCGGGCGAGCGTCTCGGCTTCCTGCCCGGCGACATCCAGGCCAAGGTCGACCCCTACCTGCGGCCTCTTTTCGACGCCCTCTTCGACATGCTCGATCCCGACCGGGTCAACGGCTACTTCGAGCGCGGCGTGATCGAGGTGGCGCCGCTCGCCTTCATGCGCGGCCGTACCCTTAACGACTCCTTCGTGATCCTCGACGAGGCGCAGAACACCAGCCCCGAGCAGATGAAGATGTTCCTCACCAGGCTCGGCTTCAACTCGCGCATGGTCGTCACCGGCGACGTCACCCAGATCGACCTGCCGACCGACCAGCGCTCCGGCCTGATCGTCGTCCGCGACATCCTCGATCAGGTGCAAGACATCAACTTCATCGAGTTCGGCGGCGAGGACGTCGTCCGTCACAAGCTGGTTCAGCGCATCGTCGCCGCCTATGACGAGCACGGCAGCCGCGAGCGGGCGGCGCGCACCGAACACGGGCCGACGCCGGGCTCTTGAGCCTGGATCTCTCCGACGTGCCGAGGCAGCTGCGCGAGCCGGTGGCCGCGACGCTCGCCGCCGCAAGGGTTGCCGACGGCCACCTCGGGGTCGAGCTGGTCGATTCCGAGCGGATCCACGAGCTCAACCGCGAGCACCGCGGCAAGGACGCGCCGACGGACGTGCTCGCCTTCCCGGTCGACGGGACCGGCCCGACCGCGGGCCCGCGCGAGCTCGGCGACGTGGCGATCTGCCCCGAGCACTGCTCCGACGTCACCGAGGCGGCCGTCCACGGCGTCCTGCACCTCTGCGGCTATGACCACGAGGTCGACGGGGGCGAGATGCTGGCCATGCAAGCCCGTGTGATCGAGGGCTTGGCGTGACGCGATCCGGCTTCATCGGGCTCGCCGGGCGGCCCAACGTCGGCAAGTCGACCCTGGTCAACCAGATCGTCGGCAGCCGCGTCGCGATCGTCTCGATGCGACCGCAGACGACGCGGCGAGCGATCCGCGGCATCCACACCGACGTCGAGGGCGGTCGCCAGCTCGTCCTCGTCGACCTCCCCGGCGTGCAGCGCCCCCGCGACGTCCTCACCGAGCGCATGCAGAAGCGGGTCGAGCGCGAGCTCGCCGACTCCGACCTCGCCCTGATCGTGATCAACGGCGAGGAGGGGGTGGGTCCCGGCGACCGCTTCATCGCCCGCGCTCTGCTCGGGGCCGGCGCCAAGCTGCCGACGATCTGTGCCGTCAACAAGGTCGACCGGCTGGGGCCGAACGAGCTCGTCCCGGTCCTCTCCGATGCGGCGCAGCTGGGCGGCGTCGACGAGGTTTTCCCGATCAGCGCCCGCAGCGGCGAGGGCGTGGCCGCGCTGGTCGAGCGCATGGCCGAGCTGATGCCGGAGGGCCACTACCTCTACCCGCCGGAGGATCACAGCGACCAGTCGAGCGAGTTGCTTCTGGCCGAGCTGATCCGCGAGCAGGTGCTCAACCGCACCCGCGACGAGATCCCGCACTCGGTCGAGGTCGCGGTCAAGGAGGTGAGCGAGCGCGAGGACGGCCTGGTCACCGTCAACGCCGAGGTCTGGGCCGAGACCGAGTCGCAGAAGCGCATCCTGATCGGCAAGGGCGGCGCAAAGGTCGGCGAGATCGGCACCGGCGCCCGTCGCTCGCTCGAAGCCGAGCTGGGCGCCAAGGTTCACCTGAACCTCAAGGTGCGGGTGCGCAGTCACTGGCGCCGCGATGAGGACCTGCTGGATCGGCTGGGAATCGAGTGAGCCAGTGGGGACACCCTCGCCCGTCCAAGCGTCGAGCTAATTAGCTCGACGCTTTGAGTATCCGCCCGTTCGAGGGTGTCCCCACTGGCTCGCATACGATTGGTGTCGATGTTCGAACAGCTCAAATTCGATGAGCGGGGGCTGGTCCCCGTGGTGGCCCAGGATCACTCCAGCGGTGAGGTGCTGACGCTTGCCTATGCGAATGAGGAGTCGCTGCGGCTGACCGTGGAGACCGGGGAGCTGCACTTCTACAGCCGCTCGCGCGAGGAGATCTGGCGCAAGGGGGAAACCTCGGGCAACGTGCTGAAGCTGCGCCAGCTCCGCTACGACTGCGACGGCGATGCGATCGTCGCCCTGGTCGAGCCGGCCGGTCCCGCCTGCCACACGGGCGAGCGCAGCTGCTTCTACCGCGAGCTGGGGGGGTCGGCCTCGCCGGAGGTGGACGGGCCCGCCGCGCCCGGTGAGCCGCGACCGGTCGCCTCGGAGGCGCTCGCCGTGCTCGAGCGCACCCTGTGCAGTCGCGCCGCCGAGCGGCCCGAGGGTAGCTACACCGTCGAGTTGCTCGACGACCCGAAGCTGATTGGCGAGAAGGTCGAGGAGGAGGCCGAGGAGGTGGTCCGCGCCGCCCGCGAAGAGACCGACGAGCGAGTCGCCGAAGAGGCGGCCGACCTGCTCTACCACCTCGCCGTCCTGCTCGCCTCGCGCGAGGTCCCCCAGTCCGCCGCGATGGAAGTGCTCAATGGCCGTCGCCGCTGAGTCGGAGCTTCGGCTCGAGCCGACCCTGGAGGAGGCCCGCGCGCTGGCGAGCCAGGGAAACGTCGTGCCGGTCTGCGCTCGCCTGCTCGACGACTGCGAGACGCCCGTCTCCGCTTTTCTCAAGCTGCGAGCCGGCGAGCCGGAGGGCTCGCCCTGCTTCCTGCTCGAGTCGGCCGAGCAGGGCCAGGTTGGCCGCTACTCCTTCGTCGGCTTCCGCCCACGCTCGGTGTTGCGCTGGAGCGATGGCGTGCTCTCGGATTCCGAGGGCGGCTCCAGCGACGCGCCGGACCCATACGGAGCGGTCGCGGAGCACCTCGCCAACTTCAAGCTTGCGCCGGTCCAAGGCTTGCCGCCATTCGCTGGCGGCGCCGTCGGCTTCTTCGGCTACGACCTGGTGCGCACGGTCGAGCCGCTGGGCAAGGTCAACCCCGACCCGCTCGGGCTGCCCGACATGGCATTGATGGTCACCGACCTGCTCCTCGTCTTCGATCACCTGCGCCACGAGCTGACGATCATGGCCTGCGCCTTCGCCGACGACGAGGGCGGTATCAACGCCGCCTACGAGCGGGCCGCGGCGGCGATCGCGGACGCTCGTCAGCGCCTTCGCGGCGCTGTGCCGGCTCCCCAGAGCCCGGCCGTTGCCGAGCCCCCCGCCTTCGTATCCAACATGGAGCGCGAGGAGTTCGAAGCCGCGGTCGAGCGGATCGTCGAGTATGTCCACGCTGGCGACGCCTTCCAGGTCGTGCCCTCGCAGCGCTTCTCGGCACCCGCCCCGGTCGAGGCCTTCTCGATCTATCGCGGCCTGCGCGCCGTCAATCCCTCGCCCTACATGTACTTCCTCGAGTTCGGCGACTTCCAGATCGCCGGCGCCTCGCCCGAGCCGCTGGTCAAAGTCACCGGCCGCACGGTCGAGACGCGGCCGATCGCCGGCACCTATCCGCGCGGCGACGACGAGGAGGAGGACCGCCGCCTCGCCGAGCGCCTCGTCAACGACCCCAAGGAGCGGGCCGAGCACGTGATGCTGGTCGACCTCGGCCGCAACGACCTGGGCCGGGTCTGCGAGTACGGCTCGGTCTCGGTCGACGAGCTGATGGTGGTCGAGACCTACTCCCACGTCCTCCACATCGTCAGCCAGGTCTCCGGCACGCTGCGCGAGGGCGTCGGGGCGATGGACGTGCTGCGCTCGGCGCTGCCGGCCGGCACGCTCTCGGGTGCGCCCAAGGTGCGGGCGATGCAGATCATCGACGAGCTGGAGCCGATCAAGCGTTGCTCCTACGGTGGCGCGATCGGCTACCTCTCCTGGAACGGCGACCTCGACACGGCGATCCACATCCGCACCGTCGTCGTCAAGGACGGCCAGATCCACGTCCAGGCGGGGGGCGGCACCGTCGCCGACGCCAAGCCCGCCTACGAGTACAACGAGTCGGTCAACAAGGCCCGCGCCGTGTTCCGCGCCGTCGAGCTGGCCTGCGAACAGCCGGATTGGGCGTGATTCGAACGTGAACGTCCTCGTCATCGACAACTACGACTCCTTCACCTACAACCTGGTCCAGTACCTGGGCGAGCTCGGTGCCGAGCTCGACGTCGTCCGCAACGACAAGGCCACAGTCGAGGAGCTGCTCGAGCGCGACGCCGACCGTCTCGTCATCTCGCCCGGTCCCTGCACACCCGCCGAGGCGGGGATCTCGGTCGAGGCGATCCGCCGCTTTGCCGAAGCCGGCACTCCGGTGCTCGGCGTCTGCCTCGGCCACCAGTCGCTGGTCGAGGCCTTCGGCGGGCGCACCGTGCAGGGCGAGCCGGTCCATGGCAAGGACGCCGAGATCGAGCACGACGGCCGCACCGTTTTCGCCGGCCTGCCGAGCCCCTTCGTCGCCGGTCGCTACCACTCGCTGGTCGCCGACTCCGACCTTCCCGACGAGCTCGAGTTGAGCGCCAGGCTCGGCGACGTAGTGATGGGAGCCCGCCACCGCGAGCTCCCCGCCGAGGGCGTCCAGTTCCACCCCGAGTCCGTCCTCACCCCCCAGGGCAAGCACCTCCTAGCCAACTTCCTCGGAGATCACCAATGAGCTTCCGGTGCGCCTTTTCCTCCTTATACAGGGATAAAGCGCACCGGAAGGGAGTGCGATGAGCCAGGCACCCAACGAAATCGTTACCCGGGCGATCGATGCGGTTTGCGCTGGCGACCACCTGACGGCCGACCACGCGGCCGCGGTCCTCGCCGAGATCATGGAGGGACGCACCGGTGAGGTCCAGACCGCCGCCTTCCTGATCGCCCTGCGAGCGAAGGGGGAGACGGTGCCGGAGCTGGTTGGCCTCGCCCGCACGATGCGCTCGCTGGCGGCGCCGGTCACCACTTCGCGCACCGACCTGGTCGATACCGCCGGCACCGGCGGCGGCCCCTCGACCTTCAACGTCTCGACGACGGCGGCGCTGATCGCGGCGGCGGCCGGCTGTGCCGTCGCCAAGCACGGCAATCGTTCCAACACGAGCAGCTGCGGCTCGGCCGACCTGCTCGAGGCGCTCGGCGTCAACATCGAGCTCGATCCCGAGCAGGTGGGGCACTGCATCGACGAGGTCGGCTTCGGCTTCATGTTCGCGCCCCGCCACCACGCGGCGATGGCGCACGTGGTTCCTGTCCGCAAGGCGCTGGGCGTGCGCACGATCTTCAACTTCCTCGGCCCGCTGACCAACCCGGCCGGGGCGCAGCGCCAGCTTCTCGGCGTCTCCGACCGGCACTACCAGGAGACGATCGCCGAGGCGCTGGTCGGGCTCGGCAGCGTGCGGGCGATGGTCGTCGCGGCCGACGACGGCGTCGACGAGATCTCGATCTCGGCCCGCACCCGGGTGATCGAGGTCGCCGACGGGCGCACCGAGGAGAGCTTCGTCGAGTCGGGGGACTTCGGCTTCGCCGAAGCCGAGCCCGAGTACGTGGCGGGTGGCTCGCCGGAGGAAAACGCCGCCGCCTCGCGCGCTGTGCTCGGCGGCGAGGCCGGGCCCCGCCGCCACCTCGTCCTGCTCAATGCCGGCGCCGCGATCTACGTAGGCGGCCAGGCCGAGAACCTCGCCGAAGGGGTCGAGAAGGCGACCGCCGCGGTCGACTCGGGCGCAGGGCGAGACCTGCTTGATCGCCTGGTTGCAGCGACGGCCGCGCCGGCCGTCTAGGCTTCGCCTGTCCAGTGGCAATGATCGAGCAGCTGATCTCGGTGGCGCGCGAAGGGGTGGAGGAGCGCCGCGGCCAGGTCCCGCAGGCGGACCTCGAGTCACGCCTGTCCGCACGCGGCGAGGACCGGCCCTTCAGCGAGGCCCTGGTTCGCCCCGGCCTCTCGCTGATCGCCGAGTTCAAGCGCCGCTCGCCCAGCGCCGGCGAGATCTCCGCCTCGGCCGTCGTCGCCGAGCAGGTGCAGGCCTACGAGCGCGGCGGCGCGGCGGCGCTCTCGGTGCTCACCGATAAGCACCACTTCGGCGGCTCGCTGGAGGACCTGCGCGCGGCGATGGCCGCCTGCGACCTGCCGATCCTGCGCAAGGACTTCATCGTCGATCCGTACCAGCTCTACGAGGCCGCGGTCAACGGCGCCGACGCCGTGCTGCTGATCGTTCGCGCCCTCGACGACCGCCGGCTGCGGGCGATGTACGAGGAGGCGCGCGGGCTCGACCTCGACTGCCTGGTCGAGGTCCACGACGCCGAGGAGCTGCAGCGGGCGCTGGATCTGGAGGCCGACGTGATCGGGATCAACAACCGCGATCTCGACTCCGGCGTCGTCGACGTCGCGACCACGTACGAGCTGATGCCGGACGTGCCGGCGGGCAAGACGGCGGTCGCCGAGAGCGGCATCTCCTCGCGCGCCGAGCTCGAGGAGCTGGAACGGGTGGGCGTCGATGCGGTGCTGATCGGCGGGGCGCTGATGAGCGCCGCCGACCCGGAGGCCAAGGCGCGCGAGCTGACCGGCACCGATGAAGGCACGCGCGAGCACCGCCTGCCCTGAGCGAATTTAACCTCGGCTTGAGCATCGTTTAGGAAGCGCTGAGGAAGGCGCCCTACAGTGCTCCCCATGCGGCGTTTCCTTCGCTCATCTTTCGGCTCGGCGCTCCTCGGGGGCGCCGTGGTCGCCGCTTTCTGCGCCATCGCAATCGCCGCTGGCTGGATCGATGCCGGCAAGACCACCACGACCACGATCTCGGCGCCGCTGACCTCGACCGTCGACTCCAGGGAAAGCACCGACACCAACACGGTCAATCAGATCTATCGCCAGGACGGCCAGGGCGTCGCCTTCATCGAATCGACAGAGGCGCCCGAAGAAGCATCGTCGCCCCTCAACCCGTTCGGCGAAGAAGAAGAATCGCGCGGCGGCGGCATCGCCACCGGCTCCGGATTCCTGATCGACAACGAAGGCCACATCGTCACCAACAACCATGTGGTCGAAGGCGCGACCAAGGTCGAGGTCAAGCTTGGCTCCTCCGACACGAGCCATGAGGCCGAGGTCGTCGGCACCGATCCAGCCACCGACGTTGCCCTGCTCAAGGTCGACGTGCCCGCCGAGCAGCAGCACCCGCTTTCGCTGGGCAACTCCGCTCAGGTCCGGGTCGGCGATCCGGTGGTTGCGATCGGCAACCCGTTCGGGCTCGATCGCACCGTGACCAGCGGCATCGTCTCCGCCCTGCAGCGCCAGATCCAGGCGCCCAACGGCTTTTCGATCTCGCACGTGATCCAGACCGACGCGGCGATCAACCCCGGCAACTCCGGCGGCCCGCTGATCGACGCCAGCGGCAGGGTGATCGGGATCAACTCACAGATCCAGACCGGCGGCGGCGCCGAGGGCAACGTCGGCATCGGCTTCGCGGTGCCGATCAACACCGCCCGCGAAGTCGTCCAGCAGATCGAGCAGCACGGCGAAGTCAAGCACGCCTACATCGGCATCAGCGGCGGCAGCGTCATCCCGGCCCTGGCCAAGGCGCTGAAACTGCCGGTCGAGAAAGGCGTCCTCGTCAACGAAGTGGTCAAAGACGGCCCCGCCGACAAGGCCGGCGTCGAAGGCGGCGACACCGAAGCGACGATCGAAGGGGTCAAAGTGATTCTCGGCGGCGACATCATCACCGAAATCGACGGCAAGCCGGTGGCGGGGATGGAAGAAGTGATCAACGCGGTGAACGGCGCCCAGCCGGGGGACAAGATGGAACTGACGCTGCTGCGGGGGGACAACGAAACGAAGCACGTCACGGTGACGCTCGGGGTTCGGCCGGCGTCGGCTGAATAGCGCGGGCGGCTTGTGGTGGGTCTCCCGTACCCTGGGCTTATGCGCGTGAAGATCTGTGGTGTCACCAATCTGGACGATGCAGCTGAGGCTGTGCTCCTTGGGGCCTGGGCTATAGGGCTGATTCATTACGACAAGAGCCCGAGGGCCTGTCCGCCCGGTGAAGCCGCGGCGATTTGCGCTGCGTTCAGGCGCAAGTGCGAGGTTGTGGGGGTCTTCGTCAATCCGGAGTTGGAGGACGTGGCGAAGGCCGTGGAGGGGGCTGGGTTGACGATGGTGCAGTTGAACGGGGCCGAGGGGCCGCAGTTCTGTGCCGAGGTGGCGCGGCGGACGGGGGTCAAGGTGATCAAGGCGATCCATGTCTCGAGCGGGGCGGAGGTGCATGGGGCTGAGGTCTTCCGCACGGATTTCCATCTGTTTGACCGCCGGGGCAAGGGGCTCTGGGGCGGGACGGGGGAAAGCTTCGATTGGGGGCTGCTGCGCGAGCATCGGTCCGAGATCCCGGCGATCGTCGCCGGTGGGCTGCGGCCGGAGAACGTCGC
>Ga0190274_10000903_pt1 | contig 17255 bp, 16 predicted proteins | sample Popmic531T_FD_133002 | JGI IMG/M metagenome (GOLD analysis project Ga0190274, IMG submission 133002) | Populus adjacent soil microbial communities from riparian zone of Yellowstone River, Montana, USA - 531 T | ecosystem: Environmental > Terrestrial > Soil > Riparian zone | place: USA: Montana... | reverse complement strand
CTCGTGGATCGACAGAATCTCTGCGGGAAAGCGGGCTCGCAGGCTGCGCACGATGTCACGGTCAATTTCCACGACGTCCAGACGGCCGGCGGCCTGCAGCAGCGGTTCGGTCAATGCCCCGAGCCCGGGTCCGATTTCGACCATGCGCTCGCCGGGCCGCGGATGGATCGCCGCGACAATCTGATCGACGATGGATCGGTCTTCGAGGAAATTCTGTCCAAAGCGCTTCCGCGGAATGTGCACGGCTGTCACGCCACCAGGGCTTCAGTGCGGACGAACCTGCAGTGGCAGGTCGGCACGGGCTCAGCGCTCTTCGAGGCGCAATTCCACGTAAGCCCGGTCCCGCTGCTGGCGCACCCATTCCTGGTAGGCCTCGTCCGACTTGCGGGCACGGATGGCCTGGCGTGCAATCACGCGCTGCCGTTCCTTGGACATGTCTTCGTTGCGCCGTTCGACGACCTGGATCAAATGCCAGCCGAAGGAAGACTGGACGGGATCGCTGGTCTGACCCGGCTCCAGCGCATTCATGGCGCGCTCGAATTCCGGGACGGTGTCCCCGGGGGAAAGCCAGCCCAGGTCCCCACCACGCGACGCGCTCGGATCTTCCGACTGCAGCCGGGCGAGTTCGGCGAAATCGGCGCCGTTGTCGACACGCTCCTTGAGGTTCGCCAGGCGGTGTTTCGCGTCGTTCTCGGAAACCACTTCATTCAGCCGTATCAGGATGTGGCGCGCGTGGGTCTGCTGGACGATGACCGGCGTTTCGTTGCCACGCTTGTCGAGCAGCTTGAGGATGTGGAAGCCGTTGGCGCTGCGCAGCACCGCGCTGACGTCGCCCACCTTCATGCTTCTTGCGGATTCGACAAATATCTGCGGCAACCGCGAACTCTGCCTCCAGCCGAGCGGCCCGCCTTCGAGCGCATTCTGCGCATCCGACACGCCGGCCGAAACCTGGCGGAAGTCGGCGCCACCGCGGATCTGAGCGAGTGCTTTCTCGGCGACAGCGCGCTTGGCCTGGATCTGCTCCGGGCTCGCCTGCTCCGGCACCAGTACCAGGATGTGGGCCAGGCTGTATTCGTCATCCTTCGCGCCGGCGCTCTGCTGGTTCTTGAGGTAGTTGTCGACTTCCGCATCCGTGATCAGGATCTTGCTTTCAACTTCCCGCTCCTTCAGCCGGGAAATCAGGATCTCGTTGCGCAACTCTTCGCGAAAACGGTTGAAATCCACGCCCTCCCTTTCCAGCTGCTTGCGAAAGGCGTCCGGTGACAGCTTGTTTTCCTGGGCAATGCGCTCGATCGCGCGCTGCAACTGCGTATCGTCGACGCGAAGGCCCGTCTCCCTCGCCATTTGCACGAGGACCTTCGAAATCACCATGCGCTCGAGGATTTGACGCTCCAGCACATCCTGTGGCGGCATCGGCGTGCCCTGGCGCTTCAGTTGCTGGGTTGCGAGCTTGATCTGTTCGTCCAGGTCGAGCCGGGTGACGACGTCGTTATTGACCACCGCGATTACGCGGTCCAGCAGCGCGGTATCGTCCTGGCGACGATCGGCGGGTGCCGCCTGCGCTGCGAATGCGGTAAGGAACAGGGCAAAAAGGCAATATCGAAAGCTGGTCATGATCTGGTCTGTCAAAAACGAAGCGATAGGCACTGGCCGGACGATCCCGTTCGCGTCCGTCAATACGACGGGAAGGGGTTCATCTGCACCGGTTGCGGCTCGTTGGTCTTGGTGTATCCGGTAATGTTCTGGCGCAGGACTTCAAGCGGATTCGACCCGATCCGGGAAACCCCGTTCAGCTCGAGCTGGAAAAACATCGAGTTCACGTATTCCTGGGTCGCGCTGACGAAACGATGCAGCACGATCCGCGCCGCCCAGCAGCCGGCATTGTACTCGACGCCCGCGAGCCCCTCCAGCAGGCGCTTGTCCTGCAACGTGTAATTCCACCGCGCCAGCCCGTTCCAGCGACCGCCGATCGGCCATTGCGTCGAAATATCCACCTGTTCCAGAGAGTCCCGCGTGAAGCGATATCCGAGGTTCAGCATTTTCCCGATCTGGGGCTGGTAGCGCAGCGCGACGTTGCTGCGCTCCACGCGGCTTTCGTTGGCGCTGTATTGCATGCCCAGGTCGGCCAGCCAGCGGCTGGTAATCCTGCCGCCCATTGCCAGCAGCAGGTCCGACCGGTCGAAACTTCGCGGGGAATCGTCGAGGGAGACCTGCTGTTCCTTGAAGTAATAGCGCTGGCCGACGGTGAATCGCAACTGTTCGTTGCCATCCTGCGGATCGATGTACCGGCTGGTCACGGCCGCGGTGAGTTGATTCGCGTCGTTGATGCGGTCGCCGCCGGTGAACTGGTTCTCGGTGAAGATCTGCGCAAGGTTGAAATCCGCCAGCGCGGTGTCGAAATTGGGCAGCTGGTTCTGGTCCTGGAACGGGATATAAACATAGTAGAGGCGCGGCTCCAGCGTCTGGATGAAATCCCGGCCGCGGAAGGTCGCCTGACGTTCGAACGTCACGGCGCTGTCGATGCTGTAGATCGGCAACTCCCGGGTCTCGTCCGGACTGCTGTCCTCGAACTTGTAGTGCGTGTAGTGGTAGCCGATTTTCGGCGTCACATAGAAAAAAGAGGTCTGCAACGGAAATGACATTGACGGATACAGGATCTCGCGCTGCGCGTTCACCAGGGTCGGATGATTGAAATCCACGTACTCGCCGTAGACGCCGAGATCGGCGAGGTAGTTGGTCTGCCGGTTGGCGCTCATCGTCAGCTGCGGAAGGCGTTCGTAAGGCGGAGTGACGGGCGCCAGCGGATCCTGCAGGGTCTGGAACTTCTGCACCCGCGCCGTGGCATTCCACCAGTCACCGTCATAGAAAAGGCTGCCGTCCCGCGGCAGGTTGGTCTGCGACGTCGCGGCGATCTTGTCGCTGAGGTCGGTGAAATAGGTATCGTCGGAAACCCCCTGGATATCGAAAGCGCCGGAGAACCCGTAACCGAAAACCTGCCGGTGTTGCCATGAATAGCCATACCGGCTCTCGTCCTTGATGCGATCGTCGGGAAGATACTCGCCACGAACTTCGCCGCTCAAGTTGGGTTCCAGGTACCGGCCCTCGGCATTGAGGAGTGTGCCGCGGCGCGCCAGAAAGCGTGGCGCAATGGTGGCGTCGTAATTGGGGGCGATGTTCCAGTAAAAAGGCTGGGTGAACTCGAAACCGCTCTGCCCGGTGCTGCCGAATGTCGGGGCGAGAAGACCGCTCTTGCGCCTGCCGCTCAGCGCAAAGTCCAGGTAGGGCGTGTACAGCATCGGCACGCCCTTGAATACCACGGTGGCGTTGCGCCCCACCCCCAGGTCGCGCTGCCGGTCGATCTCCAGGCGGTCTACCCTGATGAACCAGTCGTCGTCTCCCACGTCGCAATTCGTGTACGTCGCCTTGTCGACCTTGTAGCGGTCCCGGCTTTCGATCTGCAGCTTGTCGGCGCCACCTCGCGCCCGGTAACGCGGAAAGCTGTAGGAGGGATGTTCCACGAAGCCGCTTTCGCTCCCGAGGTTGTAGGACAGCTTGTCGCCTGTCAGGACGTCGCCGTGGTGCTCGAAGCGCATGTTGCCGGTCGCCGTGAGTTCCTGCTCGGGAAATGCGTAGTACAGAAAGTCCGAGAAAATCGCTTCGCCGCGCCGGCGCATTCGCACATTCCCCTCAGCCTCCAGTTCGCGTTCGAGATGTCCCTGCACGCGGTCTGCTTCGAAAAACATGGGCACGGGCTCGTCGCTCCCTTCCTCATAGGGAATCAGCGAGGACTGGACCTTGAGTCTGAGGCCGATATCTTCAGCCGTCGCATTGGAAGCAAGCAGGCAGATCAACAGGAAAAGCGCAGGGGTAACGCGGAATCGATGCATGCGGGCTGTTGACCAAAGTGAGGTGCTAAAATCGCACAAATAATCTCTCAAGGCAACGAAGCCGCTTGGATCGCTACGCACTCCTGCAGGAATGGCTGGGCCGGCAACTGGCGGGACGGCCGTTCAGCCTGGCGCCGGCATCCGCCGATGCCAGCTTTCGACGCTATTTCCGCGTAAGCCTTGCGGACGCCACGCTGATCGCGATGGACGCACCGCCGCCGCAGGAGGATTGCCGGCCGTTCGTACACGTGGCGGCGCTCATGGCTGGGGCCGGACTCCATGTTCCTGCCGTGCTGGGCAGTGACCTGGATTCCGGATTCCTGCTGCTGTCCGACCTGGGCAACACCACGTACCTTTCAGCGATCAACGAAGACAATGCCGATGCGATGTTCGGCGACGCCATCGATACGCTGGTGCGCTGGCAGCTCGCGAGCCGCGACGGTGTATTGCCGCCTTATGACGAAGCCCTGTTGCGCCGGGAACTCGACCTGTTCCCGGAGTGGTACATAGGCCGCCATCTCGGACTCAAGTTGTCCGCCACGCAGCAGGAATCTTTGCAATCCATCTTCGCCCTGATCCTCGCCAGCAACCTGGCGCAGCCGTGTGTCTATGTGCATCGTGACTACATGCCGCGCAACCTAATGGTCAGCGATCCGAACCCCGGCGTGCTCGATTTCCAGGATGCCGTCCACGGCCCCATCAGCTATGACGTCGCTTCGCTGTTTAAGGACGCATTCATCAGCTGGGACGAACGCAGAGTGCTGGACTGGACGGTGCGCTACTGGGAAAAGGCGCGCAAGGCCGGCCTTCCGGTCAATGCGGACTTCGGCGAGTTCTACCGGGATTTCGAATGGATGGGCCTGCAGCGCCACCTCAAAGTGCTGGGGATCTTCGCCCGGATCTGCCATCGGGACGGCAAGCCCCACTATGTCAAGGACACGCCGCGTTTCCTCGCCTATGTGCGCGCCGTTGCGCAGCGCTACGCAGCACTGAAACCGCTGCTGCAGTTGCTCGACCAGATCGAGGAACGCGTACCCGCAGTCGGTTACACCTTTTGAGCGGCCCTGGCATGGCCGTTCCCGCTGCCATGATTCTCGCCGCGGGCCGGGGCGAGCGCATGCGGCCGCTTACCGACCATACGCCGAAACCCTTGCTCGAAGCCGGCGGCAAGGCACTCATCTTCCGCCATCTCGAGAAACTCGCCGCGGCCGGTTTCGCGCACGTGGTAGTGAATCATGCGCACCTTGGCGCAAAAATCGAAGCCGCCGTGGGGGACGGCAGCCGCTGGGGACTGCGTGTCCGCTACTCCCCCGAGACCCAGGCCCTGGAAACCGCCGGCGGCATCCGCCAGGCATTGCCGCTGATTGCAAATCCGGTGTTCGCCGTTGTGAATGGCGATGTGTTCAGCGACTACGATTACGCGCAGCTTGCCGCTGCGGCAGGCGGTCTTGCCAGTTCAGGCATGCAGGCTCACCTGGTGCTGATTGACAATCCCGCGCACAACCTCCGTGGCGATTTCGCGCTGGAGCAGGGCAGGGTCGGCAATGCCGGCCATCCGATGCTGACTTTCAGCGGGCTGGGCGCCTATCGCGCGGAGTTGTTCGAGCCGCTGACGGCTGGCGCAAAACACGCCCTGGCGCCGCTGTTGCGCGAACAGATCGCGCAGGGCAGAGTCAGCGGCGAGCGCTACGCCGGACCGTGGACGGATGTCGGCACGCCGGAGCGTCTGGCGGAACTGGACGCGCGACTGCGCGGGGAGGCACGGCTGTGATCTACATCCCGAAACATTTTCACGAACAGGACACCGCACGCCTGCATGCGCTCATCCGCGCGCAGAACTTCGGTACCCTCATTTCCAACGGCACGGAGGGCATCGAGGTTTCGCACCTGCCTTTCCTGCTCGATGGGGAGCGCAACGTGCTACGCGCCCATATGGCGCGTGGCAACCCGCAATGGAAATCGCTGCGGTCCGGCGCGGAAGTCGTCGCCGTTTTCCACGGCCCCCATCACTACGTCTCGCCTTCCTGGTATGTGAACCATCCCAGTGTTCCGACCTGGAACTATGCCGTGGTGCATGTGACGGGCAAACCGCGGCTCATCGAGGATAGCGGCCAACTGGAAGCCATGGTGCGCGACCTGGTCGACAATCATGAGGCCCTCTCGCCCGTTCCCTGGCGCATGGATCTGCCGGTCGACTACCAGGAGAAAATGCTCGCCGGCATCGTCGGGTTCGAGATCGACATAACCGGACTGGAAGGCAAGTTCAAGCTGAGCCAGAACCGGCCGGCGGCGGACAGGCCGCTGGTCGCCGACACCCTGGAACAGATCGGCAACGACAACGCCCGCGGCATTGCCGCCCTGATGCGGGAAAACGCGTCGCGCGGCTGATGCGAACCTTGCGCGCATAACGCCCGGTAAGGGCTGCGGCTGGCCGTATAATCGGGGCTCAATCCCGTCCCGATAGCACGTCCCGACAATGATCGATCCAACCCTGTATGCCGGTCGCCGTTCCCGGCTCGCCGCCCGGATGGGCAGCGGCATTGCAGTGCTGCGTACCGCACCCGAGCGCGCGCGCAACCGTGATTCCGGATACCCCTACCGGTTCGACAGCTACTTCCATTACCTCACTGGTTTCCCGGAACCCGAGTCGGTGCTGGTGCTGATTGCCGGAAAGACGCCCCGCAGCATCCTGTTCTGCCGCGACAAGAACCTGGAACGGGAGATCTGGGACGGCTTCCGCTACGGGCCGGAAAAGGCGCGCGAAGTCTTCGGTTTCGATGAAGCCCATTCGATCGACAAGCTCGACGAGTTGCTGCCCAACCTGCTCGCCGACCAGACCGCCGTCTATTGCGATGTCGGCGCTGAAGCGGAGTGGGACGCCCGTGTCATCGGCTGGATCAACAAGGTGCGTACCAGGGTTCGCAGCGGCGTTGCGGCGCCGACGGAGATCCGTGACGTGCGCCAGTTGCTCGACGACATGCGCCTGATCAAGGACGCTCATGAAATCGACACGATGAAGCGTGCCGCTGCGATTTCCGCGCAGGCCCATACCCGCGCGATGCGTGCCACCAAGCCCGGACGCCACGAATATGAAATCGAAGCCGAGCTGCTGCATGAATTCCGCCGCCAGGGCGCGCAGGCGCCGGCCTACACCTCGATCGTTGCCGGCGGCGCCAACGCCTGCGTACTACACTACGTTCAGAACGATGCGGTGCTGAACAACGGCGACCTGCTGCTCATCGACGCCGGTTGCGAACTGGACGGCTACGCCTCCGATATCACGCGCAGCTTTCCAGTCGGCGGACGCTTCTCGGGACCCCAGCGCGATATCTACGAGATGGTGCTTGCCGCGCAGGCGGCGGCGATCGAGCAGGTGAAACCCGGCCGGCAATGGGAAGATCCGCACGATGCTGCGGTAAGGATTCTGGCCCAGGGCATGATCGATCTGGGGCTGTGCGAGGGCAGCGTCGACAGCGTCATCGAATCGGGCGACTACCGCCGCTTTTACATGCACCGCACCGGCCATTGGCTGGGCATGGACGTGCATGACGCCGGCGATTACAAGCGCGACGGCGAGTGGCTGAAGCTGAAACCAGGCATGGTGCTCACCGTGGAGCCGGGCTGCTACGTGCGTCCTGGCGAAGGCGTGCCGGAGAAGTTCTGGAACATCGGCGTGCGCATCGAGGACGATGCGCTGGTCACGCCCTCCGGTTGCGAAATCATCACCGCTGCCGCGCCGAAAAAGATCGGCGACATCGAAGCCCTGATGAACGGCTGAGACCGTCCGGCAATGACGCAACCCGGGCAAGATCTGCTCATCGTCGGCGGCGGTCCGGTCGGTGCGTCGCTGGCGATTGCGCTGGCCGGAAGCGGCCTTCACGTGACGTTGCTGGAAGCCCGCCCGGATGTTTCATCCAGCAAGGACGATCGCACTCTTGCCATCTCGTATGGAACGCGGCTGATCCTGGAGCGACTGGGCATCTGGGACGCCCTGGAAACCGTGACACCGATCGATACCATCCACGTTTCACAGCGGGGCGGCTTCGGCCGCAGCCTGCTGGCGGCCGGGGAAATTGGTGTGCCTGCTCTCGGTTATGTCCTGCGCTACGCCAGCCTGCAGGAATTGCTGGGCAAGGCGCTGGCCAAAGCACCGCAGGTCGAACTCATTTCGGGCGCGCAGGCCGAGACGCTGGCGCAGGGGACGGACACGGTCAGCCTCCAGTATCGGCGGGAAGGCCAGTCCCATTCGATATCCGCACGCCTGCTGGTGATCGCGGACGGCGGCGTCAGCCTGGCGCAGCAGGCAGGTGCCATCATCAAGTCCCGCGAATATGAACAAGAGGCAGTCGTCGGTGTGCTCGAAACTTCGCGTCCGCACGGCTTCCGCGCCTTCGAGCGCTTCACCGCGGAAGGTCCCGTTGCGCTGCTGCCTTTCGAGGATCGTTACGCGCTGATCTGGACCGCAGCGCCGGAAGCGGCAGCCCGCCTGCTTGCCCTGCCGGAACAGGCGTTCCTGCACGCCCTGCAGAGGCATTTCGGCGACCGGGCAGGCCGCTTCCTCTCAATCGGCGCACTGGCGCGATTCCCCTTGTCGCTGCGCTATGCCCTCGACCCGGTATTGCCGCGCGCGGTGCTGCTGGGCAATGCGGCGCAGGCGCTGCATCCCATCGCGGGTCAGGGTTTCAATCTCGGGCTGCGCGATGCCTGGGATCTCGCGCAGATCATTCGCAGCGTGGGCAACGGAGACCCCGGAGCGCAGGCTAGCCTGGCGCGCTACCGTTCCATCCGCAGACTGGATCGCATGAGCGGCATCGCGATTACTGACTCCCTGGTCAGGATATTCTCCAATGATGTTGGGCCGTTGCGCGCCTTGCGCGGCGGCGGACTCGCCATGCTGGACCTCATGCCAGCCGCGAAACGCGCCTTCGTCCAGCGAATGATCTTCGGCGGCGCGTTGTAGAAAATCCATCGCGAGCGCGGTGGATTCGGACCGACATGCCACGTCCTTTGCGCTAGAATGTCGCTCCCTTTTTGCCGCCAACCGACATGCAGATCGGTCCGCACCTTCTCAAGAACAACCTGATCGTCGCACCCATGGCGGGTGTGACTGATCGTCCGTTTCGCCAGTTGTGCAAGGCAATGGGGGCGGGAATGGCTGTTTCCGAAATGATTTCCGCCAATGCACAGCTTTGGAACACGACCAAGTCCAGGCGCCGTGCCGACCATGAAGGCGAGGTCGATCCCATCTCGGTGCAGATTGCCGGTGCCGATCCCGGAATGATGGCGGACGCCGCCCGCTACAACGTCGAGCGCGGCGCGCAGATCATCGATATCAACATGGGCTGCCCGGCCAAGAAAGTTTGTAACGTCGCCGCGGGTTCCGCCCTGCTGCAGAACGAGGCGCTGGTTGGACGCATCCTCGATGCCGTCGTCAACGCCGTGGATGTGCCGGTCACCCTGAAAATACGCACCGGCTGGAATCCGCAGAACCGCAATGCCGTCAGCATTGCGAAAATCGCCGAGTCCGCAGGCATCAGCGCCTTGTCGGTGCATGGACGCACCCGCGCCTGCGCCTTCAACGGTGAGGCGGAGTACGAAACTATTGCCGAAGTGAAATCGGAAGTGACGCTGCCGGTCATCGCCAATGGCGACATTGGCACGCCGGAGAAGGCGCGCGAGGTCCTGCGCCGCACCGGCGCCGACGCCATCATGATCGGGCGCGCGGCGCAGGGGCGCCCGTGGATATTCCGCGAGATCCGGCACTTCCTTGACACCGGCTCCCACATGCCCGCCCCCGCGGTCGAAGAAATCCGCACGGTGTTGGTACAGCACTTGCATGACCTTTATTCACTGTACGGCGAGTACGCAGGTGTCCGCGTCGCCCGCAAGCACATCTCCTGGTACACAAGGGGGCTGGAAGGCGCCATTGCCTTCCGCCAGGCGATGAATCAAATCGAATCCACGCAACAGCAGCTGGAAGCAGTCAACGGCTATTTTGCCGGACTGGCAGGCCTCGGCGAGCGCCTGACATATATCGGGGAACTGGCAGCATGATCAACGAAAACGAAATCGCCCGTTGCGTGCGCAAGGCGATGGATGGTTATTTCCGCGACCTGGACGGGGAAAGACCCTGCGCCATCTATGACATGGTGATCAGTTCGGTCGAGAAACCGTTGCTCGAAATGGTATTGCACCGGGTGGAAGGCAATCAGACCCAGGCTGCCCAGTTGCTGGGCCTGAATCGCAACACCCTGCGCAAGAAAATCAAGGAGTACGGCATCAAGTAAGCGCCGTATACAAAGGACTCAACCCGCCCGCCCAAGACGCGGGCGGTTTCATTTTCCGGACCATGCACCATGAGCAACCGACAAGCCCTGATCAGCCTCTCCGACAAGACCGGCGCCGTTGAATTTGCCCGCGCCCTGAGCGGGTTCGGCGTCGACATCCTGTCCACCGGCGGCACCGCGAAATTGCTGCGCGAGGCTGGCGTCAAGGTCACCGAGATCGGCGATTACACCGGCTTTCCGGAAATGCTCGACGGACGCGTCAAGACATTGCATCCCAAGGTGCACGCCGGCATCCTTGCCCGGCGCGACCTGCCTGCCCACGCGCAGGCGATGAAGGACGGCGCCATTCCCTACATCGACCTGGTCGTAGTCAACCTCTATCCGTTCGTGCAGACCATCGCCAATCCCGATTGCTTGCTCGAAGACGCGATCGAGAACATCGACATCGGCGGTCCCACGATGGTGCGGGCGGCGGCCAAGAACTGGCAGCATGTCGCCATCGTTACCGATCCCGCGGATTATCCGTCCCTGATCGCGGAAATGCAGTCGGCGAACGGCGCGGTCAGCCTGGAAACCCGCTTCATGCTGGCCCGGAAGGCGTTCTCCCATACGGCTGCCTATGATGGCGCCATCAGCAATTACCTAACCGCCGCCGACATCCATGGCAAGCGCGGCAGATTTCCGGACCAGGTGAACATGAGTTTCGCCAAGATCCAGGACCTGCGCTACGGCGAGAATCCGCACCAGCAGGCGGCCTTCTACCGCGACCTGAACGCGGTGCCGGGCGCAATCAGCAACTACGTGCAGCTCCAGGGCAAGGAGCTTTCGTACAACAACATCGCGGATGCCGATGCGGCGTGGGAATGCGTCAAGACATTCGATGAAACGGCCTGCGTCATCATCAAACACGCCAACCCTTGCGGCGTTGCGATCGCGAAGACCGCGCTCGATGCCTACCGCCAGGCTTTCAAGACCGACCCGACGTCGGCGTTCGGCGGAATCATCGCCTTCAACCGCGAGATCGACCGCGAGACCGCCGAGGCCGTCTCGCAGCAGTTCGTCGAGGTCCTGATCGCGCCACGCGTCGGCGCGGAGGCGCGCAAGGTGCTCGCCGCCAAGACCAACGTGCGTGTGCTCGAGGTGGCGATCGCTGCAGGTACGAATGAGTACGACAGCAAGCGCGTCGGCGGCGGCATCCTGGTGCAAACCCCGGACGCGTTGAACGTGCAGGCCGCCGAGTTGCGGGTGGTTACGAAGAAAAAGCCCACTTCACAGCAGCTGGCGGACCTGGTCTTCGCCTGGCGCGTGGCCAAGTTCGTGAAATCGAATGCGATCGTGTTCTGCAAGGATGGCATGACCCTCGGTGTGGGCGCCGGTCAGATGAGCCGCGTGGACAGCGCCCGCATCGCCTCCATCAAGGCGGAGAACGCGGGCCTCTCGCTGCAGGGCTCGGTGGTGGCATCCGACGCATTCTTTCCTTTCCGTGACGGTCTCGACGTCGTCGCGAAAGCCGGTGCGATCGCCATCATCCAGCCCGGCGGCAGCGTACGCGACGACGAAGTGATCGCAGCCGCAGACGAACACGGCGCCGCCATGGTGCTGACTGGCGCAAGGCATTTCCGGCACTGATGCTGCTTCTCTCCATTCCCAACCCCGGATCCCTCCCGCCCTCATGAACCTACTCGTCATCGGCAGCGGCGGCCGCGAACACGCCCTTGCATGGAGGCTGGCGCAAAGTCCGCGCATCGGCCGGGTCTATGTGGCCCCCGGCAACGCCGGCACCGCCCGCGAGGACGGGTTGTTCAACCTTCCACTCACGTCAATCCCGGAGCTGGTGGAGTTTGCCCGGAAGGAAGCGATCGCCATTACGGTGGTGGGGCCGGAAGCGCCGCTTTCGCAAGGCATCGTCGATGCATTCCGTGCCGCGGGACTGAAGATATTCGGGCCGGTGCGGCAAGCCGCGCAACTGGAGTCTTCGAAGGATTTCGCCAAGGCCTTCATGGTCCGCCACGGCATTCCGACCGCTGCCTACGCCACGTTCACCGACGCCAAAGCGGCGCACGAGTACGTGAACAGGCAGGGCGCACCGATCGTGATCAAAGCCGACGGATTGGCGGCAGGCAAAGGTGTCGTCGTCGCCATGGAAGCCAGCGAAGCGCACGCCGCGATCGACATGATGCTGGTCGACAACAAAATGGGGGCGGCCGGTGCCCGCGTGGTGGTCGAGGAATTCCTCGAGGGCGAGGAAGCGAGCTTCATCGTCATGGTAGATGGCAAGGACGTGCTGCCGCTCGCTTCGAGCCAGGACCACAAGCGGCTGCTGGACGGTGACGGGGGGCCGAATACCGGCGGCATGGGCGCCTATTCGCCGGCCCCGGTGCTGACGCCCGCGGTTCACGCCAAGGTAATGCGCGAAGTCATCCAGCCCGTCATCAACGGCATGGAAAAAGAGGGTTCGCCTTATACCGGTTTTCTCTACGCCGGGCTGATGATCAAGCCCGACGGCGGCACCAAGGTGCTGGAATTCAACTGCCGCATGGGCGATCCCGAGACCCAGCCGATCATGATGCGCCTGAAGACGGACCTCTTTGTGCTGGTGGAAAACGCGGTCAACGGCACGCTGAAGAACATCGAAGCCGAGTGGGACCGGCGGGTTGCACTGGGCGTGGTGATGGCGGCCGAAGGGTATCCGGACAATCCCCGCAAGGGCGACGAAATCACCGGACTGCCGCGCGACGGCGACGATTTCCATGTGTTCCATGCAGGCACGGAACTCAGGGATGGCAAAGTGCTGGTCACCGGCGGACGCGTCCTGTGCGTCACGGCCCTCGGGGATACGGTCCGCGTGGCACAGCGGCGCGCCTATGAAGCGGCCGAAGGCATCCGCTTTGCCGGCAGCCAGATGCGCCGGGACATCGGTTTCCGCGCAATCGGTGCGCGCAAAAGCACGCTGTAGCAACCATGGATACGCAAGCGATCAAGGATTACCTCACGGACTTGCAGAACTGGATCGTCGGCAAGCTGGAGTTGCAGGATGGCCAGAGTTTTCGTCGCGATTCCTGGCAACGCCCCGAAGGCGGTGGCGGGATCAGCTGCCTGATCGAGGAAGGCGGCCTGTTCGAGCGCGGCGGCGTCAACTTCTCCCACGTCACGGGAAACTCGCTGCCGCCTTCGGCCAGCGCTTCCCGGCCGGAGCTAGCGGGACGATCTTTCGAGGCCATGGGTGTGTCGCTGGTGATGCATCCGCGCAGCCCCTTTGTCCCGACGGTACACATGAACGTGCGTTTCTTCATGGCCACGAAAGCCGGCGCGGCACCGGTGTGGTGGTTCGGCGGCGGCATGGACCTGACGCCTTACTACGGTTTCGCGGAAGATGCCGTCCATTTCCACCAAACCTGCAAGGCAGCTATCGAACCCTTCGGAAAAGATCTCCATCCAAAGCTCAAGAAATGGTGCGACGACTATTTCCACCTCAAGCACCGCAACGAGCCCCGCGGCGTGGGCGGCATCTTCTTCGATGACCTGTCGCAGCCGGATTTCGATACCTGCTTCGCCATGACCCGCAGCGCCGGCGACCATTTCGTCGATGCCTACATACCGATCGTGGAACGGCGCAAGGCCTTGCCTTTCGGCGAGCGCGAACGCGATTTCCAGGCCTACCGCCGCGGGCGTTATGTCGAGTTCAACCTGGTCTACGACCGCGGCACCCTGTTCGGGCTGCAGTCGGGTGGCCGCACCGAATCCATCCTCATGTCGCTGCCGCCGCTGGTGAAATGGCGCTATGACTGGAAGCCCGAACCAGGCAGCCCCGAAGCGTCGCTCTACTCGGATTTCCTCACCGGCAAGGACTGGGTGTGACCGCTTTGCCATGCTGGCGCGCAGCACGGTTTTGCGGCACACTTTCCGCCATCGCGAACGCAGCTTGAAGCATCCGGGATAGTTCAGAAAAAACAAGGATGCGACGGCCCGTTCGGGGCACTTCAACAGGGGATCAGGGGATGGCGTCCACGCTAGAGTATTGCTTGCTTGAAATCCAGGAACTGGAACGCCGCATCGAGCGCCTGGAACTGGCGCTCTCCCGAAGCGGGCAGGTAAGCCCCGCCCCGCCTAAGCGGCACCTGCCGGAAAGCGTGGTCATGAAACCGGAAGTGGTGCTGCCGGTATTGCGCTTCGAGGAAGAGCGGGCCAAGGTCCGGACCACGCTCAAGGTCGATGCGCCAGCCGCGCTGGAAGCCAATCCCCGCGTACTCGATCGCATCCGGATGCTGTGGTTCTATCCCGAATGCGAGCAATTGCTGGACAAGCTGATCATCGACGACCGCGGCAACCGCGCTGGCTTCAACCGCGAGATCATGGACGAACTGCTGTTCCTCGCCCGGCTTGCGCGCGCCGTCAAGATGAGCCAGGGCCTGTCGAAGGGTGTGCGCAGCGAACGCTCCGACGTCTGGGAGGACCAGCGCATACAGCGACACGCTTTCTGATCCACCGCATTCAGTAGTTCCAGCCCGTTGCCGTTCCGGGGATGCGATCCGTCCCTGCCGTCTCCCGCCGTTCAGACCGAGCCGCCATGCCCCTGAAATCCCACCGCATCATCGTCAGCGTCATAGGCCGTGACCGCGTCGGCATCATTTCCAATGTCTCCGCCGTGCTGGCCGCGGCCGATGCCAACATCCTCGACATCTCGCAATCGGTCATGGAAGAGTTTTTCGTGATGATCATGATGGCCGACATCGAGCACGCGAACGTTTCCTTCGAGGAACTGAAGCAGCGCCTCAACGCGAAGGGAGAGGAGATGGGCCTGAAGATCGACGCCCAGCACGAAGACGTATTCAAGTTCATGCACCGGATCTGATGAGCCTGTCGCGTTTTTCTCCGCAGGAGATCGTCGAGACCATCCGCATGGTGCAGATGGAAAACCTCGACATCCGTACCATCACCATGGGCATCAGCCTGCGCGACTGCGCCCATCCCGATCTGCGGGTGTCCGCGCAGAAAGCCTATGACAAGATCTGCCGCCTCGCCCAGAACCTGGTTGCTTCGGGCGAAAACATTGCCGCCGAATACGGCATTCCCGTCATCAACAAGCGCATCTCGGTGACGCCGATCGCGCTGGTTGCCGAGAGTTCGGCCGCCGATTCGTATGTCCTCATGGCCGAATACCTCGATCGTGCCGCCAGGGAAGTGGGCGTGAATTTTCTCGGCGGCTTCTCGGCACTGGTTCACAAGGGCATGACGCGGGGCGATGAAGCCCTGCTCGCCTCGATACCGGAAGCCCTCGCCGTCACTGAACGCGTCTGCGCGTCGGTCAATGTCGGCACCACCAGGGCGGGGATCAACATGGATGCCGTCGCGCAAATGGGCCGCATCATCCTCGACACCGCGGGACGCACGGCGGATCGCAACGGGCTTGGATGCGCCAAGCTGGTCGTGTTCTGCAACGCGGTGGACGACAACCCGTTCATGGCCGGAGCGTTTCACGGCATCGGCGAACCGGAATGCGTGATCAATGTCGGCGTATCGGGACCGGGTGCGGTCCTGCGCGCCGTCGAAAAGGAAGGGCAGACGGATTTCGGCACCCTCGCAACCACCATCAAGCGCACCGCATTCAAGATCACGCGCATGGGTGAACTGGTCGGCCGCGCGGCATCGGAGAAACTCGGTGTTCCCTTCGGCATCGTCGACCTGTCGCTCGCACCGACACCGGCGCAGGGCGATTCGGTCGCCCGCATTCTCGAGGCCATGGGCTTGGAGCGCATCGGCACGCACGGCTCAACCGCTGCGTTGGCACTGCTCAACGACGCGGTAAAGAAGGGCGGCGCGATGGCTTCGAGCTATGTCGGTGGCCTTTCCGGCGCTTTCATACCGGTATCGGAAGACATCGGCATGATCGAGGCAGCAGGGATGGGCGCGCTGACATTCGACAAACTGGAAGCAATGACCTGCGTCTGCTCGGTGGGCCTGGACATGATCGCCATTCCGGGCGATACGCCCGCGGAAACCATTGCCGCCATCATCGCCGACGAGGCGGCGATCGGCATGATCAACCGCAAGACCACTGCCGTCCGCGTCATTCCTGCTCCAGGGAAAAAACCGGGGGACATGGTGGAATTCGGCGGCCTGCTTGGGCGGGCGCCGGTGATGCCGGTGCACACCGAGTCGAGCCGGGCTTTCATCGCGCGCGGCGGACGAATTCCCGCGCCATTGCAGGCCCTCAACAATTGACGTTCTGCCGGCGGCGAAAGCCGCGCGGCTCATTCCCCCAGGTACGCCTGCCTGACTTGCGGATTCGCGAGCAGGGCCTTCGCCTCGCCGCTCACCGCGATCAGTCCGCTTTCCATCACATAGGCGCGATGGCTGGCTTCCAGCGCCAGCTTGGCATTTTGCTCCACCAGCAACACGGTCACACCCTCGCCCGACACCATGCGCACCGTCTCGAATATTTTCTCGACCATCATCGGGGCGAGGCCCATGCTCGGCTCGTCCAGCAGCAGCAGTCCGGGGCGGCTCATGAGCGCGCGCCCGATCGCCAGCATCTGTTGCTCGCCGCCTGACAGCGTGCCCGCCGTCTGTGCGCGTCGCTCCGCGAGCCGCGGAAACAGGGTATAGGCACGGTCCATGTCGCTGCGCACTGCCGCCTTGTCATTGCGGCAGTAGGCGCCCATCGCCAGGTTCTCGTGCACGGTCAGCCGCCCGAACACGCCGCGCCCTTCCGGCACCAGGGACAAACCGCGCTCGACAAGGCGGAACGATGGCAGGGCGCTCACATCCTCCCCCTGCAGGTGCACGCTGCCGCCATGGTGCAGCAGACCGCAGATTGCCTTCAGCGTGGTGGTCTTGCCGGCGCCGTTGGCGCCGATCAGCGCCACCATCTCACCCTTGTTGACCTCGAGGTCGATGCCCTTGACCGCATTGATGCCGCCATACGCGACAGTCAGGCCGCGCACTTCCAGCAATGCGCTCACGGCAGGGCTCCGCCGAGATAGGCCCGCACCACCTCGGGATCACGTTGCACGGCAGCGGGCTCGCCTTCGGCAATTTTCTTGCCGTAGTCGAGCACCGCGACCCGGTCGCACAGGCCCAT
>Ga0190274_10000902_pt1 | contig 17258 bp, 16 predicted proteins | sample Popmic531T_FD_133002 | JGI IMG/M metagenome (GOLD analysis project Ga0190274, IMG submission 133002) | Populus adjacent soil microbial communities from riparian zone of Yellowstone River, Montana, USA - 531 T | ecosystem: Environmental > Terrestrial > Soil > Riparian zone | place: USA: Montana... | reverse complement strand
GTCGGCGTTGCAGTGATGGTAACCGTCTCCTGCACGGAAGAAACCTTCATCGAGATGGGAAGATTCAGGGCCTGGCCGACAGTTAAGTCGGCTTTTTCGACCACCACAGTTGCGAAGCCAGCCTTTGAGGCAGTCACCGTGTATCTTCCTGAGGGTAGTTGCAGCGCAACGAATCGCCCTTCATCGTCTGAGGTAGCTGTTCTCGAGAAATTCGTGTCGATATTTTTGACTTCAATGGCAGCGCCGGGGACCGCTGCTCCGTTCGCATCCATAACGGTCCCCTGGATGGTGCCGCTGGTGATTTGCGTTTGAGCGAACGTGGCTACCGCAAATACGAGTGTAACGAGCAGAGAAATGCTTACTTCCTTCAACCATCCGGCAAAGGATCGGGGTAGTGCGTTGCGCATGATTTTCTCCATTGGCTTTAAGATCTGATGGGGATGTCAGATCACGTTGGGAACGGAATTTACGAGGTGGGTTATCTTAGTTAACGCAATTCAGCAGTGTCAATACTTATGGTGTGGTGGTGGTGAATTCAATGTTCAAATGCAACAGCGGAGTTAGTTTTCGCTCCAGAGGAGCGAGATGTGTATAGATGATGCTACGTCTCGATAACCCGCGCTCCAGCGGAGCGCAATGTTCCAGCAATGGGAGGTGATGACCGACTTATGTTTCGCTCCGCTGGAGCGAGCAAAAATCTCTTGGAGGTCGCGCGTTCTATAAACATCTCGCCCTAATGGGGCGATGAGCAACAATTTTCTATTGCAAGAATTAACTTTCACTAAACCAAGCTCATAGACCTTAGTGATCTCTATCGCCACTTAGGACGCTGCGCTGGAGCGGGGGCTTCGCTTTGCTCGACCCCTTCCCCACCTGAGAGGTTTGGAGATCCGCTCTTTACCTATTGGTTTAATTATCCGTCTTCGATACAGGCTTCGGGTTCTGCCAACAGCTCTGCCATCAGGTTCAAGTATCGGCCTACGTGCAGCCCATCCATTAGCGCGTGATGTACTTCAACTGAAAAGGGCAGCAGCGTGCGCTGGTTCTCCTGGACGAATTTTCCAAAAGCAATCTTGGGAATCGAATCCTCGGTTTTCCAGTTTCGTGCATGTGAAAAACTGCTGAACGAGAACCACGGCACAGTCGTGAAATGAATGCGGTCATCGCTTGGATCCGGCTTGAAAGCGCCGTCCCCGGCCAGCACTTCTTTCACCGCGGTTTGAGCGCCGGTAATAAAGTTTTCGAAGTTTGCGTCATAGTCAAAATATGCGAGCGTGAAGTTCTCGGCTGGCATCATCACGGTCGTGCCACCATGGATCACATCATGCACAAAAACCTTGCGCTCTCTGAGGCGATAACGGAATGACTCAATTTCGTTGGCGGCGCGCAAGGCGAAATAGTGATAAGCCAAAGACACGCTGACGTCGGGGCGTTTACGAAGCCATGCCAGAAGATTCGTAACGTCGAGCTGCGTGCAGATGTTGAAGTAGGGCTTGTCAAAGCCGACGAAGAATTCGAAGAGCTCGCGTCGGGCCCAGCGTGAGACGTCAAGGTAACCTGCCATGCGGAGCATTGTACGCGAGTCGGCCCAGCCCTTCACAGGTTCGTCATCGCATAAACGTAGTCCGATACACTTCAGTTTGTCGATGTCGTTGCAAAGACTAAACGAGTGAATTTCGGGCGCCGCCTTTGCCGACTGGGAGGCGAGTATCCCAATGAACGACAAACTAAAGTGTGTCGGACATTAGCGTGAAATCGCAGCAACTCCGAAATCTGCGTAACCTCGACTTAACTCCGCGGTCACCCATGCGTAATACCAGTGCGTCACTGTTCTCGTGAACCATTATTTGGAGGATTAAGGAAATGGCTAAACAGATACAAAAACTCAAACCTGTGTTCCAGGTGGTCTGCATTTCATGTGGAGTCAGGATTCGCGAGAACGCCAGCGATGATTCATATGGTCTTTGCCTGAGGTGCTTTTACGCGATGCTCGCAGCGCGCCTGCAAAAACAGAAGCGTGCGTCCGCAGGGGAGTTTGTAAGCGAACGTTGAGTAGAGTAGCGACGCCAGACTAACGACCCAATACTCAGCACGAGATTGTTTTTGTGCTGCCGAAAGTAGGCTTCCGCTATCGTTAAGTGAGTCTCAAGGAAGCTTTGATTAAGCTTCTTTCGACGCGTTAGCGTCAGTATGAAGTTAGCCCGGCCTTTCAAGGCCGGAAAGGTCAATGAAATGTTCGCGTCGCGTAGGCGACGTCTGAATCCGGTGCAAATTCAATCGTCGCTACGCGACGAGGACAGATAACAAATTGATCCCGGCGTTGAAACGCCGGGCTAAGTTCATACTGACGCTACGCGTCGAATGCGCTTGTTCAGAGGTTCCTCAAGTATGTCATTGCCCTAATTTGGTGTGATCCGCCAATCGAGATGGCCCTTCTCCCCGGAAGTTTTGTTCCACTCGGACGTTGCTAGATCAATCTTCGCGAGGGTTGCTGTGTTCATGGGCCAGGAATGGTCCGTCAGGTGGTGTAACAGCTCCTCGAGCCCCGGATTATGTCCCACCAGGAGCACGCTGCTTTTGTCTGCCCCGATTTCAGCAATCTCTTCCTGCAACTGCTGCCGGCTCGCCTCATAGATCCTTTGCTCATAACGAGCTTCGACAACGCACTCTGCTGCGGCCAGAACGAGCTCTGTCGTCTCGCGGGCCCGCAGGGCTGTGGAACTTAGCACCAAATCGAGAACAATCTTCTGTTGCTGCAAATATTTCCCGACGCGCTCAGCCTGCCGGCGGCCCTGATCATTTAGGGAGCGGTCAAAATCCCGCACGCTGTCGCTAGTGGGAACCGCCTTAGCATGACGCAGAAGAAATAAAGTCTTCATTACTATTTAGTCGACTGGTTTCGTAATGGCTTTGCACAAAAAGTCCAATCTACGGGGTGACGCGGAGCGATCTCATTAACACCGTGGCTTTAGCCCGGTGGGACGGCAGGTAACCAGCGTCCGCCAACCGTTTCAAACGGTTTACCGAGTTACCCAAACCGTTAGAAACGGTTAAGAGACTTGCGTCCTGCGCTTGTCCACCGGGCTGAAGCCACGGTGCTAATGAGATCGCTCCGCGTGATCACAATACGGTGGTTGACCTAATTGCCGTACTAGTCTCTGACTTTTTGTGCAAAGCGTCTCGTCATCCTAACTCGGACCAAGCGTCGCACGGCTTTCGGTCCGGGTCGCGGCTAATCAGCTTAGAACCTCACTATGGTGTCGAACTGCAAGCGGGTTGTCGCCTTGTTCAACGAGCCCAGCGGCGTCGGCACGAACGGGCCGAATAAGCCATTGAGGCGCTGGGTAATAATACCGGTTACGGCAAAAAGGACTCGGGCGTCTTTCTCTCCTGGCAGCACCGTATAACCAAATTGAAAACGGTGCATTCGGATATCTGATTGTTGAGTGACGTCAGAGAAGTTGAATGGTGTTAACACCGCATCTTTTTCGAGATGCATGAATGTATAGGCTAAAGCGACGTCGCCCCGGTCTTTCGCTTTTCCGACCTGCACCTCTCCCCAGAATCCGTTTTTCTCATGATTGGGCAGAATCAAATTGGCGCCGCCTGGACCGGCCGTGACTACCCCGTGCGCCTGTGTGTTGGTTACGAAGTTGAATACAAGCGAGACCGGCCAGTTCTGGCTGTATTTCAAATCGAGGCGAGCGAGCATATTTACCAGGTTAAAGCCTGAGGAGAGTCGACCATCGCGGTTAACAGCATTGTTACTGGCGGTCGTAAGACCCAGATTGCCATTGCCGGCGACGAGGAGATCGCGAGGGATGGACACCTGCGTGGCTATTATTTGTGCTGGGGTGCCGCCGGACGCGGGAATTGTAACCGTGATGGGGAGCTGCAACTGACTTCCGAAAACTTGCACCGGTGAAATGAACTGCGTCCCTGAAAAGTAGAGATCAGCCACCGAGAGATGAAGAGCTACCTTCGCGTTCGGTTCCAGGCGCGCCCGGATCTGACCGCCGTAAAGGGCCAGGTCGCGACCATCGCGGCGCGACTGGTCAATGTTTACCGTGCCGTTGGCGTTGCGCACAAAAGCGGAGTTTCGCTCGAGAACGGGAAGTTGCCAGGCGACAAATTTGAGCTCCCGCAACAACGATGTTTTGGAGGTGTGCGTGTATGATTCACTAAACCCTTCGACCATTAGATCGTTGTCGATCATCATTTCCGGGGTGAACCAGGGCAAATCATATTTACTGGACCAGGGCGGTTCGAATTTGCCGCCTTGCAATTGCAGGTGGCCGCCGAGGCTGTTTGGCCGGTAGGAAACGTAAGCCTGGTCAAGCCCGAAAGGTTTGCGGTTGAAAAAATCCGTGAAGGTCTGATTAGTTGAAATATTATCAGCGAAGCTTCCGGTCGCGAGTCGCAGGGCCCACTCAAATTCCTTGCACTTATACTCCTTGCACCATTCGGTCTCCTCACCAAAGGCGCCACTCATCTTCAGGCGCGCACGAAAACGCATGCGGTGACGAGGACTCAGCTCGTTTCCAAACACGGCCGGGTTATTACCGTCCGGCAGAATGTTTGTTAACCCGAAGCCTGATTCCGACCGCAGTCGCAGGTCAGCCTCAATCTTGATCGCTCCAATTTCGGCCACGCGACCTTCAATTTTTTTCACACGGTCCTCTACCGTAGGAGCTTGGGCCGGCGGCGGTTGAACATCCACGCTTGCAGTTAACGGTGCAGACGATGCTGCGGTGGAATTCAGCCTGGCCGCCAACAACCGAATCGTTTCCTGTTGGTCCGCAATTGTCTGTTGCATCTGATCGAGCCGCCGGCTCTGTCGCTCCAGAATTTGTTCCAGCGCGCTCAGCTTCTCTTCGGTGGTCTCCGGCTTCTTGTTATCCACGGCTAACTCGGCTGTCGTCTTCGATGGTTCACTCGCGGCAGCCTCTGCAGAAGTCATTCGGTCGCTGGACGCAGAGCGAGCAACATTCTGCGCGAAAACGCCCTGCCCGTTGAGGCCTAAAAGTACCAGGGCTAGAAAAGAAAAGATCAGTGTATTACTACGGGTCTCCGGACCAGGTTTGATAAACATGGCGCACATCCTTTTTCGTTAATATGGTCTGTTCGAAATATTAGGCGGGGTGGTCATTCTGCCGCAAATCACTCTGATCAGCTAGTAGTTTCCTCCAGAACCATCCGCAGATTACACAGATCACGCAAACTGGTTAGACCATGCGACTGCAACCTGGCCCGACAGGCACCCTTAACCCTCTTGCCTTCTTTGAAATCTGCGTAATCTGCGGATGGTTTTCTAGTCCAGCAGGACGCGCGTGTTCAATGCTTCTGCACGTTCAATGGCCGCCAGCAAGCGAACAAACTGTGAATAGTTTTTGCCGCGAGTGGTGAGGCGAGTCACTTCTGACTGACTCAAGTCGTTACGCAGGATGAGATCGAGAAAATCGTAGTAGTCGCCGGTTGCCTGGAGGGGCAGCTCACGGACGTAGCTGGTTTCGCCGTAGTCATCCGAACGAAAACCAGCAAGCAGATCGAAAACGTTGTCAGTGGTGAGTCGTGTCCCTTCTCTCGACAAACGAATGGGCACGCGCAATTCAAAGAAGCGCAAGCCTTCCGGAGTGGTGACCCGTCGCAATTCCTTCGTTGCCTCACCATCGAAGGGACTCTCCGGATCAACCAGGATACGCAGGAGTCGTGGCTGATCGGCGCTGTCCATTGTGTCGAGCGCGAGTTGCACGCGATCTGCCAAAAACTTTTCAAACTGCGCTTCGATCGGATAAGTACTCCGTCCCAGGCAACCAACCGCTTCGCCTTCGCCCGCCACTTCCGCCGGCAAACATGCCGGACAGCTTGGACAAATGACAGTCTCCGCCTGCATCAGTTCAATTTCCTCGCGAGCATTTACCACCCAGTCAAGTTTTTCCTGAGTGGGAGCACTCGCGTCGCCGGTTGTTAGTCGAGTGTGAAGGTTACCGAGGCGTCCCCACTCGCGCAGGTGTCGCTCCGAATAGCGGGCGCGCAGTGAACAAGGATATTGGACGGCGAATTCAAGTGACATAAACGGATGTCAGAAGGTAAATGGGCTCTTCCGTAAGTATTTTCGTGCTCCTATCCTACCACTGCCGTGGAGCACACTGGCAACACCGTTGACCTGAAGAGGCAGAGAAAGGATTGGCTGTTAGAATAAGAGCGATGCCAGTAGTCGAATATCCGCCGGGCCCCAGGCAATCGTTTCCGCTGTCAGGCATGTTTGCTTACCGGCGCGGTCCACTTCCCTTCTTTCAGAGCCTCGCTGACCGTTATGGCGACATTTCATATTTTCGCCTGGGACCGCAGCCGGCATTTTTCTTCAACCATCCCGATTACATTAAAGAAATTCTGGTCACCAATCATCAGAACTTCATGAAAGGGCTGGCACTGCAACGAGCCAAGCGGCTGCTGGGAGAAGGGTTGCTCACGAGCGAGGCAGAATTTCATCGTCGCCAGCGACGTTTGGCCCAACCCGCTTTTCATCGATCGCGAATTGCTTCTTACGCAAACGTGATGACCGCCTACGCGTCTCAAACAAGTCAGAGTTGGCAGGATGGCGACACACTCGATATCTCAGAAGAAATGATGCGCCTGACATTGGGTATTGTTGGCAAAACTCTCTTCGATGCCGATGTAGTCTCCGACGCGCACGAAGTGGGCGAGGCGATGACTGTCGTGATGGACCTCTTCAACACCATCACAGTGCCCTTCTTTGACTTATTACAGAAGCTACCGCTACCGCAGTTTCGCCGTTTTGATAACGCCAAACTCAAGCTCGACGCAATTATTTATCGGCTGATTGAAGACCGGCGTCGCAGCGGACAAGACCGGGGCGACCTCCTTTCGATGTTGTTGCTGGCTCAGGATTCCGAAGGTGACGGCGGGCAGATGACTGACCTGCAGTTGCGTGACGAGTTGATGACCATCTTTCTTGCGGGCCATGAGACGACGGCTAATGCACTGACGTGGACCTGGTATCTGCTCTCGCAAAACCCCGAAGTGGAAACAAAGTTACACGAAGAAATTGATGAAGTGCTCGCAGGGCGGCTGCCGGTTTTTGAAGACGTGGGCCAATTGAGATATACCGAAATGGTTTTAGCAGAATCGATGCGGCTTTATCCGCCGGCGTGGGCCATCGGCCGGATGGCCTTGAACGATTTGGAGATTGGCGGATACGTGGTGCCTAAAAAATCACTGGTCCTGATGAGCCAGTACGTTATGCACCACGATCCCCGTTACTTCCCGGAACCTGGTCGATTTGATCCTGAACGATGGTCACCTGAAGCTCGTGAAACTCGACCGCAGTTTTCATATTTTCCATTTGGCGGCGGTCCGCGACGATGTATCGGCGAGGGCTTCGCCTGGATGGAAGGAATACTGTTGATCGCCTGTCTGGCCCGAGAGTGGCAGATGAGGCTGGTGCCAAATCACCCAGTCGAACTTAAACCCGTGATCACGCTGCGACCAAAGCACGGGATGCGAATGATCGCCACCAGAAGACCCTGAGGCACAAAACTCTTTTGGTGTTCTTTTCGTGAGGTTTAGTGTGATTTCGTGGATCGTCTGCCCCGGATGTTTAAAAGAACGATCCACGAAATCACACTAAACCTCACGAAATAGCACGAACCAAAAAATAGCGCATCTACGGTTTAATCAACCGCGTCGTTGTATGTTCAGTAACGCTGGATTGAGCAGGGGCTATCGGTGCAGTCGTTGCATCATTCATCCTCAAGCTATCGTTGGCGGCAAAGGGTTGGACGGGCGGAACGGCGGCACCTGACGACTGTCCAAGCTTTCTCCGAAAGAAGCTTGACTCCAAAAGACCGGCAATGCCGGACACCATCGAAATCACCCCAAAGCACGCTAACCATCCAGCCAAAACCGTCCAAATGACGATCCAATCCGGCTTGCCACTAAATAGCCACAGTGCGACTCCAATCAGTATGGACGAGAGGAATAGCCCAATCCCTCTTACTATTTTTTCGGGCGCTTTTCTCGTTTCCAGCCAGTTCTCCAGAGGATTCCTGGTAACGCTACGGTTGCTGGTTGCTACCTGATTCTTATCTGTCAGCGCCAAAGCTACCGTTTCGAGATTTGTGCCGCAAACACGACAAAACTTCGCGTCATCGAGATTCTGCGCTGCACATCGCGGACAAAACATGGTGTCATCTCCTGTCTTGAGCAATTGTACGAGTTGGCGCCAGCATCAGTTTCACCAGACACGTTTCGCACTCCTCTCGGTTGAAATGTGACGCTTCGCTGGAGCGGGGTCGTCGCTTCGCTTGCCCCCTTCCCTACCTGAGAGGTTTGGTGCCAGTCTCTGAAATGGCATCTGAATGAAGGCAAAAAGGCCACTGACCGCTTCTCGGCAGTACTCAATCCTGAGACTCCGAATCCGGTGGGTCAGGCTGGCAGCCGTTGCTTCGTTCAATGGCGTTTTCCACCTGGCCATTCTGCAATTCCCACAACTGCATATGCTTCAAGAAGGCGTGATGGGCGGCGAAGCTGGCGATACTAAACCCAGGCAGGCCGTCACGAAAACCACCTTTAAGAACGAAGTTTCTGATAAAGGTAGCTGGACCAATCGTCGCGATTTGCCAGGGAGACGTACGCCGTCCAGCTTCAAACATCTTGCGAGCCGCCAGTGGAGCATAACGCTCTCCGATCATCCGGTGGTGCTCGGCTGCAGTGGTAGCTGTGTAATGCAGTAGATCGCCTGTTAATAGCTCGACTCGAGCGTCCGGATCCATTTTCACCGACTCATGGACGTGAGCTCCCGCCCACCGCCCTTTGGATTTTCGGTAAAGACGTAACTGACGATCCGGATACCACCCGCCGCCTACGATCCAGCGCCCCATATAAAAAGCCCGCCGAGGAACCAGGTAACCGTCAGCCAACTGGGCTTCGGCGTTCCCCCTTAGCCCCTCAATTGAAGCCCGCAGCTCATCAGTAACACGTTCATCCGCGTCAAGACTCAGGATCCAATCGTGTGACGCCTGTTCTGCGGCAAACTGTTTTTGGGCGGCGAATCCCGGCCACGGTCTTTCAATAACACGCGCGCCGCATTCACCGGCAATCACCCGCGTTCGATCTGTCGAGCCTGAGTCGACGACAATGATTTCATCTGCCCACGCCACCGACTCGCACGCCGCCCGAATGTGTTCGGCTTCGTTGAGTGTGATAATGCAGGCTGAAATGTTGAAGTTAGCCATGTGGAACCGTCTCGCGCGACGTTGAGCATAGAAGCGGTCGATGGGTGCGTCAACAGCCGATGACAGTTTCGTAGTGTCCTAATTCTGGAGAATCACTTTGCGTAGCTTTGCGGTTCTTTGCGTACTTTGCGGTAAAAAAGCCGTCAAGACAATTAACCGCAAAGTACGCCAAGAACGCAAAGATCACGCAAAGAGTTGGACTCGGCACACTACCGATCTTTTGCCAAATTAGACAGTAGTCAACGCCCATCATACAATTCACCGTTCAAACGTTCAGGTTGTTCCTGACGAACGCAGCTAACGCCTGAACTCTGAACTACTTCCCCCATGGTAACTCCTCTTTCCATCATTAAGCTCGATGCGCTGCGGGACACTCCCTTAATGGAACATCCCTTCCCTTATCTGGTGATCGAAAACTTCCTGCGCGCTGAATATACGGATGATCTGTCCAGAGACTTTCCCGAGATCAGGTCTCGCGGAAGTTTCCCCGTTAGCCAGTTTAAATCCGGGGGAGCGTTTCAGCGTTTGGTTGACGAATTGAACAGCCCGGCATTGAAAGCGGCGATTGAGGATAAATTCGCAATCGACCTCGCTGAGCGATCCACGATGATCACTGTTCGCGGCAAAGCGGGCGCCCGCGACGGCCGCATACATACCGACACGAAATCCAAGTTTCTGACCATGCTTCTGTATCTGAATCCAGTTTGGGAAGCTGAAGGTGGATGGTTGCGGATTCTAAGAGACAGCAAGGATTTGGATGACTACGTGGTGGAGATTCCGCCAACGTTTGGCACCTGCGTGCTCTTCAAAGTCACCGACAACTGCTGGCATGGTCACAAGTCTTTTGACGGAACGCGAAAAGTTCTGCAACTCAACTACGTCAGAGACGAATCCGCCCTCAATCGTCACCTCTTCAGACACAGCATGTCAGCAAAGCTGAAATCGCTCAGAGAAGTATTCATGAAAGGCGCTTCTTAGTTCCTTCACAAACCATGCGCGTGCTTGTCGTCAGACTTTCCTCGATGGGGGATTTGGTCCAAACCCTCCCAGCCCTCACGGATGCGGCCCGGGCCATTCCGGAAATCTCTTTCGATTGGATAGTGGACGAATCCTTTGCCCAGGTGCCGGCCTGGCACAAGAACGTGAACACCGTGATCCCGAGCGCTTTTCGAAGATGGCGAAAAAACTGGCGGCTGTCTTTCAAAAGCGGCGAGCCTCAGGAGTTCCTCAAGAAAGTTCGCCGTCAACAATATGATGTCATCATCGACGTGCAGTGTGAGCTGAAGAGTGCGCTCGCGTCGCGACTTGCCCGAGGAATTCGATATGGTTACGACCGGCGGGCAGTCCACGAATGGGGCGCCCAATTCGCTTATCAAAAGAAATTCTTCGTACCGAAAGGGATCCACTCAATTCGGCGCATGCGCGAGTTGATGGCCAAGTCGTTGGGGTACCAATATGAGGATGGCCAAATAGACTATGGAATCGACCGGGCACGCCTCGGTCCAATTTCAGTAAAGCTTCCGGAACGCTTCCTGGTGTTCATCCATAGTACCAGCTGGACCTCAAAGTGTTGGCCGGAGTTCTATTGGCAAGACCTGACCCGAAAGGCTCTCAGCGCGGGCTACTCGGTGGTTCTTCCATGGGGCGACGAAGCGGAACGCGAGCGTGCTCTAAGGATCGCCAATGGCCATACGGGCGCGGTCGTCTTGCCACCGCTTTCGATAACCGAGAAGGCTGCAATCATCAATCAAGCCTGTGGCACCGTTGGACTGGACACCGGCTTGAGCCATATAGCCGCAGCCCTTGATATTCCGTCAGTAACTATCTATGGAGCTACTGACCCGCTGCTGGTGGGCGCGACCGGTAGTTATCAGCTACATATGGTCTCGGGTTTTGAGTGTGTGGGTTGCCACGATACGAAATGCACTTACCCCGGAGCAGCGGAATTCAAGCCGGCTTGTTTGGTAGAAATCAAGCCGGAAAACGTTTGGCAAAAACTCGAAGAAGTTTCCGAAGGCAGAAAGAAAGAATAGGACCTATAGGACATATTGGTCCTATAGTGGGTTGGAAACCCGACCACACAGGCCCTGCCTCCTGCTCCTGCCTCCTGCTCCTCCTTGTGCTCATGTTCTTTGTGGTAAGCTTGGCCATCCCAAACGCTCCCCCAACGGGCACACCGGTGTAAGAGCGAAACCGTATAGTGAAAGGTCCCTTAGCATGGCTATCAGCCAAGACTTGTTAGAGATACTTGCTTGCCCTGCCTGCAAAGCAAAGGTCGACTTGAAACCCGATGGCAGTGGCTTGAAGTGCGTAGAATGCAAACGCGTCTATCCTATTCGCGATGATATTCCGGTGATGCTGATTGACGAAGCAACCATAGAAGAAGATGAACAGCCGGAGCGAAGTTGAACAGCCTACGCGAAATAGTTGAGACCTCACCGCGGTTGCGAAACCTGATAACGCATAGTTTGCGCGGTGAAGACCAGTTGGTGGAAGGCCCGGCTGGGGTGACAGATTCGCCGCAACCTCTCGCCCCACCCATCTGGGACTGGGAACCCGTAAAACGTGTCCTGGTTATCAGACTACGCTCAATCGGCGATACGGTATTGTCCACTTCTTCACTCGTGGCCCTCAGACGATTTCTCCCGGACGCACGGATCGATGTGCTTTTGGAAGATTGGGTGGCGCCGGTCCTCGATGGATTTTCTTACGTTAATGAAGTAATCACTCTTACGCGCGGTAGCCTGAAATCGCGGGCTCAGGTGGCTCGCCGGCTGCACGCCAATCGCTACGACCTGGTCTACAACCTGCACGGCGGAACTACAGCGACCTTTTTAACGCGGGCTACCAGCGCAAAGCATCGAGTCGGTTTCGAGACATATCAATACGCTGGACTCCACAACCACCTCGCACCCTCTCCGTTATTGCTTTGGGGGCGCGATCAGACTCACTCGGTCGAGCAACAACTATCGCTGCTCGGCTGGACGGGCGTCCCGGTCAGCGATCGGCCGCCGACCGAACTGGTGATCACCGAACGGGCGGCTGCCGCAATTGATTCACGCCTTGAGTCAGCCGGCTTCCTTAATGCTCCTTTTACTGTGATACATCCGGTAGCAGCCTTCGCCACCAAGCAATGGTCGGCAGAGAATTTTGGACAAGTAGCCACCGTGGTTAGTGAAAAAGGGCTTCCCATTGTTGCTATTGCCACGCCGAAAGAAACGCATGTCATTGAGGAGCTGAAGCGAAACACGGCGGCGCCGGTGACGTCATTCACGGATCTTTCCCTGCCGGAAATCACGGCATTGCTGGCACGCGCGAGGCTGTTTATTGGGAACGACAGTGGCATCGCACATATGGCTGCAGCCGTCAAAGCACCGTCGGTGGTGATCTTTGGTTCGTCAAACCGGACACACTGGCGACCATGGACCACGGCAGCGGCCGAAGTTGTTTACGAAGAGATGGAATGCCAGCCGTGTCCCGGCTACTCCTGTGAAAAATTTGAACAGCCGGAATGCATCAAACGCGTGCCAGTTGCCAGGGTGATGGCTTCCGTGGAGCGAGTGCTGAGAGAAAGCACCACGTAGCTGTAAGGAAATAGGTCCGATAGGTCATATAGGTCCTATCTACTTCAAACTTCATGCCCCAATTAACACGACAACGCGCCGCTGAGTTGATTCACGCAATGAGCGATCGAAAAATTGTGGTGCTTGGCGATGTGATGCTCGATGAATTCTTTTGGGGCGACGTTACGCGCATCTCCCCGGAAGCCCCGGTGCCAGTCGTGGACATCCGCCGGGAGTCAGTCCATCTCGGCGGCGCGGCGAATGTGGTTGCCAATGTTGTCGCCCTGGGCGCAAAAGCGTGTGTCATCGGAGTGGTGGGAAATGACTCAGCCGGTGAGCGTCTGCGGGTGAGTTTGAAAGAAGCGTGCGCCCTGCAAGCTGATGACTACCTCGTCGTTGACGAAAAGAGGCCGTCAACCACTAAGACGCGCATCATTGCGCACAGCCAGTTGGTGGTACGCGCTGATCGGGAACAGCGTACTCCGGTTAACGGACGGCTCGAGGCGCAGATTCTCGATTCGCTAAAACTCGCCCTTGAAGAGGCAGATGCGTTTGTGGTTTCCGATTACGACAAGGGCGTGGTTACGCCGAGTATTCTCGGCCACATCCTACCGAGAGCTTACGAGCGGGTGCCGGTACTCATTGATCCCAAGATTAGAAACTTCTCCCATTATCAGCCCGCGTCTCTGATCACGCCCAATCATCACGAAGCGCTGAGATTGACGAACACCGAAGAAGACTCGGACCAGGGTTTGCACCACGCCGCACAAATCATTCAGGAGAAACTCGGCTGCGATGCCGTGCTGATCACGCGCGGCGATCGCGGCATAATGCTGCTCGAACGTGACCGCGATCCGGTTTTCGTCGGCACTGCCGCGCGCGAAGTTTATGATGTCACTGGCGCCGGCGATACCGTAATCGCCACGCTGGCATCGGCGCTCTCAGCGGGAGCAACCATGTTGGAGGCAGCGAACCTGGCGAATCACGCTGCGGGCATAGTCGTCGGCAAAGTGGGAACAGCTACCGCAACCGGCGAAGAATTGCTGGCGACATTTGAGTAAAGCAAACTGTTAGTTTGCGATGGTTGGGAAGCTGCCTCTTTACGATTAAGCTGGCTCCTTGGGAGCGCAGGCAAACTAACAGTTTGCTTTACAAAAGATCATGGTCGGAAAGTTCTTAAAGAATTATAAGATCCTGGAAAAGATCGGCGTTGGCGGTCAAGGCACCGTGTACAAAGCCACGGACGGAAAGCTTGGTCGCACCGTGGTCGTCAAAGTACTGCCTGCAGAGCTGACTGCAAAAGAAGCAAACCTCAAGCGCTTTGAGCGTGAGGCCCGGCTCGCCTCCTCACTCGATCATCCGAATATCGCCACCATCTTCGATCTTGACGAAGCCGAAGGACACCACTTCATCGCAATGCAATACGTCGAGGGTCGCAACGTCAGACAACTGGTCGGCGGACACCCACTCGAGTTGAAGAGCGCACTCCTGATTGGCATCCAGGTTGCCGACGCGCTGGCCGCCGCCCATGGTCGCGGGATCATTCATCGCGATATCAAGTCTGGCAACGTCATGGTCACCCCTTCAGGCCAGGTCAAGATTCTGGACTTTGGTTTAGCAAAGCTGCTGGATGACACAGACGATAGTTCGAAGTCTACAATTCATCGCACCGATTTGACCGAGATTGGCGTGCCTTACGGTACGGCTACTTATGCGGCGCCTGAGCAGGCCAGAGGCGATCGGGTCGACAAGCGGGCTGACATCTTTTCTACCGGCGTGCTCCTTTACGAGATGCTGACCGGCACCTGGCCCTTTCGTGGCAAGACGACGATTGATGTAAGACACGCCGTACTTCACGATGCGCCCAGGCCCGTCGGTGAACTCCGCAAAGAACCTCTGCCAGTGCGACTACAACAGATTCTGGATCGTTGCATGGAAAAGGAACCACGCGATCGCTATCAGAAAATGGAAGAAGTGCGAGATGATCTTCGCGCGGTGCTGCAGGAGGTTTCCACTTCAGACGCAGGCGGTCAACCCTTTACCAACGTCATGCCGGAACCAGCCCGGCATTTAGCCGGCGCCAATCCGGTGTCAAGGGCCATGAGATGGCTCAAGGGCAGAACCAGAGCAGATTCAACTGCCGCGCCCGGAATGACGACCCCGACAAAGCCCACGATTCATGAGACACCGTTTACCACTATCGCGGATCAGGAAAAAAAGAGTTTGGCCATCCTTTGTTTCCGCAACTTGAGCAATGATCCGGCCTCGAGCTTTTACGAGTTTTCACTGGCCGATGCCGTGATCACCGAACTCGCGCGGGTGCGTTCGCTCGTGGTCAGGCCCTCTTCCGTGATTGCGAAATACCAGGGAGGACTGATGGATCCGCGCGACATCGGTCAGGAGTTGCGCGTCAATTCCATTCTGACTGCCGGCTTCATGCATATCGGTGATCGTTTCCGTGTCACCGCCCAGCTCTTAGACGTTGGGTCGGGCGACATTATCTGGAGCGATCGCATAGATACGTCTGCGGCCGACATCATCGCGGTGCAGGACACAATTGCCCAACGAATTGTAGAGGGACTGCGGCTTGAATTGAGTCCGGCTGAACAGGACGGCCTGGCCAAACCCTCGACAGAAAACGCCGCCGCTTACGAGCAATATTTGCGCGGGCGCGATCTTTTCGCACGTTTTATTTTCCGCACTGTGGCCGAGGAAGATTGCGATGCAGCCATCGAGCACTTCCAACGAGCAATCGAACTCGATCCAAACTTTGCACTCGCTCTTGATGGTCTCGGGGCCGCGTACGTCAATCGAGTTTTTAAAGGTTTTGGCGGCGCGGACGATTACGAACGTGCCGAAGCATCTTTCAACAAGGCGCTGGCCATTGACCCGAAGCTGATTGAAGCGCGAATGCTGATGGTCTTCGTATATTTGTGGCGCGGCCAGAAACAGAAAGCTCGCGAAGAAGTTGCCCGTGCGCGCCGGGAAGCACCGGACGAAGCTGTGGTTCATTTCGTTAAGGCAACCCTGCACCGTCTCGATGGGGAGTATGGGAGAGCACTCCGCAGTTACGATCGTCTGATGCGTTTGGATCCGGCCGCGCACGTTGTCGCCAGTTTCAATCGCGCGCTGGTTTTCATGTACATGGGCAACTTCGAGGAAACTTCGAAACAACTCGATCAGGCTGGCGATCCAGACAACCCATTAGTGAAAACTTTCCGCGCGCTTTCTTTGTATTACACCGGTCATACAGACGATGCCGCCGACCTGATGCAACAGGTGGTCGCCGGTCACCCAGGCATGCACGGGATTAGGCCTTTCATGGCAATGTTCCTCAGCGCGCAGGGCAAGCACGAAGAGGCGCGGGCGCAAATAAGCAGCTCCGTGATTCGCACTGCTGAAGTAGATCCGGATATCGCTTATTCTGTGGCTTCCGTCTATGCGCTCGAAGGAATGCAATCCGAGGCTTTTGAATGGTTGGAACGCGCCATCGCACTGGGCAATGAAAATCAACCCTGCTTCGAAAGCGATCCAAACTGGTCTTCGTTAAGGAGCGACCCGCGTTTCCAGGATTTGATGGCGAAGGTTCGCGCCAGTCATGTTGGTGCAGAAACAAGGACTTCGCCAGCTGAGTAGAAACAGCTTTCCCTGGGACCGCGGGCGCCCTCGCCCGCACATGAGCGCGTCAGCGCGAACGGTGGTAGCCAACCGACAACGTAAGGGAAAACGTCGACTCTAGCGAAAGTTAGCGGGCGAGGGCGCCCGCGGTCCCATAAGCGGTCGACTTATTACAAGCTGGCTGACGGAATCATGAATAATGCCTAAAAACCAACGCGCAGTTACCCTTTTAATCTTCCTTCTCCTGTTCTCCCTGCTGCAATCTTTTGCGCCAGTCACCAGCGGGCAACAACAGCCGACACGGGTGCGAAAAGTCGCTCCGGCAGTTGAGACTCCAACGCCCACTCCGAACCCAATCGCCACTCCGATTGCCAGCCCGGTTCTGACTCCGCAAGCTTCCGGGGCCCCTAAGATCGCTGCCACCACGCAAACACTCGCTGAGTTGCAGTCGCGCATCGAGGCGGTCCTGGAAAAGCCGGAACTTGAGCGGGCGATGGTAGGAATCAAAGTGGCATCGTTGGACACCGGCCGGGTACTGTTTGAGTCAAACGCAAATAAGCTGCTTCGTCCGGCGTCAAACATGAAGCTGTACACGGTGGCCGCCGCCATTGATCGACTTACGCCTGACTATCGCTTCGTCACCTCCGTGTATGCGCGCGCCAGGCCTGACGCTACAGGAATTGTCCGCGGAGACCTGACGATCTATGGGCGTGGCGATCCTTCGATCGCGGCGCGATTTAACAGCGGCAACTACTTCAAAGGCATCGACAATCTGGCGGCGCGCATTATCGCCTCAGGAGTAAAACGGGTTGAGGGCGAC
>Ga0190274_10000901_pt1 | contig 17282 bp, 18 predicted proteins | sample Popmic531T_FD_133002 | JGI IMG/M metagenome (GOLD analysis project Ga0190274, IMG submission 133002) | Populus adjacent soil microbial communities from riparian zone of Yellowstone River, Montana, USA - 531 T | ecosystem: Environmental > Terrestrial > Soil > Riparian zone | place: USA: Montana... | reverse complement strand
GCCCAGCCCCCCAGTCCCCAGTCCCCCATTGGCACCGCCCGGCCTGAACACTAAGGTGTCTGCGTCGAACAGAACGGACCAAGCCGCACCATGACGCGCCCGCGTTTCAACCGCATCCTCCTGAAGCTCTCCGGCGAAGCGCTCATGGGCGACGAGCAGTTCGGCATCGATCCCGCCACGGTCGCGCGCCTCGCGGACGAGATCAAGGCGGCGGTGGAGGACGGCCACACGCTCTGCCTGGTGGTCGGCGGCGGCAACATCTTCCGCGGCCTCGCCGGCGCCGCCAAGGGCTTCGACCGGGCCAGCGCCGATTATATGGGCATGCTGGCGACGGTGATGAACGCGCTCGCCGTCCAGAACGCGCTCGAGAAGATCGGCGTCGACACGCGGGTCCAATCCGCCATTCCGATGGCCACCGTCTCCGAGCCCTATATCCGCCGCCGCGCCGTGCGGCACATGGAGAAGGGCAGGGTGGTGATCTTCGCCGCAGGCACCGGCAATCCCTTTTTCACCACCGACACCGCCGCCGCGCTGCGCGCCGCCGAAATGGGCTGCGACGCTTTGTTCAAAGGAACGAGCGTCGACGGCGTCTACGATGCCGATCCGAAAAAAGTGTCTGATGCAAAGCGTTACGAAACAGTCACGTTCAACCAGGTGTTGAGCCAGGATCTGAAGGTGATGGATGCGACCGCGGTCGCTTTGTGCCGCGACAACAATATCCCGATCGTCGTGTTCAACGTTCGCGAGCAGGGGAATCTGGCCCGCGTGCTCGGCGGCGGCGGGACGGCGACGGTCGTGCAGAACTGAGGGAGAAGCAAAATGCCGGCCTATGACAAGGCGGACCTGCAGCGGCGGATGCACGGCGCTGTCGAAGCTCTAAAGCACGATTTCGGCGGCCTTCGCACCGGCCGCGCCTCGACCGCCCTGCTCGATCCGATCCATGTCGAGGTCTACGGCGCCAACATGCCGCTGAACCAGGTGGCGACCGTCTCGGCGCCGGAGCCGCGAATGCTCTCGGTGCAGGTCTGGGACCGGTCCAACGTGACCCCGGTCGAAAAGGCGATCCGCAATGCCGGGCTCGGCATCAACCCGATCGTCGACGGCCAGAATATCCGGCTGCCGATTCCCGACCTCACCGAGGAGCGGCGCAAGGAGCTCGCCAAGCTCGCCCATCAATATGCAGAGAAAGCCAAGATCGCCGTCCGCAACGTCCGCCGCGACGGCATGGACGCGCTCAAGACGGACGAAAAGAAGAAGGACATCAGCGAGGACGAGCATAAGCGCCTCGACGCCGAGGTGCAGAAGCTGACCGACGAGGCGATCAAGGAAATCGACGAGGCGCTCGCCGCCAAGGACAGGGAAATCCTGCAAAAGTGACCGCCGAGGCGGCCAAAGCCGGGCCGGGCAAGGGCGCGGTCCCGCGCCACGTCGCCATCATCATGGACGGCAATGGCCGTTGGGCGAAGGCGAGGGGGCTGCCCCGCGCCGCCGGCCACCGCGCCGGTGCCGAGGCCGCCCGCAAGGTGCTTCGCGCCGCCGGCGAAGCGGGCGTGGAATGCCTGACGCTCTACGCTTTCTCGTCGGAGAATTGGCGGCGGCCGGCGCAGGAGATCAGCGACCTCACCGGCCTGCTCCGCTTCTACATCCAGCGCGAGCTCGACAGCCTTCATAAAGAGGGCGTGCGCCTGAAAATCGTCGGCGATCACAACGCATTCGAGTCCGATGTCGCGAGGATGGTCGACAAGGCGGTGACCAAGACCGCCGGCAACGGCCGGATGACGCTCGCGATCGCGCTGAACTACGGCTCGCGCGCCGAGCTGGTCCGCGCCGCGCGACGGGCCGCGGCGGCGGGGCCGATCGACGAGGCGGCGATCGAGGCGGCGCTCGACACCGCCGACCTGCCGCCGCTCGACCTGCTTATCCGCACCTCGGGCGAGCATCGCCTGTCGAACTTCCTGCTCTGGCAGGCCGCCTATGCGGAATTGCTGTTCGTCGACACGCTGTGGCCCGATTTCGACGGTGACGCCCTCCGCGCCGCGCTGGCGGTTTTCGCCGGCCGCGAGCGGCGCTACGGCGGCCTATGACCGACGCCGCGCCGCCCGCGCCGAAATCGGACCTGCCGACCCGGGCCGCCGCCGGGATCGTCATGGCGGTTGTCGCGGTCGGCGCCGCTTATGTCGGCGGCTGGCCGTTTCGCGCGCTGGTCACCGCCGCCGGGCTGGTGATGCTGGTCGAATGGGCGGACATGCACCGGGTCAACCGGCTCTGGGCCTGGATCGGCGGCGTTCTGCTTGCCGGCGCCTTGCTCGGCGGCACCGAATATCTCTATCCCGGCGGCGCCTGGGTGGAATCCGCAGAGGTCGCGGCGGACATGTTCAGCCCGAACTGGCTGGCCTTCGCCGGCATCGCTGGGCTCGCCGCGCTGCTCGGCCTCGCCAGCCGAAGCGCCTGGATGGGCGCCGGCTTCCTTTATGTCGGCCTGCCGAGCTTCGCCTTGCTGAGCCTCTCCTGGGTGTGGGAGACGCTCGTCCTCTGGGTGTTCGTCGTCACCTGGGCGGTCGACATCTTCGCTTATTTCGCCGGCCGCGCGATCGGCGGCCCCAAGCTCGCCCCGCGGGTCAGCCCGAACAAGACCTGGTCCGGCCTGATCGGCGGCGTCATCGGCGCCGCCCTCCTGGGCTGGGCCTTCGCCAGCTGGTTCGAGATGCCGAATTTCTTTCTTTATGCGGGCGGTCCGCTGGCGGTGGTGGCGCAGGCTGGAGACCTCTTCGAAAGCTGGCTGAAGCGCCGCGCCGGAGTGAAGGATTCCGGCACGCTGCTTCCGGGCCATGGCGGCGTGCTCGACCGGCTCGACGGGCTGCTTGCCGTCTCGCTCGTCGCCACCTTGCTGCTGATGGCCGGATTCTGGGTCGAGTGATGCGCGAGGTCACCATATTGGGCGCGACCGGCTCGGTCGGCCGCTCGACGCTGGACCTGATCCGGCGCAACCGCGACCGGTTCGAGATCGTCGCCCTGACCGCCCATCGCGATGTCGAGGGCCTCGCCGCGCTGGCCCGGGAATTCGGCGCCCGGCAGGCGGTCATCGCGGACGAGACCCTGTACGTGCCACTCCGCGACTCTCTGGCGGGCACCGGCATCCAGGCCCATGCCGGAGCGGACGAGGTCGAGCAGGCGGCCGCCTCCGGCGCCGAATGGACGATGGCCGCGATCGTCGGCACGGCCGGCCTCAAACCCGTGCTTCGCGCGCTCGAGGGCGGCGGGACCGTCGCCTTCGCCAACAAGGAGGCCCTGGTTTCGGCCGGCGACCTGATGATGCGGACGGCGACGGCGAGCGGCGCGACCCTGCTGCCGGTCGATTCGGAGCATAATGCGATCTTCCAATGCCTCGACCGCGCCCATCCCGAAAGCGTGCGCCGGATCACCCTCACCGCCAGCGGCGGCCCGTTCCGGACCTGGCCGATCGAACGGATGCGCGAGGCGACGCCCGCCGAAGCCATCGCCCATCCCAATTGGTCGATGGGCGCGAAAATCTCGGTCGATTGCGCGACCCTGATGAACAAGGGGCTGGAGCTGATCGAAGCCTATCACCTGTTTCCGGTCGGCGCCGACGCGCTCGACGTGGTCGTCCATCCCCAGTCGGTCGTCCACAGCCTAGTCGAATATGTCGACGGTTCGGTGCTGGCCCAATTGGGCGCGCCCGACATGCGCGTCCCCATCGCCTACACGCTCGCCTGGCCGGAGCGGATGGCGACGCCGTGCGAGCGGCTCGATCTGGTCGGGATCGGAACGCTCGAATTCGAGGCGCCGGACCTTGTTCGCTTCCCGGCCCTGGAGCTTGCCCGCCAGGCGCTGGCGCAGAATGGGGCGAAGCCCGCGATTCTCAACGCCGCCAATGAGATAGGGGTCGCCGCTTTCCTTGAAAATCGGATCGGCTTCGTCGATATAGCGGCTCTGGTCAGCAAGGTGCTGGCCGCTTATGATCCGCCGGCGCCCGCGTCGATCGACGAGGTGCTCGAGATCGACCGGGAGGCCAGACGCGTGGCCGCCGACTTGACTGGAAAGACGCGCCTTTGAGCAATCCCGGAATCCCGTTCACGGTCCTCGCCTTTCTGCTGGTCATCGGTCCGCTGATCTTCATCCACGAGCTCGGCCATTATTTCGTCGGCCGCTGGTTCGGGGTGAAGGCGGACGCTTTTTCCATCGGCTTCGGCCGCGAGATCACCGGCTGGACCGACAAGCGCGGCACGCGCTGGAAGGTCGGCTGGCTGCCGCTCGGCGGCTACGTGAAGTTCAAGGGCGACATGAACCCGGCGAGCACGCCCTCCGACGAATGGATGTCGCTGCCCGCAGAGGAGCGCAACCAGACCTTTCAGTCGAAGAAGCTCTGGCAGCGCTTCCTGATCGTCGCCGCCGGGCCGGTCACCAACTTCCTGTTCGCCATCGTCGCGCTGATGGCCCTGTTCGCCACGGTAGGCTATCCGACCACACCGGCGGTGATCGGCGCCATCGAGCCGGGCAGCGCGGCCGCCGCCGCCGGTTTCCGGCCCGGCGACCAGATCGTCGCCGCCGACGGCCGCGACATCCATACCTTCGCGGATCTCAGGACCTATGTCGCGCTTCGGCCGGAGCAGCCGATGCTGTTCACCGTCCGCCGCGCCGGCGCTCCGTTGCAGATCGCCGCGACGCCGCGCGGCGATGTCGAGCGCGACGAGTTCGACAACAGCGCCCGCGTCGGCAAGCTCGGGGTCGCGCCCGGCGGCGCCCTCGAGCTGTCCCGCCTGCCGGTCCAGCAGCTGCCCGGGGCCGCCGTGTCCACCACGATCGGCACCGTCGAGACCATGGTGACGGCGCTCGGCCAGGTGATTACCGGCCGGCGCTCCTTCAAGGAGCTGGGCGGCCCGCTCAAGATCGCCGAGGTGTCCGGCCAGCAGGCGAGCCTCGGCTGGCTCAACTTCTTCTGGCTGATGATCATGGTCTCAATTAATCTGGGATTCATCAACCTCTTGCCAATCCCGCTTCTGGATGGCGGCCACCTGCTGTTCTACGTCCTGGAGGGAGTGAGGCGAAAACCGCTGCGGCCCGAGGCCCAGGAATGGGCGTTCAGAACCGGCCTGGCGGTGCTTCTTGCACTGATGATCTTCGTAACGTTCAACGATCTGGCCTCATTTGGCCTCTTTACCAGGCTTGGCGGCTTGATCGGTTGAGCATGATCGGGCAGGGCAGGCGCCTAACAGGGCTCAGAGGCCGGGCGATCGACCCGACCAACTATTAAAGGCGGGGACCGCGTGACGGCGAACGAAGTTTTTCCCAAGGGTCGTAAATTCTGTGCCCTTCTCCTGGTAGGTACGATGATCGGCGGCTTCGCCGTGCCGGCGGCCGCACAGACGACGGCACCGGCACCGGCACCGGCACAGACGCTGCCGCCGGCGCCGCCGAGCCCGCCCGCGGCCGAGGCGCGCACGGTCCAGTCGATCGCCGTCCAGGGCAATCAGCGGCTCGAGGTCGAGACGGTCCTGTCCTACACTTCGCTGCGCGTCGGCGAACCCTATGACAATGAACGGCTCGATCAGGCGCTCCGCGATCTGCTGGCCACCGAATTGTTCGCCGACGTGGTCATCGCCGGCGCGGACACCGGCAATCTCGTCATCCAGGTGCGCGAGAATCCGGTCATCAACCGCATCGTCCTCGAGGGCAACAGGCGGATCAAGAGCGACAAGATCACTCCGGAAATCCGGCTCGCGCCACGCCAGATCTTCACCCGCTCGCGCGCCCGCGCCGACGTCGCCCGGATCATCGAGCTCTATCGCCGACAGGGCCGTTACGCCGCGAGCGTCGAGCCGCAGATCGTCCAGCTCGACCAGAACAGGGTCGACGTCGTTTTCGAGATCAACGAAGGCCCGCGCTCGCGCGTCCGCCGGATCAACATCATCGGCAACGATCATTATGGCGACGGCCGCCTGATCAACGAGATGGCGACGCGCGAATCCACCTGGTGGAACTTCTTCCAGTCCAACGACACTTACGATCCGGACCGGCTCGCCTTCGACCAGCAGAAGCTGCGGCAATTCTACCTGACCCAGGGCTATGCCGATTTCCGCGTCGTATCCGCGGTCGCCGAGCTCACCCCGGACCGCCGCGACTTCATCATCACCTATGTGGTCGAAGAGGGCCAGCGCTACAAATTCGGCGATCTGGCGGTGGAAAGCGATATCCGCGATTTCAGCCCCGAACGGCTCCGCTCCCAGCTGCCGATGGAGACGGGCGACTGGTACAACGCCCAGCTGGTCGAGGATACGGTCACCCAGCTGAACGAGCTGGCCGGGCTGTTCGGCTATGCCTTCGCGGACGTGCGGCCGCGCTTCAACCGGAGCCGCGAGAATCTCACCATGGGGGTGACCTTCCAGGTCGCCGAGACCCCGCGCGTCTATGTCGAGCGGATCGACATTTCCGGCAACACGACCACGCGCGACAAGGTGATCCGCCGCGAATTCCGGCTCGCCGAAGGCGATCCGTTCAACAACGTTCGAGTCCGCCGCTCGCGCGATCGCATCCAGTCGCTGGGCTTCTTCCAGGACAATCTGGAAATCTCGCAGGAGCAGGGATCGGCGCCGGATCGTGTCGTGCTCGGCGTCGCCGTCGAGGAACGGGCCACCGGCGAGCTTCAGCTGTCCGCCGGCTTCTCGAGCATCGAGCGCTTCATCGTCAACCTGTCGGTCCGCCAGCGCAATTTCATGGGCCGCGGCCAGGAGCTGCGCGCCGCCGTCAATTATTCCAGCTATTCCAAATCGCTCGAGCTCGGCTTCACCGAGCCTTACCTGTTCGACCGCAATATCGCGATCGGCTTCGATATCTACCGGCGTGACCTGAACTATTTCAACTTCCTCGGCAGCGAGCGCACGACGACCTACGATCAGGTGACCACCGGCGGCCAGATCCGCATGGGCGTGCCGCTGACCGAGAAGCTCCAGGTCGCGCTGCGCTACAGCCTCAATTATGACGAGATCGGGCTCGACAGCTCCTTCTTCACCGACCCGGACGGCGCCGGGCCGCTGCCGGCGGAGTGCGATCCGTTCAGGACCAGCCGTTATCTTTGCGATGTGGTCGGCAACCGGCTCAGCTCGGTGTTCGGCTATTCGCTGGTCTGGGACACGCTTAACAACCGGCTGCGGCCGAGCAACGGCGAGCGGATCGTCCTGAGCCAGGATTTCGCCGGGCTGGGCGGCGAGACGCGCTACCTGCGTACCCGCCTGAACGCGTCCAAATATTGGAACGTCTTCAACAATTTCATTTTCTCGCTGAGCCTCGAGGGCGGCTATATCCATAGCTTCGAGAACGGCACCGCGACCTCCGATCCGGTACGGCTCAACGACCGCTTCTTCCTCGGCAGCCCGCAGATTCGCGGCTTCGACATTCGCGGCGTCGGGCCCCGTGTCCAGCGCCTCAACTATCTGTTCGACGACGTCGCCAATGCCGCCGGGTCGGCCAGGGACGTCACCGCGACGAATATCAGGCTGAACGAGGATCCGGCCACCATCCTCGACGATTCGGTCGGCGGCCGGGCTTATTATCTCGCCCGCGCGGAGCTCGAGATTCCGCTCGGCGCCAGCATTCGCGAGCTCGGGCTCAGGCCTTCCATCTTCGTCGATGCGGGCGCGCTGTGGAACGTCCGTACCCCCGCTTTGCTCGACATCGATCCGAACAATCCGCTGACCTTCTTCGAATGCACGGCGACGGCCGGCGGCGCCGTCACCTTGCGGCGCAACGGCTGCATCGGCGCGACCGAGACGACCACCCGCGGCCCGTCCGCGACGGCGTTCCGGGAACGCTTCCTAGGCAATTCGCCGAGCCCGCGCCTTTCGGTCGGCTTCGGAGTCAACTGGAACTCCCCGTTCGGGCCGTTCCGCATCGACATCGCCCGCGCGATCCTCAGCGAGCCGGGCGACGACACCAAACTCTTCAGCTTCAACGTAGGGACTGCATTCTAATGAAAAAGCTCATCTTCGCATCCGCGCTGGCGGCCCTGGCTCTGCCCGCCGCCGCTCAGGCGCAGCAATTGCCGGCGCCGGTCATCGCCGTCATCAACACCGAGCAGGTCGTCGAGACCTGCACCGTCTGCGTCGCCGCCAACACCCAGCTCCAGGCGCAGGGCAACCAGCTGCAAACGCGTGCGCAGCAACTCAGCACCCAGATCCAGACCGAGGGCACCGCCCTTCAGGGCCTGGTCAACGCGCTGCCGCAGGGGCAGCAGCCCGATGCGGCGCTCGCGGCGCGCATCCAGGCCTTCCAGAGCCTGCAGCAGAATGCCGACCAGGAGATCGGCGCCGGCCGCGAGCGTATCCAACGCAACGTCGCCTTCGTGCGCCAGCAGATCGGCCAGCGGATCCGGCCGGCGCTCACCACCGTGATGCAGCAGCGCGGCGCCACCTTGGTGCTCGACCGGGGCAGCGTGCTCGACGCGAGCCCGACCCTCGACATCACCGCGGCCGTGCTCGCCATCGTCAATCAAAACACGGCCGCGCTGAACGTCAACGCGCCGCCGCCGCAGCAGCAGCCGGCGGCCCAGCGTCCCGGCCAGCCCGCGGGCCAGCGTCCGGCCACGCCGCAGCCGCAACAGCCCCGGCCGCGTCCGCAGGGTCGTTAATGGCGACAAATGACAGCGCCGCCGCGCCCGTCCTCGATGTGAGGCGGGTGATGGCGGCGCTGCCGCATCGCTTCCCGATGCTCCTCGTCGACCGGGTCGAGGAGCTGGTGATCGACGAGCGGATTACCGCCATCAAGGCGGTGACGATCAACGAGCCTTTCTTCGCCGGCCATTTTCCGGACCGGCCGATCATGCCCGGCGTGCTGATCGTCGAGGCGCTCGCCCAGGCGGCGGGCGTGCTCGCCGTCGAATCGCTCGGCCTCGCCGGCTCGGGCAAGCTCGTCTATTTCATGGCGATCGACGGGGCGAAATTCCGTCAGCCGGTCGAGCCCGGCGTGCTGCTCCGGCTCGAGGTCGAATTCGTCCAGAAACGCGCCGCCGTCTGCAAGTTCGCCGGCAAGGCCTATGTCGGCGACAAGCTCGCCGCCCAGGCGGATTTCACGGCGATGATCGCGGATCCGCCCGCGGCCTGACCGCCTCCCAGCGCCCATCGACCTTCTCCACGCCGAAAATCGCGGGGATCTGCGCCATTCCCTCGGCGGCGATCCGCCCCGCCTCCATCACGATCACCCGATCGGCGTAGCGCTCGGCGGCGTCGAGATCGTGGATCGCGACCAGGGCGGCGCGTCCGCCGCTCCCGATCTCATCGCGGACCAGCTGCATCAGCCGGATCTGCCAGAGCGGGTCCAAATTGGCGGTCGGCTCGTCGAGCAGCAGCAGCTTCGGCCGCGGCGCCATGGCGCGGGCGATCAGCACCCGGCTGCGCTCGCCGGTCGACAGGCTGTCGAGGCGTCGATCCAGGAGCGGCTCCAGCTCCAGCGTTTCGAAATCGGCGTCGCCGCCGCCCAATGCGATCAGGTCGCGCGCGACCAGCGGCCAGGGAATATCGCGAGTCGCCGGCAAATAGGTGAGAAAGGCCGGGCGTCGGGCAGGTCCCAGCCTGCGCGGGTCGATGCCGGCCAGACGGACCTCGCCCGCCATGCCTCCGATTCCGGCCAGCGCATGGAGGAGGCTGGTCTTGCCGCTGCCATTGGGGCCGACCAGGCATACGAGCTCGCCCTCGCCGATCTCGAGGGCGGCGTCATGCAGGCGCCCGGGCAGCGACAGGCCGGCGGCGGTCAGCATCATGCCTTCAGCCGCCAGCGCATGTGCGCGACCAGCCAGAGGAAGAAGGGCGCGCCGATCAGCGCGGTGACGACGCCGATCGGGAGCGTCCGCCCGAGCGGCGCCAGCCGAGCGATCAGATCGGCGGCGGTGAGCAGCAGCGCCCCGATCAGGGCGGCGGCGAGGATCGCCCGGCCCGGATGGCCACGGGTCAGCCGCCGCGCGAAGATCGGCGCGATCAGGCCGATGAAGCCGATCGCTCCGCAAATCGCCACGCAGGCGCCGACGCCGAACGCCGTCAGGCAGATCACCTGCAGCCGCAGCCGGGCCACGTCATGGCCCAGCGATTGCGCCACTTCTTCGCCCAGCGATAATCGGTCGAGCGCGGGACCGAGGCGGAGCAGCAAGGCGATGGTCAGCAGGGCAGGGAGCCCGGCGAACGCCGCCTGCTCGAGGCTGCGGTCAATCAACGAGCCCATCAACCAATCGTAGGCGTCGTAGAAGGCGAAGGGGGAGGGGGCGAGCGCCAGCGCCAGGGTGGTGAGCGCCCCGGCCAGCGCGCTGATCGCGAGACCGGACAGCAGCAGGGTCGCCGTCTCGGCCTTCGGTCCCGCCAGCGCCAGCAGAAGCGCGAGAGCGCCGAGCGCCCCCGCCACCGATCCGATCGAGAGCGCGACCGGCGCGGCGAAGCCGAATAGGTAGGCGGTGACCACCGCCCCCAGGGCCGCCCCGCTGGTCGTGCCGGTGAGATCCGGCGAGGCGAGCGGGTTGGCGAACAGGGCCTGGATGGCGGCGCCGGACGCGCCAAGGGTCGCCCCGTAGGCGAGCGCCAGCGCGGCTCGAGGCAGACGCAGCTCCCGGATCAAGGCGATGGCCAGCTCGCCGTCCGCCCCGAACAACAGCCTGAGCGGTTCGAAGGGCAGCAGCACCGAGGCCGCGAACGCCGTCGCCAGAGCGAGGCCCAGCAGGATGGCGATGCGCGCCCTCATCGCGCCACCGCCCGCCGCAGCCGCGCGATCTCGTCGATCAGCAGGGGGCCCATGCAGGTCCAGCGGCGCCCATCGGTCGCGATGGCGCGCGAGCCCCGTGCGCGGCGTGCCGCCGGATGAGTCAGCCAGCGCTGCCCCGCCGAATATTGCCCCTGCCGATAGTCGCTCCTCAACAGGACCGACGGGGGCTCGACGAGCAATGTTTCCAGCGACACCCGGTCGCCGCGAAGCGGCCTCTGCCGAAGCCCGGCGAGCGCCATCCACTGCGCCTCCAGCCCTTCGGCCGCGACGGTGCGGCCGCCGCCGCCGAGCCAGATCGTATCGCGATCCGCGGGCGGGCGGCTGCGCACCAGCGCCTTCATTCGGCGCAGCAGCGCCGCGCCCTGCGCCGGCCGACCGAGCGCGACCGACAACCGCTCGATGCTCCGGCCGAGGTCACCGAGGCTGGCGGCGAAGGGCAGGTCGATGGTCTCGATTCCCAGGCCCTCGGCGATGCGCAGCCGGTCGCGCCCGCCGCCGCCCATCGTGACCACCAGGTCCGGCCGCATCGGCACCGCCGACATCAGGCTGCCGTCGTTGCGCCGGTAGCGACGAGCCTGCCGCCAGAGCGGTGTTTCCGCTTCCTGCTGGGCGAGATGGGTCACCGAGACGATCTGCTCCGGCGCCGCGAGCATCAGCACCAGCTCGTCGGTGCACAGGTTGAGCGAGGCCACCCGCCGCGGCGGCGCCGCCGCGCCCGTCGCCGCGACGAGGAGCAGGCTAATCGCCGAAAGCGACGCGAAGACCCGCATGGACGGTCCTCCCTTGCGTATTGTAGCCGACAACGTCCTGATAGTCGGCGTCGAACGCATTCTCCGCCCGCGCGTAGAGCTCGACTTGCGGCACAAGGCGGAACGCGAGATTGGCCGAGGCCAGCAGATAATCGTCGAGGATGACGGTCGCCGCCGGGAAGAGATCGAAATCCGTATCCCGCCGCTCGCCGACATAAGCGAGGCTCGCCCCCCAGCGGAAACGGCCCGACTCGCCCTGCGCGACGATATTGGCGGCATGGCGTGGCCGGCGGACCTCTCGGACCGTTCCCGTTCCCGCGACGCGCTGCTCGTCGGCGTCGAGCCAGCTATAGTTCGCATGGATCGCGATCCAGGGGGCGACATCGACGGTGACGGCAAGCTCCAGCCCCTGGCGACGGCTTTTGCCGGTGGCGTTCGCGGTGCTGGAGAGGAAGGTGGCGGGATCGGACACGTCGACGATCTCGTCGCGGAGCCGGGCGGAAAACCAAGTGGCCCCAAGAGTGACGCGCGAGCTCCGCCAGGAGATGCCGGCCTCCCAGCCGCGCGCCCGTTCCGGCCGCAGCGCCGGATTGCCGGCGAACGATCCCGGGAAGAAGCCGTAAAGATCGTAGAAGGTCGGCTGGGCGATGCCTTCGCCGTAGTTGGCGGTCAGGCTGAGGCGGTCGATCGGGCGGAGCAGAAGCGAGGCGCGCAGCGTGGTGGCATCGGCGAAGGCGCTGAAGCTGTCGTGCCGGACGGCAAGGTCGGTAATCGCCCAGTCCGTCCATTCCGCGCGCCACTCGCCGACGGCCGCATCGACGTGGCGGCCGCGGTCCTGGTTGGTGAAACCGGCGAAGGCGGTGTCGCGGGCACGGAAATCCTCCTCGCTGTGCTCGGCGGCGACGGTCAGGAGATGATTGCCGAGCCGCCGCGAAAGCTGCGCGCCAAGGGTCAGCCTATCGCCATAGCTCTGGTTTCGCGGCGCGCCGGTCAGGAAGTTGCGGTTGGCGCTGTCCAGGTAGGCGGCGCTGGCGCTCGCCGTCCAGCCGGCCCAGCGTCCTTCCGCCCAGGCGCGTACCGCCGCGATCCGGTTCTCGCTCGAATCGAGCGTGTCGGCGCGGGTGAAGAGGAGCGGATCGAAGCCGTCGAAATCGCTGTCGGCCTCGATATAGTGGCCGGTGATGCCGAGCCGGACCGAATCGGAGGGCCGCGCCTCGACCTTCAGGCTGGCGGCGCGATTGTCGAAGCCGTCCCGCTCGCCGCCGCTGCCGAACGAATCGATTCCGTCGCTCCTGAGCCAGCCTGCCGACGCGACGATGCCGACCTCGCCGGTCCGCACCGCGTAGCGCCCGGACAACCGGCTGCTGTCGAGGCTGCCATATTCACCGAGCCCCTCGAAGCCGGTGCCGCGAAAGGCGTCGGCCGTCTCGGCGGCGATCACTCCGCCCAGCGCCTCGCTTCCCCAGAGCGCCGACTGCGGCCCGCGCACGATCTCGAGCGAAGAAAGAGCGTCGGCGGTGAACAGCTCGAAGCGCGCCTCATTGCCGGCGGCGGGGTCGTTGAAACGAATGCCGTCGAGGAAGACGAGGGTGTGGTTCGCCTCCGCGCCGCGGATGCGGACCTGGGCCTGGGTGCCGCGCGGTCCGGTGGCCGCGACCGAGACTCCGGCCGAAAGCCTGAGCAGGTCCGGCAGATGGGGCAGCGAGAGATTGTCGAGCACCTGCTCGTCGAGGAGCGCGCCGGCGGTGGCGCTGTCCTTGGCCTCGACCGGCGTGCGGGATGCCGTGACGACGATATTCTGGCCCCCGCCGGTCTGGGCGAGAGCTGCGATCAAGACTAAACTGTTCATTCCATCCTCCTGAAGACGACACGTTTCACATGTCGCCTCGGAGGAACCGCGTGGCCTTATGCCGAGCGGCGCCACGCACCGCAGGCTGGTCCCGGCCGGGCGCGGACGACGGCGAAGGCAGGTCTCCTGACTCGCGGCTCAGACGCTCGGTCATCCTTTGCGGAGGACCAGCTCGCCGCTTACAGTTGCGGGCACAGCGCCGGCTTCGCACCGGCTTCCCATTTTCACCGCCGTTCGACGGGCGGCACCTTCACGCGAGCGGGGATATTGCGCCGCAGCATGGGTTGTCAATCACCCCCTCTGGCTGTAAGGCGCGGCTTCACTTTCCACGAGGTTGGTCGGAACCAACCAAAATCACGGAAGATCAAAGACATGAAGGCCGATACCCACCCCGATTACCACATGATCAAGGTCCAGATGACCAACGGCACGGTGTTCGAGACCCGCTCGACCTGGGGCAAGGAGGGCGACACGCTGCAGCTGGACATCGATCCCACCGCGCATCCGGCCTGGACCGGCGGCACCGGCAAGATGCTCGACACGGGCGGCCAGGTGGCACGCTTCAACAAGCGCTTCGGCGGCCTCACCCTCGGCAAGAAATAAGGTGGAACGGCGCGCGGCTCCCCGGCTGGAGACCGCGCGGCTCATCCTCCGGGCGATCGAGCCCGACGATCTGTCCGCCTATGCGGCGATGATGGCGGATCCGGATACCGTGCGCTTTCTCGGCGGCGCGACCCTGTCGCGCGAGGATTCCTGGCGCAAGCTCCTCACCAACCCCGGCCTGTGGGCGTGGCTCGGCTACGGCTATTGGGCTGTCGAGCGGAAGGAGGACGGACGGCTGATCGGGCAGCTCGGCTTCGGCGAGTTCCGCCGCGACATGGCGCCGGCCATCGAAGGCATTCCCGAGATGGGCTGGGCCTTCCACATCGACGTGGCCGGGCGCGGCTATGCCAGCGAGGCGGCCGCGGTCGCGCTCGAGTGGATCGACGAGGCGCTCGCGCCCGTGGAGATCGCCGCGATCATCGACGAAGCGAATGCGGCCTCGATCCGGGTCGCGGAGAAAGCGGGCTTCAACGAGCATCGGCCCGCCACCTATCGCGGCGAGCCGATTCTCCTCTATTTGCGCCGGCGAACCGGCGCGGCTCAATAGGCCGACGAGCGCGAAGCCTCGCGCCACTGCTCGGCGGTGCGGCACACGCGCCGGCTGGCCATGCGCGAGGTGGAAGACGTGTTGATCACCCGACAAATCAGCCGCTCGCCCTGGGCGTTCGAATCGCCGGTGCGGGCGGAGTCGCTCGGGGTGCTGTCGGCGCCGCGATCGAGGCCGCCACGGGGGCCGTCCTGCGCGAGAGCAGGCGACGAGAGGACGAGAAGGGACATCGCGGCTACGAACGCTTTCATGAACTTCGGCTCCGATTTCGGGGTTTGCGGCGGGTTCGATACTACACCCGTAAACGCTTCGCAAGTGGTTGCTTTAGCTGTGTTTCGATAGAGGGTCGGACAAAGGCGGACTCGCGCTTTCCGCGACCTGCCTGCGACCGTCGATCACGATCGGCGAAGCCACTCCCGGAACGCCGTCCAGGTCGATTTGCATGCCGCGCGCGATGACCTGAGGATCGCCGAAAACCTGGGCGATGTCATTGATCGGTCCTGCCGGAATGCCGACCGAGGCGAGCGTGTCGAGCATTTCGTCACTGCGCCGAAGCGCGAGCGCCGGCCCGAGCAAGGCGGCCAGCGCCTCACGATTGCGGACGCGAGCGGCGTTGGTCGCGAAGCGCGGCTCCTCGGCCAGGCCCAGCAGCGCGCAAAGCCGGCGGAACTGCCCGTCATTGCCGACCGCGAGGATGATATGGCCGTCAGCCACTGGGAAGGCCTGGTAGGGCGCGATATTGGGATGGGCGTTGCCGAGCCGTTGCGGCACCTCGCCGCCGATCAGATAGTTCATCGCCTGGTTGGCGAGCACGGCGACCTGGACGTCGAGCAGCGCCAGGTCGACGTGGCAGCCTTGGCCGGTCGCCTCGCGCGCCCGTAGCGCCGCCAGGATCGCGGTCGCGGCGTAGAGGCCGGTGAAGAGGTCGGCGATGGCGACGCCGGCCCGCATCGGCTCCCCATCCGGTTCACCGGTCACGGCCATGAGCCCGCCCATGGCCTGGATGATGAAGTCGTAGCCCGGCCGCGACGCATAGGGGCCGGTCTGGCCGAAGCCGGTGATCGAGCAATAGATCAGCCGCTCGTTCACGGCACGGAGGCTGACATGGTCCAGCCCATATGCGGCGAGGTCGCCGACCTTGAAATTCTCGATCAGCACGTCCGCGCCGGCGACGAGCTCGCGCACCGCCCGTTGCCCCTCCGCGGACTTCAGATCGATCGCGATCGAGGCCTTGCCGCGGTTGCAGCCGTGAAAATAGGCGGCATTTCCGTCAGCGGCGAAAGGCGGGCCCCAGCTTCGGGTGTCGTCGCCGCCGTCCGGCCGCTCGACCTTGATCACTTCGGCGCCCAAATCGGCAAGCAATTGCCCGCACCAGGGGCCGGCCAGAATCCTCGCCAGCTCGACGACCTTCAGCCCGGCGAGCGGCCTGTCCATCAGAAGGCGGGAATGCCGGTGATCGCGCGTCCGAGGATCAAAGCATGCACATCGTGCGTGCCCTCATAGGTGTTGACCGTTTCCAGATTCATGGCGTGGCGCATTACCTGGAACTCGGCCGAAATGCCGTTGCCGCCGTGCATGTCGCGAGCAATTCGGGCGATCTCCAGCGCCTTGCCGCAATTGTTGCGCTTGATCAGGCTGATCGTCTCGGGGATCAGCTCGCCTTCGTCGAGGCGGCGGCCGACGCGAAGCGCCGCCTGCAGCCCGAGCGCGATCTCCGTCGCCATATTGGCGAGCTTGAGCTGGACGAGCTGGGTCGCCGCCAGCGGCCGGCCGAACTGCTTGCGCTCGAGCGTATATTGCCGCGCCGCATGGAAGCAGGCCTCGGCCGCGCCCATCGATCCCCAGGCGATCCCGTAGCGGGCGCGATTGAGGCAGCCGAACGGCCCGGCGAGCCCGCTGACGTTCGGCAGCAAATTCTCCTCGGGCACCTCGACCTCGTCCATCACGATCTCGCCGGTGATCGACGCGCGAAGGGAGAGCTTCTCCCTGATCTTGGGCGCGGAAAGGCCTTTCATGCCCTTGTCGAGCACGAAGCCCTTGATCCGCCCCTCATGCTCATCCGACTTCGCCCACACCACGAACACGTCCGCGATCGGCGAATTGGTGATCCACATCTTGGAGCCGGAAATGCGGTAGCCGCCGTCGATCTTCCGCGCCCGGGTCCGCATCGAGCCGGGGTCGGAGCCCGCGTCCGGCTCGGTCAGGCCGAAACAGCCGACCCACTCGCCGGTGGCGAGCTTCGGCAGATATTTGCGCCTCTGCTCCTCGGTCCCGTAGGCGTTGATGGGGTGCATCACGAGGCTCGATTGCACCGACATGGCCGAACGATAGCCGCTGTCGACCCGCTCCACCGCCCGCGCGATCAGGCCGTAGCTGACATAGTTCAGCCCGGCGCCGCCATATTCGGGCGCGATCGTCGCTCCGATCAGGCCAAGCTCGCCGAGCTCGTTCATGATCTCGCGGTCGAATCGTTCCTCCATATAGGCGCTGGTCACCCGCGGCAGCAACCGCTCCTGCGCGAAGCCCTCGGCCGTGTCGCGCACCATCCGCTCCTCGTCGGAAAGCTGCGCATCGAGCGCGAAGGGGTCCGCCCAGTCGAAGGGCAGAATCTTGGGTTCGGCCATCTCGTCCTCGTCAATCGGGGTTCGGCATGCTCACTGGCCGCAGGAGGGATCATTGTCCACCTCAAGGGCTGGCGGAGAGGGTGGGATTCGAACCCACGGTGAGCTTGCACCCACGGCGGTTTTCAAGACCGCTGCCTTAAACCACTCGGCCACCT
>Ga0190274_10000900_pt1 | contig 17282 bp, 16 predicted proteins | sample Popmic531T_FD_133002 | JGI IMG/M metagenome (GOLD analysis project Ga0190274, IMG submission 133002) | Populus adjacent soil microbial communities from riparian zone of Yellowstone River, Montana, USA - 531 T | ecosystem: Environmental > Terrestrial > Soil > Riparian zone | place: USA: Montana... | reverse complement strand
TATCACTGCTGGCGTTGGCAGCATGGCAATCATCACGCCACCTCCGGCGATCTGGACCGGCGCGGCGTCGGCGATGTGTGGACACTGACGGTGCAGGAATATCTGGAATCCTCACGCTGGAGACGCCTCGCCTACCGGCTGACGCGCAACCCGTTCATCCTGTTCCTGCTCGCACCGCTGTTCCTGTTCGTGGTGATCAACCGCTTCAGTCCCACCGGCGGCGGTCAGCGCGAGCGCCTGTCGGTGCACCGGATGAATCTGGCGGTATTGATCATGGCGGTCGCAATGAGCGTGGTGTTCGGCCTCAAGCCGTACCTGATCATCCAGGGCGGCGCCATGCTGCTGTCGGGCACGGCTGGCGTATGGCTGTTCTACGTGCAGCACCAGTTTGCCGGCGTTTACTGGGAGCGAAACGAGAACTGGGACTACGTGGACGCGGCGTTGCGCGGAAGCTCCTATCACCAGCTGCCCGCCATACTGCGCTGGTTCTCCGGCAACATCGGCTTCCACCACATTCATCATCTGAGCCCGAACATTCCCAACTACAACCTGCAACGCTGTCACGAGGCCGAGCCACTGTTCCGGCAAGTGCCGCCGGTGACGCTGCTTTCGAGCCTGCGTTCACTGACTTTCCGGCTCTGGGATGAACAGCAGAAGCGGCTGGTGGGATTTGGCCACCTGAAGGTGACCGGGAAGGCGATCGACTAGTGCGCCGGCTGTCGATCCGGCATGTCACCCGCTACAGCTTCCACGGCACGGTGCGACTCGACCCGCATCGCCTGCTGATCCGTCCACGCGAAGGCCCGGAACTGCGGATCGAATCCTCGCGACTGGTGACCACACCAGCATCGACGATCCGCTGGTTTCGCGATGCCTATGACAACTCGGTCACCATCGCCAGTTTCGACACACCCACCAACCAGCTCGAGATCGTCAGCGAAGTCGTCGTGCAGCACTACGATGAAGCGCCGCTGGATTTTCTGGTGGCCGACCACGCGGTGTACTACCCGTTCTCCTATGAATCACGCAACACCGCGGTGTTGGCGCCGTACCTGGCCTTGCAGCCTGGATCGGACGGCGCTGCGCTGCGCTCCTGGGCTGCCAGCTTCTGGCAGCCGGACATGACCATCCAGACCTATACGCTGCTGGCGAGAATCTGCGCCGGCATCCGCGACACGATGAAGTACCAGATGCGCGAAGAGCCGGGCGTGCAAACCGCCGCCGAAACACTGCAGCGCGGCGTGGGCTCCTGCCGCGACTTCGCCAACCTGTATATGGAGACTGTGCGCGCGCTGGGTCTGGCGGCGCGCTTCGTCAGCGGCTACCTGGACGCGGGGCTGCCGGACAAGCCGGGCGCAACGCATGCCTGGGCCGAGGTCTACATTCCCGGTGCCGGCTGGAAGGGATTCGACCCCACCCTCGGCAACATGGTCGGCGCCGATCACATTGCCGTGGCCGTCGCTTGCGTGCCTGACAACGTGCCGCCGGTCAGCGGTGCATTCTTCGGACCGCCGGGCGCCGAGCTGGCCGTCGACGTCCGGGTCACGACGCTGTAGCGCGACTCAGGACTGCTGCATGAAGGCCTTCGCGGCCTTCTTTTCCTTCTTCGCAGCGCGCTTCTCCTGCAGGTTCTTGGCCGGCTTTTTCTTGCCTTCCTTCTTGCGCTCCAGTCCCTTGCTCATGTCCGCTGCTCCTTGATGACTACCACATGTCCTTGAGTTTGGCGCCCACATCCAGCGTGACAGCGCGGGCTTCGGTCAGCATGTCGGCGCCTGAACCGGAGCCATGGAAGGCCGTCTGTTCAACGCACTTCAGCACCTTGTCGTTGACGAAGCGGCTCCGTGCGCCATAGACATGCCCATCCCCATCGCGCGGCTGCTGCGTCAGCTGGAACTTCAGTGGCACGCACAGATGCAGCTCATCGCGGGCACGCGTCATCGCCACATACAGGAGCCTGCGCTCCTCATCAATCAGTTCGGCACGGCCGGTCGAGAACTCGGAGGGAAAACTGCCATCCACCACATTCAGCACGTAAACGGTGTCCCACTCCATGCCCTTGGCCGAGTGCACCGTCGACAGTACCAGATAGTCTTCGTCGTGATGCGGAATGCCGGACAGGTCGCCGGCCGCATTGGGTGGATCCAGCGTCAGCTCGGTGATGAAGCGCTCGCGCGACGGATAACCCGCCGACAGCTGCTCGAGCTGGTCGATGTCGCCGACGCGGGTATGCACATGTTCGTACAGCCGCTCCATGTGCGGCTGGTACCACTCACGCACCAGCCGCACCTGGCCCGGCCAGGGACGTTCCGGTTCGCAGAGCGCGGCCAGCAGTGTGGCCAGCCTGGGCAGATCGACGCGTGCGGCGGCCGGCGGAGGATATTCGCTCAACGCCTTGATCGAGCCGCGCTGCTCGATCAGATCCAGCGCCTTGCGTGCATTGACCGGTCCCATGCCGGGCAACAGTTGCAGCGTGCGGAAGGCCGCCAGCGAATTGCGTGGATTGTCGGCCCAGCGCACGATGGCCAGCAGATCCTTGACGTGCGCGGCCTCGAGGAACTTCAGGCCGCCGTACTTCACGAACGGAATCTTGCGCTTCATCAGCTCGACCTCGAGCACATCGCTGGCGCTGGCGTTGCGGAACAGCACCGACTGCCGGCGCAGCGCGACGCCCGCTTCGCGGCGCTTGAGGATCTGCCCGCACACATATTCGGCCTGCGATTGCAGGTCTTCGGTGGTCACGTACAGCGGCTTCGCGCCCGAGCCGCGCACCGACAGCAGATGCTTGCGATGCTGGCGCGGCGCGTCGGCCAGCACGGCATTGGCCACATCCAGTACCGGCTGCGTGGAGCGGTAATTCTGCGCCAGCGTGATCAGCTCAGCGCGCGGTTGGTACTGATCCGGAAAATTCAGGATGTTCTCGACCATGGCGGCACGGAAAGAATAGATCGACTGCGCGTCGTCGCCCACTACGGTGATGCCACTGCCGTCGGGGCGCAGACCCTTGAGAATCTCGGCCTGCAGCCTGTTGGTGTCCTGGTACTCGTCCACCAGCACGTGATCGAAATTGGCGCCGACCTGCGCGGCCAATTTCGGCTCGGACATCATCAGATTCCAGTACAGCAGCAGATCGTCGTAATCGAGCAGCGCGTACTGCTGCTTGCGTTGCACATACGCGCGACACAACTGTGCCAGTTCCTTCTCCCAGTTCTGGCACCACGGAAACTGCTGTTCCAGCGTTTCCTGCAGCGACTTCTGCGTATTGACGCGCCAGGAGTAGATGGCAAGGCAGGCATCCTTGCGCGGGAAGCGCTGGTACTGCTCGGCATGGCCGAGCTCCTGGCGCAGAGTGTCGAACAGGTCGGCCGAATCGCCACGATCGATGACGGTGAAGCCGGGCTCCAGCTTCAGGTGCGCGGCGTAGTGGCGCAGCAGCCGGTTGCCGATCGAGTGGAAGGTGCCGGCCCACACCAGTCGTTGCAGCACCACCTGGGCCTTGTTTCCCAGCGCATCATCCAGTGCCTGACGCACGATGTCATGCGCGCGTCGGCGCATCTCGAGCGCGGCGCGGCGCGTGAAAGTCAGCAGCAGGATGCGCGCCGGGTCGACGCCATTCATCACCAGGTGCGCCACGCGATGCGCCACCGTACTGGTCTTGCCAGTGCCGGCGCCTGCGATAACCAACAACGGCCCGGCACGCACGCCCTTGCGATCCGGCAGCGGTTCGCCAAAGGTAGCGGCGCGCTTCTGCGCGGAGTTGAGCAGTGACATGGGGTCGGCGGCGGGCATGCGATGAATATAAGGGGGCGTTGCAGGGCAAGTCACCGCCCTGCTTCACGCTCTTGCCATGCAACAATCGAATGGGGAACATGTGCCATGGCATTGGAAAAACTGCGCACTGTGTTCACCGGCCGCGTGATTACGGTCACTGTCGAGACCGTTCGACTGCCGAACGACCACGTCGTTGAGCTGGAAATCGTGCACCACCCGGGCGGCGCGGCCACGGTGGCGCTGGATGGCGAGGGCCGGGTGTGCCTGCTGCGCCAGTTCCGCCATGCCACCAATGGCTGGGTCTGGGAGCTGCCCGCGGGCAAGCTGGAGCCCGGCGAATCGCCCCTGGTTACCGCACAGCGGGAGCTGGTCGAGGAAGCCGGGGCCGAGGCCCGGCACTGGGAAAGCCTCGGCGCTTATGTCACTTCTCCGGGGGTTTTCACCGAAACAGTGCACCTGTTCCTCGCCAAGGGCTTGAATTTAGTCAGGATGTCGCATGAAAGTGCAGAAATGATTGAGGTACATTGGCTAAACTTTGAGCAGGCCTGCCACAGGGCAGCGAATGGCGAGATCGCCGACGGCAAGTCGGCGCTGGGTCTGTTGAGAGCACAGGCAAGACTAACGACATGAATCCGGAAAAATTCGAGCTTCATCACCTCGGCGAAGACGAGGAAAGCGAAACGGCCAGGATTCAACGGCTGTCGCTGGAAGACACCGTGACGCAGCGCCTGCGCGGCCTGCGCACCGCCACCACCAAGGGCAAGGGTTACAACCCCTACGACACCTTCCCCAACACCTCATCCACGGGTGCGTTCGCCCAGCACCGCGACCTGCGCGAGCTGTCGAAATGGATCCGCGCCAAGCGCCAGGTCGAGAAGCTCCGCGAAGAAGAAAAAGCAGAAGCCACCGGCATGCACTCCATACCGCCGCAGGAGCAGGACAAGAAGTAGCGTCAGCGGCGGATGCCGATGCGGATCGCCGCCGTGGCAATGAAGACCTCTCGCAGGAAGTACAGCAGCGCGGCGACGAAGGCGATCATTGCGGCGATGAACAGCACGGCAATGGTGCGCACCACGCCGAATTCGAAGAACGCCGCCAGGAAAAGCATCACCACCACCATCGACACCAGCAGCGCGCATACAGTCAACAGCGTGATCGCTTTGCTCAGCAGCCGCGCGCGCCTCGCCAGCACGCCGAGCTGGCGCGCGACATCGGCATCGACCGGCTGCTGCGGCGCTTGCGCGGCACGACCTTCCAGCAGGCGCGCGCGATCCACCGCCCGCGCCAGGCGATTGGTCAGCACGGTCAGCATGATGCCCACGCCGGACAGCAGAAACACCGGCGCCACCGCCAGCCGTATCACCTCGCCGATGGACTGAATCCCGGCTGCGGCCGCGTCGATCATCAGCGCGTCCGGCGCACGAAGCGGTAGTACGGATCGGCCTCGTTGCCGGCCACCACCCGGCCGGCCGCGTCGAAATGGCGCTCGCTGATGGCCAGCTCGTCGCCCTTCAACTCGGCGCGGTACTCGACCGTGACCACTTCATCATCGACACGCGAGTTGGCGCGGCAGGTGGCGCGCTGATTGGCGGCGCTGAATCCGTCACTGGTCTTCTGCCAGACCAGTTCGCAACCATTCAGCGGCCTGGTGTCACTGGGCAGCAGCGAGCGGAACAGCTGCGGGTCCCCGGTGCGCCAGCGCTCCGGCTCCGCCAGCAACAGGATGCGCTGCACGATGCGTTTCCCGTCCACCACCGAGAAAGTCCAGATCTGCTGCGAAATCAACCGCCGCGGATCATCCACGGCGGTTTCGCGCACATGCAGCACATGCTCGCCGAGCACGGGCACAAAGAACGAGGTGACCAGCAGATTCATCACTGCATGCGGCGGAGACACGCCTGCCGCGGCATCGGCTCGTGCCTGCGCGCCGTTGTTGTAGACGCCGGGCAGCGCCGCCATCAGCTGCTCCAGTTCGCCCTTCCGCAGCTTCTGCTGGCTGGCGCAACCGCCCAGCTGCAGCATTGCCAACGCGCACATTGCAACCACGCCCCACGCTTTCAACTTCATGCCTGCTCCCGGAGGAATTCCTAGTGGCGCCACTCGGCCCGATAGCTGCGCCCCAGCCGCATGATGCGCCCGAGCAGCTGTGCATAGTCAATGCCCGCCGCAGCGGCGGCGGCCGAAAAGTCCTCGGCGCGCGCCAGATTCGGATTCGGATTGGCCTCCAGCACATACAGCGCGCCGTCGCTGCGCAGGCGGAAATCGATGCGCGCATAGCCGGACAGGTGCAGCGCGCGATAAATGCGACGGGCCATGCGATCGATGCGCTCCAGCAGCGGCGCCTCCACCTGCTGCGCGCCGCCGGTGCTGATACCGTACTTGCGCTGGTAATTGCGATCCCACTTGATCTTGCGGGTGGCGATGGCGGGGAGTGACTCCGGGAGGCTGCCGAAGTGCATCTCCCAGACCGGCAGGCTGTGAAGCCGCTGATTGCCGATGACGCTGACATACAGCTCGCGCCCCTCGATGTACTCCTCGACCAGCGCATCGCAGCGGATCTGCTCGTGCATGAACTGCACGCGCTCACGGAGTTTGCCCGCATCCTCCACCACCGAGGCCTGCGCGATTCCCAGCGACGCGTCTTCGGTGGCCGACTTGACGAACAGCGGGAAGCGCAGCCGGCGGGGCACATGAAAGCGTTCGCCGCGGCGGAACACCGCGAATTGCGGGGTCGGGATACGGTGAAAGGCCAGCAGCTGCTTGCACAGCACCTTGTCGCGCGACAGCAGCAGACCGCGCGGATTGCAGCCGGTATAGGGCTGCCGCATCAGTTCAAGGAAGGCCACCACATGCTGGTCGTAGGTGACGATGCCGTTGAACTCTTCCAGCAGGTTGAACACGATCTCGGGCGGCGAATCCATCAGCGCCGCACGCAGTTCGGTCAGCGAGTCCAGCACCCCGAGAACCTGGATGCGATGCCCGGCCTCGCGCAGCGCCGAAATCACGTCATATTCGGTGCGCCACTCGTCGACCTGCCGCTCGCTGTAGCCATCCAGGCTGTCGGGCGGCACCAGGCTGCTGTGCACCACCACCAGTACACGCTGCGAACTCATGGCGTCGGCTCCGGGGTGCCGATGCGCTCCAGCGCCAGGGCCAGCAGCCGGTCAGCCAGCGACTCGATCCGCCCTGAGTGCAGCAGTGCCGCGCGCCAGCTGCCCGGAATGGCGCTGACGCCATAGTGGGCGCCCGCCAGCTGACCATACACGGCGCCTGCCACGTCGGAATTGCCGCCCATGTTGACGGCGCACAGTGCGCCACTGCGGAAGCTGTCGGTGGAACCCAGCGCCCAGCGCGCGCTATGCAACGCGGTCAGCGCATTGCCATTTCCTGCCGCGGCGGGCGGCGCCTGCGCCAGGGGCATCCCGATGATGGCCGTCACTTCGGGCTTCAGCGGTCGCGGGGCAAATTGCGCGGCGGACGGGCTCAGCAGCGATTCGCGGCTTTCGCCGCGCAGCGCGGCGTGCAGCATCGCCGCCAGCAGCCGACACCCGTCCAGCACCAACGGCGCCTGGCAGGTGATGCGCGCGGTATCGACGGCCTGCGACTGGGCCAGTGACAGCGAGCCATAGGCGTGCAGTACGGCGGGCGCCACGCGCGACAACGGTTCGGGGTCGAGCTGCGCCGGATCGTGCGAACCGGCGAAGGGCTGGCGACGCCATTGCGCCGCCGCCAGCGCGCGCGCGGTGGCGGCGGTAATGCCGAGGCATTGTCCAGTGGCGGACAGGTGACCCTGGCTCTGCCAGCGCAGCAGGCGATTGACCTGATCGCGTGGATCAAAGCGCTCGCACTCTGCCAGGCTCTCGGCCAGGCACAGCGCCATCGCGGTATCGTCGCTCCAGCCGCCACGCGGCAGATCGAAAGGTCCGCCGCCGAGCAGATCGCCCACCGGCGTGAAACTGCCGGCGCGCCGGTACTGGCTGGCCGCCGCCAATGCATCGCCCACCGCCAGCCCCATCAGCGCGCCGAGAAACCGTTCGCGCAGCGAACGCACCACGCCCAGTTCGCCGTCACTGAGCCCATCGCCCGCCGCCTCTGCGTCCGCACGCGGGCGCCGATGCTGTACCCAGTCGCGCACGTAGCCGGTCTGCTGTTCGGTCTGCGGAATCGAGGTCCAATTGGCCGAACGCGCGCTCTGTGGCCACAGGCGATTCAGCTCATCGAGCGCCGCATCGCCATCGAGGCCATGCTCGACCAGGTAGCAACCCGCCGCCATGCCCGTGCGGCCCACGCCGGCACGACAATGCAGGTACAGCCGCCGGCCACCCGCCAGCGCCGCCTCGATCTCCAGCTGGATCTCGCGCATGTGCGCGATCTGGAACGGAATGCCATGGTCCGGAATGGGCCTTCGCACATATTCAACGCCGGACGGCAGCATCTGATCGTAAGTCGGACACTCATCGGGCTCGGTGAGGTCGATGAAGCAATCGATGCCGGCCGCCAGCAGATCCGCGACCTGCCCGCCGCTGTCGAACGCCAGGCCGAGCGGATACTCGCCGGCCAGCAGGCGGCCTTCGATCACCCAGTAACTGTTGGCGAGCGGCCGCTCGCTCACGCGTTCTGCACCGCAGCCCACGGGCCTTCGATCTCGGCTTCGATATCCGCCACGCCCGAACGAAGTGCCGCGAAATCGAACAGCGCAGGGTCAGCCAGATGCGCTGCCTGCACATTGCACAGTGCCGAAAAAATCGATTCGGTGCGGCCGGGCTGCTCGCGCTCCCACTCGGCCAGCATGCGCTTGATCCGCACGCGCTGCAGGTTCTGCTGCGAACCGCACAGATCGCAGGGAATCAGCGGAAACTGATGGCCGCGCGCATAGCGGGCAATGTCGCGTTCGGCCACGTAGGCCAGCGGACGGATCACGATGTGGCGGGCATCCTCGGAGCGGAGCTTGGGCGCCATGGCCTTGAGCCTGCCGCCGTGAAACAGGTTCAGGAACAGCGTCTCGACGATGTCGTCGCGGTGGTGGCCAAGGGCGATCTTGCTGATGCCATTTTCGCCGGCGTATCGATACAGCGCGCCGCGCCGCATCCTCGAGCACAGCGAGCACATGGTGCGCCCTGCCGGAATCAGGCGCTTGACCACGCTGTAGGTATCCTGCTCGATGATGTGGTACGGCACGCCGCGCGATCGCAGGTACCCGGGCAGCACATGCGCCGGAAAACCGGGCTGCTTCTGGTCCAGATTCACCGCCAGCAGTTCGAAACGCACCGGCGCGCTGCGCTGGAGCGAGAGCAGCAGATCGAGCAGCGTGTATGAATCCTTGCCGCCGGACAGGCAAACCATCACGCGATCGCCCTCCTCGATCATGGCGTAGTCCTGGATGGCCTTGCCGACCAGCCCGCGCAGTCGCGCACCCAGCCGGCGCAGCGTGGCCGAATCCTGCATCGTCGCGACACTCATGCCTTGCGCTCCAGATACTTGCCTTCGAGATAGCGTAACAGGGCATTGGCGCCGAGCGCGTGGCCGGTGGACTGCCGGACCAGCTCCTTCACCTGCAGCTTGGCGCCGAAGCCATGCACATGCTGGCGCAGCCAGCCGAACAGGCCGGCGAACTCGCCGCGCGCAATCTGTTCATCCAGACCCTCGACCTGCCCGTGCAGGCTTTCCCACAGCTGCGCTGCGATGACGGCGCCCAACACATAGGACGGAAAGTAGCCGAATGAACCCAGCGCCCAGTGGATATCCTGCAGACAACCCTCGGTCACGTTGGCAGGACGCGCGCCGAAGCGCTGCTCCATGCCCACATCCCACACCTGCTGCAGGTCGCGCACCGCGAGCTGGCCCGACAGCAGCTGGCGCTCGATGTCATAACGCTGCAGCACATGCAAGGGATAGCTCATCTCATCGGCATCGACGCGGATCAGCCCGCGCGTGACGCGATTGAGTCGCCGATAGATGGCGTCGGGTTCCCACTCGGGCCCGCTGACTGAGAAATGCCGCAGCAGCAGCGGCTGCAGATAGCTGACGAAGGCGCGGCTGCGGCCGACCAGCATCTCCAGCAGCAGCGATTGGCTTTCCTCCAGCGCCATGCCGCGATCGCGGCCCACCGGCTGGTCGCGCCAAATTTGGGGCATGCCCAGGTCGTACATGGCATGGCCGGTCTCGTGCAGCGCGCCCAGCAAGCCGGTAAAGGGGTCCGCGGCATCAAAACGCGTCGTGACACGGATGTCGCCGGCCACGCCTTCGGTGAAAGGGTGCTCGCTCTCATCCAGCCGGCCACGATCGAACGGAAAGCCGATGGCCTTCATCACTTCCACCACCAGCGCCCGCTGCTTGCCGGCGGCAAAGCGTCCGTTGAGCGGCGGCAGCACCACATGGGTCTGCGCAGCAATGACCTCACGCGTCATCGCCGGCAGGCGGCGCGACAGACTGCGGAAAATCGCATCGATGTCGGCGGTGGCGATGCCGGGGCTGAACTCATCGACCAGCGCATCGTAGGGTTGCAGATTCAGCGCCTGGCCCAGCAACGCGGCCTTGTCGCGCACCAGCAGCACCACTTCTTCCAGATGCGGCGCGAACAGCGCGTAGTTGTTCTGGCGACGCGCCTCGGCCCAGTGCGACTCGGCGCGCGCCGTGGCCCGGGCCAGCCGCGAGATCAGCATCACCGGTGTGGCAATGGCGTGGTCGCGCTGGCGGCGCATCTCGCGCAGGTTCGCCAGCTGCCAGTCTTCCAGACCGGGGGCGTTGGCCTGCGCGCGATCCAGCAACCGGCTGATCTTCGGCGCCGTCAGCAGCGCGTGATGCTCGGTTTCCAGCGCCGCCAGCTGTTCACCACGCACCTCGGCGCTGCCGCGCGGCATCATGACCGCAGCGTCCCAGCGCAGCAGCGACAGCGCGCCACGAAAGGCATGCAGGCGGCGCCATTCCTGCTCGAGCTGTTGGTAGGGTGTTGCTGACACGGTTTGTCCTTGAGTACGAAATTCTACCAGCTGACTCAATCAGTTATGATCACGACTATCAGATGGCGGGGGTTACATGAAGCAGATTTACTTGAGTGTCTTGCTGATGTGCATGGGCATGTCGCTGGCACAGGCTGGGGTCCGCATCGAGTCCGTGACCCGAAATATCGCCAGTGGCAAGGAAGGCGCGGCACAGATCATGTATGTGCAGGGTGGCGCGCTGCGCGTCGAAACCTCGAACGGCGAGATCATGCTGTTCAACAACGACACCATGTACCTGATCGACAATGCCGACCGCAGCTATCGCTCCATCGACAAGGCCACCATGGAGCAGCTGGCTCTCACCCTGGGCGCCGCCATGCAGCAGATGCAGGCGCAGCTGGCGAAGCTGCCGCCCGAGCAGCGCGCGCAGATGGAACAGTTGCTGGGCAGCCGGCTGGGTGGCGCCGCGGCGCAGAAGCCTGATGTGTACGAATCCGTGGATACCGGCCGCAGCGACTCGGTGGACGGCCGCGCTTGCCGCACCTGGCAGATCAAGCGCAATGGCATGATCGACAGCGAAGTATGCGTCGTGCCCTATGCCTCGCTGGGCGGCAAGGAAGACATCCAGGCCCTGCTGCTCAGGATGGCCGAAATGTTCGAGTCGCTGACCAAGGCACTGCCACAGGCCGCAGCCAGCGTCACCGGTGCCATGCATGCCTATACGCGCATCAATGGCTATCCGGTGCGCTCGCGCGGTTTCACCGCTGGCAAGCCCGACGGCGACGAAGAAGTTCTGAAGAGCTGGAAGGAACAGGCCGTCCCCGCGACCATGTTCGAGCCACCGGCCGGTTACAAGCGCATCAATCTGGCTGATGAACTGAAGTAAGTCAGGGCGGAGTGCACCAGCCCAGGCGCGTGCACCATTGCGGCCAGTCAGCGGCAATCCAGCCGATCGTGCCGGACACTGCCAGCAGCGCAATCAGAGTCAGATAGACCGCGGCCCGTCGCATGTGCGCATCATAGCTGTAGGCTAGACTGATGCGCATGTCATTGCGCATCTGCTTCGTCACCGCCGAGACTGCACCGTTGGCCAAGGCCGGCGGTCTTGCCGATGTTTCGGCGGCACTGACCAAGTATCTGCACGCGGCCGGACATGACATCCGGCTGTTCATGCCGGCCTACTCCAGCATCGATGCACGCGGACTGGACCTGCACCCGGTGCAATTCCTGCAGGACCAGTCCGCGCGCATTGGTACCGACAGCTACACCTTCTCGGTGCTGACCGCGCTGCTGCCCGGCTCCACCGCGCGCATCTACCTGATCGACTGCCCGGCGCTGTATCACCGCGACGCAATCTATGGCGCGGCGCCGGACGAGCACCGCCGCTTCCTGCTGCTGACGCACGCCGCCTTCCTGAGCTGCCAGAAGATGGGTTTTGCACCAGATCCTGCATTGCAACGACTGGCATACCGCGATGGCGCCGCTGTGGTTGCGCACCATCTACCGCTGGGATCGCCTGTTCCAGCACACGCGCAGCGTGTTCACCATCCACAACATCGGTTACCAGGGCGTGCTGGGCGCGGCGCTGGCCGATGAGGTGCTGGGCGGTGCCGAGCGCGCGCTGCTGCACCAGGAGGATCTGCGCGCCGGACGCGTCAACATGTTGCGCCATGCGCTGCTGTATGCCGATCTGGTGACCACGGTAAGTCCCACCTACGCGCGCGAAATCCAGACGCCCGAGTACGGCATGGGACTCGAGGACACGCTGCGCGACCGCGCCACCTCGCTGACGGGCATACTCAATGGCGTCGACTACGAGGAATGGGATCCGCGCCACGACCGGCATCTGCCGCGCCATTACGGCGCCAATCAACTGGGCGTCAAGGCCGAGCTGAAGCAGATGCTGCTGCAGAAGCTGCAGCTGCACGCGGACGAGCGCCGGCCGCTGATCGGCAGCGTCAGCCGTCTCGCGGCGCAGAAGGGCTTTGACCTGTTGATGGAGTCGCTGCCGGCGCTGCTGGAGACGCGCGACTTCAATCTGGCGTTGCTGGGTTCGGGTGAGCCGCGCTACGAAGCCTTCTTCCGCGAACTGCAGCAGCGCTGGCCCGGCCGCGTCTCCTTTCACAACGGCTATCACGACGAGCTGGCGCACTGGATCGAAGCCGGCAGCGACATGTTCCTGATGCCCTCGCGCTACGAACCCTGCGGATTGAACCAGATGTACAGCCTGCGCTACGGCACCGTGCCCATCGTACGTCGCACCGGCGGCCTGGCCGACTCGGTGCAGCACTTCGATGCCGCTACCGCCACCGGCACCGGCGTGATGTTCAATGACTACAACAGCGGAGCGCTGAGCTGGGCCATCAACACGGCCCTGGACCTGTACCAGAACCGCGGCGCCTGGCGGCGCCTGGTGCAGAACGGCATGTCGCAGAATTTCTCGTGGCACCGCCAGGTGCGGCAGTACGTGGACCTGTACCGCAGGCTGACCTGAACCATGACAGGTTCAAGATGGGTGGTGGTAGTGGCGTTGGCCGCGCTCACTGCCTGCGCGCAATTGCCGCCACGTCCGGTGCTGCCCGAACAGCACGCCATCGTCATCGGGCAGACCGCGCGGCTGGATGCCATGACGGCGCCGCTCGAGTCAGCGCATGCCGGGCAGTCCGGCTTCCGGCTGGTCAGCGATGGCACCGAGGCCTTCGTCATCCGCATGCAGATGGCGCAGCGCGCCGAGCGCAGCCTCGACATCCAGAGTTACATCTGGCATCCCGACCTTTCCGGCATGTACCTGGCGCGGGAACTGATGCGCGCCGCCGAGCGCGGCGTGCGGGTGCGCGTGCTGCTCGATGACATCGACGCGCGCAAACCCAACGACGCCATTGCCGCGCTTGCCGCGCATCGCCGCATCGAGGTGCGCACTTTCAATCCCTTCGCCGCGCGGCGCGGCCTGCTCGGCTTGATCGGCGAGGCGACCTGGCGTTTCGGCGAGATCAACCGCCGCATGCACAACAAGAGCTGGATCGCCGACAACCGCATCGCGGTGGTCGGCGGGCGTAACGTCGGCGATGAATACTTCAGCGCCGGCGATGAATTCAATTTCGTCGATCTGGATTTCGCCATGCTGGGGCCGGTGGTGCGCGACGCGTCGGCCAGCTTCGACCGTTACTGGAATTCGGTCTCGGCCTTTCCGATGAAAATCCTGGATGCCGAACGCATCGGCGGCGAAGCCCAACACAAGATCGAGGAGCAGGTCGCCGCCCATTCGGACACCGTCACCGGCAGGCGCTATGCCGAGGCGGTGCGTAATGACGCCGGCATCGTGCGCATGCTGGCCGGCGACTGGCCGGTGCACTGGTCCGCACACTATCGATTCGTCGTTGACGATCCGGCCAAGGTCCTGCATGGCGGTGCCGCGCCGGAGTCAGAGGTAGGCGAGGCATTGCTGCCCATGCTGCGCGACGCGCAGCGCGAGGTCAGCATCATCTCGCCCTACTTCGTGCCCGGCGAGGGCGGTGTGCGGAACCTCGTCACGCTGGTGCAGCAGGGTCGTACCGTGCGGGTGCTGACCAATTCTCTGGCGGCGAACGACGTCACTGCGGTGCATGGCAGCTACACGCGCTTCCGTGAGTCGCTGCTGCGCGATGGCGTGCAGCTTTGGGAGCTGAAGCCGCTGACCGGCGACCTGACCAGTTCGAGCATGTTCGGCTCGTCGGGTGCCAGCCTGCACAGCAAGGCCTTCATGGTGGATGGCAGCTCGCTGTTCGTCGGCAGCTACAACTTCGACCCGCGCTCGACCTGGCTGAATTGCGAACAGGGCGTAATGGTGCAGAGCTCCGCGCTGGCGGCGGAACTGGCGGAGATCTTTGCCCGGCAAACCTCAGGCATGCATGCCTGGAGCGTACAGCTCGCCGACGGGCGACTGCAGTGGAGCGATGGCCAGCAACGGTTTGATTCCGAGCCCATGGCGCCGCTGTCACGGCGCGCCCAGGCCTGGCTGTTCCGGCTGCTGCATGTGGATGCGCAGTTGTAGCAGCGCGCAATTAGCATCCACCACCGATCATCGCTATAGTCCGCGCAGCAGAACAACCCACGCGGAAAGCGTTTTACGGAGGGGCTATATATGTTGTCCAGAATTCTGATGGCTGCCCTGTTGCTGGCGGTGGCCCCCGCATTTCCGGCAGCACAGGACGGCGCACAGGTAGTGGCCGCGGCGTCGAAGGCCATGGGTGCCGATACGCTTACCTCCATCACCTATTCCGGGTCAGCCCGGAACGGTCAATTCGGCCAGAGCAAGAGCATCGCGAACCCGATGGGCGCGGTGAATGTCACACAGATCACCAGCTACACACGCACGATCAACTTCGCGGCACCCGCCGAGCCGACCGCGCTCGTATCGCGCGCAACGGGACCGACCGTACCGCCGACGGTGCCGGGTACCCCGGCTACCCCGCCCGGCGTGCTCAACCAGAACATCACGGGCCAGCAGGCGTCGACCAACTGGAACCAGGCGCTGAACATCTGGACCACGCCATGGGGCTTCGTGAAAGGCGCAGCGGCGGGCACGACGACGTTGCGGCAACAGAACGGACAGCAGGTGGTGTCGTTCTCGCCCGCCAACTTCAAGTCGCCCTCCGGCCAGCCGTACACGGTGACCGGTTACATCAACCGTCAGAATCAGGTGACGAAAGTCGAGACGCGGGTCGAACACGCCGTCGTCGGCGATCTGCTGGTGGAATTCGAGTACACCAACTACCAGACGATGAATGGTGTGCAGGTACCGGGACGGATCGTGCAGCGCCAGGCCGGAATGCAGTCGTTCGAGGCGAACATCACGGCTGCGACGCCGAATCCCGCCAATGTTGTCGAGCTATTGACTCCGCCACCGCCGGCGCAGCGCGGCGGCGGTGCGGGCGGAGCGGCTGCGCCCGCTGCCGCTCAGGGTGGCGGCGCTCCAGCCGCTGCGGGACCGCCGCCACCACCGGTCGAGAAGATCGGTGAAGGCGTGTTCAAGATCGGGGGCAACTACACTTCGCTCGCGATCGACATGGGGAATCACATCCTCGTGATCGAGAGCGGCCAAAGCGATGCGCGCGGACTGGCCGTGATGGCGGCCGCCAAACAGGCGATTCCCGGCAAGCCGATCCGTTTCGTCGTCACTTCCCATCCGCACTTCGATCATGCCGGCGGCCTGGCAGCGGCCGTCGCAGAGGGCGCGACGATTCTCACGCACAACAACAGCGAAGCGGCCCTTGAGCGCTTGCTGTCGGGACCGCGCACATTGTCGAACGACAGTCTGTCCAAGGTCACCGACCGTCGCAGGAATGTCGTTCAGGGTGTGCGCGATCGCGATGTGCGCAAGGGAAGCAATGGCAAGGTGGTGGAACTGCACCGGATCCCCAATGAACACAGCGACAGCCTGCTGGGCGTATACCTGCCGGTGGAAAAGGCCCTGTGGACGGCGGATGTCGGGGTGGTGAACGTTCCGCCGGCGCAGCTTGGCGTGACACGAGCCACTGCGCAGTGGGTCACCGCAACCAACCTCGACTTCACGACTTTCATCCCTGCCCATCCGCCGAACCCGGACCGGCCCCTGACCAAGGCCGATCTGCTGGCAGCTGCCGCGGCGCCGAATCCGTAACGGGCGCGAGCCCGATGGCGCGACTGACATGCGCCGTTCACAGGCTGGGTCGGGCGCGCTTGATCAAAAGCCGGACGGCTTTTGATCGCGGTCCCTCGCGCGGCCGGCTCGTCGCAAGGCGAGCTTGCTCCTCGCTGATCGGCCGCTGCTCGGCGCCCGACACGCCTGTTCACGTCGCATGTCAGTCGCACCATCGTGCGTGCATCGCCGCGCTGTGGACTGCGGGCTGATCGCGAATAACGCGCACCGAGCATTGGCCGATCAGCGTGATGCAGACCTTCAGAGTCTGCAGACTGCTCCGAACAGGTTACAGAAAATCCGCATTACTTCTTTCGCAACAGCTGCGTCAGGACGACTGGAATCTTGTCATCAGCAGTTTTCAAGTTCACCTGCCCCGGATCCGAATCGTTTGTGCCATACCAAGCTGACAGTTCGTCGACATAAGTCTCAATTGGCTTGTCTATGTCAACTTTGAAATGGAGCTTCTGACAAGCCAAGTAGCCTCGAACATACTCGATGCGTTCGGCTCTTGTAGCTGAGCGCCAATAGTCGCCGTTGCTCTCACCATATTTTTCGTCTGCCAGCGGTCGCCGTCGACGCGGCCCATCGGCATCTATCTTCGTGAAGACTTCCGTTACGGGCATGTCTCTGCTGTGCTCCGTGCGCAAGTAGAAGTCAGTAACGGACCTCACAGGCTCGAAGTTCTCGGGCAAATCCAGAAAACCAACGTCCCAGACGTAGCAGATGTAGTACCCAGCATGAAATGCGGTCCGCTGGTCTTCTCTCTGAAGCAACCACCAATTCCCGTCGAGTTGAGAAGCTGATTGAGCTGAACAACCCACACAAGGAAGCAGAATCAAGAGCGACGCAAGTAGACTTCTCATGGATACCTCACATCGCTCAGTTTTCGACGTAGTAGACAGCGGATTGTTGTA
>Ga0190274_10000899_pt1 | contig 17302 bp, 11 predicted proteins | sample Popmic531T_FD_133002 | JGI IMG/M metagenome (GOLD analysis project Ga0190274, IMG submission 133002) | Populus adjacent soil microbial communities from riparian zone of Yellowstone River, Montana, USA - 531 T | ecosystem: Environmental > Terrestrial > Soil > Riparian zone | place: USA: Montana... | reverse complement strand
GTCGGAGATTTGCGAAGCACTGGATGCAGGTGCAGATGCAGTGAAGCTTTTTCCGGCCACTTCGCTTGGCTCGAGTTTCGTGCGCGCCATACGCAGTCCCTTAGGTGAGGTGCGTATGATTCCGACTGGCGGAGTGACTGCCGATCTGGCTCGTGAATACCTGAACGCGGGAGCATGGGCGTTAGGTGTGGGTTCGGAACTGGTCAATAGCGATTTGTTGGCTCCCGGCGGACTCGTGAGGCTGCGTGCGAAAGCTGAGGCCTTTGTTAACGCAGTACGGATGCAGTGAAGGAATCTCTGATTAAGTGTCTTTAACCGCGAAGCGGTTACGTCTCAAAGCCCAGGGTTGCCGCGCTTTGGCGGCTACCCTGGGAAAGGCGGGTGCAGGCGATCAAACCCCAACGGGGTTGCGTCCGTTCCAATGATTCAGCAATAGAAATCTGACGCAACCTCTTCGAGGTTGGAAGCAATATTTCAACTATTCCCAGGGTAGCCGCCAGAGCGCGGCAACCCTGGGCTCTGGGACGTAACCGCTTCGCGGTAAGTTAACTTAATCAGACATTCTTGAAGTTAGTCAGAGTTAGGAAAAACCATGCAGCAGCAAAGAGATGCTTTTTGTGCGGTTTGTGTTGACATGGGTACCACGAACACGCGTGTGTGGCTTGTCAGGGGAAATGAAGTGTTAGGACGAGCGAGCGCTTCAGTCGGAGTCCGTGACACCGCGCGAGATGGATCGGACCTGCGGATTCGCAAGGCACTGCGAGATCTTATAAGTCAGGTGCGAGTCGAGGCGTCCTTAGTCAGGCCAACAGCGGTCATTGCGGCAGGAATGATCACTTCGCCTCTTGGTCTCGCAGAAGTGCCACACGTTGTTGCGCCTGCTGGAAAGTGTGAAATTGCGGCGAGAGTCAGACGAGATTACTTTCCCGACATAACAGAGTTGCCTGTCTTCCTCGTGCCAGGGGTGCGCTCAGGAAGTGCTAATTCTGATCCGCAATCGATCGGTGAATCCGATGTTATGCGCGGTGAAGAAACACTCTGCGTAGGATTGCTGAAGTTGGGTTTGCTTAAGGCTGGAGGGACCTTGTTGAACTTGGGTTCACACTGGAAGGCAATTACTGTCGACCATGACGCGCATGTCGCAACCAGCGTAACCTCGATGAGCGGAGAGTTAATCCACGCAGCTCAGTCTCAGACCATTCTGGCGAGCGCACTTCCGCAGGAGCGGCCTGAGACATTAAATGAAGAATGGATAGAGGCCGGGATGCTTGAGCAGCGAAGATCAGGTCTGTCGCGCGCACTTTTCTGTGTTCGCTTGTTGGAGCAATGGAATGAATGCACTCCGGACGACCGATTCGCTTTTCTCATCGGCGCTTTCGTGGCAAGTGATCTAGACTCATTAGTGAAACATGGCCTCTTGACTGCCAACAGGCCGGTGGTAATTACCGGTGATCGAGCTGCTTGCAACGCCTGGAAGCACGCGCTCTATAAGATATCAATCGACTCAACAATCATTTCTGCCGACCAACTTGAGCAGGCATTAATTCAAGGGTTGAGGGAGATAGTGGGGTGCGTGCCTGCCAGCGAATGAATGCTGCGATTTTATAATGAGCTGGCCAGAGAGGATGAACCCCTTGATACGAAATAGCTCCCGCAGAACTTTCATGAAGACGGCGACTTAGATTGCAAGCTTAGTACTACCAAGCAAAAGAGGTAAGGGTGTTGATCGAAGTTAGAGAGAATGTCTCATGACTTGTTCGAAGTGTATTAGAAGGAAATACAATCATCAATGTTTTGCAAACCATCGAGGGGACATCCGCTTAAGCCTAAGTATCTGCTCGCCATCTTGCTGATTAAGATACTGTGTTGTGCTCTCGTTATCCGCACACTCCTAACAACCTTTGTCCTGGACCTCCTCGAATGTCAGGTCGTACGCTCTGAGTCTCCGATTGAATTCCCGAATCGGATTTGAATGGCGATCATAAAGCGTTTTCGCTACGCCGGACTTTGTGGGTTTTGAGCCCGTCCGTTTCAGCTCGGTAACAATGGCACGGGCGTCCTTCTTGAATTTGGCTAAAGCAATGCTATCAATCTTCCGTTTACCTTTCCTGGGCCCACGGCGGACGTCCAGTTCGGCAGCGACTTCACGTCGGAAGTCCGCACTCATCGCGCCCGCCATCTCCGTGCCGCTGTCGGTCAAGTCGACGCCGGCTTCAAATAGCGCTTGGTATGCCAATTGTCGAATGCTTCTTTCGATCGCATCGCCTAGACGAGCCGAAAAGATTTTCAGAGCCCTCCTGGTTAATCGCGCCGCCTGATTCTCATCAGAGATTTCGTAACCCACAGTGGTTGTTCCACTAATGTGGGGAATACCGCAGGTGAATTCATAGCTGACCTCAATTTGTCGCGCCTCTGCGTTATAACGAATGTCGTAGATGAGTTTCTCAACTCCAACCTTCAGAACTTGAGGCATGCTCAGCAGTGACTTGGTAAGATTGTCCGACATATCACTATCCCATTAAAAACCATTACCAAACGGTCTGGACCAAACCGCTTGCCTTAATCTCGTGATCACGGGTGATCAATGGTGCCTTCAACCGACGCGCATCCGCAACAATCATGCGATCGTGCATTTCAACGACAGTCTTACACATATCGAAATCGAGCATGGTTGGGGGATCAAATGGCAGAAGGACGAACTGCGCGCTTTGTTCGAGCCCCATGTACTGCGCCGCGAAATTAAGCGGCTCGTGTTTCTTCTCATTTAGAAAATAGAGCTCAGCGAGAACTATTGCGGGAACATAGATCAAAGCCTGCCCGTTATCGGCTTCATCAAAAGCGGCGCTGGCGCCAGCGCCGAGCAAGGGCGAATTGATCAAATACCAGAACAGAGAGTGCGTGTCAGTTACGTAAAAGTTCATGTCAAAAACCACCTTGCCGCCAAAGCTGCGCTCGCCTCAAGGCGACATCGGCAGAATAGACTTGGTCCGCACAGGTTTGTTGACCATTAAATTCCACCCGAATTATTTGGTCAGCCCCGGCGGTCGATGCGAACAGAGACGAATGTCAGGGAAGTCGGCAAACGGACGGCCAAAACCAGTGAAGCGTGTGGGGTAAGGAAAGCGAAAAGGAAATAAACTAACCAAGTCATCCGACGAACTTACCAGAGCGCCATTCCTTTTCCCACTCACCACGGATCTCACGTAGATCGTTCTTCAGATCTGCGTCATCAGGGAACGCACTATTCCAATCGCCCCGCAGCGACTCTGGCTTCTGAGCTACCGACTGGGGTTCAGATAAGTAGCCGGCTAGATCTTTTTTCTCCCTGGCAGTTAAGCCGACAACCAACCGCTTGATGTGCTCCAGAACAGTCATCTCCAGTCTCCCATCACTCAATACCCGAATCATTTTACCAGCTAAAGAGCAAAGGTGCCGAGCCCGCGGCCAGCTGCGCTTGCTTGGCGGCGCGCGGATCAGACGAGGGCTCGGTGTTCCGACTTGTTCTACTTCCTCGCCGTACAGCCGACGTGGGACGGCCTCCGCTCGGAACCGAAGTTGAAAGACCTGCTGCGGCGTATGGGTTTGCCGCCGTAGGTCGGTTCGAAAGCTCTGTTCGCTGCGCAATCAAAATATCCGAGGACAAGCCCTTGCCATTGATCGAGACTTGGAAGATCGACGCAGAGAATGTGTTAACTCGGAAATCTCGGCTCGTCCATAAAACCACTTTTATCTCAAAGCTCATGACTCCGTCGCAATTGATAAGGGATGGATAAGCGATGGTTGAGGGAGCCCTCATTGATGGCTGACAACTATTCCTCGTTGCGCTACGCAACTGGTACGGTAAGCAGTGGGACGCCCGTCTGGCGCAGGACTCTTTCACTATGACTTCCGCGTAGTCCCTCGAGGAAGCCACTCCGCCCGTCAGTTGCCATCACCACCAGGTCAGCTTCTATTTCATTCGCAGTATCGACGATGGTTTGAATAGTGTCGCCACTGCGGACTTCTTTCTTCCATTCCCAGCCGGGAATGTCTCGCTGCCGAATTCTTGGGAAGCTTCCGGGCTGGCCGGCATGTATCAGCGTGAAAGTGCCTTGCGGACAGTTTAGACCCTTCACCAGGCGGCAAACCGCTTCGATGGCCGGTTGAGGCCGGGGCGTTTCGGCAACCGGAATCAGAATTCTCTGTAACGATACTGAGCCGTCAGTTTGCGAAACAAAACCATTGCTGCCGTCCGGAAGAAAAAGAGTCATTTCCGCCGCTCGGCGCGCCAGCGGCTGCGCTACCGACTTACCCAGCCAACTAACGCGGTCTTCCTGGTTGCTGGTGGCGAGCACGATTAAATCCACGGCATGTGTTTTCAGGAACCCCACCACGGCTTCTACGGGATCCCTATGGTCTGGGATGATTTTACTGGCTCTGATACCGAGCTCTGCTACCGCTGAACGTGGACTGAGTTTTGGTAGTAGTTGCCACTGCTCGAGAGTCTTACGAATGGACGGAAAGTCTTCCCAATCCGCTCCGTCGGAATCAAGGCTCATAATGCTGAATTTGGATTTCGTCAGCAGCGATACTTTGAGTGCGTGATAAAAGGCCACGGTGCTGACTTCAGAAAAATCAGTTGGGTGAAGCACATTCTTGATCGCCATTCTAGGTTCGTTCATTTGGTAATGGGTTTCATTTTGGAGGAGCCGATCGGGCTGACTCTAAATACTCGGGGAGTCTTGTCACAACTGTCAGAAGTAACAGGTTCTGTTGTTTATGATGACGGTTCGGTTTTGACAGACTTTTGGCACGCTGCGCCCTGAAGTCATGCGGACTAGCAACTGGTCTTCATTCTCGAGGTCCTTTGGTAAAAGGAATCTCTGTATTAAGTATCTGCGACGCGTTAGCGTTGGTATGAACTTAGCCCGGCGTTTTAACGCCGGGATCAAGTTAGTGGCTGTTCTCGTCGCGTAGCGACGCCTGAATCTGATTCAATCGTCGCTACGTGACGGGAACCTCTCGCTGCCCTTTCCCGGCCTTGAAAGGCCGGGCTAAACTCGTCCAGTCGCTACGCGACGAAGAGACCGCAAATGGTTTCTTGCGGCAATGACTGCAGCAATTTACTTGTAAGGCCAAACAAAGGTGCGATGAGCGATGAGAATTTATGATAACTCCGGTGTCAGTACACTCGGCATAACCCTGCTGTTCTTGATGGAGCTGGTGAGTCTAGCCCCTGGTTCAACTGCGGACCAGCCGGCTTCTTCACCATCAGAAACGATCAACCATCGCGAGGTAGCATCAGCAGCGGCTGAATCTGCGAAGACCAGAGCTGAGGTTCTATTCGACGACTTTAGCTATGCCAATCACAAAGAACTAAAGCAGCATGGCTGGATCGTTCGCACCGCGCCTGGCTGGCCAGGTGTGCCCGGCGCAACCTGGTCTGAACAGGGCGTATCATTTCTGAAAGATCCGAATGACTATCGCAACCGCATTCTGCGGATGACCTCGTCTACTAACGGCCCTAACGCGAACACCTCTCAAACTCAAATCTGTCACGAGCGAAAATACCTGGAAGGAACTTACGCGGCACGAGTTCGATTTACTGATAGTCCGGTTTCAGGGCCGGCTGGTGATCAGATTGTAGAGAGCTTTTACACCATTAGCCCGTTAAAGGCGGCGATGGATCTCGACTACAGCGAACTCGATTTTGAATATCTGCCAAATGGCGGCTGGGGAGTCTCTGGGCCAACTCTTTATTCAACCACGTGGGAGACGTTCAGCCCCGAGCCGAATTGGAAGAAAGACAATGTCTTTAAGACGGCCGGTGGTAGCCAGGCCGGATGGCATACACTTATTACTCAAGTTTCCGGCGGCAAGGTCAGATATTTCGTCGACGGCAAACTGTTTGCCGAGCATGGTGGCAACTATTACCCCGAAGATATCATGTCGATAAACTTCAATCTTTGGTTTATCAAAGATGGAATGGTGAATGTCTCCGGAGCGCGCCAGTATCAGGAAGATATCGATTGGGTATTTCATGAAGCGAAATCCGCACTGACACCTGAAGAAGTTGACGCGCGAGTTAGAAGCCTGCGCAGAAGCGCGGTCAGATTTCGGGATACGGTTCCGGCGAAAGTACCTGCTTTAACGAGTCCCTGTGATTTCTAATTTCGTTGCGAGCCGGGCGTCTCCCTGGAGTGCGGCGGCCCGGCGCCGCTTTGGCCCGTGTTGCCCAAGCGCCACTCTGATTTGTGCCGATTCTTCAGCATGGTTGAGGATCTCTTAACTCCTAAAGCAAAGACACCGAGAGATGGGCCAAAGCGGCACCAGGCCGCCGCACTCCAAGGAGGCGCTTTTGCTCAGCGGCGTTCCGTCGCGCTTAGCCTGGTCTAAACAGCGACACGCCTTCGCCACTGCTGAAGATCCCCGCCACACATCCCGTCATTAGCGTCGCCAACGTTGCTGCTAACAGGGCTCGTATGCCAAGGCTGGCGAGGTCGTCGCGTCGCGAGGGCGCTAGTGCGGCAGTGCCCCCTACAAAGATTGCCATTGCTGCCACGTGTGCGAATCCGCAAAGGGCGTAACTCAGGATCACCACTGTCCTGGGATCGCTTATTTGTCCGCTGGAGATTAGCTGTGCGAGATGATTGTATGAGTAGACCTCGGTGAGGATTACTCGCTCGGCCAACAAGCGAGCTGCTGTCGATACATCGCTTGTTTGCAGCCCAAGCAGCCAGGCGACAGGATAGAAAACCCAGCTCAAGATTCTCACAATCGAAAGCGGCTCGCTCATTCCCAACCACCCGCTGGCAGTGCCGAGTAATTTGTCGAACAAGGCTACGATTCCTAAGGTAGCGATGAGTAGTGCCGAAACTCCCGCCGCCAGCTTCAGCCCGTCCATGGCCCCTTCGATGATTGCGCTGATCAGATTTTTCGAACGGGTCGACTCTTCTTCCTTGGGAACTGCCGCGAGCGTTTCAGGTGTTTCGGTTTCGGGAATGAGCAGTTTGGATACGACCACGCAAGCAGGAATCGCCAGAACCGAAGCAGAGATCAAGTGACCCGCTATTTGTGGAAATACTCCCGTTAGAAAGGCCACATAGACTCCGAGCGTGCTTGATGCCACCGTCGCCATGCCGGTAGTCAACACCAGCAAAAGCTCCGAGCGCGTCATCTTTTCCAGATACGGCCGGACCACCAGCGCAGATTCGATTCCCACAAAAATGTTCGCGGCCCCGGAGAGAGATTCTGCGCCGCTGATTTTCATCGTTCGGTGGAAGAGCCTGGCGAAGAGTCGCACGAATACCTGCAACACTCGCAAGTGATAGAGCATCGAGGTGAACGCTGAAAAGAAAATCACCACCGGCAGAACCTGAAAGATGAGGATGAAGCCAATGGATCCCGACTCTCCGGGACCGGCTGCAAGTGGTCCAAACAGAAATACCGAACCGCTCTTTGAGGCGTTGAGCAGAACCAGCACGGCGTCGTTCAGCCAGAGCAAGACTCGATGCGAACCAGGTAAGCGAAAAATAATCAGACCAATCAGAAGTTGCAGAGCAGCGCCCCACGCTATCGTTCTCCACGCAACCTTACTTCGATTGCTGGACAGCAACCAGGCGATGACAGCGAAGATTATGAAGCCCAGGACTGACACCGCGTGATGAATCATTTCTTGTTCATCCTTATTGGTTTGATCGGAAGAGCGATCCACGAAGTCACACGAAATAGCACGAAATGGCACGAAGAACAACTTTGGTGTCCGTTTCGTGTATTTTCGTGGATCGCTCTTCCTTGCGATGCGCGCTTTTGATACGCAGCAGACATCGATGTCGGGAATTCCGTCACTCCGATCCCTCGTGAATGCGGAATCTCCAAACGTTTTGCCTCTACAGACTCCTTTTCACAGCTGGCACACTCATTGCGCTCGTTGCCCGCATGTCAGCGGAATTTGTACTACCTTTAAGTCGGGTTCAGAAGAAGCGCCCGAGAGTGTCCGTTCAGAGTCAGAACCAACGAACAGCGTTCACTCGGAAGGCTATAACCTGTTGCAAAATTGGCGCACTCGTCAGTGGCGCAGTCCTGGTTTCAGTTATCGTTCTGACTTACAACTCATATCGCAGTTTTGCGCAACTGGTTGATCAGCAGATCGAGGGCGGTTACCTGAGAAGTCACGCGGGGCTTTATGCCGCGCCTCGAGTTATTGAAAAAGGAGCGCGACTCACGAAAGACCAACTTGCCACCGCGCTGCAGCGGGCCGGCTATGCGTCGAACAGGACCAGCAACATCTGGAATGGCAGCTTTCAGATGACTGACCAGAGCATCAGAATCGTACCTCGCCAGGGAACGCAGGCTCACCAATGGATTGACGTCAACTTCGACACTCGTGGCAACATTGCCAGGCTAGTGCCCAATGACCAAACCGAGCTCGGGTCTTATGCCCTCGAGCCTGAGCTATTGACGGTAGATGCTGGTCTCAAAACTGGACAACAGGAAACGTTGACCTATCAGAACATTCCTCCGGTGCTGGTCCAGGCAATTCTGGCCATCGAAGATCGACGTTTCTTCGAACATAATGGAGTGGATATCCGGGGAATTAGTCGCGCCTTTTTAAGGTGGGCCACCAGCGGTTCACTAAAGTTCACCCACGGTGGTTCCACGATCACGCAGCAACTCGTCAAGAATACTTACCTAACCCCGGAGAAAACGCTTAGTCGCAAGTTTAATGAGCTGATGATTGCAATTGCCCTCGAGCAACGACTGTCGAAGCAGGATATTTTTGCACTTTATTGTAATGAGGTTTATCTCGGTCAAAGGAATGGAGTGGGCGTTCGCGGGGTAGCGCAGGCTGCGAGAATCTTCTTTGGCAAAGAACTGAAAGACATTTCATTGGCGGAAGCCGCGACGATTGCCGGCATGATTCAGAGTCCCGCGCGATATGCTCCTGACCGGCATTCCGCAGCTGCGCGCATGCGCCGCGATGTAGTGATAGCAGCGATGGCCCGGAACGGCGCCGTTGACGTTGAGGCAGCGCAAAGAGAACAGACACTCCCGGTCAACGTGGTGGCCTTTGAGGGTAGCAACGAGTTAGCTCCCTATTACGTGGACGCGGTCAACAGTGCCATGGATGGAGTTCAGAGTGAGTCAGAGCCTCAGGCCGAGCAGACTTTGCGCGTTGAGACCACAATCGATCCTGATTTGCAGACAGCGGCAGAGAATGCACTGAATCATCAATTAGCACTTCTGGAAAAGTCAGGACGCCAAAGGGCGCAGTTGCAAGGAGCAATGGTGGCGTTAGACCCGCGCACGGGCCAGGTTTTGGCGATGGTTGGCGGTCGCAGCTACGCGGAGTCTCAATTGAACAGAGCAACGGATGCTAAACGGCAACCTGGGTCCGTTTTCAAGCCTTTCGTTTACGCGGCTGCTTTCGAAGCCGGAATCTCACCGCTATCGATCTACAGCGATGCCCCGCAAACATTTGAATATGACCATGCGACATATTCACCGGCAAACTACGGTAAAGCGTATTCGATGCACGACGTCTTGTTGCGTGAGGGTTTGGTTCGTTCGCTCAATGTGGTGACTGTAGACCTGGCAATGCGAACGGGGCTTGCAAAGGTTGCGTCGACTGCGGCGCGATTTGGGTTACCCAGGCCCAACGGTTACCCGTCAATGGCGCTTGGTACTTCTGAGGCCACCCCGTTGCAGATGGCGGCAGCGTATTCCGCCTTTGCAAACGAAGGAATTGTGTTCAAACCCACAGTCATCGCAAAAGTAGTGGACAACAGCACGGGAGAGATCGTTGATATTGGACCGTCCAGTAGCGAACAGGTCATTAAACCCGGGACAGCCTATATGATCACCGACATCCTGTCGGATGTGACCAGGAGAGGGACGGCGCGGCAGGCGAATGTTAACTTTAAGAATGTTGCTATCGCGGGAAAAACTGGTACCTCGCGTGACGGTTGGTTTGTCGGGTATACGCCGAACCTGGTGTGTGCGGTGTGGGTAGGATTTGACGACAACCAGCAACTGGGATTGACAGGTGCTGAGGCAGCACTTCCGGCGTGGATTGAGTTTATGAAGGAAGCACTCGCGATTCGACCAAGTCTGGGTGGTTCGTCCTTTGCAAAACCTGTGGGAATTGTCAGGGTAAAAATTGATCCGGAGTCAGGCGAGCTCGCTGGACCCTACTGCCCAACGTCCCAAATGGTGAGCGTGCCGGCGCAGTTTGCGCCTAGAGTTGAATGCTTCAAGCACCTGCCAGCTCTCGAAGCGCAGAATGAAACCGGCGATTCGGAAAGTCTATATGAAAGTGACATCTCGATGGGCGAGTCCGAAGACGTGGCACTCTCTGCTCCGGAAGAGGTCCTGGATCAAACGTCGTCGACACCAGGCGATCAAGACTCCACCGATGGAGAGCAAACGCCGTCGATGCGGAAGCCGAGTCGACACGCGACTCAAACTGAGCTTAGTCCAAACGGTCGGAAGGGTTTAGTAAACTCACCTGCAATCCCAATCGAAACTTCTGCTCCAACGTTGAGCAGAGAACCGTCGATCGTGAGAACTCGTCAGCCGTAAAAAGGCGATCCACTAAATCACACGAAACAACACGAAAACCAATATCACTAAGTAAGCTTTGGTGCTGCTTCGTGTGGTTTAGTGGATCGGTTCTTTTGTTTTCTTCAGTAGTGTCTAAGATTAGGCGAATGCCATTCTTCTCATCGGTGGTATTATCCCCAATCCAATCATTCAAGGGCCAAGCCGCAGAAAAGGAGACTCGCAGAGGCGAGTGCGACTGAATGCCGAGCTACCGCAAACCAATTTTTCTATTCATCGCACTGGCCTTGACAGGGCTGTTGGGTGTTGGAGCCGGGACTTCAGCTCAGAACACCGTTGATCCTTTAGCCCAAGGCTTCAAGCAACCGCTCGACTCAGCTAAGCCAAGAACCTGGTGGCACTGGACCAGGAGTAACGTCACCAAAGAAGGGATCACTAAGGACCTGGAATGGATGAAACGTGCCGGCATTGCAGGCTTTCAGTTAGCGGACGTCAACGCCGGCGGGGGACAAACTGTAGATAAGAAGACCGAGTTCTTTACCCAGCAATGGTTCGACTCCGTCCGTCACGCTGCATCCGAAGCTGAACGGCTCGGACTCGAGATGACCATCTTTAGTTCCGCGGGCTGGAGTGAGACTGGTGGTCCCTGGGTCAAGCCTGAGCAGGCGATGAAAAAACTGGTCTGGAGTGAGACCAACGTGGAAGGCCCGCGATCGTTTGCCGAAAAACTTCCACAGCCGCCTTCGAACAATGGACCAATCCGTAATCTGATCACCGGCGCACCCCGTCCCGGAAGCACAACTCCTCCTGATCCAACCCACTATGGCGACAGCGCGGTCATTGCCTATCGCACGCCGGCCGACGAAGCCGACATGGCCCAGTCGCGCCCGCAAGCCAGCACGCATGCAGGGGCGATTGACGCCGCGCCGCTGTGGGATGACGATTTAAACAGCGTCCTCACCATCACCCCTCCCACAGACGGTAGCCCCGCCTGGGTGCAATACCAATTCGCGCAGCCGTTCAAGGCGCGCGCTATCTCGATTGCCGGGCGTGGTGGCATTCCGGTTGGCCGCATCCTGGCGAGCGACAACGGGGTAGACTTCCGCACTTTGGTGACTATGCCCGGACCCCAACTTTATCGGGGCGGCTTGGCCCGGACATTTGCCTTCGCCGAGACTACTGCGAAGTTTTACCGTATCGAGTTGACCGGTGCACCGCTCAGTCCAGCTGCGGTGATGAGCCAGGCGCCGTCGGCGCCGGCACGCGAGTACATCCTGATGGAAGCGGTGCTCCATTCAGGTGCCCGCGTTCACCGCTGGCAAGAGAAGGCGGGTTTCAGTTTCCTATTTGAGTATGAGTCAGTGCCGACACCGCCGGCTCCTTCAAGTTCAATCATTCCACGTTCAGACATTGTTGACCTGACCACAAAGTTGAATAAAGACGGGACGCTAAACTGGGACGTGCCCGCCGGCAGATGGACCATCCTGCGACTGGGCTACTCGCTGACGGGTGCGAAGAATCGTCCGGCGGTGCCTGCCGGACTTGGTTATGAGGCTGACAAGCTCAGCCGGAAGCACACCGAAAGTTATCTCGCCGGTTATACAGACCCGCTCGCGCAGGCGCTTGGTCCGCTCTACAGCAAGAGCCTGAGTTATGTGCTGCTGGATAGCTGGGAAGCGGGTATGCAGAACTGGACCGAGGAGATGTTAAGCGAGTTTCGACAGCGACGTGGTTATGACCCGGCTCCTTATCTACCGGCACTCGCAGGCCGAGTGGTGATCAGTGCTGAAGTAAGCGACCGTTTCCTTTGGGACTTCCGCCGCACGCTGGCGGACATGTTTGCAGATAACCACTACAAAGTTGCGTCGGAGTTTCTGCGTCAGCGCGGAATCAGTACCTATGGCGAAGCAGCGGGTGTGTCGTTGGAGATTCCCGAAGACACATTGCTGAACAAGAAGCATTTGGATATCCCGATGGGCGAGTTCTGGGCGCGCGACCTGCATCCATCGTCGATGTACTACGAAGATGTTCGTGGCACTGCTTCCGCGGCGCATGTTTATGGGAAGACTTTGGTTGCCACGGAGTCGTTTACCGGGGGCGGTTACGAGTCGCCTTATTCGCTAAAAAAGATCGTTGACTACTGGTTCGCGCAAGGAGTCAACCGGCTCGTTTTTCATACGTCTGCTCATCAACCGCTGGACACCAAACCCGGCAATACGATGGTGGGCACACACCTCAATCGCAACATCACCTGGGCGGAACAGGCGCCACCCTTTATGACTTACCTGGCGCGAAACTGCTTCATGTTGCAGCAGGGTCTCTTTGTCGCAGACTTCGCGTATCTGCTGAATGAAGGCGCGCCCTCCACCATGCCCTTCTGGGGCGCGGGGCTAAAACCGGCGCCGCCTGAAGGCCACGACTTTGACTACGTAAACTCGGACGTGTTGCTGAATCGAATGTCTGTGGACGCTGAAGGAAGGATAGTTTTGCCGGACGGCATGAGCTATCGAGTGCTGGTGCTGCCGGAGACTGATCGCATGACGCTGCCAACGCTCCGCAAGATTAGGGAGTTGGTGCAGAAGGGCGCGACTGTATTGGGTCCGAAGCCAGGGCAATCACCGAGTCTCGCCGGTCATCCAGGTGCGGATCGCGAATTACAAGAATTGGCGGACGAGGTATGGGGTGATCTCGACGGAGTGAGTCGCACCAGACGCAGCTACGGGAAGGGGACAGTCGTTTGGGGTCTTTCGCCCGGAGACGTGCTGAATTCGTTACGAATTCCCAAAGATGTTGAATATAGCCGTGGGTTAGACGCGAAGGTGTCGTGGCTGCATCGGCGTAGTGGTGATGCGGACATCTACTTTGTAGCCAACCGGACCGATGCTAGTCAGGACATCACCGCTCGATTCCGGGTGAGCGGCAAAGAAGCCGAACTCTGGCACGCTGATACCGGTGAGATCGAACCTGCCGAGTTCAGCATTGCAGATGGTCGCACAACTGTGGCGTTGCATTTGGCGGAACGAGAATCTGTGTTCGTGGTCTTTCGCCGTACCGCTGCTTCCTCTGCCCGCACGTTGCCGCGTTCAACTGTGACCACGCTCGCCACCTTCGATGGGCCATGGACCGTAGACTTTCCGTCAAACCTGGGTGCGCCCGCAAGCGTCACATTAGCTAAGCTTGAGTCCTGGACCGCAAACGCAGACGAAGGCGTGAAGTATTTTTCGGGAACGGCTACCTACACGAAGACTGTGAAGGTAGATCGTCGTTGGTTTCGGCGGGAGGATCATCAGGGCGAAAGAATCCTGCTGAATCTTGGCACAGTCAATGACCTGGCCGAGGTGACGGTCAACGGTCAGACTTTGGGAATACTTTGGAAGTCGCCGTATCAGGTGGATGTCACTGGCGCATTGAAACCCGGCGAGAATAGACTGGAAATCAAAGTCACCAACGAGTGGACAAACCGGCTGATCGGTGACCGGACGGCGGCTCCGGAAAAGAAGGTGCTGTCCCCAGGTGTTCCCGGTTTCGGGCCGCAGCCGACGCTCAACAACTCGGGCTTGCTTGGTCCCGTCACGTTGGTGTCGGTGGTGAGCGGTTCAGGACCAGCGAAATGAATCAGAAAATTAGAATGTCCGACACACTTTAGTTTGTCGCTCGTCTCCCGTTAGAGTCTTCTCCCGCGCGACCACGACAAACTGCAGGAGGATCCGATCAAGACCATCGTATTGGTCTTAGCCCGCAGAGCGCGGCGATAGCGTAAAGCCTGGGGTGTGCGAGCGGAACCCCAGGTAGATGACCAATATGAAATTAAAGTGCGCGGAGCGTGCGATAGAGTAAACGGCGCAAGTCACGATGATGAATAGGCTGTCGCCCGCTTCGCGGGCTTGAATCTGGTATTCCACGGATCCTGGGGTTCCGCTCGCAAAGCCTCGCTCACCCCAGGCTTTACGCTATCGCCACGCTCCGCGGGCTAAAGCAAATCTACCCCGCATGACCAGATCAGAGCTTTCTTTAGTTTGTCGATCGCCCGATAGAGTCTTCTCCCGCGCGACCACGACAAACTGAAGTGTGTCGAACATCTCAGATAAGAGGGCCCCATGTCACTCAAACATTTTTGTCTCGCAACGTCACTGGCTCTTTCTCTAGTCTTCTCCATTTGCGTTGCCAGCCAACAGACGCCGAACGCGCCACCCAAAGAAGTTGCCGGCATTCCGGTAAACTACGACGAAGGGCTGGTTGGTAGTTACACGCTCCCTGATCCACTCATACTTGCTAACGGGAAGCCGGTTCGCGATGCCAATACGTGGCTCAAAAAAAGAAGGCCCGAGCTCGTGCGCTTGTTCGAGGAGAACCAATTCGGGCGTAGCCCCGCCCAAGCGACCCGCCCGGCAAAGATGAGCTTCGAGGTGTTCGACCGTGGCACACCCGCGTTGGAGGGTAAGGCCTTGCGACGGCAGGTGACAGTTCGCTTTTCGTCCGATAAAAACGGCCCGAAGATGGATCTGTTGATCTACCTGCCGGCGGATGCGCGCAAGCCGGTACCGCTGCTTTTGAATCTGAGTTTTGCGGCTAACTCCAGTACGGTAGACGATCCGGGAATCAAACCGGGCGAAGTTTGGGGCCGCGACAAGAAGAAAGTGCCGGCAGTACAAGGCCGTGCTTTTGGCCGCTTAAACGTCGCCCCATTACTGGCCCAGGGTATCGGCGTCGCTACGGTTTACTACGGCGATATTGACCCGGATTTTGAAGGCGGCGTTCCGTATGGTGTGCGAGCGTTGTATCTGAAGGCCGGACAGAAAGATCCTGGAGCGGACGAATGGGGGTCGATTGGCGCGTGGGCGTGGGGGCTGAGCCGTGCGCTCGATTACCTGGAAACAGACAAGGGTGTCGACGCAAAACGCGTTGCCATCATGGGAGTGTCACGACTCGGCAAGACTGTGCTCTGGGCGGGTGCGCACGATCCGCGGTTCGCCCTGGTGATTGCCAGCTGCTCAGGAGAAGGTGGTGCTGCCATCAGCCGGCGCAACTACGGCGAGACGGTAAAACATCTGGTCGCACCAACTCGCTATCCCTATCAGTTTGCTGCGAACTATCAGAAGTATGCCGACCATCTGGACCAGTCTCCCATCGACTCGCATATGCTGGTTGCCTTAATGGCACCGCGGCCAGTGCTACTGCAAACAGGCGATGCTGATTTTTGGTCTGATCCAAAGGGCGAATTCCTGGCTGGTGTCGCCGCTGGACCAGTCTACCGGTTGTTGGGTCGACAGGGATTGGACACTGATCAAATGCCGGCCGCCGGACAGCCAATCATGAAGACGCTTGGCTATTACATGCACGCCGGCGGACACGGGACCATTCCGTCTGATTGGGATCAGTTCATAAAGTTCCTGCAACTACATTTGCATCCCGGAAAATAGAGTTCGTGTCGCGGCGAGATAACGGCTGGTTCGTGTTCTTTGGTGAGTTTTCGTGTGATTTCGTGGATCGTCTCTTGGTCACAACTGAAGACTATCCACGAAATAACACGAAACAAAGCAAAACGAAATCAGATGGATTTCGGTTATAGTTCGCGGGCAATGAACGACAGCAGCTTAACAATCTGGTGCAACTTCGGCTTCACCTCCGATCAAGGGCGTGAGCGCAATCTGTTAATCGAGGGCGTCGGGGCCCATCGTCTGGTGATGTTTGATGAGGTCCAGAACGGCCGCGAAGGAGACTCGCGGGCAGCGCTCGAAACTTCCGATATAGTCTTCGGATACCCTGATGCGAATGCAATGGTTGAATGTGAACGGTTGCGTTGGGTCCACTTGCGCTTTGCTGGATACACCCCTTATGACCACGATCATATCCGGCAATCATTGATCGCGCGCGGCACCCCATTAACTAACAGCTCCAGTGTTTACGACGAACCTTGTGCGCAGCATCTGCTGGCAATGATTCTGGGTGTTGCTCGAGCTTTGCCGCGGGCGCTCGACGTTCAACGCGGCGACCGATCCTGGCCGTCGAATAGCTTTCGTCTTAGCTTGCCTTTGCTCAATGGTCAGACAGTCTTGTTGCTTGGGTTTGGGGCTATTGGTCGCCGCCTGGTCCAAATGCTGCAGCCGCTCGAGGTAAATCTTATTGCCGTGCGCCGCCATGTCCGCGGTGATGAACCGGTCCTGACGGTGAATACGTCGTCGGTGGATGAGATGCTGCCGGTGGCTGATCACATAGTGAACATTCTGCCTGCCAATGATCAGACGAGAAACTTCCTGAATGCAAAACGTCTGCAGAACGTAAAGACCGGCGCAATTGTTTACAACATTGGACGCGGCACCACGCTCGACCAGGCTGCCTTGCTGGAAGGGTTGCAGGCAGGTCGAATTGGCGCCGCCTACCTGGACGTAACTGATCCTGAACCACTCCCGCCGGATCATCCGTTGTGGACTGCTCCAAACTGTTATATCACTCCTCACCTCGGTGGTGGCCACAGCAAGGAACAGGAGCGTCTGGTGAAACACTTCCTCAGTAATCTCCGGCGCTTCGAGCGCGCTGACCAATTGCTCGACCGGGTCTTCTGATCTAGACATGAAGGGACTATCCGCAGATTACGCAGATTTCGCCGATTCTGTAGATCAAAACAATAGGGAACAGATCTTGAACTAAGAGTTGCGCAGAGTTCACTCGTTTGGAGTGACCCCCTAGGTTGAGACACTCGTTTCTTCCCCACTTGGCAGCTCCTTTCTCTGCTAAAGTGTGTCAAATTCGAGTGTCTCAATCT
>Ga0190274_10000898_pt1 | contig 17310 bp, 13 predicted proteins | sample Popmic531T_FD_133002 | JGI IMG/M metagenome (GOLD analysis project Ga0190274, IMG submission 133002) | Populus adjacent soil microbial communities from riparian zone of Yellowstone River, Montana, USA - 531 T | ecosystem: Environmental > Terrestrial > Soil > Riparian zone | place: USA: Montana... | reverse complement strand
GCTTTATAGCAACTGTTTGGAAGTGTAGAAAATTTTCTTACTTTTATGAAACAGTAGTTTACACGGTGCCATTGCTTTCGTGCTTTTGTAGAGTGATCATTTGTAATCCATATAACCAATGAAAAAAATTACTTGCATTACCTTTATGATGTTGCTGGTATGCTCCACTTATGCACAAAAGCGAAATTGGGAATGGGTATTCGGACATTACAATAGAGTGAGTTTTGCTTCCGGTGCTCCGGTAGCTTCTTTTTGTGGGATTGATACAAATGAAGGAAGTGCTTCCATTTGTGATACAAGTGGTAAATTTCTTTTTTATACTGATGGAATATTTGCATATGACTCCACCGGTGCATACATGCTTAATGGTAGTGGTTTATTCGGTTCGTATATTTCTGCTCAAAGTGCACTGATTGTTCCGGCACCATCAAATACACAACAATATTACCTGTTTACTTTAAGTAACTGGACTGACATATCCACAAAGTTCGCATACAGCATTGTGGATATGTCATTGAATAACGGAATGGGAGCTGTTTCATCAGTAAAAAATGTTATACTAAATTCAAACGCGCGTGAACAGCTTACTGCTGTGCCTCATGCAAACGGACAGGATGTATGGATAATGGTTCATGAAGCAAACAATACAAACTTTTGTGTCTATCTTTTATCCGCCAACGGCATTGATACAGTACCTATAGTATCTCCTGTAGGAATGATGTACAGTGGAAATAACAGGTATGGTACTATGAGGTTTTCACACAATTGTACAAAACTTGTCTCGAATCTTGGAGGAGATTCACCGAACGAAACAGTGCAACTTTTCGATTTTGACAATGCTACGGGAATAGTGAGTAATCCTGTTACGCTTGGTACAACAGCTGATATGACAGATGCCTATTATTCTGAATTTTCACCGGATGACAGTAAGTTATATCTCACTGCATATAATAATTTTTATATATACCAATTTGATTTGAACGCTACAAATATCCCATCCTCAATTATCGATGTAGCGAATACAGCAACCTCCTCTTGTTCAAGTCTGCAACTTGCACCTGATGGGAAAATTTACATTCAACATCAGGTAAGTTCCATGGCTGCCATCAACAACCCGAATAATGCCGGGATAGCGTGTAATTATGTAGACAATGCACTTTTCCTTCCGGGCACTCCGGGACTGTGTCTGCCAAATTTTTACAATTACGATTGTGGGTCGACTACTTCAATTGCTGAAAACCAATTGGTAAAACTTGTGACGGTTTATCCGAATCCTTTCCGCGATGAATTAAGTATTGAGGCAGATAATGAGGATGGTGAAATATTTATTTATGATATTGCCTCAAGAAAATTACTTCAAATGAAATTTGTAAATTCCGTGAAACTAAATACCGAACAACTTGCCAAAGGAATTTATTTTTATGAATTGAGAAACAGGAGTGGAGTGGTTAAGAAAGGAAAAGTTGTTAGAAACTAGATGAATGTATTTATGAATAAAAAGTTTTGTTTAATTTTTTTGACATTGGCTTTCAACTTGAATTGCTCTTGGGCTCAACAATTGTTTCAGAAGAAGTACATGATGAATTATGCCCGTGCTCAAAATGTACAATACCTGAAATCTAATAGTGATTGTTATGTGATGGTTATGAACGACAGTTTTAAACTCACACTGGCTCGTATTGATTCAATTGGTGAATTGGTCTGGGCCCGGTCTTTTGGGAGGGATTCAATGAGAAATTGGCCTGTAAGCCTTACAGTTTTGGATAATGATGATGTGATAGTAGGGATATATTCGGATAATGGAGCATTTGGAACCATTGTCAGGGATGGCATTTTGAAATTTGATAAATATGGGAATAACTTATTTATTAAAAAGTTCAACGGACAAAGTCCGGGCCAGGTGTATGTCTTAAACCAGATTATCAGGGACGGGTCAGGATTTACTGCAATGATTGCTGATTTTAATAATATTGGTTTTTCAACTGCAAGAGTCATAAAAATGAATGCGGACGGAAACCGCATAAGATCCATCACATATCCTAATACTACGGCTAGAATATTTAAATCGTCAGATAGCGACTATTATTTTTACAATAATATAGGAGGATCAATAGTAAAGCTTGACTCAACCTTTACTTTTATCGTACACAAATATTTTACCATGACTCCAATAGATAGGTATTTTTACATGATTGAATTGTCTGATTCTACCTTCTTACTTGGCGGCGGCACAGAACCGGCATATGGTTGTTTTATTGATAAATACGATAAAAATCTTAATTCGATATGGAGAGGTCAGTATGGTTTTCAAAACACGGAAATCGGAAATCCTGTGACATTAAATCAATTGGATAGTAATACAGTTGTTGTTTTAACAACAAACGCAGAAGGATTTTTCAATGATCGAAATTCATTATTTACGATTGACTTGAACGGTAATTTAAAAAAATCCGGACTTTTTGATAATTTAAATAATGTAGCAACTACTTTGAATGCTCAATCTGATACAAGAAATGGGAAATTTTTATTTTTAAATTCAGAACTTGTTTTTCCAAATCAATTTGCTAATTATTTCGATATTTATTCCACTGACAGTGCTTTTACCAATATTTGTAATTTTCATGATACTGTCTTTTACTCTTATATTTTGCCACCCGATTTTCAGAGCAACACGTCATGTCCGATTCAAAATACGCAGGATTCACTTGTAGATGACATTATGAACATAACAAATGTTGGTTTTGTTTTTGGAGAATGTAATGATACCACTTTGAGTATTGCATCTCACACTTCAGATGGGGTAGCGGTCTCAATATATCCTAATCCAATTTTTAATGAATTGAACGTAAAAGTAAATGTATACGATCCGGTTGAGTTCATTTTATTTGATATTTCTTCAAGAAAGATTTTGAAACAGGAATTTGTATACCAAATTTCATTGAATTCAGAAAAACTTTCCAAAGGCATTTATATTTATGAAGTGAGAAGCAGGAGTGGAGTAATTAAGACTGGAAAAATTGTGAAAAATTGAAGTTGAATTTCATTCTTATACAATCGTGTTTGGAATATTGAAATCGAATAGCGATTCTTCCTTTTTGTATTTTCTGATTTTTTTTGTATTTTTCCTTCACCAACAACCATGAGTATCTTAAATGGCTGATATTAATTGTTTTAACCACACAACAAAATATCCCATGAAATCATTATCAACCATATTATGGCTTATTATTTTTCTGAGTCCGTTTGCTTCAAACAGCCAGGAAATTGAATGGCAAAATCGTATCGGCGGGAATCTGGAAGATTATCTGGAAGTTACCATCTTAACCAGTGATGGAGGTTTTTTGCTTGGAGGATCTTCTAAATCGGGACTCAGTGGTGATAAAACCGAATATATGGTAGGTGGTTATGATTACTGGATTCTAAAATATGATTCAGCTGGTGTAATTCAATGGCAGAATACTATTGGAGGATTTGCTGACGATAAATTGCTTGATGTAATCCAAACCAGCGATGGAGGATATTTACTTGGAGGATATTCAAATTCAGATATCGGAGGTGATAAAACTGAAAATTCATTGGGTGAAGATGATTACTGGGTTGTGAAAACCGATGCGGCAGGAGTAATCCAATGGCAGAATACTATCGGTGGCAGTGCGGATGATGAAATGTCTTCTGTAATTCAAACTGCTGACGGTGGATATTTACTGGGTGGAGATTCGGAATCCGGTATTTCATTCGACAAAACCGAAAATTCTATTGGATTAAATGATTATTGGATAGTGAAAATTGGTTCTAATGGAACTGTACTATGGCAAAATACTGTTGGAGGTAGTAGTGTTGAGGTGTTTGACGAGTTGGTGCAGGCGCAAGATGGCGGATATTTATTAGGCGGATATTCTTATTCCGATAGCTCCGGTGATAAAAGTGAAAATAGTCTGGGAAGCTATGATTTCTGGGTTGTCAAAATTGATGTAAACGGCCTTATTCAATGGGAGAATACCATTGGCGGTAATAGTCAGGATTTGTTGATTTCAGTAATTAATGGTGAGGATGGAAAATATTTTCTTGGTGGATTATCCCAATCTGACATCTCAGGAGATAAAACCGAAGCACCAGTGTATCCCAATAGCCCTGATTATTGGATTATGGAAATTGATTCGGTAGGCATTATTCAGTGGCAAAGCACTATCGGTTCAATTGGTGCCACTGAAGTGTTTACCGCAGCTGCCAGGTGTAACGACGGAGGATATTTAATAGGTGGTTATTCAAATGGTGGATTGAATGCTGATAAAACAGAAGCAGGATATAATAATGGGGATGATTTTTGGATTATTAAAACAGATTCAATTGGAAATATTCAATGGCAAAACACCATCATGGCAGAATTATGGGATCGACTAGGTACAATTATGGTGACTAACGATGGGAAATACTTGGTGGGTGGAACAACTGGTTCATTGCAATCCGGCGACCTGATAGAAAACTTGATAGGTGGTTGCGATTTTTGGATCATGAAAATCACCGACCAATATAATGTAATACAAGGAGAAGCTTTTATGGATTGGAATTCCAACCAGGTACACGAAGCCGGTGAACCATCGTTGAAGAATCATAAAATACGGGAAAGTAATTCTAACCGCTTTGCATTTACTCAAATTAATGGCAGTTATAATTTGGTGGTTGTGGATACAGGTAATTTTGAGGTAACTCCTGATTTTTCAATGGCAAACTTTAACCATTTCCCACTTGTATACTCCGGTAATTTTGCTTCTGCATATGAAATTGATTCGCTGAATAATTTTAGTTTTCAACCTACAACCGTTTTTAATGATCTTTGTGTTACAATCACTCCAACCGGATGGTTCCGTTCCGGTTTCAATGCAGGCTACAACATATTGTATTATAACCAGGGTACTACTACATTAACGCCTACTATTATTTTTTATCCTGATTCTGATATTACCTTTCTCTCTGCAAGTGTTCCTCCGGCAAATGTGACTCCTGATTCCATAATTTTCACGAGTGGTAGTTTGCAACCATTTCAGAGCGGACAAATATCTATTACAATTAATATTAACCAGGGACTCACTTTAGGTACGATAATCAATACCGGAGCAAGAGTGCTTCCCGATTCTGCAGATGCAAATCCGGGATGTAATTTGAGTTATTGGGATTTGTTGACTGTTGGGCCTTATGACCCGAATGATATCAAAGTAAACCGTAGTTTTATTTATGAGAATGAATTGCTGTCACCACCCGACCTGGAGTATGTCATCCGATTTCAGAATACTGGCACTGATACTGCATTTGTTGTTAAGTTGCTGAATCCAATCGACACCACACGACTGGATCTAAGTACAATTGAAATTGTAAATTCCTCACATGATATGGAAGCCCGGTTTATTCCTCATGAGCGCAATATGGAATTTTTGTTCAACAACATTCTGCTTCCTGATTCTAACATCAATGAACCTCAGAGCCATGGATTTGCCCATTATCGCATAAAACCAAAATCAAATCTGCTTGCTGGTGACTCCATTCAAAATAAAGCAGCTATTTATTTTGATTTCAATTTCCCTGTGATCACAAATAAGGCCGTCACGCACATATTGTCTCCAAATGGTATTTCTGCCACAGATTCAGAGCCAATGACTTTCAATGTGTATCCGAATCCTGTGAAGGAAGAATTACAGATTCAATTGAATTTTAAAAAGAGCACAGTAGAAACAATAGAACTTTTTAATGTGTATGGTCAAAAAGTGTTGGGGATTTATTCAGGAACTATATCCCCTGGTTTATGGGAAAGAAAATTCGATTTGAGTACACTCAGAAGTGGAGTATACTTTTTGAAAATTAATAATGGATCAACTGCTTCCCGTAAAATAATAAAATTGTAACATTGTAAATTGAAAACTTGCATCCATACTTAGTGTTTCTTTCGGTATGAATATCTTATACTCATTAGTTATAAACTGTTACTATTTCTTAATATTCACTGCAGGTTTTTTCAATAAAAAAGCAAAGCTTTGGATAGAAGGAAGAAAAAATTGGGAATCTGTCCTATCAGGCAAAATAGACAAGGATAAAGACTGGATTTGGTTTCATTGCTCTTCCCTTGGGGAATTTGAGGATTGTTGTGAGATATTCTTTAAAATACAAAAGGAAAATCCTTCAAAGAAAACAATCCTGACAGTCTATTCTCCCAGCGCTTTCGAATCTTTGAAATCTTCCCGGCTGTTTGATGTAATCGCTTATTTACCTCTTGACACAAAACGCAATGCCAAAACTTTCCTTGATATAGTAAATCCGGAATTTATCTTATTCGGACGCTCCGAGCTCTGGCTTTATTTTCTCCTTGAGATTAAAAAACGTGAAATCCCCATTTTTCTGATTTCTTTAAAAATGAATTCAAAAAGTAATTTTATTAAATGGCCGTTTAATATTTTTTATAGAAGTTGTTTTTCTGTTTTCGATGCTGTGTATTGTCAGGATGAGGAAACCCTGCAATTGTTGATTTCCCATTTTGCTGTTTCCAACACTTTCCTCACTGGGAATACCCGTTTTGAAAGAGTTTATAAACAATCTCAAAGTGATTTTAAATTGCATGGGATTGAAAATTTTATAATTGAGAACAGAGTTGTTGTTTTGGGAAGTTGTTTGCCGAAGGATGAACATATGTTTCTTGAAATTTATAATAAATTAAAATCCTTAAACATCAAATGGATAGTTGTGCCACATGAGATGGAAGAATCAATTCTTTCAAAACATATTGATTCAAACACCAATATCCTTTACTCGCGAATTAATGAGCTAAATCCCAATCATGACATTTTGGTAATTGATTCAGTAGGATTGCTTAAACACATTTACAAATACGCCGACTTTGCATTGATAGGAGGTGGTTTTGATAAAATCGGGATACATAACATCATTGAACCAGCTGTATATGGTGTACAGAGCGCATTTGGACCAAATCACAGGAACTATGAAGAGGCAATTCAGCTAATTGCATCAGGCGGAGCAACTGTTTACAACAACAGCATTGAATTGGAGATGCTCATTAATGAAAAGTTTTCAAACCCGGAGGATAAGGTATTGAAGGAAAACATCAGGCAATTTGTAAAAAGCAAGGCAGTCAGTAGTTCTAAGATTACTGATTCAATCCTTGCACGGTTAGCAGGTAATCCGGAAAATTGAAGGTGGATTTATTTTTGGCAATCAATTCAGCAAGTAAAAAATCTTCCTTGTAATCAATATCTATTCCTTCAATAGGTGACATGCTGAATAGTTGTGGCCGGAGTCCAATTCTACTTTTGCCGGCAGCTAAAAATGAAGTCCTTGAGAATAGAAACAAATTTGAATTTTCAATATTGACCCCTGGTAAATGTTGTGTTTGCTCCAACTTTAAATTACTGTGATTAATTGGATTTCCATTGTGATCGTAGGCCCTCTTTTTAATGCTTTCTACACTGAAAAGAGAATCAAAGGAAACAAGATTGTTGAAATATGTTTCGATTGCATTTACAATTGTCGCAGCACTTAGTAACGGGTTCGTCACATGGGTTTGCAGAAAATGTTCACCACTTACCTGGGATAAATCATAATCGATGATGGAGTTCATTGTAATATGATTTCCTAGCAATTCCAATGGTCGCACCAATATCATAGCTTTAGAATACCTGTCAGCACAATCACCGGCGATCCTTTCGGAATCGGTATTGATGATGATGCTATCTATCTGCTGGATATTTTGCAAGGTGTCGAGCACTACCTGGTAAAGAGGCTGTCCGCAAAAATCAAGAAAGTTTTTCCCTGGTAATCTTTCAGAATCATTTTTTATCGGGACAATAGCTATCATAAACCGGAATTCGTTCGGCCAAAGATAAAGAAATGCCCGGCTTCATTTAATCTTAAAATTATTGCATTTTATGGCATTAATGGTTCATAAATCAATGGTTTAGAATCAATTGAGAATCAGGACAAAATCCCTGAAATTTGGAGGCAATGGGTATTTTTTCGTACCTTTCGATTAATCGAAACTTTAGCCTCATGAAACAGTTGTTCCTGCTCCTTTTATTTTGCCTTAATTTTTGCCTGATTTTTAATACAAATGCTCAGATAAGTGGCTGCACCGACCCTCAGTCAACGAACTATAACCCTGCCGCGACAATCAACGACGGGTCCTGTTCATACAATGCAACGAGCCTTACTTTAACAACCAAGACTTCCCTCAGCGCTCCTTTGCTGAATGAATCCTCTGGCCTGGCATTTATCAACGGTAAATTATGGACATTCAACGACTCAGGCAATGCCAATGATATTTATAGAGTAGATACTGCTACCAGTACGGTCTATCAAACTGTGGATGTAAGCAACGCCACCAATGTAGATTGGGAGGATATGACTACCAGTAACGATTATTTGTTCGTTGGAGATTTTGGAAATAATAATGGTGACAGACAGAATCTCAAAATTTATAGAATTAATAAAATCGATCTTACCACAGCTGCAACCGCAGTTACCGCATCAATTATTAATTTTTCTTATTCTGATCAGACTTCCTTCCAGACACTTCCTACGAATCATAATTTTGATTGTGAATCCATGATTTTTTTCAATGATTCCATCCATCTCTTCAGTAAAAATTGGGTAGATTTTCAAACAAAGCATTATGTACTTCCAAATACACCCGGCACACATGTGGCACAATTGCGCGAAACGCTGAACACTGGTTTTCTTGTTACAAGTGCCTCGGTGCAAAGCTATGGAGTGATTTCTCTCATCGGATACCTGAAAACAGGAACGAAACCTGTTTCGATGTATATGCTTTATGATTTCAGAAATAGTTTGTTTTTCAATGGTAATAAAAGAAAATTTAATCTTTCCACACAATTGGTTTACGGACAAGTTGAAGGAGTGGAATTCTTTAATAGCTCCCGTGCATTTGTCACTAATGAACATTTTGTTGATGGGGCTACAACCGTGACTGCAAAACTAAGAACATTCGATCTTGCATCTTATTTACCGGCCTCTTTCCTCGCACCGCGACCTACAGCAAACTTTATTGCAAACAATGTAACTGTATGCGCAAATGCTACCGTTGCATTTACCAATCAAAGCACCAATTCACCAACCTCGTGGCAATGGATTTTCCCCGGAGGCTCACCTGCAACTTCTTCAGTTCAGAATCCACAGGTACAATACACAACTGCCGGAACGTATTCCGTTACTCTCATAGCTGCCAATGCATCCGGCACTGATACAATTGTGAAAACGAATTATATTACTGTGAATCCATTGCCTGCAGCAATTATCACAGCAGGTGGTCCGACTACATTTTGTCCGGGTGGTTCTGTTACACTCAATGCGAATTCCGGTACCGGATTATCATATCAATGGAAAAACAATGGAGTGAATATTTCAGGCGCTACAGCTTTAGCTTATATTACAAATGCTGCTGGAAGTTTCACTTGTTCAGTTTCAAATAGCTGTGGAAGTGTGGTTTCAAATACAATTGCAGTTGTTGTGAATTCTACCCTTGCCACTCCTGCAACACCAACTGGTTCAACAATAGTTTGCCTGAACTCAACCAGCAATTCATATTCTGTAACAACAGTCAGTGGTGCTGCTTCATATACATGGAGTGCCCCGACCGGAGCAACAATTTCATCCGGACAGGGAACTAATTCAATCACTATTAATTTTTCAGGATCAGCTATTAGTGGAAATATTTGCGTGTTTGCTTCAAACAGTTGCGGCAACAGCGCATCAACTTGTAAGGCAATTACAGTTACCAATTCCGTGCCTGCGAAACCTGCAAGTATTTCAGGTAGTACAATTCAATGTCCCGGTAGTACAGGAATCATATTTTCTTGTCCTGCTGTCAGTAATACTACTTCTTATAACTGGTCAGTGCCATCCACAGCAACTATTGTAAGCGGACAGGGAACAACCTCTATAACTGTAAATTTCCTATCCACATTTGTATCAGGTTCTGTTAAGGTAGCAGCAGTCAATTGCAAAGGCAGCAGTGCATTCAGAACGATTACAGTGTATGGCAAACCGGCTACTCCAGGATTGGTCACCGGACAAACAGTGGGAATTTGTGCCGGTACTAACAACGTAACATATTCAATTGCTCCGGTTAACGTTGCCACCACTTACAATTGGGTAGCTCCGGCAAATGCAACAATCGTGAGCGGACAAGGAACTACAAACGTTACGGTTAATTTCAACTCTTTGTTTACTTCGGGAACATTGCAGGTTTCAGCTGGTAATGCCTGCGGTTTCAGCAACACGCGTAATACAACAATCCGAAGTATTCCTGTAACACCTTCCACAATTTCCGGTGCTAATTCTGTTTGTGCCAATCAAACCGGTGTTTCATATTCTATTGCTGCTGTTTCCGGAGCAACAGTTTATAACTGGGTGGTGCCTGCAGGTGCTACAATTACATCTGGACAAAATACCACTTCAATTACTGTGAATTTCGGTGCAAGCGGTGGTACAGTTAAAGTCAGGGCAGGTAATTCTTGTGGAAACAGTTCTTATCGTACACTCTCGGTTGCAGTTTCCTGTAAAGAAGTTTATGCAATGGAGGAACATGTATTTGATGTAAGCATTGCACCAAATCCTTCCAGTTCATATTTCATTTTAGAGTTTAATTCAGATGTGGATGCTAATTCTGTGCTAATTATTCGTGACCTTGCGGGAAGAGAAATCGAGAAACTTGAAAACATTTCTTCAAATAATACTTTTGAGTTCGGCCACAACCTGCCCATGGGAATGTACCTCGCAGAAATCCGCAACAGCAACGCAAGCAAAATTTTCAGACTGATAAAACAAGAGTAAAGATTTACTCAAATCTCTCCGTGGTCCTCCGTGGTTCTCCGTACCTCCGTGGTATTTAGACCCGACTTGATAACCCCTACCAGGTCGCAGCGAAAAATTAAACACTGAGGGCACAAAGAACCACAGAGGGTGCCTGCAAAGGATATGTTTTTCGATTTTCACTCAGCCATGACCCATGTAAAGGGATTTTTTTATCTTTCCGACCCGGAATCTTTACCCTTTCACACCCGGTTCCGTTACTGAAATACAAGTATGCCTTCCCACTACTTTTCTGACAATCAGATCATGCCGCTTTATATCAGTGGCTTGATTCTAATTGTGTCTATTCTGTTTTTTAACTCAGGTAAAACCAGAACCAGCTTAATCTTTTTGTTTTTAGGCTCACTTGGAATTGGCCTGTTCATGGCAAACCTTGACCACTTCCTGATTCTATGGGATGAACAATTTCATGCGCTGGTAGCGAAAAACCTTGTTGCAGATCCATTGAAGCCGGTATTGTATTCGAATCCGATATTGGAATACGATTATAGAAATTGGGCAGGAAATCATATTTGGCTTCACAAACAACCTCTTTTCTTGTGGCAGATGGCTTTGAGTCTGAAATTATTTGGATACAATGCACTTGCAGTTCGTTTACCCAGTGTTATTTTGCATGCAGTTGCAGTGCTGATGATATTTCGAATCGGTAAAATTTGTAGTACTGAAAGAACCGGATTTTACGGCGCCTTATTTTTTGCCATAGCATTTTATCCCCTTGAGCTTGTCTCCGGACGATTCTCTACAGATCACAACGACCTTTCATTTCTCTTTTATGTAACTGCCAGCTTTTGGGCATGGTTCGAATATCAGCGGTCTAAAAAATTACAATATTTAATTTTAACAGGCCTTTTTTCTGGTTGTGCAGTGCTCGTAAAGTGGCTTGTTGGACTATTGATTTTTGCAATATGGTTTTTGACAATCGGAATCAACGATAAAAAAAATTGGATAAAGTTGAAATCATATGTACCAATGCTGACTGCATTTTCAATCAGTTTATTGGTTTTTGTGCCCTGGCAAATTTTTATTTTATGGAAATATCCTGTAGAGTCGAATTTTGAATTTGCATACAACACCAAACACTTTTTCGAAGCCATTGAAGGTCATGAGGGCGATATTTGGTTTCATTTCCGTGCTTTAAAAGAAATTTTAGGTTCAGGTGTGGTAATTCCTTATTTGTATTTGCTGGGTCTGATAGTTTTTGTGAAAAACATGAATTCAAATGTGTATCGCGTTGCCACTGTTTCTGCAATAGCAATCACATATATATTTTACTCTCTTGCTGCAACTAAAATGACTTCATTCTGCATTATAGTTTGTCCTTTTGCATTTTTAGGCCTGGCGAATTTAATCGACTCCGCTATAATATTTTTAAATTCAAAGATAAAAAGTAAAAAATTCGAACTGGTATTCATTCCTGTTGTCCTTGTGCTTATGTGCTTTTTCCTGATAAGAATCAATAAAATTGAAAATAACCACACTGACCTGAATCCACATGATCATACTAACCGAAAAGCTGAATTGGAGGAAATGATTTTGATTGATAAATTGAAAGCACAACTGGGTAATGAGAATTATGTCGTATTTAATATCTGCGGCAGATGGAAAGGTCATATACCTGTTATGTTTTATACCGATTACATTGCTTATGACATTATCCCGACTGAAATTGAGTTGAAAAAAATTGATTTGAAGAAGTACAAAATTGCTATAGTTGATAATGGCATGTTACCCGATTACATTAAAAACAGAAGTGAAATTGTGAAAGTCGATTTTTAATCAGGAAGAATTCTTATTATTCTCAAATTGGAAATGGAAGAAAGACCCAAAATCAAATTATCGTTTACTCCAATAGATAAAGCATTTGAAATTACCGGATGGCTTATGCTGTTTTCAATTTGGATCCTGGTAATTGCTAATTATTCTGAAATGCCGGATGTAATTCCCAATCATTATGATATAACAGGAAAAGCTGATGGGTATGGCGGGAAATCATCTGTGTTGGGTTTGGTTTCTATTGCAACTGCATTATTTGCAGGATTGACTATTCTGAATAAATTTCCACATATTTTTAATTATCCCGGAAAGGTAACAGAGGTAAATGCATTGGTTCAGTATAAAAATTCAACAAGATTTATAAGATATCTAAAACTCGTTATTGTGATCCTGTTTTGGTTTATTGCTTTCAAAACTATTCAGCATGCAAAAGGAACAAATGATGACTTGGGAATGTGGGTATTGCCATTAACTTTAGGATTGATTTTTATTCCTTTGGTTTACACTATTATCAAATCAATCAAGGCTAAATAGTAGCCTTCAGTTCTGAGGTTTATCGAATGATAAGATATTTTATTTTTATTATATTTTTAATAATTTCAATCCTTCTGATAAGGGTTAATGTGATTCTTCACACTGAAAATTTTACTCCTGAAGAACAAAAATCAGACATAAAGCTCCAACTTAATTTTTTAGAGACTGAACTCAGGCAACATATGCTTGCAGAAAAAATGCAAAAAATGTATCCTGAGGGTTATGTTTTTATTAATGCATTGTATGGATTGTCCTGGTGCGAACTGGCACTTTCAGATCCCAAAAAAGATTCTTCCCTCAAAAGAAAAGCACTAACTGAGGCGCTCTATGCATATGATAATATTAATTCAAATAAGGCTCAAATTTCATTTGAGCCTTCGCTAAAACCCAATAATGGCATTTTTTATTTTGGATGGAAAAATTATCTCCTATCAAAAATATTGACTTTAGATACCACATTTGCTAATCATAAATCCTACTTGGATTCGTGTAAGCATCAATGTGACATTATTCAAAGTATTTTACAGAATAACAAAAATCCATATTTGCAATCTTATTCAGGTCAGTCCTGGCCGGCTGATATGTTTGTTGCAATGGCATCTTTAAGCAATTGTATTAAGATCTTTCAATCAAATTATGATGCTGAAATAAAAGAATGGATTTTGAATGTAAAGGATCACCTTGATTCAAATACCCGTTTAATACCACATTCAGTCGATTTTAAAACCGGCCAGTCACTTCAAGGTGCAAGGGGGTCTTCTATGAGTCTGATATTAAGAATGTTATATGAAATTGATCCAAAATTCGCTTTAGAACAATTTAATCATTTCCAAACACTTTTTGTTACAAAAACTTTCGGACTTCCATCGATCAGGGAATATCCTGTTGGCCAGTATGGAATCGGCGATGTTGATTCAGGTCCTGTTATTTTTGGAGTAGGATTTTCAGGAACTATTGTAATGATTGGGACATTTGCATTATTTGAAAATGATAACCTGGCCCGGATGCAGTATAAAACAATAAATGCTTTCGGTTTTGGAAACATATCAGCAGAGGAAAAAAAATATATATTTGGCATGCTTCCAATTGCGGACGCATTTATTGCCTGGGGAAGGGCTACGGAATTAAAATTTCAAGATCGATTTAAAAAAGATACCTGGCGTTGGACAATTAAATTCCATTGCATCTCGTTTTTCGTAATTTCATTGTTATGGATTATTTATTTTAGAAGAGAAATTATTAATAAATTGAAAAAAAAGGTTTGGTAATTAGAATGTAAGTCTAATACCAAAAACAAAAATTACAATGAATACCGCCTTCTTCCATAATCGAAAAGTCTATTTTCTTGGTGCCATTTTACTGATAGCATTGGCAGCTTTTACAATTTATTACTGCGACAACCAGGTTGAACTGACAGCACAGGGAAAAACTTTCTCTGTAATTGAAGATGCGCCTCATTATCACGTTGGTTTGCTTTTGGGAACTGGAAAATATCTTAAGAGAGGAGCAGTTAACCCTTATTATCATTACCGCATTGAAGCTGCTTCAAAATTGATGATCTCCGGCAAGGTGGATTATATGGTGATCAGCGGTGATAACAGTCGGCACGATTACAACGAACCTGAAATGATGAAAATGGACCTGGTCAAAGCCGGGATTGATTCCAATAGAATTTACCTCGATTATGCTGGTTTCCGGACATTTGACTCTATGGTTCGACTCAGGGAAATCTTCTCACAGGATACGGTCATGGTCATTTCTCAAAAATTCCATAATGAAAGAGCCTTGTTTATTGCTGATCGGGAAGGAATGACAGCTGTTGGCTTCAATGCTCAGGATGTTCGTGCAGCGACAGGTTTCAGGACCCAGCTTCGGGAAAAGTTTGCCCGGGTTAAAGTGTTTGTGGATTATATTTTTAATGTGGAGCCCAAATTCTTTGGGCCGAAAGTGAATATTCCTTAAAATGCACCATTTAAGAGGAAAATAATCAGGAAATGTATATCTTCCATCTCTAAATTATACCTGCGAATTCAACTTGTAATGAGCAAAATTCAATCTGCAATACTTTTTATTTTTTTGACAATTTTTGTTGCTTCTTGCACAAACAAAAACTTAAATGATCAGTCAGGCAGTTTCATGTTTCCTGACATTGTGGATACTATAAAATCAGCCACTCATTATTATTCCCCTGATGTATTAGCGATTCCGATGAACTTTATTTGCACAATTGAAAAAATCGGTAGCAAATCAATTGTACGAAATAAATTTCCGGATAATGATTTTCGGATTCAAGACCATCATTTGAGTGATACTACAAATAAATCAATTGTCAACAGGACTGGTTTATCAATAGTTGTTGATACTACAAGAGAGGTTTCAATTGATAAGGACAGGTTATCCGCTTCGTCCATTTTATTTTATCCACCTGATGATGAAAATCATCCCAAAAGTAAAACGCAACTTATAATTGATAGTGTAGCTCACTCCGTCAGGATGCAGGTTTGGGAAGAAAGTAAAACTTTTGTGAAAGGTTTTCCGGTTTATATATTGAACAATAGTGGACAATCTATCAGGGTTGAAGAAGAGGATGCACGATTGATGATAATTCAGGAAGCACTTGATACATCAGGGCAGTGGAAACCTATAGAATTTTGGCCATTTGGAAAGTGCGGCAGTGGTTATTCGGGAATTGCATTGCCGACCGGTTATCTCCTCATGACAACAGTATATAAATACAAAGGCAACTTTGAAACCTTGTTGCGCCTGAAAATGCTCAATGATACAGTCATTTATTACTCTCAACCATTTCGTGGAAGCATCAACTTATCTCAAATGGATACTTCACTGATTGATTATAAATTTAGACCAAGAGAATTCTTTGTCCTCAATAAGGATACTCAGCATTAATTTCGATTCAAATGAGCTCAGGCCTTCCGATAGTCCGGCAATATTCATGGAATACAATTCCCCAGCAATTGGTTCCTATTGTGATATTCAGCATAATAGCATATTTCCTTGATCTCAATAGTTATTTTGGAATCCACGGGTTATTTGCAAATATTACTTATGGTGCAATTGGGCAAATAATTTTATGGCAAATCATCAGGAACACAATTACCAGGGATCATAAACAAGCTGAGAGATTATTGAAACAGGAAAAGTATGCAGAGGCAATTCCGTTCTTTGAAAATAGTTACGATAAATTTTCAAAACATCCTTGGTTTGAAAAATACAGACATTTTTTGGGCTGCAGTTCAAGAATTTCATACCGAGAAATGGCCTTGAACAATATTGCTTTTTGTTACAGTCAAACCGGTGAGAAAGCAAATTCGATTGAATATTATAACCGTACTTTAGCTGAATTCCCTGATAGTGGAATTGCCAAAGCTGCTTTGAGAATGATAAATACGATGACTGACGCCGGGTAATAAAATACATTCCATGTCGAAAAAGGTTTGCCCTCATTCTCCAATTCCTTCATTTTCCCATTCCCTCATTCTCTCATTAATTTTATTTCTTGTTTGTTCCTGTAACAAAACTGACCACCCTGAATTGACAGGATATTGGGAGGTGAAAGATTATTCACTTTTGGAAAAGGGAAATGCATTTATTAAAGGAGTGAGATGGTTTGAGGCAGGTACTAATCTCACTTTGAATACTGATTCCACATTCGTCGAGCAACACTGTGGTAGCATCATCAAAGGTAAATGGTCGCATATTGGAGATTCAGTGATTTTAAATAGCGATTCCATTTGGTTTGAGAACGCGGCATGGCATCGGGAACATGTCGACCCTGAATATGATTCCATAGCCGGAAATGGCTCTGAAATACGCACAGGTTACATTGTTGAAGATGATAACCTGGTTCAGCTTGACAAGGGAAACAGAAGCCATTCTCAGGATGATGCAACAATTAAACCGGTAGAAGGCTTTTCGTTGTGCATACTTAGGAAAAGTGATACCAGGTAGGAGAGTTTTCGACTATATTGGATTGATATCGTATTTGGTTTTCAATTTTTTGTTTTTATCAGTCGGCAGAAAATTGCCATCAGGCAATTTTCTGCCGACTGCCGACTGCCGACTGCCGACTGCCGACTGCCGACTGCCGACTGC
>Ga0190274_10000897_pt1 | contig 17322 bp, 14 predicted proteins | sample Popmic531T_FD_133002 | JGI IMG/M metagenome (GOLD analysis project Ga0190274, IMG submission 133002) | Populus adjacent soil microbial communities from riparian zone of Yellowstone River, Montana, USA - 531 T | ecosystem: Environmental > Terrestrial > Soil > Riparian zone | place: USA: Montana... | reverse complement strand
ACGGGACTGCTCTGTCTGATCCTGTTAGTGAGGGCAACCATCAACTACGGGTCCACAGGAGCGACGTACGTGTTTTTCTACGAAGCGTTTTCCTGGAAAATGCACCCTACGTACCTGGCCATTTATATAAGCTTCAGCCTGCTTGCAATGCTTCATTTTACCCATACCGCCGGCCCGAAATCATCACGGTGGCCGCGCTGGGCATCGGCAGCATTGTTTTGCTTCGGAACTTCCGTACTGATCCTTTCTTCTTCCCGGATGGGAATCATCTCCGGTGCCGTTGCCATTCTCTTTTATTTGTGGCATCTCTTTTTCCGGAGTAAGACGGTGAGCGCAGGTAGAATTTCTTTTTATCTATTATCGGCTCCGTTGTTGTTTGTTCTTTTGAATTACGGCGTTAATTCAGCCAGCCGTTTTGGTGAAGTCAAGAAATACGTGAAAACCGGTGTGCAGTCGGAGCAGTCGGATCAGGGGAGCATTGCTGCCCGTTTGAAGATCTGGGAGTCGTCTGTAGGGCTGATCCGGGAGAATTTCTGGACCGGCACAGGAACGGGCGATGTGCAGGAAGAATTAAGAATGCTGTATGAGCGCAACAATCTGCATTATGCGCTCAGTAAAAACCTGAATGCGCATAACCAATACCTGCAAACCTTACTGGCAACAGGAATCGCCGGCCTGCTGTTGCTGATGCTGGTCTTCTTCTTACCCTTTATGAATTACCGTCGTGATAAAGATTATCTGGCACTTGCGTTTCTGTTCATCGTGGCATTGAATTCACTCACCGAAGCGATCCTGGAAAGGGAAGCCGGAGTGCTTTGGTTTTCATTTTTTTACGGGATGTTTTTTTGTGCAGCCAGTGTGGATAAAGGAGATATGCCCGAATATTGATTTGTGAAGGCTACCTGAATAAGTGTAGTATCTACCCTGTATAAAAACTCTCCGTGCTTCTCCGTGGCTCCGTGCGAAATAAAATTGGCCTTAGGACTTCAATTTTCCTCCTGGCCATTCCCAACACCAAAAAAAATCAGCTTTTTAATATGGCCCCTGCTCATGGCGAATTAATCTGTTTCGCACGGAGCCACGGAGGGCCACGGAGGCGAAAATCCAATATTCCGTTACGGACAATTACATCCAGAAGCATAAATTCAGCACGAAATGTTCATCTTTGCATGAACCATTCACCAACTGCCATTTTTGTATGATTCCATTTTCACCACCGAGGATTGATCAGAAAATAATCGACGAGGTAATTGATACGCTGAAATCAGGTTGGATCACCACCGGTCCTAAAACCAAGTTGTTTGAAAAAAGGTTGTCGGAATTTAACGGCGCACCGTACACCCTGTGCATCAATTCCGCCACATCAGGATTGGAGCTGATGTTGCGCTGGTATGGAGTAGGTGCAGGCGATGAAGTGATTCTTCCCGCTTATACCTATTCAGCTACTGCCAACGTGGTGATACATTGTGGTGCAAAGCCGGTATTTGTTGATGTGGGCGATGATTTTAATATCAACCCCGAACAGGTAAGGAAAGCCGTGAATTCCCGTACCAAGGTGATCATGCCTGTTGATTTCGGAGGTTATCCCTGTGACTACGATGCCATCTTTGCCATTGTAAACGACGGCCAGGTCAAAAATCTATTCCAGGCAGGTACGCCGGAGCAGAAAATGCTTGGCCGGATCCTGGTTTTGTCTGATGCTGCACATTCCCTGGGTGCCACTTACCGTGGCAAACGCACCGGTTCCATTGCCGATTGTTCGGTGTTTTCATTTCATGCTGTCAAAAACCTGACGACTGCAGAGGGCGGCGCCGTATCCCTGAATCTCCCGGTTCCGTTTAATAATGAATCGCTTTATAAAATGTTTTGCGTCCGGATTCTGCACGGGCAGGACAAAGACGCCCTGGCAAAGACACAACGCGGCAATTGGAGGTATGATATAGTAGAAGCAGGATACAAGATGAATATGACCGATATACTGGCTTCCATCGGACTGGTGGAACTGGATCGGTATGCAGCCGATACACTCGTAAAACGGAAATGGATATGCGAACAATACGATGCTGCATTCAAAGATAAGCCCTGGGCTGTGCTTCCGGTGATGGATTCAGCGACAACGCATTCCTGCCGGCATCTCTATCCGCTGAGAATCCGGGATGCCGCTGAAGCGCAGCGGGACGATATACTCCAGCGGATATTTAACCGTGATGTTTCTGTCAATGTCCATTTCATACCCATTCCCATGATGTCGTTTTACAAATCCCTGGGTTACGACATCGGGCATTATCCGAATACCTATAAACTCTATGCATCGGAGATATCGTTGCCCGTATTCTACGATCTCACCGAAGCGCAGATTCACACCGTCACCTCTGCCGTCATACAGTCTGTGGAAGAGGTGATGGCCTCCTGAAAATCTATGAACAAGCGAGTTATCCGTTTTTTTGACGTGCTCTTTTCGTTCGCAGGGATACTTATTTTGCTGCCTGTCCTGGTGATTGTCGCAATCCTGATAAAAATGGATTCGAAAGGAAGCGTATTGTACCGGCAAGTGAGGGTAGGGAGGAACAACAAGGACTTCCTGTTGCTGAAGTTCCGCACAATGAAAAGCCATGCGGATAAAACAGGACTCATTACCATTGGCGATCGCGATACACGGATTACCGGCTTTGGCTACTATTTGCGCAAATCAAAACTCGACGAGCTTCCACAGCTCTTTAACGTATTGGCAGGAAGCATGAGCCTGGTGGGGCCACGTCCCGAGGTAAGGAAATACGTAGACTTGTATACGCCGGAACAAATGAAGGTGCTGACTGTCAGGCCCGGCATTACCGACTTTGCATCCATTGAATACAAGGATGAAAACACGTTGCTGGGAAAAGCAGAAAACCCCGAAGTAGTCTATGTGCAGCAGATCCTGCCGCATAAGATAAAGCTCAACATGAAATTTATCGAACAGCCTACGCTGCGGAATTATTTCAGGGTCATATTCAAGACCATTTATAACCTGGTAAATTAAGTAAGATAACCAAGGAGGTAACATGTTGCTAGCAACAATTTGATAGGGAATGAACCATTCTTTCGAATTGTTCATCAGTAGCACACGGAGACACGGAGAGCACAGGGAGTTAATCGTAAGAGCTAAATTCTACTGATACATAATTACTCATGTCCCGTAGGGACTACCGCTTGGTAGAAAAACACGCAAACACACTAATAATTTCTCCCCAGAAAAGGGGAGAAAGATTCGCGAAGCGAATCGAAGAGGGGTTACGTAGCCCATGCGGAGCAAGATCTTGACAGCTGAGAAAAATGTAGTGCGGTGTTGTCAGCCTCTCATCAATCAAGATCTAATTACTGCGCAGGGTAGCTCCTACGGAGCACAATCTGTTCGGGGCGTTTGATTTCTACCAAGCGGTAGCCCCTATGGGGCATGGAGAGATCTGAATTTTCGTTCTGATACCTGGAAGTTGGGTTGTTTCGCATGGAAGTAACATGTTGAAAACAACAATTTAACGAGCAATGAGCTGTTCTTTGAAATTGTGCATTAGTAGGCAGAGAGCACACAGAGAAGCACAGAGGTGCTCCGTGTATCTTCGTGTCCTTTGTGCCTCTGTGGTAATCTTTAAAGTACCGCTTTCATCAATAACTCCAGCTCACTTACTTTTTCAAGGTATCCCAGTTTGTGATACGAGTTCATCAGGTTACGGATGAGTCGTTGCATCATTTCTTTGTTGGTACAGGGCTCAAAATAACTCTTCTCCCTTTGAATTTTTAATTGCTTCAGGAAGGCATGTATTTCTTTGCGACCGAAAATATCACCCTTACTGAATGGATTGATGTAAAAAAGAATGCGGGAATTCTCTTCGTCGGAAACGTCGGGAAGAATGTTGTGCTCGTCTTTATATCCCAACACAAAATGTTCGGGGAGGTTGATGCCAAAGACGGGGAGACCGGCTGAACGGGCCACCTCCATGTAGATGATGGACAGCATCAAAGGATTACCTTTTTTGGTTTCCAGGGCAAGGTTGATAAATGAATTCTGGGGAGCATGATAATTTTGCGTGTTGCCGCTGAATCCGTGGATCTCAAAAAAGACTTTGTTCATGACCTTGACCTGTTCCATTGCAGTAAGGTTCTCGTTCATCTCAAGCCAGGCGTCACGTTTAATCTTATCCAGGTGAGTAAGCAGCTGTGCTTCGTTGAGGTCGGGGTATTGGTAGCGGGCCACCAGGATGGCACCTTTAATTAAATCGATACATCCCGTGTTCGTCCAGACACTTAAGTCATGCTGCAACGATTCCATCTGTATTTTATGGATAATGGATTCGATACGTTGCTGCATGAGCGCGTCGAGGGCTTTGCTCCACACATTCTCAAGAATGGGAATGACATCCTTGCCGTAATTCACAATTTTTGATTCGATCTGGTTAAACACTTCCTCGTCGGTATCATCGAGCAGACGGATGAGGGCATTCAGTTCTTGTTGGTTCATAGGTTCCATTTTAACAGGACCTCTTATACCCAAGGTAAGAAAAAGGGATACTTTTTTCACATACTACTTTTCAACAAAAAGTTGTTGGAAGGTTCGAGTGTATCGGGGACAAGCACTGTAACCCCGGATGACAGGGCTGGTTGCTAGCCTGGAAAACAGAAATGGCGGATAAATAAGGTAGAATTACCTTAACGGTACGGGGGATGTTAACTATCAGGCATTCAGCATGACAGGCATCACCAGCATCAGGACATCCTCGGAAGATTCCTTGCCGTTTTTGGCTGGCAGTATGATACCGGCACGGTTTGGCGCTGACATTTCCAGGTTGACAAATTCGCTGTCAAGATTGCTCAGCATATCTACCAGGAAACGTGCATTAAAACCAATTTCCATGTCCTCACCGGAATACTGGCAGCTGAGCCTTTCATTGGCTTCATTTGAAAAATCAATGTCTTCGGCGCTGATGTTCAGTTCACTGCCTGTAATTTTCAGGCGGACCTGGTAGGTTGTTTTATTTGAAAAGATCGATACACGTCGAACGGAATTCAGAAGGGCATTCCGCTCGATGGTGAGTACATTCGGATTTTCAGTGGGAATGACCGCTTCGTAATTAGGGTAACGGCCGTCAATAAGCCGGCATATAAGAGAGATGTGACCGAGTTCAAAAAATGCATTGTTGTTATTGTAGCTCACCTTGATCGAATTTTCTTCGGTGTTGCCCAACACATTCTTTAATAGGTTGAGGGGTTTTTTAGGAATGATGAATGCGCCATCCTTTTTTGATTTCAGGTCGGAACGGCGGTACCTCACCAGTTTATGAGCATCGGTGGCTACAAAAGTGATATTCTCCTTTGACATCTGGCAAAACACTCCCGACATCACCGGACGTAATTCGTCGTTACCTGTAGCGAAGAGGGTAAGGTTGATGGCTTCCAGCAAGGCATCCGATGCGATGTCCATGGTTGAAGCGCCTTCTGGTTCGGGCAATTTTGGGAATTCCTCACCGTCAAAACCCGACAGCTTGTATTTGCCGAAGTCCGAACTGATCTCAATGCCATGTGTTTTTTCATCCACAGAAAAAGTAAGCGGCTGCTCCGGAAATGTTTTTAAAGTATCCAGCAGTATTTTTGCCGGCACCGCAATTTTTCCGCTTTGTTTCGATTCCACCTGAAGCCTGGTTGTCATCGTCGTTTCAAGGTCGGAAGCGTAAACGGTAAGGTGAGCTTTGTCTATGATAAACAGGAAGTTATCCAGAATAGGCAAAGGGTTACTTGAGTTAAGTACTCCTGAGATAGTCTGCAGTTGACGAAGCAGGTTCGAGCTCGATACAATAAATTTCATGGGTTGAACGGAAGGTTAGGATATGACTTGCAAAGATAATTTTTTTAAGATGCTTTGAAGTCTTCCCTTGAATTTAAAAGCGCTGATAATAAATACAATACAGCTTGGACTTAAATCATTTCCCGTTATCCTTATTTCCTTTACTCCGAGCCGCCAGGTCAAAATCATTCAGTTGACGAAGTACCTTTCCGAATGAATAATATTGGACCACAACGAGCTCTTTTCCCTCGCGGATAAAGGCATACATCCGGTCCAAATCGTAACGAAGAGGTTTTCCTGTAGCATCGGATTGTGACAAAGAGCTTTGTGAGATGGCTTTATGGTGAAGCACAACCTCTTCCTGGATTCCTGATTTCAGGCTAACGGTAATAACGGCAAGCGGAGTACTGGCTTTCAGCGAGTCCTTTTGGCGGGCATCCAGTTCTTTGTCCCAATCTTCAAAGGGGAGGTTGCCGAAAAATCCAAGGTAGTTGGCCAGGCCTGCTGTATCCGGTCGTTGGAGAATTTTGGAGCCATCTCCGGATCTTATTACAAACCGGCTGTTCTCCTGGTCGATTCGATACGAATGCGTGGGGAGAGACGGGTATTGAATCTGGAGAGACAACAGTTCCGACATGGAGAAGGAAAAGACGGAACGGTCACGCCAGTCGTTAAGGTTCGTAGTATACCGCGGTGTCAGGTATCCGTTAAATCCGGGAATTTCGGTAACGAATGGAACGCTGGATTCATCCAGCATCATATAGGTGCCGAGGATATCCTGGGTTGAGCCACCTACGTAATATACTTTCATGGGCGTATCTCCATTGTCCGTATATATTTCGCACTTGATGCCGCTGGACGCCAGGTCTTTCATCGTGAGATTGTAATAGGTCTTTGGCACCCGTGTCCGTACCGATACATTTTTCATAGTAGCCAGCAATTGGTTGATGCCACCGGGTCTGGCTTTATCCGTTCCATTGACGGTCCATTCGGAAACGCTTTTCCTTTCCAGGAGTATTTTGTTCTTGTTGCGGTCGGCCAGGAATATTTTGGTAATGGATGCCGTGTCGGTAACGGCAAAATCGCGGCGTTCTTCACGCAGCATGGAACTCCGGTTTTTCAGAATCAGCCAGGCCGCCAGTGCGGCGAAGGCTGCCACGACGAGGAGGAGGTAAAGGGTGGAACGTTTCATGTCAGCTAAAATATTTTTTTCTCCTTACCAGGTAGCCTGTCAATCCGAACAAGGAGATGATACCGACAGGAGCCAGGAGATTTACCCATTTCACCCACGGTTCTGCAGATTTGTTTTTATCCAGAAGCCGTATCCTGAACTCCTTGGTACGCAATGTCATCAGGCCGGATTCGTCAAGCAGGTAATCCATGCCGTTGAGGAAAAAGTTCCGGTTGCCGTAGGTCAGGCCTGTAAACCGGTCGTAGCCCAACGGAAAGATCTTGCCTTTTTTAGATACATAACTTTCGATCATATTGCCGTCGGAGACAACGATCATCCGCGAAGGGATACCTGTGTCTTTGAATTTAATTTCCGGCGACTGTGCAATGCTCTCCGGAATCCTGTTTCTGAAATTGGAAGAGAAACTTCCTTCCAGCAGTACGGCCAATGGCATGTGTTTATCACTAAATGCTCTCATGTCGGGTTCGTGCTGCAGGATATTCAGGCTGACACGTACGGGAGCCATTTGTTCTTTCGCTAATTCCGAGGTGGTGAGCAAGATGGTCTTGCGGATGCCCGGTGCTTCCACGGTGTCTACCGTGCTGGCAAATTCAAACTTGATGGCATTCAGGTTATGCACGATTGGATGCAGAGAGTTCGGATTGACCAAAGGGTAGAAGTACCAGGGGAACAAATTCTGTTGGGCCTGGTTGCCGACATAACCTGTGACGATCGGGATGAGGGCAGCCTGGTTGTCCATCACCAGGTTGTAATTCACACGCGCACCGTAGCGGAATAACTGGTCATCAAGATTCAGATCCATGGCAACGGCTACGTTGGTATTGTCTGCGGAGAGGCTGTCCATATCGATCTGCATCTGGTCCAGAAGCCAGAAAACTTTGCCGCCGTTCATGATGAACTGGTCGATAATGAATTTGTCGCGTTCCTTGAATGCCGAATCCGGCCTGGCAATTACCAGGGCCTTGTAATTTTTCAGTGCCGACAGGTTGCCGTTAATCACTACAGTATCCACTTCGTAGGCATCGCTGAGGGAGCGTGCGGCATCGGTGAGCTGCATGGTATTCAGTTCACCCTGGCCCTGGAGGAATGCTATCTTTTTGCGAAAATCCGTATTGATCTTCCGTAACGCATTCATGAATTCGTATTCCAGGCCCTCCGTGGAGTTATTCACCATTTCTTCCGCTTCCATCTGGATTTGACTTTTAAGCAGCTGAAGCGCCAGTTCCTTGCCCTGGTAGTTCAGGAGGGCTCCGGGAAAAATAATTTTCTGTGTGGTTTCACCTTTCCCCTTTTCGCGGACGTTGGTGGGCTGAATTCCGTAATGTGCCAGCTGCTGGTACAACTTGTTGCGCTCGGCTTCGTCGGGGCTGGCCGAAGGATCGATGAACTCGTATTCCAGGTTGTCGCCGGCATACACCCTGAACTCGTCGAGCATTTCTTTCACTGCATTGCGTAACCTGTTATATGCGGGAGGGAGGTCACCTTCCAGGTACACTTTGACATACACGACATCTTTGAGGTTGAGAAGCCGCGTCTTGGTTTCAGATGACAGGGAGTAGCGTTTTTCAGAGGTAAGGTCTATCCGCAGGAAGAGGAAGGAAGCAATGATATTAATAAGGACGAGCAGGACCAGTAACGCTGCAAACTGCAAGAGACTGTTGCGCCTGAAATTCTTCCTGGAACGATTATCCTGAGCGTTTACCATTTTCTTTTTTCCAGTACAAATCGTGTGAGTAAAATGAAAAATGCGGAGAGCGAAAGGAAGTAAACCACGTCGCGCGTATCGATTACGCCACGGCTCAGTGAAGCGTAATGGCTGCCGATTCCGAGTTGTACCAGCAGGGATCCGGCACGGCTTGCCGGCAGGGCAGAGCCGGCATAATCAAAGCCTACATAAAACAAGTAGCAGAGCAGAAGGGAAAGGATAAACGCTACCACCTGGCTTTCGGTTACGGAGGAGGCGAAGACACCCATGGCAGCAAAGCCACAGCCAAGAAAAAGAAGGCCTGTATAAGAACCCCAGATGCTGCCCGTGTCCACGTTACCTTCCGGCGATGCAAGGGCAACTATCGAAATAAAATATACGAGTGTAGGAAGGAGTGCAAACAGGATGAGCAGGAGGGAAGATAAAAATTTCGCAAGAACTATTTTCAAATCACTGAGGGGTCTTGTCAGCAGTAATTCGATGGTTCCCGATTTGTTTTCTTCTGCGAAAGACTTCATCGTTACCGCGGGAACCAGGAACATGAAAACCCAGGGAGCCAGGATGAAAAGGGTGTCAAGGTTAGCAGCCCCGTTTTCCACGGCATTGAAACTGGTGCCTGGAAGCATCCACATCAGGAGCCCGATACTCAGCAGGAAGACTGTGAGTACCACGTAGCCTATTACCGAATTCAGAAAAGAGTTGATTTCCTTTGTTAAGAGTGCAATCACAAGGCGTTTTTTACTGGGGCAAATGTAAATGTTTTGGATGAATGAAGCCTGAACGAAAAATAGCGGGTGAATGCATCCTTATTTACCTACCAGCCTGAGCTTTCCTGTCACGAGCAGTTTTTCACTTTCATCGTAAACGTAAATGACATAGGTTCCCGACTGGTAAAAAGTAAATCCTTTGTTAAACCAGGTCCAACCGGTCTCCACCGGCAATACGCTGGAGCTTTCGAATTTTTCTTTGCCCAGGCTGTCGAGCCGGTAGACATCGTAGAGTACTTTCGACAAGGGCAAAGGTGCGCTCAGCTTCACCAGCACATTCAGGTAGCTGCCCTGAGCACTGATGCTGAATGCTGTGCTGGTACCGGAAGGCTTACCGCTGGTGTCCACGGATTCGCAAAATATCATTTGCTGGCAAAAAGCAGTTGAGTTCCATGCTGCAACAGCGACCAGGGCAACAATTATTTTCTTCAGGTTCATCATCAGAATTTTGCTGTCAGTCTCAGGTTTACCTGCCTGCCGGTAAGGTAATTCGGAATGGCATATTTACGTGCATTGGAAACATCGGTGATCCAGAGGTAGGACGATACATTGCTAACATCGAGCAGGTTAAACACTTCAAGGCTGATCCATACGGATTCAAAACCTCCCAGGAATTTACCTGTTGGCTTGTTTACGACACCTTCGCCGATCAGTTGCTTGGAGAAGCCGATATCTACCCTGCGGTAGTTGGTGGAACGGAAGATGTCCTTGTAGCGGTCGGGCCCCGGAGGGCCGAAAGGCAGGGCCGTGGAAAAATGCAGGCTGAGATTCATCTTGAACGTGGGTGACTTAGGCAGGTAATCCTGGAAGAAGAGACTAAACGTAATACGCTGATCGGTAGGACGGGGAATGAATCCGGGCTCGTTCCGGATGCTGTCGACAGCGACATTGTTAAAGGTAAATCCCGGAATGATGGTGTCGCCATCAGAATTCAGGTACAAATAATAATAATCGTCGTTGAGATCTTCTTCCGTCTTCAGGTAGCTCAGGCTGGCCCATGATTCCGTTCCCGGTACGAATTCTCCGAACAGGCGCAGGTCGATACCGCGGGCGTAGCCGTGCGCATTGTTTTTGGCAAGGTAGCGGATACGCAGGTTATCGATCTTATAAGGGTTCAGGTCGTCGAGGATTTTATAATAGATCTCCGTGGTGAGCTTAAACTCCCTGCCGAGTGCCAGGAACTGCATGTCGTGTCCCAATACAAAATGCACCGATTTCTGGGCCATCACGTCGCTGTGGATATTGCCTTGCATGTCGCGCATCTCACGGTAGAAGGGCGGCTGATAATAAATTCCTGAAGCTGCACGGAAGCTCATGTTTCGTTTCCACCTGGGCTTATAGGTTATGGCGGCACGCGGGCTCACCAGTGACTGACCGTTCAGATCCCAATACTGGAAACGGATGCCTGCGGTAAGGATGAGGTTGAGCGAATCGGAAAGATCCCACGTCTGCTGCAGAAACCCGCTGTACCGGTTACTACCCAGGCCGATCTTGTTACGCACAACATCATTTAAGGTGATCTGGGGGTTGGCGCTGTCGCGGGTGGAAGGGATGGAGTATCCGGCAGAGTCGAGGTAATTCCATTCGTTTAGTTTGTCGTTGATCTCTTCACGCTGCATACGCACGCCCCACTGAAGCAAGCTATGCTCCATGATATAATCACCTTTCAACTCATTACTTATTACCGTTGCATCCAATTTGTTCCTGGCATGGGTAAGAAAAGAACCTACGCCCAGGTTGAAAGCTACATCGCCAAAGTCGGCTTTTCCGAAATCGCTTTCCAGCTGGTCCAGAAAATACTGGCCCAGGATATCAAACCGCTCTTCTTCTTTGGAATGGTATGCAGAGCTGATGAATTTGAATTTCAGCTCCTGGGTGGGTTTGAAATTCAGCGTGACAGCGCCGGTTACGGATTCATACCGGTCCGCTTCCTGACCTTCAAAGAAAACGGTGAAACGTTTGGCATCTGTCACGGTTCCAAAATTGGTTTCGCGCGTTTCAGGAATCAGGTTATACAGGTTATGGGAATAGTTACCAAAAACCTCTACTTCGAATTTTTTGGAGAATGCATAGGTAGTAAGCACCTGGATGTCGGTAAAAGATGGCTTGTATTCGCCTACCGTTTCAAAGGTATTGAGGAGGTATTGGTTTGACTTGTACCGGATGCCGGCCATATACGTGAACCGCTTGTTCTTGCTGATGTTTTCAAACTCCACTGCAGCACCGAGGAGGCTGGCAGAAACCGATCCGGCGAGCCGGGTTGGTCTGCGGTATTTGACATCCAGCACACTCGACATCTTATCGCCGTATTTCGCATCGAATCCGCCGGCCGAAAAGCTGATATTGTCCACCATGTCGCTGTTGGTAAAACTCAGTCCTTCCTGCTGGCCTGAGCGGATAAGGAAAGGCCGGTAGATTTCAATATCGTTGACATAGACCAGGTTCTCGTCGTAATTTCCGCCGCGTACCGAATAGGTCGAACTCAATTCGTTATTTGAAGTTACCCCGGGAAGGGTTTTGATGATATCTTCCACACTCTGATTGGGAGTGGGAATACGCTGGATCACCTTTGGGTTCACCTTGATTACATTCACATCGCTGAGCGACCGGTCGCGAAAAGTAAATTCAGGCAGCAGAGATACCCGTCCTTTCAGGTTTATCGTTACTTCTTTTTTCTCACCGCTTTTCAGGGTCACCACCAGGGTGTCTGGCTGAAGGCCGGTATAAGAGAAAACTATTTTCAGCGTTTCACCGGCAGGAAGGGTGAGTTTGAATCTTCCGTTTTCGTCCGTAGCGGATCCCAAGGATTTGCCGATTACGGCCACGCTGGTACCCGGCATGATTCGATTCGTTGAGTCTTTCACCGTGCCCGATACCGTCGCTTCCTGCGCCAGGGCCTGGTGACTGTAAATAGATTGCATGGCGAAGAAAACAACCAGCAGGCAGATGGTACGAAAAGGGGGGTTATTCTTCATCCTTCAGCTTCTTGTCTTTTTTCTTGAAGGCGCCGCTTTTCCACATATCGATGAACTTGCCCCAGGCGATTGGATCCAGGATCGTATAAGGTGGCAATTGCCCTGAACTGTAAAATTCATTGCTGCGGTATTTCATTTGTTCGCGGTAATTCATCGTGCCGTCCATAGGCATGTTCTCGCCCATCAGGCTCAGGTTGTATTTGTCCAGGTTTCGTTTTGCACGGTCCAGGTCATCGCCGGGTACGCGCAGTTTGATAAACGCTTCTTTAAACTGCTCTTTGGTTGGCCAGGGATAAATAAGTGCTTCCGGAAGCTGGATGGTATCGCTGCGCATGATCTGAATCAACGAATAACGTTGCTCCGTCAAGGTATCCGGAATCACAAAATAGGCTTTCCGGAATCCTACGGATGTAAACTCCAAGGTATCTTTTTCCTTTGCCACAATGCTGAAGAAGCCATAGTAGTCACTTACCACTCCGCGGTAGGAATGTTTGATCAGAATATTAACAAATGGTATGGGCTGCAAGCTGTCGGCCGTGACAACAATACCTGAAAGTTGAATCAATTCTTGTTCTGCAGACCCTTGGCCATAGGAAGCAAAGCAGGCAAAAAATAACAGGACGAATAAACATTTTTTCATAGCGGATAAAGGTAAAGGTTTCACTGAAATAATGACTATGCTTCCGGGACTCCCGTGGTGTTGTCGTCCGGCTGAAACTCATAACGGAAGGTATACGGATTCATTGGATGGATATGAACCATTTTCAAGGCCATCGTTTCCCTCTATAGCCTTCGCTGTAAGAGGGCATAGCCGGCCCGTTCATCTACGTGTATACCTTACCACGGTTTCTCAAGTGAAGTCCTGTCGAATGCGATATTGCGTATGTGGTATCCGCTGCCGGGAACATTTTTTAAGCGGAGCAGATCGGATCTCCCTGACCATCTTGCAAAGGCGGAGACCGGCACGAGGATAAAGAAATAGATGACAGTCAAAACAATTTTAGGCACCACCAGGCTCAGGATCCGGGCCAGCATCCACCAGAGTTGATGTACCACCTGGCTTAACCGAGGGGAGAACATGCCCATAATTCCGATAACGAGAGCAACAACCAATGCCATTTCCGCTTTCGTAAAAAAATATATGGCGATGAAACCTGCCGTAATGGTAAGCATGGTGTTAAAAGGATCTTTGCCGGTATGATTCATTTTATTCATGGATTAAAACAGGGAATAAATAAAAGGTGCCAGGGCGCTGCTGCCACCGACTACAATGAGCAGACCGAGAACCAACAATACTACGATGACAGGCAGCAGCCAGAACTTTTTACGTTCTTTCATAAAGTACCATAAGTCTTTCAGGAAATCCATATGCTGCGGGTTAGTATCGGGTAAGTTATCATTTTTATGGTGCAGAGAATCAGTCGATGGTAACCGGTATTTTTCGTCGCCAGGATTCCTGGTCATTCCGGCCCGGCTGTTCGGTTTTTGTAAATACATACTTGTTGATCACCAGGAAGTCCAGTTCCGTACTCATGAAACAACGGTAGGCATCGAATGGGGTACATACGATGGGTTCGCCGCGGATGTTGAAACTGGTGTTAACGAGGATGCCTTGTCCTGTCTGCTCTTTGAAAGCATGCAGCAATTCCCAAAACACGGGATTGGTTTCCCTGTCGACGGTTTGTATACGTGATGAATAGTCGATATGTGTTACGGCTTGAATGTCACTTCGGGCACATGCCAGCTTTGCCGCCACATCGAAATCTGCGAATCCATCGGGGAGGAGCTTTCTTCTTCCTTCCCGCACAGGAGCCACCAGCAGCATGTACGGCGATTCCGTATCGAGATCAAAATAATCGCGCGCATCTTCTTTTAATACGGCCGGCGCAAATGGTCTGAATCCTTCCCGGTATTTAATTTTTAAATTCAGGATCCGCTGCATGTCCGGGTTGCGCGCATCGGCCAGTATGCTTCTGTTGCCCAAAGCACGCGGACCAAATTCCATTTTTCCCTGGAACCAACCTACCGTGTTTCCTGCAGCAATCAAGGAGGCGACGTGATGAGAAAGTTTCGCCGTTGCATCGATTTTTTGGTAAGTGGCATGGTTGTCAACACACATCCGTTCAATATCCTGGTCGGAATAGGAGGGGCCCAGGTAAGTGCCCGACATTGCGTCGCGATCTTTTTCTACGATTCGTTGTTCGTTAAAATAAAGATGGCTCGCAGCCAATGCCGCACCCACGGCGCCGCCTGCATCTCCGGCCGACGGTTGTATGTATATATTTTTAAAGAGCCCTTCCTTTTGCAGCCTGGCGTTGGCCACGCAGTTCAGTGCCACTCCGCCAGCCAGGCATAAATTTTCAGAGGACGATATTTTTCGGACCTCAATCGCCATTTTGACGACAATGTCCTCGGTGACATGTTGAATGGCCCATGCCAGGTCGCAATGGGATTGAAGAATCGGTTCGTCTGCCTTTCGTTTCCGTAAACCAAAAAGTTGTTCCCATTTCGCATCGGGAACCATCCGTAAGCCGGTGGCATATGAAAAGAATGCGGGATTCAGCCAGACGGAGCCGTCTTCCTTGATGTCAACTAGCTGTGTCCGGATTGTTTCTACAAAACGTGTGGCTTGAGGTGAATCCGCATTTCCATAAGGTGCCAGCCCCATCAGTTTGTATTCCCCGGCATTCACTTTAAAACCCAGGTAATAGGTAAAAGCGCTGTAGAGCAATCCAACGGAATGCGGAAAAGTAAGCTCTTTGAAAAAAGTAATATGTTTTCCGTCGCCCATGCCGAGGGATGCAGTACACCATTCACCTACGCCGTCGATGGTGAGCAGCGCCGCCTTTTCGAATGGAGATGTATAAAACGCGCTGGCAGCATGCGAGAGATGATGTTCAGAAAAGAGGAGTTTCACTTTTTTCTTGTCGTAGGTACCTACTTCTTTCAGCTTGTCGAAAATAATTTTCCGGAAAAATAACTTCTCATTCAGCCAGGCCGGAATAGCCTTCAGAAAAGAAATGAGTCCGCCGGGGGCAGTAGCGTAATATGTTTCCAGGAGCCGTTCAAATTTCAGCAGGGGTTTTTCATAAAAAACGATGGCATCGAGGTCGTCCAATTCCATTCCTCCTTCTTTCAGGCAGAAGATGATTGCCTGAACCGGGAATTCGGCGGTATGTTTTTTTCGTGTAAACCGTTCTTCCTGTGCAGCCGCTACGATCTTGCCTCCGACCGATAATGCTGCCGCGGAATCGTGGTAAAAAGCAGATATGCCCAGGATCTTTTTCACAATGGATAAAGATATGGGTTTCGGGAGGAATTCAGGTTGCTGTAAAATGCGTCAGGGTCTATAGGATCTAAAAACGCATGGAAAAAAATGGAGCCTGTAGGATGTAATGAAAAGTTAGTTGTTTCGCACGGAGCCACGGAGCGCGCGGAGGGATCCCATTTAATTTAACCTATTCGATTACCAATGTCAGCAGAGCATTAAACTTATTGTAAACTCTCCGTGTTCTCCGTGGCTCCGTGCGAAATTTTTTATCTCGATGCACTAAAGCGAACGGCCTATACGGAAGTACGTTTGTAGAAAAACAATATAGTCTTAAAGGGAGGTAGTGTCGTCCGATGCTTCGGCCGGGGAAGTGGCCTGTGTTTCGTTGGGACTCTCTACGGGCGCTTCGTCCGGACTTTCAACAGCTGTTTCGGCCGGGCTTTCTGCAGGCGTTTCGGCCGGAAGTTCAGCTACGGCCTCGGGTGAAGCGGCAGGGAAATTAGGATCGATCGTGAGGATAAATTTGGTATTCATGTTAAACCTGAAAATACCGGTCTTGAGGATTTCTTTGGTGACATCAAATTCATTCAATGCCCTGGCAAAATCAAGTGCGATAGCCGAATTGTATTTGCTCCTGATGGTACGGCCTTCGTTCATCTCCAGCTTAAACTGGTATTTCGCATTTTTCTTATCGCTGGCTCTTTCGAAGTCCAGTTTGTCGATTTCGAGCTGCTGGGGCTCTCTTTTCTTCATCGCCGTTTTAAGTTTCAAAGCAATGACTGGTAAAAATTTATTCCAAACGTATTGATACATTTTTATCTATTTATAAATGCAGAACAAACGAAATTTAGTAGTGTAAATAAACAACCTCTGCAGCAAGGGTACCATAGGAGTATACCTTGGCAAAACAGCACCCCGAAGACCTGGCCCTGCAGGGCAAAGGTGCGTAATATATTTCAATCGGCATGCGATTTCTTTGATGAAGATGAGTGTTTATAGTCATCCCCCGGGGAAGGCTTTTCTTATTCCCTGTTGAAAAAAGTTACTATACCAGTATCCAGATCGTAGAGCCCGCCGATAATCTTAATTTCCTTTTTTTGTTCCATTTCGGCCAAAAGTGCACTTTGTTGCTTGATCTTCTGGACGGTAAGGTTGACATTGATCGTAGCCACGTTTTCCACGAATATCCTGTTGCTGCCGTTCCTGTTCGAAGTGGTTTCGGTCTCTTTTTCTATTGCCGGACTAATTTTCTTCAGGAGATTCGTAATATTCCCAAGTACAATATTATTGCATGCGCCTTCTATAGCGCCGCATTTGGTATGGCCCAGGACCACGATGAGTTTGGATCCGGCAATTTTGCAGGCTAACTCCATGCTGCCCAGGATGTCTTCATTCAGGATGTTTCCCGCTATGCGAATGCTCAGGATGTCGCCAAGTCCCTGGTCGAAAATCAGTTCTGCGGAAGTCCGGGAATCGATACAACTCAGTACAGCAGCGAAGGGGAACTGGCCCGATGAAGTTTCGTTCACCTGTTGCAACAGGTTACGATGGGCTTTGATGTTGTTTACAAATCTTTCGTTTCCTTCTATCAGTATTT
>Ga0190274_10000896_pt1 | contig 17334 bp, 15 predicted proteins | sample Popmic531T_FD_133002 | JGI IMG/M metagenome (GOLD analysis project Ga0190274, IMG submission 133002) | Populus adjacent soil microbial communities from riparian zone of Yellowstone River, Montana, USA - 531 T | ecosystem: Environmental > Terrestrial > Soil > Riparian zone | place: USA: Montana... | reverse complement strand
CACGTGATCGTCATGATGGAAGTCCACTCGCCACGTGAAGGCGCTCGGCGGCAGGTTGCCGTCTTCGGGATCCGTGCCCGTGCCAGCGAACGTGAACACCTGTCCTCCGCGGTAGTTGGCGCCATTGGTGGGCGCCGTGATCCTGCCCGTAGGCACGCTGTTGTTGAGCACCGTCAGCGTCGCCGGATTGCTGAGCGTGGACCCGATGAAGTTGTTGACGAGCACGCGGAACATCGCGCCGTTGTCGGCGGCCGTCGTCACCAGCGTGTACGTGCGCTCGTTGGCTCCCGGAATGTTCGCGCCGTTCCTCTGCCACTGATAGCCAAGGCCCCCTGGGCCGCCCGAGGCGGTCACCGCGAAGGTCGCGGATTGACCGGCGGAAACGGTGACGTTCGCCGGCTGCGAGGAAATGACCGGGGGCGCATCCGGGGTGAACTGCACGCGAAACAGGTCGCCACCACCGCCGCGCTGCAGGTAGTAGAGCGAACCGTCGGGGTGAACCTGGATGTCCGCCAGCGAGCTGATGCCGGAGGCGAAGCCGACCGGAGCGTTGTAGTTCGGCGGGCTCAGATAGCGGATGAATCCCGCGCAGAAATCGCCGAAGAAATAGCGCCCGACGAACTCGGCGGGAAACATGACGGTGGTGGGCCGATAGAACGCCCCACCGGTGATCGCGCACACGCCGCCCGCGTGCTGAAAGGTGAGAATCGGATAACGCACGCCCGCGACGCCGGGCGGATTGTTCCCTTCAGTCTGCGGCCATCCATAGTTTGCGCCAGCGACACCGAGATTGACCTCCTCCCACGTGACTTCGCCAACGTCGTTGATGTGCATGCGACTGTTCGTCGGGTCGATTGCGAAGGTGAACGGATTGCGCAAACCGCGCGCCCAGATCGCCTGGTTCATGCCCGTCGTCTGGCTGATGAATGGATTGTCGGAAGGGATCGAGCCGTCCGCGTTGATGCGCAGGATTTTGCCGAGCACGGTGTCAAGCGATGGCGCATTGCTGCTGTTGGCGTTCTCACCCACCGCGACGTAGAGCTTGCCGTCGGGGCCGAAGTGGATGGCGCCGCCGTTGTGGTTGGTCGCCGAGCTCAGGTTCGGGAGATTCAGGAGCTGCACTTCGCTCCCGGCCGCCGCCACGTCCGCATTCGCTGCGCTCGCGGTGAAGCGACTCAGGCGATTGTGGATGGGCGCGCTCGCGGTCGTGTAGTACACGTAGACGAAGTTGTTAGATGCGAAATTGGGATCGAACGCCACGCCGAGCAGGCCACGCTCGCCGGAAGCATTCACGCTCACGGTGAGAAACGGCTGCGCAAGCAGCGCGCCATTCTTGACGACGCGCAACGCGCCGCCCTGCTGTGCAACGAAGATGCGGCCGTCGGGAGCCACGGCCATGGCGGTCGGGCTGGCAAGGCCGGTGGCCACACGCGTCTCGGTAACCGCGTTCGGCAAGTTTGCGCTGTGAGCGACGGGATTCAGGCATGCGAGCAAGAGCCAGGCCGCTGCCGCCAGGCAATTGCGAAGGTTTTTGACCACTGACATACGATCCCCTGAGTGAGGGATTCATATAGATCGCATCGCTATTCTTATATATAGGAGATCAGGACGAGTGGGCGTCGTCAGACGATCCGGCAGGGAATCCAGGTGTCTTCGTTCACTTCGTATACGGCGCAGAGCCGGTGATATCCATCGGCGACCACCACCTTGCCGTGACTGTCGTCTCTCACCAGCAGGATCGGCGACAGCGGCTTGCCCATCTTGATCTTCCTGCGATAGCCGGCAACGCGCAGGTTGCTCACGCCCAACTTCGATAGTTGCGACGCACGAAAGATGTCTTTCGCCTTGAACTCGGCGGGTCGTGCGCGTCGCAGCTCGGCCACGAACCTCGCGCTTTTCTTGGGCGAATAGATCAGTGAGAGGTATGACTCCGCCGCTTCGAAGTCGTCCTGCTCGACCTTCTTGTTCCACTTGGGTTGCGTTTTCATGTGCTGAGTCTACCGGCGCCGCGCATTGATCCACATGCCCACCGCGATACAACACCACGCGATGCAGAATCCCGACATGCTGCCGACGGCCGCGAAGAAGAATTGCACGTCGTAGCGCCGATGAACATACGGCAGCCAGTGCAGCAGTCCGTCGACCAGCGACGCGGCCAGCAGTAGCCACAGACCACCGACGCGCGCGCGCTCGCTGATCTTGTAAGGCCGGATGAGCGAACGCGCGGGTTTGCGGTGCAGATGCCGCGCCCAGCGAACGAGTATGGCGAGACCCACCACCGAGCTCAGGCCATGCAACAAATGGTAGATAGGCAACCAGCTGAACCCTGGCGTGGGCCCAAGCAACGCGGGGATCGCATCCGTCACGAAGGTTCCGCGATGAGTAAATGAGTCCCACAGAAGGTGGGTGATGGCGCCCAGGAAGATCGCCACCGCCGCGCGCGCGATCAATGGCAGCGTGATCGCCTCGGTATGCGCGAAGCGGGTGTGCCAACGGTCGGAGAGCAGCGTGATCGTCGCCTTCTCGAGAAAGGCGACGTAGAAGAGCCACACGAACAATCCCACCGGCAAGGCGAAGATGAACAGCCCTGTAAAACTGTGCGTCAGAGCTCGACTCGCTTCGTGCGAGAAGAAATACCCGAAGTCGGGGGCCATGCTGCCCACCATCAATGCGGTCAGGGGCAGTTTGCTGAAGCGCTGCAGCGGCAGGACCGCGGCCGCGTGCGAAACGGTGAAGGGCATTTTGTACTCGACGAATGGCAGTCGAGAGTAACGCGAAGCAGCGAGCGGCGCGACGAGTCGCCTGCCGCGACGTCAGACGACTGGCCGCCAAGTCAGGGAAGATCCCCGCCCTGACAGCGGCCACCCCTGTCGCCCGACTGCGACCGCCGATACGGCGCGCCCGTGCCGTCAGTTAGTTTGATTCCGCTAAATCACAGTTCAGGGGTTCATATGAAGTACTTGATAGCCGCGCTTGCGTGCGCGTTCTCCTCGGTTGTGCTCGCAGCCCCGCCGCCCGCGCCACAGATCTCGGTCGCCGCCACCGACATCCGTCAGCTCGAATTCAGTTGGGAGCCGGTGCGCGGAGCGCAGCGGTACGAACTCTGGTTTCAGTCTGCGCCCCGCGCGCAATGGGTGAAGTACACCGAGCAGCCCGCGCAACGCGCGCCGCTGTTCCGCATCGGGGTTCCCGTACACCTGCTCGACTGGAGGCAGGCACGCTACTACGTGAAGGCGTGCAGCACGGCCGGATGTACGCCGTCGAATACCGTAAGCGTCGATGGCGAGCAACTTGCCGCCATGGGGTTCATCAAGCCAAGGGGACCCATCAACCATCACTACTTCGGCAGCAACGTCGCCGCGAGCGCGGATGGCAAGACCTTTGCCGTGCTCTCGAGCGAAACCCTCGGTTCCACCGGCATTACCGCCACCGTACACGTGTATCGCAAGACCACATCGAGTTCCGGTTGGCGCCGCGAGGCTCGCCTCGTTCCCAGCGTCATTCAGCCCGGCACCGGCCAGCCCATTCTCGGGGACCCGATCGCAATCAGTGGCGACGGCAACCTGGTGGTGCTCGGCGCCTGGACGGAACACGAGCTCGACGGCTCTGGCAAGGGCGCCGCGGAGAACGGCGCGGTCTATCTATTCCGGCGCAACGGCACCGCCTGGACGCAAACGCAGAGGATCACGTGGACGAAACAGCCTGGCGACCGGTTCGGCTACGTGGTGAAGGTCGACGATGCCGGGCGGACCCTCGTCGTCGAGCATAGTCATGTCGGCACCGACTCCCGGCCGGGAACGCTCGAGGTCTATCGTGACGCCGAGAACGACGGCAGCGACCAGTTCGCGCACAGCGCGTCCGTGCCGACCGCGCCCGCATCGGACGGCGAGCAGCTGCCCTTTTGCGCAGGCATCGCGCTCAGCGGCAACGGCCAGACGTTGCTGCGCGCGTGTCACACCTCCGACCCGCCCACCGGCTACGTGCAGGTACTCAATGCGCCCGACTGGAGCGAGAGCGCGAGCCTATCCAGTTCCCCGACCTGGGGCGTCGATATCAGCTTCGACGGCACCACGGCTCTCGTACAGGATGAGATCTCCGCCGACGCATGGAAACTCGGGCCCGGAGGCTGGACACTCGAGCACCGGCTCGACAATGGCAGCGGCATCCCCAACTTCCAGCGCCGTCATATCGCGCTGAGTCGCGACGGCAAGATCGCCGTGCTCGGCAATTCTGCTGAGAACTCTGCGGGTGTGGGTCCTGTGTATCCGCCGTACGAGTTCGATGAGGAGCATGACGCCACCGGCGGCGCCATCGTCTGGGAGCGCAAGCCCAGCGGCTGGGTGCTGCGAAGGCTCGTCAAACCCGGCTCGACGCACTGGGGGCGCGCCGGCCATTCCGTCGCGCTGGGCGACAACGGGCGGCTGTTGATCGTAGGCGCGCCGTTTGACCCCAGTGCCGCCACGGGGATCGATGGTGATCGCGACGACGATTCAGCGCCTGAGCGCGGCGCGGTGTGGGTGTACTGATCGTCGCTACGCGTCCAGCAGGTGCTCCACGCGGATCGGCAGGTCACGGATGCGCTTGCCGGTGGCGTGATACACAGCATTCGCGATGGCGGCATTCATGCCCACGATGCCGATCTCACCGATACCCTTGATGCCCAGCGGATTCACGCGCGTGTCCTCTTCGGGAACCATGATGATCCTGACGTCCGGCACGTCGGCGTTCACCGGGATCAGATAGTCCGCCAGGTTCTCGTTCACGTAGCGCGCGACGCGTTCGTCGATCTCCGTGTGCTCGTGCAGCGCCGCGGAAATCCCCCAGATGGCGCCGCCCATGTACTGGCTGTGTGCCGCCATGGGGTTGACGATGGTGCCAGACGCGAACGCACTCACCGTGCGCGGCACGCGGATCTCCCGCGTGCGCGCATGCACGCGCACTTCCACCAGGTGCGCGCCAAAGGCAAATGCGGTCACATCCTTGCGGCCGGTGCCGCCCTGCAGCCGCAATTTGCCTTCACTCAGCGCACTCATCGATTCCTGTGGCATGCCCTCGGGCACGTATTCCGCATACGTTTCGGCCCGGCCGCCGACGCGCGCCAGCGCCTGCTCGAGCGGCTCGGATTTGCCACTGGCGTGCCTCAGCTTGCCGTCGGCAAGCTCGAGCGCCGCCGGGTCCAGGCCCGAGAGCGGCGAATCCTTCGCCCGGCTCGCCGCGGCCGCGAGTCGCGCGCGGATGTCTTCACAGCCCTTGAGCACCACATTCGCCGTGGACGCCGCATTGCTCGAGCCGCCGGCAATCACCACCGGCGGCAGGTTGCTGTCGCCCATGATCACGGTCACGTTCGTCACGTCCAGTCCCAGGCAGCGCCCTGCGGTGAGCGCGACCAGCGTGTAGGCCCCCGTCCCAATCTCGTGCCCCGAGAGCTGCACCAATGCCTTTCCGTTGCCAACCAGTGCCACGCGCGCCGCCGCCGGCCCCTGGTTGCTCGGGTAGCACGCGGTGGCGCAGCCGTATCCGACTAACCACTCGCCCTGCTGCATGGAGCCTGGCTTGGCGGCACGTTTGTTCCAGCCAAATTCGCGCGCCGCCTCGTCGTAGCACTTCATCAACGAGCGCGAAGAGAACGGCAGGCCTTTCACCGGGTCTTTCTGCGTGTCGTTGCGACGCCGCAGTTCGATGGGATCCAGCGCGAGTTCCCACGCCAGCTCATCCATGGCGCTCTCCAGCGCGAACATGTAGGGCGTCTCCGGCGGCGCGCGCATGTAGCCCGGAGTGTTCCGGTCGGCGTGCACCACGTGCACGGCGGTCGCTATGTTCGGGCAGGCGTACATGCGCGCGGTGCCGTCCGTGCCGCCCACGGTATATTTCGACGGTCTCGAGCTGATCTCGAATCCCTCGTGGCGCAGCGAAAGCAATTTGCCGTCGCGACCCGCGCCCAATTGCACGTGGTGGCGAGTCTCCGCGCGATAGGTGTTGGTGGTAAATCCCTGCTCGCGCGTCACGACGAACTTGACCGGCCGCCCCACGCGCTTCGCGGCCACCGCGATCCACGCCGTGCGCGGATTCGGTCCCTTGCTGCCGAAGGCACCGCCCACGTAACGCGCAATCGCCCGAACCTTGTCCGCCTCGATGCCGAGCTGGGCGGCCGTGGCGCCGCGCGTGCCGTGCATGAACTGCGACGGGTCGTAGATAGTCAGGTGCTCGCCCTCCCACTCGCAGGTGGTGCTGAACAACTCCATGGCGTTGTGGTGCTGCGTGGGTGTCGAGTATTTCGCGTCTATCTTCACCGCGGCGCCGGCGAACGCCGCCGCCGCGTCGCCCACCTTCGGGTCCTCGCCAGACATCGGTTTGCTTTGTTCCTGGCTCACACCCGGATGATCGAACGAGGCGGACGGGTCTTCGGGCGCATAGTCCACCTGCACCTTGAAAGCTGCTTCACGAGCCGCTTCGAAACTGTCCGCCACCACGAGCGCGATGATCTGGCCGTCGTGCCAGATCTGCGGCGACTGCAGCGTCGTGGTAGTTGGGCCTCCGTCCGGGCCCTGTGGTTGCTTCTTGAGCGCGTTGCCCACGTTCTCATAAGTGAGGATGTCCAGAACACCTGGCACGGCACGCGCCGCGTCCAGCTTGAACGCCGTTATGCGTCCGCGCGCGATGGTGCTGGTGACCGCGTAGGCATACGCCGGGCTCGCCACGCGCTCATCGGCCGCGTAGCGCGCCGCGCCTGTCACCTTCGCGATGCCGTCGACACGCTTTTCGGGGCGATCGAGACTGAAGAGTCGCTTGCTGCTGGATTCCATTGCTTCAGGTCCTCATGTCCCTGGCCGCGAGCAGCGCGCGCACCAGCGTGCGCTGAGCCAGATCCGGTTTATAGGCATTTTGCCCATGCGTAATGGCGCCTTTTAACGCCATGCCGGCCGCCGCGCTCGCCGTGTCTTCATTGAGTGGCTTGCCCGTGAGCGCGGCTTCTGCCTCCGTCGCTCTCCACGGGCGGTACGCCATGCCGCCGAGCCCGATGCGCGCTGCGCGCACCGCGCCGCCCTCCAGATCCAGCGCTACCGCCGCCGAGGAAATTGCGAACTCGTAAGACTCCCGGTCCCGCACCTTTATATAGAGTGAGCGGCGCGTCCACGGTCCCGCCGGCACGGATATGGCCGTGATGAGCTCGCCGGGTTTCAGCGTGTGTTCCAGGTGCGGCTTGCCTTCCGCCGGCCGATGCAGCGTTGCGAACGGCAGCTTTCTCGAGCTGGATGCGCCCTGCAAGGTGAGCACGGCGTCCAGCGCAATCAGTGCAATTGCGAAATCGCCTGGATACTGCGCAATGCAGGAGCTATCCACTCCCAGCACCGCGTGGTTTCGATTGAAGCCTTCCAGCGCCGCGCAGCCCGAGCCGGGCGTGCGCTTGTTACAGGCGGACCAGGTGACATCTCGGAAATACGTGCAGCGTGTACGCTGCAGGAGATTGCCGCCGAGCGTCGCCATGTTGCGGATCTGCGTGCTCGCCGCCAGCTTCAGCGTATCCACGATCACGGGATAGTGAGCCAGCACCGCCGGATGTGCCGCCGCCTCGGCCATCGATGCGAAGGCGCCGAGCGTCAAGCCCTTGTCGTCGAATGAGATCGTCGAATGCTGCGCGCGCAGCGCGTTGACGTCGATGACCCGCGCAGGCTGCAGGACGTTGAGTTTCATGAGGTCGACCAGCGTAGTGCCACCGGCCAGGAATTGCGCCGGCGCCGCCGGTTCACCCTGCCCCGTCTGTTTGCCTGCACGCGCCGCGTCCGCCGCCGATCCCGCGCGTTCGTATGCGAAGCAGTGCATCACGCACCTCCCATTTTGCCGCGCGCCTGCTCGACCGCTTTCACGATCTTCGGGTAGCACCCACACCGACAGAGATTGCCGCTCATGTATTCGCGAATTGCCGCCGCGTCCTTCGCCGCGCCCTCTTTCACGCAGGCCACGCCCGACATGATCTGCCCCGGCGTGCAGTAGCCGCACTGGAATCCGTCGCAGTCGATAAAGGCCTGCTGCATGGGATGCAGGTGGTCTGCGTCCGTCGCCAGACCTTCGATCGTCGTGATCTTGTGACCCTGTGCGGCCACCGCGAGTGTCAAACAGGACAGCGCCGTCTTGCCGTCGATATGCACGGTGCACGCGCCGCACTGGCCGTGGTCGCAGCCTTTCTTGGTGCCGGTGAGCCCGAGGTGTTCGCGCAGCGTGTCCAGTAGTGAGGCGCGTATGTCGTGCGTCACGCGCGCTTCGCGGCCGTTGATGTTGAGCGTGGTGGTGACAGGAACGGCCGGCGCGGTGGCTGCTGTGCTCGCGGCCGTCTTTGCCTGAAGATCGGAAGGCGCCAGCAGGGCGGTCGCGCCGATACCCGCCGTGCCGCCGATCAGATCGCGACGCGTGAAAGTAGTGCTCATGCCCGGATTCCGATTGTATTGGTAGCCGAAGTTGAACACCGCCTCGGAGTTGACGGCAGCAGCCGATGTCGGAGCCGTTTGGTAGGCGAATGCCGACACGCACGATGCGGGCCGGCGGCCGCGGCGAGAACCTGACTACTCGAGCGCCGCGACGGCTTCCTCCGCAGCCCGCACGCCGCTGTCATGAGCGCCGTGCACCGTGGAAAAATCCCTTGCGCTGGTCGCCTCGCCCGCAAAGAACAGACGATCCTCGAACGGCAGCGCGAGCGCTTGCCGTGCCGAGGCCTGTCCAGGCAGCGCGTAGCTGTAGGCCCCACCAATGTGTTGCATCTGGCCCCAGTTGGAAGCGGCCAACGGACACAACGAGCCGCGGATGGCCGAACCGAACGATGCGCACAGCTGTTCCATGGCGAAATCGAAACCGGCTGCGGGCCCGCTTTCTTCGACGAAGCGCGCGCATTCGCCGCCGAAGAAGCACTCGATCAGCGGTAGTCCCATCGGCCGGATGTAGTACGAGGCGGTACGCGCGGCGCGAGGATCGCCCAACAACCGTGTCTCCTTTTCAAACGGACCGCCCACTACTCGAAGGAAGAGCTTCTCGTTGCGGCCCAATGGCAACTTGCCCGCGGCTTCTCGCCAGGGCGCGAGCTGCGCGGGTAGTTCGATGAGGTCACTCGCCAGAACAGCGGTGGAGACTGCCAGTAGCGCCGCCCGCGCGCGGATTTCACCGGTGGCCGTGTGAACCGTGACTCCCGTCGGCGTAAGGGCAATCGAATCCACGGGAGTCGCCAGGCGCAAGTCCATCTGCATCGGCAAACTGCGGGCGACCAGTGAACCCAAGCCGGCTGGTGTACGCCAATCGTTATCGGACGAGGCTTCTTCGTACGCCAGATAGTCCGCCACCGAGAGCTGCTCCAGGTTGGCGCCGCTGATGAAGCCGACGATGGTGCGGATGTAATCGTTCCACTCACCGTGCGGCGTGAGCGCATCTGCCGCGCAATCGCCGGGTGAGCCTTCGAGTTGCCGCATCCAGGTCGCAAATGCCTGCCTCGCTTCAGCCTGCTCCTCCGGCGGAAAACCAAGATCGCGATATTGCGTGCCCCATTGCGCGGGGCTGCGGTCGATGGACACGCCAGCGGCCTCGGCAATGCTGACCCATGCATTGCGTTCCGCGGAATGAAACCATCCGCAACCGAGATCGAGGTGGAGGCCCGCGACCTCGTGGGTCCAGGCTCGACCGCCCAGGCGTGAGCTGGCCTCGAGCAGCATGGTAGATAGACCTGACCGCGCGAGGCGTCGCGCAGCGCCGATGCCTGCGGCGCCACCGCCAATGATTACGATGTCTGTGGTCAAGTGAGCGCTAGGGAGCAGCCTTTCGGCTTGTGAGGAGGGACGTTAAACCCCAACGATGTTTGTCGCTAGTGGATCATGCGACCGTCAGTGATCGGGATAAGGTTCTTTCGGCCCCTTGGGAAAGCGATCAGCGACGAGATTCAAGCGGATGCCGTGCTCCAGTAAAGCCTTGAGACCCGCCAACGTCCAGGTAAACCCCTGAGCCGCGTTCGACACGTATTGCACCAGCGTATCGCCATCTGCGGTCCAGCCAGACTCCGCGATGCTTACAAACGTGGTGCCAGCCTCGAGAGACGCGAACCTCCATTCCACGTTGGTGCGACCGCTGTAACCGTCCCATTCGATGACGATGCCCTTGTTCGGCTCGAGGTGTTTCACCGTCACATTCGTCGCAGCGCCGTACATCTCCCATTCCCATTTGACTTGTTTGCCAGCTTCGAGCGGGCCGCTGCTCCTGGTGAACCAGAACCCGGTCGTAATCCTGGGGTCGACGAATGCCCTGAACACCTCCTCGACTGGCTTGCGGATCAGCATTCCGGTCTTCGCCATGGGAGGCGTTTTGAGCTGCGGATCATTCATGCCGGCTCCTCCTTACAAATGAGAGGGGCCGCACCAGGCGGCCCCTCCGTGGCTCGATTCGCCACCATCGGCGGTATTCCAGAGCCACTGCAGGTTCAGAAATCTATTCCGAATCTGCGCGGCCAGTATGGCGATACAGGTAGGCCAATCGAAGCGGCAATGTCCATGGTGGGCCGTCAATCTTTTCTGACGGTCATTTCCCGCAACCCGCCCGGACGCAGCAATCCGCGGCGCCGATGACGCGCCTCGGTGCTTCCGCTAGTTGTTAGAGCGAGAACGAGAACATGAACGTCTTGTAGATCGTATCGACGTAGATGAACAGCGTCGATGGACCCCCGTATGGCGCGCTCGGCAACGACACCACGAACTGGCTCGAGCTGTTGCTGCCGGTCCGGTTTGAAGTGGTCGATGACTGAGTGAATGTCAGCGTGTTCGTGTTCTTGAGAATGCCGTAGGTGCCGCCCGCGCTTACCGTGAAGCTGACGCTCTTGGTCCGCGCATTGGTGAGCGTGGAGCTGTTGTTCAGGTTGTAGGTATAGGTAGACGTGGTCGGATCCGGGAGAAAGTTGACCGCATCGATCCGCAAGTAGCGATCGTGGTCCGGAGCCGCCGGTGCGCCAGGGTCGGCGAACGGATGAACCTTGAGGATCTCCGGAAAGTCCACGGACGTAATATTGTTCATGGCGAGGAAGTTCAGGACGTCCACGCATTGCACCGCGGGTACCGTGCTGCCAGGTCGCATGCACCCGATGGAGATCGGGTAGCCGCTGGACGCGAATCCCTGGTTTGCGATCTGCGAGAAGTCCACGTCCCAGACCACGTTGCCCAGATAGTCCACCGTCGCGTTGAGTTTCACGCCGAGGTAGAGAACAACCTGGTCATAGTCGTGATTGATGGTATTGGAGGCCTGGCCGCGGAATGTGCGGCTCGCGGACGATGAGATCTGCATGTCCGTCGATGTGCTGGTGGAACCGCCGAACGCGTTGCCGAACGAAATCGAACTGTCGCCAATGCCGAAGCCGAAATTCGCCGACACGTTCCAGCTTTCCGCCGTCGACAACGTGGTGCCGGTCACCGTGCCTTCGCCATAAGTGATCGTCGAAGGCCCCTGCCCTGGCGGCATGTAGATCACAGAACCAATGTAGTACTTCGGTGAAAGGCCGTAGCGCACCAGCGGCGGCTCTAGATAGACGTACCCTATGAAAGAGGCGAACGACCTGGCCGGATCCGAAGTTGTGTACCAGCGATTCAAACAACTGGGCGGCGCCCTCGGAGAGGAGGTGTCGAGCACGCACGCGATGTAACGAGGAACCGTATCCGGAATCTGCGTCGTGTAGGCGTAGCCGATGAAGCTGTCGTATTGCGAGAAAGGCGCGTGGCTGATGAACCAGCGTCCATCACATTCGGGCTGCGCTCGCGGCACCGGGCGCACCGCTCTGCAGGTCAGATAGGCCGGCGTCGTTCCCGGCACCTGTGTCTGCTCGACATAGCCGATGAAAGATTCGATGGCCGCACCCGGTGCATGGCTGACTTTCCAGAGGCCCGAGCAGTTCACCGGGGGCTGGGGCCTGGGCGGCACGGAGGTGCACGCAATATAGGTAGGCGCCAACATTGCGAAGCTGGATGGCGACATGAGCAGCAGGATTGCTGTAAGGGCCGGGATGAGGATCAACTTGCGCGCGAGAGATGCTGGGCGCGTTGAATAGTTAGACACGAAGATTGTTCTCATGGCACCTTCCCTGAGCGGTCAGCTCGCCGGGCAGGATGAGACCGCCCGTGGTTCCGCTTCGTCGCGTGGCGAAGTGTATAGCGACGGAATGAGAGATGAGAAGAGGCAGCCTGATTGCTCCGCAATGGGTCACGGAGGCCGACCGTTGCACCCCCAGGAATCAAACTTGGCAGGTCGGGCGCTGAAAATTCTGCAAACCGACGGTTGAGACGTAGTCGCGCGGGTTGCGATCACCCCGGTGGGTCGTGGCAGACCGCTTCGATGTTGTGGCCGTCGGGATCGAGCACGAAGGCGCCATAGTAGTTAGGGTGGTAGTGCGCCCGTGGGCCCGGCGGGCCATTGTCGCGACCACCCGCGGCCAACGCGGCCTTGTAGAATGCATCCACCTGCGCGCGATTCTCCGCGCGGAACGCAACATGAAGCGGCGGCACATTGGGCTTGCCGCCGGCTACCCAGAAATCCGGCTTCGGCGGCACGCCAAGTCCCATGGCGCCCTGCGGCGCGATCGAACTCGGCAACTCCAACATCACCTGGTAACCCAGCGGCGCAAGCGCGGCCAGATAGAAGGCTTTGGATTTCTGGTAATCGCTGACGTTGAGGCCGGTATGGTCAATCATCTCTGAGACCCTCCTGTCGGGACGATACGCCCTTTGGTGCCGGTCCCCACGTCAGACGAGGGGCCGATGTGACCGCGGTGCGCGTCAATTGACACTTTGTTCACCGAAGGACTCTAACAAGCGCAGAATGCCCCCAGGTCATTCAGGAATTGAACCATGTTGAACACTGGCTACAACGGCATTTTGGGCCTGCTGATACTGATCGGCGACGTCTGGGCGATCATCAATATTTTCCAGAGCTCCGCTTCCAACGAGAAGAAGCTGCTTTGGACGATCGTGGTGATAGTGCTGCCAGTGCTAGGCCTGATCCTGTGGTTTTTCCTCGGGCCGCGGGGCGGCAGAACGTAGGGCGCGGTACCGCTGCAGGTTGTTAACTGGCAGAAACTTCAATTCTTGCCACCCGGCGGTCCTGACAAACCGAGTATTGCCTCAAACACCAGCTCAAATTGTCTGCGCGTGGTCGTGTCAAGAAAATCCATTCTCGTTTTCAGCGCAGCGATCTCGCGTGCCAGCACGGCGTTTACCAACAGTGTCTCGCGCATCTTCACGAATGCGCGCACAACGAAGACCGTCATCTGCATCGCACGCGGGCTATTGAGCACCGTCGCAGCCATGTTGGCGCCGTGCTCGGTGAAGGCGAGCGGCGGATGTTTCAGGTTCGAGCCTCGCCCGGTGTTCAAGATCACAGATTGTGATCTTGAACCGGCCGCGGCGCGGTGTGGCTCTACTGACAACCTTCAGTTCGGTGCGGGCAGATTGGCCTATTTGTGCAGCTTGAAACGCCCGCTGACCAACGCCAAGGTGCTCTTGCGCGCTCCGGTGATCTTGTGCATTTGATCGTCGGTCGAGGCCACGACGCAATTACGGCCACGACTCTTTGCCAGATACAGCGCCTGGTCAGCCTGTAGAAATGCATCTTCAAATGTTTCATTGGCTGGAGACGTGGCAACGCCAAAGCTGGCCGTTATGCGAAGCGGATCTTCTGGAATGAAGCTCGTTTCCATGATTCTGTGCCGCAGCTTTTCAGCCAGCTCTGCTGCCTTTGACAGGCTCGCACCCGGGCAGACAAGCACAAACTCTTCTCCTCCCCAGCGACCCAGTCCATCGGTGCTGCGTGTGTGGGTCCGCAGAATTTCGCCCATCGTTTGCAGCACACGATCACCCACAGAGTGACCCCGTTGATCGTTGACTCGCTTGAAGTGATCGAGGTCGATGACGATGACACTGCCGGGCAAGCCTCGCAGCGATTCGACAAATTGCTCGATACCGTGGCGATTCAGAATCCCGGTGAGCGCATCGAGCGTCGATAACTTCTGGTACTTCTCTTTTTCATTCTGCAATTGCGCATTGCTGTCCACGAGAGCGTGGATTTTCTTGCGTTGCTCACGATGCGTGCGATGCAGCAGCAGCCACTGCGACATCCCATAAGCAGTGGCCAGGATCATCCACACGGACAAGATGCCCAGATACCAGTACTCGGCGCTGATCCAGTCGCCCGCGAATTCGATCTTGTCTATTTGAATATCGTGGTGAGTCCCGGCGAGATCGCCGATCAAGTCGATGGAAAGCGCAGTGGCATTGCTGAGGTCCGGATGACTATGGATTCTCGGCAGATCATATTGGCCCACCCACCATTCAGGAACGGTGAACTCGTTCAGGCTGATCGGCAATGACTGAGCAAGGTCCTTCGGTTGGAGGTTGACGGAATTGAACTTCGAAGAATTCGTATCCTCCAGGCGCGAGAATCTCGGATCGAAATTGCGGATGGAGACGCGCAAATACCGGGCATCGCCGGCATATCGAATTGCCAGATTCAAGGTCTGGTAACGCGAAAGATCGATACCGCGATCCGCGTTCGTGGAATACAGCAGATAGGTGAAGCTGCAACCTGGACCGGCGGCATCCTTCGCAAATCCGCAGGTGAAGTGAAAATGACCCTGATCGGCCCACTGGACCTGGGTCGGTGCCCCATCACCGGATTGCATCAGAAAGAAGGTTGCGCCCGTTCTTGCACTATCGAGCGTCAACCGGCGTTCCGGAAGATAGCGATGCGCAATCACTGCAAGAAGCGTGAGCACGATGCCGATCAGCAACAAAGCTGATTGACTGGATTTCTTTTGGGTTAACTCTTCCATGGCGCGCACACGCGCGAGATTTTGCCCTGCATCCGGCTGCAATACCGAGATCGCTATCGGCAATTGCGTGCGGAAATCTGCTACCGCTCTTTGATTATGTCGATCTCTGGGCAGCGATCAGCACTACTCCGTTCTCGCAATCAGTTGGCGGTGAATCCATTGCCAGTCGCGGCCCAGTAGATGCCGCCGTAGACATGGTGCATGAAGCTGGCGTCACCATAAGTCGCGGGCAGATGTCCCAGCGCCGTGTAGAACGCGCGGCCGCCGTCGTATTCCTGGTACCACGCGAGCGGATGGAACTTGCCCATGCCCTTCCCTTCCTTCGTGCCCCAGTTCGCATCGGGCTTGTAGGTCTTCTCATCCACGCTGAGTAGATAGTGCAGCTTGTTCGAGCGCGACGCGTCGAACTCGTACCACTCCTCGGTGGCCAGAAACCGCTTCGGGAAGCGGTCCATGCCGGGGAAGTTGGGATCCTCGACTTTGATGGTGGCGGTCTGCACCGCCGGATGGATATGGAACATGTGCCCGACCATCTTCGTATACCAGGGCCAGCCATACTCGGTATCCGCCGCGGCGTGAATCCCGACAAAACCGCCGCCCGCCTTCATGTAGCGCTCGAACGCAGCCTGCTGCTCGTCATTGAGGATGTCACCCGTGGTGCTCAGGAAGATCACCACCTTGTATTTCTTGAGCTCCTCATCTTTGAACACGCGCGCGGCGTCTTCGGTCCAGAACACGTTGAAGTCGTGCAGCTGCCCGAGGCCGCGGATGGCCTTCACACCCTCGAGAATGGATTCGTGATGCCAGCCGGCCGTCTTCGAGAACAACAGCACGCTGAACTGTTCCGCGTGGGCGGCGCTCGCGGCGAACAAACCGAGAAGCGAGAGCAACAAAAGGCGGTAATGTTTCACCATGGACCCCTTCAGCCGCAGGCAGCGGGCGGCGCGAACGCGATGCTGCCGTTCCAGCCGAGTTCTTTCATGCCGACTTCGCTCGTGAAGTAGGTCTCGGCCACGGCGCCCTTGATGCTATCGAAGGCCTGGCGCGTCGTGTCGCTGCTCGGCTGCGTGGATATCTTCGTGAGCAGCTCTGTTGCCTGCGTCGACGTCAGCGCTTTCCATGGCATCCCGTGCGCCTCGCGGGCCGCTCGCTCGAACGCGCCAAGCGCCTGCGTGGCGCGCCTCTGCGTCTCGATCGATTCGACGGCGAGGAGGCGGTCGAGGAACTCGGGCACCTTCACGGCCCGCGAGCCCGGGACAATCTGCTCGCTCAAGATAGCGAGCGTGTCGAAGGCGTGGCGATCCAGGAAGAGCAGCGCCGGCTCCGCGGTGTCCGGCGTTGCGGAGTCGGCGGCCTTCGCCGCTGTTGCCGCCGCCTGATGCACATGCGCCGCCGACGCCGATGACGCGAACACCGCCGCGCCGACGCCGCTCGCAAGCGATTGCAGCACGGCGCGACGGCCGGGGCGAAAATGACGAAGCGGCCCGCTCCCTGAATCGGGACTCTCTGACACATCGCGCACATCGTTGCTCATCACGATCTCCTTCTCGGTCGCGTTGTCGCGAGTATAGTCCGCGACAGTCCATCGCCAAGAGTTAAGGAGTGCGCATGCCGACACTACCCCGCCCCCAGGAATACGACGCCATCGTTGTTGGTTCAGGGGCGTCCGGCGGATGGGCGGCCAAGCGCATGAGCGAAGCGGGCATGCGCGTCGCGCTGGTCTGCGCCGGCCGGCCGCTGAGCGACGGCGACTACCGCGAACACGTCCAGCCCTACGAGCTCAAGTACCAGGCCCGCGCCAACGATCTCATCCGGCGCTCGCGGCCCATTCAGAAGGACTGCTACGCCTGCACCGAATACAACGAAAGCTGGTTCTGCAATGACATTGACGAGCCGTACACCACCGAGAAGGGCAAGCCGTTTTCGTGGCAAGGCCGCATGCGCGTCACCGGCGGGCGCACCAATGTCTGGGGCCGCCACAGCTACCGCTTCTCGCAGCAGGATCTGAAGGGTTATTCCTTCGACGGCCACGGCGTCGACTGGCCGCTCGACTACAAGGACCTCGTCAAGTACTACGAACTCGTCGAGGACTATGTCGGCATCTCCGGCATGGTCGAGAACAACCCTGAGCTGCCGGACAGCAAGTTCCATCCGTCGATGCCGCTCACCTGCGTCGAAACCAAGGTCCGCAGCGCGATCAAGTCGAAGTTCGGCCGCACCCTGACGATGGGTCGGCTGGCTAACATCACCAAGGCGATCAACGGACGCGCCCCCTGCCACTACTGCGGCCCCTGCGAGCGCGGCTGCGTCACGCATTCTTATTTCAACGCCGCGTTCACCACCGTCGCCGACGCGCTCAAGAGCGGCAATTGCACCCACATCCCGAACGCCATGGTCTACCAGGTGCTGATGGACAAGGCGACTAACAAGGCGCGCGGCGTCACCTACGTGGATCGCATCACGCGCGAGACGCGCGAGGTGCGTGCCAAGACCGTGGT
>Ga0190274_10000895_pt1 | contig 17335 bp, 14 predicted proteins | sample Popmic531T_FD_133002 | JGI IMG/M metagenome (GOLD analysis project Ga0190274, IMG submission 133002) | Populus adjacent soil microbial communities from riparian zone of Yellowstone River, Montana, USA - 531 T | ecosystem: Environmental > Terrestrial > Soil > Riparian zone | place: USA: Montana... | reverse complement strand
CCCTGTCGGGTTGGTTGGAGCGCTACAACTTCAGGCGAAGACATGGCGCCCTCGGTCACCGGCCGCCGATCGCTCGGCTGCAGGAGCTCAACCGGAACAACGTGGCTGGCATCTACACCTAGGGCACGCGTCTTCCACGGCATCCGCGAGCTCGTCTGCCTGGCCGGATCAGCCGCACAGGTCGGCGGCGTCGACCTCGCGCAGGCAGTCCCGGTAGCGGCGCCACCAGTCGTGGAACATGCCGATCGACTCGATTCCCAGGCGCAGGTCCCCGGAGAGCTCGACGCCGTCGGGGGCGGCCAGCCAGGCGCGAAGCTCGGGCGAGAGATGGGGGGCGAACGGCCCGTCGGCCAGCGAGCGGCGGTGAGCCTCCAGCGCGAAGCTGGAGCGCCAGCGCCGCGGCAGGTGAGGCGGCTGCCGCGGCGTGTTGGCGGTCGACGGCAGCTCCGCCGCGGCCGTCCCGAGCAGCGCGAATACCGCGCGGTAGAGATCGCCGCCTATCTTCTTGGCCGGGTCCGCGGAGAGGGTCGCCGCGACGACCGCGTCGCTGGCACCGGGGGTGACCATCGCGGCCTGGTTGCCGAGCAGCCCGGTCGGGTAGCCACCGACCCCGCGCACCGAGCGCGTCGCGTAGAGCGAGAGGATGGCCTGCGAGGGGTGCCCCTCGAGTTGTCGCGTCGCGTCGCGGAACTGCTCGCGGGCGCGGGCGACGATCGGCTCCTGAAATCCGTCGGCGAGCGCGTGCTGGGCGAGCCCGTAGCGCCGCAACGAGTCAAACAGGGCTGCTCCCGCCCGCTGACCGTTGCTGGTGTCGAGCGTCTCCGAGGTGTAGAAGTGCTTGCCCGCGGCGAAGAAGACGTCGATCCCGAAGCCGTCGGACACGGGGGTGCCTACGCTCTCGAGTCGCCGCGCCAGGGGCACCAGCCAGGCATGATCGGCGAACTGGTGCTCGACCCGACGGGCGCGCTCCGTCCAGTCTGCCGGGTAGGCGCCGGCCTCGCCCGGGAGGCGCTCGTGGGAAACCTCGAAGGCCGCGGCCACCGGTGCCGCCAAGTCCTCCTCGTGGGTGTCGCCCTCGTCGTCGGGCACGGTCAGGGCGCTGGCGACGCGGCCGTCGCGAGCCAGGATGAGGAAGAGCATGCGGGAGTCCAGGCCGCCGCTGAGCGGACAGACGAGCGTTCCCGGGAGAGGGCGGAGCGCTTCTTGCAGCCCCGCGACCGTCGCCTCCGCGGCGGTCGCGAGATCGGCGCTGGGCTCGATCTCCGCCCACGGCCAGGTGGGCGAGTGGGTGCGAGCGCGTCCAAGGCGGCGGCGCAAGGTCGAGAACGGGCCGAGGCGGCGGACCTCGGCGAATGGCGTGCGCTCTCCGAGCGGGTAGCGCAGGGCGACGATCGCCGCCCAGGCGTCCCAGTCGATCGTGAGTGGCAAGGGCGAGCTACGGACCAGCGGGTCGATCCGCGAGGCGAAGTAGGTGGCGCCGCGATCCTCGATCCAGTAGAGCGGTGCCAGGCCGTTGACGGCGGTGTGCAGGAAACGGCGGCGACCGTCGATCACGAGCCCGCAGGCGCCGAGCCGTGCCGCCTGCTTCCAATCGCCGCCGCCCGACCCCGGCCGCCAGAAATCCCCCTCGATCCAGCCAAGCCCGCGCTGGCTACCGCCCCGCCACTCGATCGGCTCGCGGTCGAGCATCAGCATCGAGTTCCCGTCTTCGTGCACGAGCTGGGGCCGGCCATCCATCAGGGCCGCGAGGCGTAGCACCCGGGCGCGGTCGTAAGAGCCCAGGGCACCGCAAACTGCCGGGGCTCGCGCGGGCACGGTCAAGAGGGCTCGGAAGCCTAGTGACGGTGGTGCTTGTGGGCGAGGCGGATCGTCAGCCGCCGCGATTGCCCGGGGAGATAGCCGCGTTCGCTGGTCGTGGCGGCGGCGAAGGTGGTGCCGCGGCGGACCCGGGGCATGAACCGGGCCGTGCAGGCACGGCTGAGGAACCTCGTCCCGTTGGCGTGGCCGTTGCGCAGGAGCTTGACCGTCTCGCCCTTGCGGCCGCCGCAGGGAGAGACCCAGACGGTCAGCAGCGCCACCTTGCCGCGCTCGACCCGCCGCCGCTGGGCTTTGATGCCGACGAAGGTCGGCCCCGGCTGAGGCCGCTGGACGACGGGCGGGAGGGGCGTCGGCTGCGCCTGGACCGGGCAGCCGGTGGGGAGCTGACCGACGAGACAGGACACACGTCCTTCCACGCCTCCCTCGACCACGTAGAGCCGTCCCGCCGAGTCCTCGCCGAAGGAAACCGGGTTATCGACTTTCAGACCCAGCGAGGAGTCGCCGCTGGCCTGCCCGGATGCGCTCAAGGGCAGTTTCAGAGAGCGGATCACGCCCGAGCAGTAGTCGCTGTAGACGTAGCGGCCGTAGAGGGCGCCGAGGGAGGCGTCGCGGGCGACGTAGCCGCCGATGATCGAGCAGCGATCGCCGGCGAGGTCGGGGTCCGGCTCGTGCGGGTAGTCGAACACGGGCTCGGTGAACGATCCCAGGGCGCATTCCCCCGGCGGCAGATCGTCCCCTGGCCCAGCGATCAATCCCTCGCGGCAGTTCCAGCCGTAGTTGGCGCCGGCGCCGAGCAGCGGCGCGGGAGCGAAGTCGATCTCCTCGCGGGCGCCCTCGCCGACGTCGGCGACGATCAGGTTGCCGTTGAGGCGGTCGAAGGAGAAGCGGTAGGGGTTGCGCAGCCCATAGCTCCAGATCGTGTTCCCCGGTTTCGGGGCGCCGGCAAACGGGTTGTCGGCGGGCACCGTGTAGGGATCCCCGCCGCCGGGGTCCGGGTCGATGCGGAGGATCTTGCCCAGCAGGCTTTCGAGGTTCTGGGCGTTGTGGTGGACGTCGTTGTTGCCGCCCCCGTCGCCGGTGGCGATGAAGAGGTCGCCGTCGGGACTCGTCTGCAGCTGGCCGCCGTAGTGGTTGCCGTGCACGGGGTGGGGGATCGTCAGCAGGTTGCGCAGGGGGCTGAGCAGGGCGTTGGCGCCGCTCGCCGTCAGTTCGGCGACGTGGATCTCGCCCGGGTCCGGGGCTTCTTCCTTGCCGGTGTAGAACACGTAGAGGCGGCCGGATTCGTCGAAGTCCGGGGCAAGCGCCATCGAGAGCAGGCCACGCTCGGGGTTGCAGCAGCTCACGACCCCTTCGAGGTTGGCGAAGGGGCTGACCGTGCCGTTGACGACCTGTTCGATCCTGCCTTCGCGCAGGACCACGAACAGCCGGTTCGGGTTGCCCGGGTCAGAGCTGACGTACATCGGGTTTTTGAAGTCGCCAATGGGCTGCAGCGTCGTTGCCGCGGCGACGGAGGCGCCGAATGCGAGTAGCGCCAGCGAGATGGCGGCGATGGTCGAGAGGAGTCTCATCTCCAGCCCCAAGCTTAGGCACCGCGATCGGTCCGCGACCCTGGGCCCCGCGCTACTCCCGCTCGATGCCGTAGCGCTCCCAGAGTTCAGGGTGCGCGCGCAGCCAATCGGCGAGGCAGGCGAACCCCGTGGGGAGGTCGTCCTCGGCGGCCCAGCCGAGCTGCTCGCGCGCCTTGCTTGCGTCGGCGACCCAGACGGCCGCGTCCCAGGAGCGCTGGGGCTCGGTGCCCCATTGCGGCTTTTCGGCGATGTCCAGCTGGCCGCGCGCGACCTCGACCACCTCGCGCAGCGTGGTCTGGCGGCCGGAGCCGACGTTGAAGACGCTGCCGCGCTCGACGTCGGTTCGCTGCGCCGCCTGCAGGAAGGCCGTTTCGGTGTCGCGCATGGAGATGAAGTCGCGCGGCGTGTCGGGGGAGACGAGCGGCGGCAGCCGTCCCTCGAGCCCGCGCGCGACCAGGGTCGGCATCAGCCGCCCGGGCTCCTCCCAGGGCCCGTACACCGAGTAGAGGCGCAGCGTCACGGCGTGGACGTCGTCGCGCTGGGCGACGAAGCGGCAGTGCAGGGTGGCCGCGGCCTTCATCACCGCGTAGTCGCTGTTGGGCTCCGGCAGCTCGTCCTCGCGCGGCGCGTGATCCTGGAAGCCGTACTCCGAGGAGGAGCCGGCGTTGACGAAGGCGGCAAAGCCGTGGCGCTGGCAGGCGGCGAGCAGGCGGACCGTGGAGACCAGGTTGGTCTGCATGATGCGCTCGGCGTCGCGCTGCCACGAGTAGGCGCCGTGGGCGGCCAGGTGGAAGACCCAGTCGGGGCGCGCCGCCTGCACCCCGGCGTCGATCGCCTCGCCGTCGAGCAGGTCGACCGGGGCGACTTCCACCGCGTCCCCGAGCGGGTCCAGCCGCCAGGTCGGGCTCTCCGGTCGCACCCAGGCGACGACGTCGTGCCCTGCCTGCGCCAGGCCTGCCGCGAGGTTGGCGCCGACGAAACCGCCCGCGCCGGTGACGAGGGCCTTCACCTAGGCGGGGCTTGCTGCGAGGGACGGGCGCACACGGCGGCGATGATAGGTCAGGCGGGCTTCGCGGAGCGCCCATCTCCTATGCTGTCGCGCCGTGACGCCGAGCGCCACCACTGGATCTCTTGGCGAGCTGAAGGAGCGCGGTTGCCCGAACTGCGGCTCGACCGACGACAGCCGGATCTTCGCCGAGCAGCACCTCGACATGGCGGCGCTCGACGAGCACGCATTCGCCTCGCGCAAGCGCCCGGAGCTGATGCGACTGCGCCTGGTCGACTGCCCCACCTGCGACCTCGTCTACGCCAACCCCGTGCCGTCGCCCGAGGCGCTGGCCCAGGCCTACGAGGCCGCCGCCTTCGACAGCGCCGAGGAGGCTCGCTACGCGGCCCGGTCCTACGCGGAGCACCTGGAAGAGATCTTCTCGACCCTCCCGGACCGCTGCGGGGCGCTCGACATCGGCACCGGCGAGGGAGCCTTCCTGGCCGAGCTGCTGCAGCGCGGCTTCACCGAGGTCGCCGGCGTCGAGCCCTCGAGCGCGCCGATCGCCGCCGCGCCGCCGCAGATCGCGCCGCTGATCGAGCACGGCGTCTTCGAGGCCGGGATCCGGCCCCCCGGCAGCCTCAGCCTCGTCACCTGCTTCCAGACGATCGAGCACGTGCCCGATCCCGCCCAGATGGTCCGCGAGGCCGCCGCGCTGCTGAAGCCGGGCGGAGTCCTGGCGATCGTCTGTCATGACCGCCGCGCCCCGGTCAACCGGGCCCTGGGCCTGCGCTCGCCGATCGTCGACATCGAGCACATGCAGCTCTTCTCGCCCCGCAGCATCGGCGAGCTGCTGCGGCGGGGGGGCCTGGGCGAGGTCGGCACCCGCCCGATCCGCAACCGCTACCCGGTGCGCTACTGGACCCGGCTGGCGCCGCTGCCCGAGCGCGTCGAGGCGATGCTGTCGAGTGCCCTCGAGCGCAGCGGCATCGGCGGGCGCCCGCTCACCCTGCCGGTCGGCAACCTACTCGCGTGGGGCGTCCGCGGCTGAGGGTTTGGGCTGGGGCAGCGAGCGCGGCCTGGGCAAGTCGACGCCCGGCGGCGGGTTGAGGATCGATTCGACCACGAAGGGCGGTCGTCGCTTGACCTCCTCGTACATGTGCCCGAGGTAGCTGCCGATGATCGCCAGGCAGAGCAGCTGGATCCCGCCGAGGAAGAGGACGATGATGATCAGCGTCGTGATCCCCTTCGGCGCCGAGGACGGGTCGGTGACGCGCAGCACCAGCTGCGCGAGCAGGCTGACGAACGAGGCGGCGACGACCACCAGGGCGACGCCGGTGATCAGGTCGAGCGGGGCGTAGGAGAAGGAGACGATCGCCCGCCGCGCCCAGCCGAGGTTCTTGCGGAAGCTGTTCGTGGTCGTGCCGAACATCCGCTCCGGGCGCACGTAGGGGACGCCGACCTGCTTGAAGCCGACCCAGGCGCGCAGCCCGCGCAGGAAGCGATGCGCCTCCGGCATCTCGTTCATCGCCTCGACCACGCGGCGGTCGATCAGGCTGAAGTCGCCGGCGTCGAGCGCGACGTCGACGTAGGCGAGGCGGCGGAAGAGGCGGTAGAAGCCTTTGTAGAACTTGCGCATGTGGAAGGGCGCCTCGCGCTCGACCCGCTCGCCATAGACCACGTCGTAGCCCTCGCGCCATTTCTCGACGAACTTGGGAATCATCTCCGGCGGGTCCTGGAGATCGCCGTCGAGCAGCACCACCGCGTCCCCGGTCGCGATCCGCATCCCCGACGTGAAGGCGCTCTGCGAGCCGAATGCCCGGGCGTGGTTGACGACGACGACCTTGGGATCGCGGTCGGCGAGCTCGGCCAGCACCTCGGCCGCGTTGTCGGGCGAGCCGTCGTTGACGAAGATGATCTCGTAGTCGGCTCCCGCCTCGGCGATCGCGGCGGCGAGCCGTTCGTGCATGATCGGCACGGCCTGCGCGTCGCGGTAGCACGCGATGACGGCGGAGATCTTCACGCCGTTACCTGGTCCGGGCCGGAGGTTGGGAGAGCTGACTCGATCTGCCCTCACATCCCTCTACCGCGCTGCTCGATGATCGTGCCCGCCGAATCGCGTGAGCGTAACGCACACGCCCGGATTGCTCAGGTACGGACAGAGTCCGGGGCGCTGTATTGTCTTCGCGCGTGGCGCTCGAGAGCACGCCTGCGCGTCCCCCCTCTCGCAGTCGCAGTTCGATCGCTTCGGCCGACGCGACTCCGCCCTCAGTCGCGGCTCGGCTGCCGGCGCCGGTCGATTCCGGCGCGCTGCGGCTCCTCGCGTGTGGGGCGTTCGTCGTCCTGCTGATCGGCTTGGTGGTCTTGCCGCGGGGCCCGTCGGAGTCCGACGAGACCCTGTCGTGGGTGCTCTCCTTCGCTGTTGCGCTTCCCTGTGGTCTCGCTTTGGCCACCTACCAGGCGCGCCTGCTCTCGGCGGCAGCTCCGGCGGCGACGGCTCGTGCCCTCGCCATGGGCCTCGGGCTCCTCAGTCTGGCGCTGCTGCTGCGCCGCGCGGGGGTGGGGGGTCGCCTCCATCACGGGCTTCTCGTCGTTGCGGCCGCAGGCGCCTTGGTGGCACCGATCCTTGCTGCCCGCCGGTGGCGAGATCTGAACGACGATTCCGACGAAATCGTGCGCGCGATCGCCTTTGTCTCGATTACCGCCGTGCTCCTGCTTTTCGTCCCCTTCGGGGCCCTACGGCCCGAGACTCTGATCCCGGCGCTGCTGCTGGCTGGGGCGGCGTTCCCGGCCATTCGCCTAAGTATTGGGCAGCGAGGCCTGCCCGTAGGGCCCAGGCGCGCGCTGGACGTCGTCCTCTGCGGAATGATCGCGCTGGTCGTCATCCAGCTGCCGGACATCGTCGACTACAGCGGCAACGTCATGCTCCACCACGGCTTCTTCCTCGGCCCCGCGAACGACGTCCTGCACGGCCACCCGATGCTCAGCGGTGCCTGGTCCCAGTATGGGACGGGGGTTGTCGATGCCCTGGCTCTGGCCTTCACCGTGATGTCGATCGGTTTCGGCACTTTCGCCCTGATCATCGTTGCTGTCACCGTGGCGCAGTACCTGTGTGTCTATCTGATCCTGCGCCTGGCCGGACTCGGACAGGTGCTCACCCTGATCACTGTCGCCGTCGCCGTCGCCGGCAACCTCTTTTCTCCGCTGGACGCCTACGTCGTTTTTCCCAGCGATTCGGCGCTGCGCTTCGGACTTCCCTATCTGGTGATCCTCTGTGCGGTCCTTGCCGCCCGCTATCCGGCGCAGGCGCGGCCGGCGCGGCTTGTTGCACTCGCCGTGCTGGCGATCTCGGCAGTCTGGAGCTTCGAGGCGTTCACCTACTGCGGGGCCACCTACGGCGCCCTGGTGCTTGTCGAGGCGATTTGTGCGGGCACCGACGTCGTCCGCCGCGTCGTCCGCGGAGCCGCGCTCGGCCTGGCGGTGAGTGCCGCCGCGGTAGCGCTGTTCAGCTTTCTGACCCTGTCGTTCAGCGGCCATCTCGACTGGAAGCCGTACATCGAATACCTCTGGCTCTACTCGGTCGGCGGATTCGGGCAGATGTCCATCGAGTTCTTCTCCGCGGGGCCGCTGATGGCCGCGGCGATCTTCCTCAGCGCGGTCACCCTAATTTGGCTCGCTCGCGACCACCCGCAGGCGCTCGCACCCCCGATGCGGGCGGCACTGGTCGGATTCACGGGCCTTGCCGTCGTGACCTTCACCTACTACCTGGGACGCTCGCACCCGAACAACCTGCTCGTGCTGCTGGTCCCCGTCGTTGCCCTTGGCGGGTTGTGGGTGCAGGTGCTATTGACGTCCCCCGCAGCTCAGTGGCGGACGGCCAGCGCCGCGGTGATCGCGCTCGGCCTGGCGATGATTGCGGTCGCCAGCTGGCCATCGATCGAGCTGAAGGCGAAGTCCACCGCCCTGGCCTTGGCGGCTCCCGGCGGCGAATCGCCGCGCGAAGCGATCGAACGCCTGTCCCACAACCCGGTGCTTGATGCGCGGGCGCCCACCGGCGCGGTGCTACTGGCGGGTTACCTTTCTCCTGGTGCTCCCGCGCTCGTCCTCGCCGAGCCGGAGCTGACGACCGAAATCCTGATGCGCGCAGACCGGCGGAACCTATTGCCCGTCTCTCATCTCCCGGAGGACGCTTTGATCGAATCGAGCTGGGACCGTGTTCGCGCCGCCATCGAGCGGATACCGAACGGAACTATCTTGCTCAAGTCGCCGGTCTCGGGCCCGCTGTACACGCTCCCGGATACCGGCGCCGCCCGCGAATCCGACACGCTCCGCCGGGCCGCGCTCTCAATGCTGCGCCAGCGCTTTGACTTCCGGCTGGTGCTGCAAACGCCTGAAGGCCTCGAGTTCGTGCGCCTCTCCAGGAAGCGTTAGCGTCCACCCGCGCAACGCGGCCGGCTTTAACCGACCGGGGCGAGCGCGCGGGCGAGCTGCGCGGCCAGGTGCGGCGCGCTCAGCTCGTGGCGATCCTCGAGGTACTGCTGCGAGCCGGCTTCGCCGCCGGGCATGCGGGTAACGCCGGCGCGCAGCAGCCGGCAGCCGAGGCCACGCTCGGCGATCGTCTCGGCGACCAGCGAGCCCAGCCCGCCGTCGCGGTAGTGCGCCTCGACGCTCAGCGCCGCCGGCATCCCGTCCAGCAGCGCCGCGATCTCCTCGCTCGGGCTTGGGTTGAAGGAGGGCACGACCGCGACCGCGACGTCGATGCCGCGCTCGGCGAGCAGGTCGGCCGCCGCGACGGCCTCGTGAGCGATCGAGCCGATCGCCAGGATCGCCGCGTCGGCGCCCTCGCGCACGATCGCCAGGCAACCCAGCTCGAACCGGCCGTCGAGGCCCGGCAGCTCGTCGCCGCGCTTGCTGACCCGGAAGTAGATCGGTCCCGGCAGGTCGGCGGTCGCCTGCAGCGCCCGCCGCGCCTGCGGCGCGTCGGCCGGGGCGACGGTGGTTATGTTCGGTTGCGTGCGCATCACCGCGTAGTCCTCGAGGGCAAAGTGGGTGACCCCGTTGTGGCCGTAGTCGAAGCCGCCGCCGACGCCGACGACGCGGACCGGCAGGTTGTGCAGGGCGGGGCCGTTGCGGATGAACTCGTAGGGGCGCAGGGTCGAGAAGGTCGCGATCGAGTAGGCGAACGGGACGAACCCCGCCTCGGCGAGGCCGGTCGCGACGGCGACCATGTTCTGCTCGCCGACCCCGCAGTTGACGAAGCGGTCCGGGAAGCGGCTCTGGAACTCCTCGAGGACCATGAAGCCGAGGTCCCCGGTCAGCAGCATCACCCGCTCGTCCGCCTCGGCGAGGGTCACCAGCTCGTCGACGAAGGCGTTCCTCATGCGGGCGCCCCGGCCTCGAGCTCGGCGAGCGCCACGTCGTAGGCGTCGTTGTCGAGCGGCAGGTAGTGCCACTTGATTTCCGATTCCATGAACGACACTCCGTAACCGAAGGTCGTCTTGGCGACGATCGCCTGTGGCCTGCCCTCGGTGGCGGGCGCCAGCGCCGCGCCCAGCGGCTCGTGGTCGTGACCGGGCACGGTCTGGGCGGCCCAGCCGAAGGCCGCGAGCTTGTCCTCGACGGCGCCGAGGTCGATCACGTCGCGGGTGTAGCCGAGCGCCTGCTGGCCGTTGAGGTCGATCAGCAGGGTGAGGTTGTCGAGCTTGTGCTGGGCGGCGAACATCACCGCCTCCCAGGTCGATCCCTCGTTCAGCTCGGCGTCGCTCATGATCACGAAGACGCGGCGGTCCGAGCCCTGGCGCTTGGCGGCAAGGGCGGCGCCGGTGCCGAGCGAGAGCCCCTGGCCCAGCGAGCCGGTGCAGAAGTCGACCCCCGCGAGGCCGTGCTCGGGGTGGACGCCGAGCAGAGTGCCGTCGGCGCAGTAGGTATCGATCTGCCCGTCCTCGAGGCGGCCGTCGAGGTCGAGCGCGGCGTAGAGGGCGAGGGCGGCGTGTCCCTTGGAGAGGACGATGCGGTCGCGGTCGGTGCCGCCATCGAGGCGGGCGGGCCCGAAAACGACCGCGGCGACGAGATCGGCGATCGAGAGGGCCGATCCGATGTGCCCGACGTGCGCCCGGTAGGACTGCTCGATGATCGTCCTCCGGATGCCGTGAGCGCGGTTCGCGCGTTCCCCTGCATCCATTCGCTTTGAGGCTATCGGATCGGACCGGCGCGATATCTTGCCCCGCTCGTGACCCAAGGCACGGCTCCGCCGTCGAAAAAGCCCCCGCTGATCCGGCGCATCCGTGACACGGCGGCCGCCTACCCGGCCGCAGTTGCGATCGGGGTGTACGCGCTCGTCGCGATCGCGGCCACCGTCGCCGCCTACCTGGCGATCTTCACCATCTTCGCCTCCTACGACGACGAGGGCACGCTGCTGGTCACGCTCAAGGCGTTCGTCAACGGCGACGCCCTCTATCGCGATATCTGGTCGGTATACGGGCCGTTCTACTACGAGTTGTTCGGGGGCTTCTTCTCGCTCACCGGCCTCGATGTGACCACCGACGCCAGTCGCTCGATCGTGATCGTCGTCTGGGTCGGGACGAGTCTGATGTTCGGCCTCGCCGCCCAGCGCCTGACCGGCCGCCTGGCGCTGGGCGTTGCCGGCATGGTCGCCACCTTCTCGGTACTGCTGGTACTGGCCAATGAGCCGATGCACCCGCAGGGGCTCTGCGTGCTGCTGCTCAGCGCCTTCGTGTTACTTGCGGTCAGTGGTCCAACGCGCAGGATCGCCTGGGTTGGGGCCGGCTGTGGAGTGCTGCTGGCGGCGCTGGTATTGACCAAGGCGAACGTCGGGGTCTTCGCCGTGGCCGCCACCGTCCTCGCTGGAGTGCTGACCGTCGAGTCTCTCTCGCGCCGGCGCTGGCTGCGCTGGCTCGCGATCGCCGCCTTCCTGGCGATGCCGTTGGCAATCCTCAGCCGCGATCTCGACCAAAGTTGGGTGCGGGAAATGCTGATCTTCGAGATCCTGGCCGCGAGCGCAGTCATCGTCGCCGCCTCGCCGTTGCGGTCGCGAGCGGGGGAGAAGGACAACGGGCTGACGCGATGGGCGATCGCAGCCGTCGTCGGTTTCGTCACGGCCTTTGTCGCGATCGTCGCGATCGTGGTGATCACCGGCCCCTCGCCGGCCGACGTCTATGACGGCGTCGTCACTCAGGCATTTGGGATCCGCGACATTCTTGTGATCCCCCTCTCTTTCCCGGCCGGTGCGGTCGTCGACTGGGCGGTCGCCGCCCTGGCCGCGGCGGCCCTGGCCTCGCGGGTGCTGCCCGGGGGCGCCGATAAACCGTCGCTGTGGCCTGGCCTGGTGCGGCTGGCGGTGGGCCTGACGATTCTCTTCACGGTCGCGCACATCGTGCCCTTCGGACTTACCCCGTCCTCCGCCAACCCCGACACCCTGCCGCTGGTGTTGGCCTGGGTCGCGGCGGTCGCGCCGATAGGGGTCCGCGAGGCTCCTTACAAGCGCTTCCTGCGGGTGCTGCTGCCGGCGCTCGCCGTCGCCGAGACGCTGCAGGTCTATCCGGTGGCCGGCAGTCAGATCGGGGTCGCCGCCGTCACCTTCGTCCCGGTTGCGGCGCTCTGCCTGGCGGACGCGCTGGTCGAATTGCGTGCCTGGAGCGCCACGCGCGGGACCGACGCGCTCGAGCGCTTCGGAGAGGTGGCGACGATGGCCACGGTGGCCGTGGCGGCGATGTTTGCGATCGGCGCGATCGTCTTGCCGGCGGCCAGCAACCTGATCATCTACCGCGATCAACCCAAGCTTGCCCTGCCCGGGGCCGATCTCCTTCATCCGCCCGCCGAGAGCGGCGAAATCTACGCCGACGTCGTAGACCTGTTGCACCGACACCACTGCAGCACCTTCATCAGCTATCCGAGCGTCAACAGCCTCTATCTCTGGTCGGGTCTGGTGCCGCCGCCGCCGCAGATTCCAAATGCCTGGATGTACAGCCTCGACGGCGCCCAGCAGCAGAAGGCCGTCGATGCTCTGCGCTCTTCGCGCCGGCCCTGTGCGATCCGCAGTGACGAACTGGCGGCTTCCTATCTGCACGGGGCGCCCCCGCCGGACACGCCGCTGGTGCGCTATGTGTTCAACGATTTCAAGAAGCCCGTGGCTACGGTGGGCTCCTTCGAATTGCTGTTGCCGAAGCGATCGGCGACGGGTCCTTGACCCTGGCCGCAAGGCGCGTCCGGTAGCTTCGGCCGCCGTATGGATCGCCTGCTGATCACCGGCGGCGCCGGCTTCGTCGGCTCCAACCTCGCGGTTTCGCTTGCCGCCCGGCATCCTGACTGGGAGATCGTCGCGCTGGACAACCTCTACCGGCGCGGCTCGGAACTGAACCTTCCTCGCCTCAAAGAGGCGGGGGTTGAGTTCGTCCGCGGCGACGTGCGCGAGCCTGAAGATCTGGCGCGGGTGCCGCGGATCGACGCCCTGATCGAGTGCTCGGCGGAGCCCTCGGTGATGAGCGGCGTCGACGGCGACACCGGTTACCTCGTCCACACCAACCTCACCGGCGCCTACAACTGCCTCGAGCTGGCCCGCCGCGACGGCGCCTTCGTCGTCTTCCTCTCGACCAGCCGCGTCTACCCGGTGGCGCCCCAGGTCGAGCTGGCGCTGGAGGAGGCGGAGACCCGCTTCGAGATCGCCGTCCAGCAGACGGTCCCGGGCGTCTCCCCGGCGGGCATCTCCGAGCGGTTCCCGCTCGACGGGCCCCGCACGCTTTATGGGGCCACCAAGCTCGCCGCCGAGCTGCTGATCGAGGAGTACCGGGCGGGGCTGGAAGTGCCGGCCGTGATCGACCGCTGCGGCGTCATCGCCGGCCCCTGGCAGATGGGCAAGGTCGACCAGGGGGTCTTCACCCACTGGATGCTCGCCCACCACTTCGGCAACCCGCTCAGCTACATCGGCTTCGGTGGCAAGGGCAAGCAGGTGCGCGACCTGCTCCACGTCGAGGATCTGGTCGACCTGGTCGAGCGCCAGCTGCTCGACCAGGAGGCCTGGGACGGGCGCACCGTCAACGTCGGCGGCGGTCGCGAGTGCAGCCTCTCGCTGCGCGAGACGACGGCGATCTGCCGCGAGCTGACCGGCAACGAGGTGCCGATCGAGCCGGTCGCGGAGACCCGGACCGGCGACGTCCCCATATACCTTTCCGACTGCACGAAGATCTTCGGCCTGGACGAGTGGCGCCCGCGCCGTAGTGCCGAGCAGGTGCTTGCCGACATCCACGAGTGGGTGGCGGCGGACGAGGCACGGATCGGCCAGGCGCTCAACATCGACGCTTCCGCGGGGGGGCGGGGAGCCTGATCCGATGACGCCCCCCGGCGTGGGGGCTCTACGCCGCGAGCAGCTCGTACGCCTGTTCGGCTCGGAGGACCTCATTGCGAGCGAACGCATCGGTCAATGCGGCATCGTCGAAAGCGAGCGGCGCCCCAACGTCCCGTAGCCAGCCTTTCTCGCTCTTTCTGAGGTCCTCGGACTCAGCGAGAGCGCGTGGATCCTCGACGAAGCTCAGCAGGCGGATCACGTCCTGGCGGTCGGACTCGAACTTGTCCCGTCGTTTCGCGACGACACGGGACTTGATCAGGATTGCGCCAAGCAGGCTCGGACGTCGGATCTCAATTGCCTCGCCTCCGCTGAGCGAGACCCGAACGATCTCGGCCCTGGTCAAGGCTTGAGTTCCGCCCGGGACCTGAAAGGTGGTGTACCTGCCGAGCGTCTTCGGATCGTTCCGGACACCCTCGGAGCCCAAGACCTCGATCACCTGTCCGTCGACGTCGAACCTGTAGCCGAGGCTCTCGTCGCTCGCCGGCGGCATCGCCATCTCGCCTCCACGCTCCACCAAGACCTCCACTATCCGCTCCGTCATCGGCGGACGTCGGCGCGAATCTCCGAGGAAGTCGATGTCCGTGGTCAGGCGCGATCCGCTGCCGTGCTCGAACGCGTGCAGCTGAACCATCAGGCCGCCCACTAAGGCCCACTGCTCGTGGGCGCCAAATGCCTGGGCCAGCTCGAGTGCTTTTGCCCACAGCCTCCCTGACTCTTGGGTGGGCGGGCTGATGTCGATGACGTCGTTCACCGCAGCCGCAGGTCGTTCAGCGCAGCTCGTCCGGCTCGAGAAGAGCGCGGGTCTGGATCCTCGATCAGGTCGAGCGCGACTGCCGCAGCTGGGGCGACCGGGGCGCCGGCCAGGAACCGCCATGCCTCGTCCGGAACTACCCGAAGACGGACGTTCCCTTTTTCGCTGGCAGGCCGAAGGGCGTGCTCGCCGGCGAATTTCTTCAAAGCGCCTGCGGGCAGGTAGCCGTCGGCTTCCAGCCCGGAAACCAGGTCGAACCCGTGCACGCCAGCGGCGCTGGCACCCGATCTGACAAGCATCGGATTATCGAGGATGTAGGAGATCTCCCCTGGGTGCCCGTCGAAAAAGTGGGGCTCGGCGCGTCGGGACAGCCGCGGTCCGAGCTTCTCCAATCCGTCCAGGGCGACCGCCCGGCGCAGTCGGGAACGCACGCTCGGGTCGATCCCAACCGCATCTTCGCCGGAGGCGAGACGCAGCAGAGCCCAGGCATTGTGGGGTGCGAATGGCCGTCCGCTCGGTGCTCTCTCACGACGACGCCTCTCCACCGCCGCCCGCTCGATCAACCAGCGTCCGCCGATCTTCGAAGCCGGCATCCGACCATGCGCGACCAAGGCTTGAATGCGACTGGGACTGAGTTCGAGGGCCTCTGCGGCCTGGGGAATGGAGACAGGGTCAATCATTGATGGAACTATAGCCATTTCCCAATGATTACGTCAATTAAGGTAATATCTCAATAGTTACGTCAATCGACGATGACAGTCCACTGCCGCAACGTCTCCGCCGAACCAAGGTCGATCCCGGGGGCTTATTGATACCTTCGCGAGCTGACCGCCTGCTGATCACGGACGAGGCGCGGATCGCCCAGGCACCAAATCGACGCCCCCGCGGGGGAGAGGGAGTAGGCGCGAATGCCGGTTGCGATCATCACCGGGGCCGGGGGCCTGATCGGCTCCGAGGCGGTCGAGCACTTCATCGGCGAGGGCTTCGACGTCGTCGGCGTCGAGAACGACATGCGGGCCAGCTTCTTCGGGCCCGAATCGTCGACCTCCCACGTGACCGAGCGGCTGGTCGCCGAGCACTCCGAGTTCCGCTGGGAGAACGCCGACATCCGCGACGCCGCGGCGATCGAGCGGATCTTCGGCGAGCACGCCGGCCAGATCGAGCTGGTCGTCCACACCGCCGCTCAGCCCTCCCACGACTGGGCCGCCAGCGATCCCCAGACCGACTTCGGCGTCAACGCCAACGGCACCCTCAACCTGCTCGAGGCCGCCCGCGCCCACTGCCCCACGGCGCCTTTCATCTTCTGCTCGACCAACAAGGTCTACGGCGACACCCCCAACCGCCTGCCGCTGGAGGACCTCGAGAAGCGGCTGGAGCTGCCCGAGTCCCATCCCTACTTCAAGGGCATCGACACCTCGATGTCGATCGACTCCTCGACCCACTCGCTGTTCGGCGTCTCCAAGGCGGCGGCCGACCTGCTGGTGCAGGAGTACGGCCGCTATTTCGATATGCCCACCGTCGCCTTCCGCGGCGGCTGCCTGACCGGGCCCCAGCACGCCGGCGCCAAGCTGCACGGCTTCCTCGCCTACCTGATGAAGTGCACCGTCACCGGCACCCCCTACACCGTCTTCGGCTACGCGGGCAAGCAGGTCCGCGACAACATCCACAGCGCTGACCTCATCGCGGCTTTCGATGCCTACCGGAAAGCCCCCCGGGCGGCGGCCGTCTACAACATCGGCGGCGGCCGTTTCAGCAACTGCTCGATGCTGGAGGCGATCGACGTCTGCGAGCGCGTCGCCGGCCGCGAGCTGAGCTGGGAGATGGGCGAGGAGCCGCGGATCGGCGACCACCGCTGGTGGATTTCCGACCTCGCCCCGTTCGAAGCCGACTATCCCGACTGGAAGCTGCGCTACGGGGTGGAGGACATACTCGCTGAGATGCACGAGCAGAACCTCGAGCGCTGGAGCGTGAGCGCGCCGTGAAGCTGTCTGTGGTGATGCCGGCCCAGAACGAGGAGGGCTCGGTCGGGGCGACCGTGGAAGGGGTCGTCGCGGCGCTGGAGCGCGAGCAGATCGACTACGAGGTGATCGTCGTCGACGACGGCAGCGAGGACGGCACCGCCGCCGCCGTCGAGGCGATCGGCGCCGCCAACCCCAACGTCCGCTGTCATCTCTCGCACTACGAAAAAGGGTTCGGGATGGCGATCCGCGCCGGCCTCGACGTCTTCGAGGGCGACGCCGTCGCGATCGTCATGGCCGACGCCTCCGACGATCCCGGCGACCTCGTCCGCTACCACCGCCTGCTCGAAGACGGCTGGGACTGCGCCTTCGGCTCGCGCTTCATGCCGGGCGCCCAGGTCCACGACTACCCGCGCCTGAAGCTGACCATCAACCGGCTCGCCAACTGGTTCATACGGGTCCTCTTTCGCCACCGCTACAACGACACCACCAACGCCTTCAAGGCCTACCGGCGCGAGGTCGTCGAAACGATCCAGCCGCTGCTCTCCAAGCACTTCAACCTGACCGTCGAGATGCCGCTGAAGGCGATCGTCCGCGGCCACTCCTTCGCCGTGATCCCGACCTCCTGGACCAACCGCACCTCGGGCGAGGCGAAGCTGGCGATGAAAGAGATGGGCAGCCGCTACCTCTTCATCGTCCTCTACGTCTGGCTCGAGAGCACCCTGAGCCGCGGCGACTACCGGGTCGGGGCGCCGAAACCGCCGCGCCGCGAGCGCCAGGCCGAGGTCGGCGGCCGACGCGCGACCGACAAGCCGGCCGCCGGCGAGTAGACCGCGCCGCTCAGCGCGGGCGCAGGACGGCGATGTCCTGGATCGGCGGCGCCGCGGCGTCGTT
>Ga0190274_10000894_pt1 | contig 17336 bp, 15 predicted proteins | sample Popmic531T_FD_133002 | JGI IMG/M metagenome (GOLD analysis project Ga0190274, IMG submission 133002) | Populus adjacent soil microbial communities from riparian zone of Yellowstone River, Montana, USA - 531 T | ecosystem: Environmental > Terrestrial > Soil > Riparian zone | place: USA: Montana... | reverse complement strand
CATCGCGTCCCAATATTGCTCACGCCTGTTTGCGGATTTCGGTGCGAATGTCGTCCTTGTCGAGCCGCCGGCCGGATCTGCGATCCGGCACACCGGGCCGTTTCGGGCGAACGGGGACTCGCAATTGTTTCTGCACCTCAACCTTGGCAAGCAATCGGTCACGGCCGATCGCACGACGCCCGCCGGGTGGTCCTGCATTCTCGAGCTTGCGAAGTCAGTTGATGTGACCCTCGTCCCAGCCGGTGTCGATCGGGCAGCGTTAGCCGCACAAAATGATCAGGCGACCGTCTGCCTGATTAGCGATTTTGGCGAGAGCGGGCCGCGCCAGGCCTGGCGCGGCGGGGAAATGATCCATCAGGCGCTGTCCGGTGTGATGTACCGCAACGGCGGTGGCGATAGAGAACCGCTGTACGGCGTCGGGCATCGCGCTTCCTACGCTGCAGGCGTCGCGGCCTATACCGCCGCGCTGTCGGCGATCTTCGCGCGTGCGCGGATCGGGCGCGGCCAGGAGATATCGATCGATGTATGCGAGACCGCAGCGTCGATGACCTATGGCATGGCGAGCCAATATTTCTACAACGGCGTCGTCGATTCGCGTTCGACTGCGCCGCGGCTGCCTTCCGCGGTAGTGAAGTGTCTCGACGGCTCGCTCTCGGTCTTCATCTACGACTATCGCTGGCGCGAAACCTGGGCCGCTCTCGGCGCGCCGGAGATGGCCACCGATCCGCGCTTTGCGAACGTGGAAGATCGCATGGACCGATGGCCCGAAGTGGTCCGGCTGATCGAGCGGCAGACCGAGAACATGCGCGCAGACGATGTTGTGCGTGCACTGCAATCGGTCGGTGCCATCGCCGCGAAGGCAGCGACGCCGGCCGACCTTGCCGTGTCGGAACATCTGGAGGCGCGCAGCTACTGGGAGCACAGCGACACGGCGGACGGACCGCGGCTTATATTGGGACCACCCTTTCGCATGTCCGCAACGCCGCGTGTCGTCCGCGGCGATGCGCCACAACTGCGTCCTGACGGCAATCCGGATGCAGCGGCATGACGATCGAGCATCGCGGACCGCTTGCCGGTGTGCGGGTGATGGACATGACGACCGCCTGGGCGGGACCTTTTGCCGGCCGGGTGCTCGCCTTTCTGGGTGCGGAAGTAATCCACATCGAGTCGGCCACGAGACTCGATCTGTGGCGCGGCGCCGGCCATGGACTGGACCCAGTGCGTTATCCCGACCTCGATCCAGGTGAGCGGCCTTACAACCGAACGGTTCTGTTCAACTCGCAGAACCTCAACAAGCTGTCGCTCACTGTCGATGTGAAAAAGCCCGGCGGACGCGACATATTGCTGAAGCTAGCCGCGGTTTCGGATGTGGTGCTCAGCAATTTTACACCCCGCACGCTGGCGCGCATGGGGCTCGGATACGAACAGCTAAAAGAAGTGAGGCCGGACATCATCGTGCTGGAGATGCCGGCCTTCGGAAACACGGGCCCGATGGCGCATCACGGCGCACTCGGGCCCGGCATGGAGTTTTCGTCCGGCATGAGCGCTTTCGTTGGCTATGAGGGAAGCGGCCCGACGCCGACGGGTCCGGCCTATCTCGACCCGATCGGCGGATACAACGCAGCTGCCGCAATCCTCACCGCATTGGTGTATCGCCAGGCGACGGCGCAGGGGCAATATATTGAAATGTCGCAAGTCGAGGCGGCCATGCCGTTCATCGGTGAACTGATTCTCGACAGCCTCGAAACCGGCGTTGCGCCGAGCCAGCACGGCAATCGCGTTGCGGACGCCGCGCCGCACGACGCCTATCGTTCGCTCGGCAAGGACGCCTGGGTTGCGATCCGGATTGCCAGCGATGCCGAATGGCGCACACTCGCCGAAATAATCGGAACTCCTCAACTCGGCACCGATCCGCGCTATGCCGAGACGCACGCGCGCTGGCGCAATCAGGATGAACTGCGCGCGCCGATTACAAATTGGACGCAGCGATTAACGAAACAGGACGCCGCCGAACAGTTGCAGGCAGTCGGGATCGCCGCAGCGCCGGTTCAGGATGGCCGAGAGATCGCCGAAGACAAGTATCTGGCAGCGCGCGGATTCTTCGGCGCGCTCGATCATCCCGAATCCGGCAGGCGAACCTACCAGGGGATGCCGTTCAAATTCTCACTCACTCCGGCCGGTCAGCACCGCGCGGCACCCTGCCTCGGCGAACACACGACAATGATTCTGCGCGATATCCTCCAACTTTCGGAAGCCGAAATAGCAGCGTTGTCGGCTGCCGGAACGATTTCGAATTTACCGGCTTAGACGGTAGCCAAGGCGAGAGCGAATACGCGGACTAACCGGGCAACAACATCATGAACACAATCACCAATTCGACCGCACCGGATGTCGTGCTGCTGGAACACCGCGACAAGGTCGCATGGCTCACGCTGAACCGACCCGGCGCTCTCAACGCCATCAACAGCGAGATGCGTCGGCGGTTGACGGCACTGCTGCAGGAACTTGATCAGGACTCCGGCATCCGCGCGATTGTTCTCGGTGGCGCCGGCCGGTCGTTTTGCGCCGGAAACGATCTGCGCGAGAGCGCAAATGACAGTCTCGAATTGTCGGAGCAGCGCAGCGAAGAATATTTCCTGCTCTACGACACCGTCCGCAAGCTTACCAAACCGCTTATCCTCCGCATTCACGGCCACTGCACGGGGGCCGCCTTGCAGATCGCGCTGCTGGCAGATTTGCGGATCGGCGGTAGCGACGCGAAGATTGGCATGACCGAGCTCAATGTCGGCATGCCGGTTGTGATCGGATCAAGCCTGCTGTTAGCGGTGGTCGGGGAGACTGTTATGCGCCGACTTATTCTGCTGGCAGATTTCGTTCCCGCTGAACAGGCACTGGCATTCAATCTCCTGAATGAAGTCGTCGCCAACGACAGGCTGGACGCCCGCGTCACGGAGATCGCCAACGGCCTCGCGGAGCGACCACCTGCCGCCATCAGACTCACCAAAGCGTGGTGGAACGAGATCACCTCCCCGCTGATCGAAAAGACCTGGTCCTTCGCCCGCGACAATCGAGAAATGCTTGCTGAGGCACGCAAGGCGAATATCCCAACGCGCTTCAGCGATCGCAACGAGCGGTCCTAGGCGGCGGAATTTCGTCGCTTCAGTATCCCCGCTGCACCCGTGCTCGCACGGAGAGCGAACCGAAGACGTCCCTGGGCCTGCGGAACACCCGCAACAAATTCCAGAACTTTGGCCAACACGGAGCGCAAACGTGAGTGCAGTTTAGTAAGTCCTGGCCAGTCAACGCATCACCTTGTATCCCGCCGCTTCTCGATTCCAGGTGGATGATGTTACACCGCGCTCTCGCAGTTTGAACTTCTGGACCTTGCCGTTCTCGGTAACAGGCAGTTCGCGCAGAAATTCAACGAAGCACGGAACGGCGAAATACGGCATACGCGGCTGACAATAGTCGAGCAATTCTTCCGCAGTTAGCTTCGCTCCGTCGTGCAGCACGACTGCGGCCATTACTTCATCCTCGGCAAGCTCCGAACTTACCGGATAAACTGCGGCCGTCGACACCGCGCTATGGCTCAGGATAACCTGCTCGACCTCGAAAGAAGAAATGTTTTCACCACGGCGGCGGATGGCGTCTTTCATCCGATCAAGAAAGCGGAACGCGCCGTCGGTCTCCCGAACTACGCGATCTCCAGTGTGGAACCATAAGTTGCGCCAAGCCTCGACCGTCTTTGCCGGCTCATTAAAGTAGCCCGTCGCAAACGAGAATGGTTCGTCCGCCCGCAGGAGCAGTTCGCCCGGCTGCAGGTCCGGCACTTCGTTGTCATCCTCATCGACCACCTTGGCCTCGAAACCGGGCCGCACCCGGCCCATTTGGCCGGGACGCTTCTGGTCCAGCGGTTCGCCGATGACAAAATTCGTTTCCGTCGACCCAAAGCCGTCGATAAGGCTAAACCCGAAGCGCTTTTCAAACGGTTCATGGAATTGAGCTGGCACACCGGGTCCGAGCGCAATGCGCGTTGGATGATCGCGATCGGCGGCGCTCGGCTCGGTGGCGAGCAGGATCGGCACCATCGCGCCCAGCAGATATGTGACCGTCGCCTTGTGCCGCCTGAGCGCGCCGACGAATCCGGACGCCGAAAAACGCTTCTCGATCACAATCGTCGAGCCAGTCAGGAGTGCCTGATAGCAGGCGTTGAGTGCGTTGGTGTGGAACAGGGGGAGTGGCGTCATCAGGACATCCCCTTCCCTCATACCCAGATATTCCGACGTCAGCAGGCCCCACCAGTAAAATTGCGCTTGCGGACAGCAAACGCCCTTTGAAGGCCCAGTCGTGCCGGATGTATAAAGTATCGCGACCGTATCACCTGGACGCGACGGATGTGCATCACGCGATTGCCCATCCTTCGGCATTGCGCGCACCGTCGGAAGATCGAAATGCTCACCCTTTGCATCGCCGATCACCCAGACGTCTTTTGACAGCAACTCTGCGTCAGTCACGGTCCGGAGCGACGGAAGCAACTCGGCTTCGATGGCGATCAGCCGTGCTCCGGAGTGGCGCAGGATATATTCCAGTTGGACTCCGCGCGACGCAATATTGATAGGTACGGCGACCGCACCAAGCCAGACGCATCCGAGATAGACCTCCAGGAACTCCAAGCGGTTACTGCATATCAGCGCGACCCGGTCACCGGGAGCGATACCCGCTGCGGCAAGTACGCCCGCAGACCGCGCGGCGAGATCTAACGTTGATCTATATGTAAGCGTAACATCTCCGATAACAATCAGCGGCCGATCCCGGTAGCGTTCGGCTTGCCGCGTGAGCAACCGAGGCAATGTGCGCTCTTGTGGCGCGAACAAATTCCGTGCTGTGCTGGACACTTGAATTACCCCTAAAGTCCTTGCGACCCTTCGGGCCGACGCCGTTTTAGGGCGCGCAGATCAAAGCCTGTATCGCTCCCGACAGCGTTTGCCGTGAATGCCTTGAGGGCGCCGCGCTGGATTTTCTGCGTGGCAGTGAGTGGCAGCTCGTCAACAAAGGCAACGTAGCCCGGAGCCTTGTAGTAAGCGAGCCGCGACAGGCAGAATCTTACGATGTCTTCTGCTGTTTGCTGCTGCGCCTCGGGCGCCAGTTGGTCTTTGAGGATGACGCAGGCAGCGACTTCGTCGCCGCGGACATCGTCGGGGACCGCACACACCGCAGCAGTCTTGATTAGCGGATATCTCAGGAGCGCCAGCTCAACTTCAACGGCAGAAATATTCTCGCCTGAGCGACGAATGACATTCTTCTTGCGATCGACGAAATAAATGAACCCTTCCGCGTCGCGCTTCACCAGATCGCCGGTATGAAACCAGCCGCCTTCCCAGGCAGATGCCGTCGCCGCCGGATCTTTTAGATAACAATCGAAAAATCCTCGCCTCGGATTTGGACCTGCACGTCGGACAAGCAACTCACCGGGTTCAAGATCCGCCGTTTCGGTGCCGTCATCCTTTACAAGGCGCGTTTCGCGGTCAACCGTCGGTATACCGATGCATGTAGTGTCGCGGCGGCGCGGCTCGTGACAATCCATCAGGACACCGCCCGAGCCGGTTTCCGTCATCGCCCATCCTTCGATCAACGGAAAACCAAATCGTTCTTCAAACGAGATGTGCAATTCCGGAGGAACACCCGAACCGAGGCCAAAGCGGACGTCGTATGCTTGATCCTGCGCGCTTGCAGGCGGCTTCATCAGTATCGATGGCATCACACCCAAGTAATGCACGATAGTCGCGCGCGATTCACGCACGCTGTTCCACCATGTACTGGCGTGGAATCGGTCGAGAACGATCAAGCAACCGCCGGCCGCCATCATGCCCAGCAATGCCGTTGCCATCGTATTCATGTGAAAGGCAGGAAGCGGCGTCAGCAACCGCTCTGCCCCCGCGCGAATGGCGCAACGTCCGCCGAGCGTCCAGTACCAGTCCCCGAAGCCGAGAAAATAGTCGTTCGACAGAACGCACCCTTTTGGCAATCCCGTCGTTCCAGAGGTGTAAAGCAATCCGCATTCGTCGCTCAACGACGCAGGGTACCGCTCCGTGTCGTTCGCCGTTGCGGCGGGTAGCTTTTCGATCTCGTCAAAATCAACGACCGCGACCGCGCAGCCGGCCGCCGTCGCTGCCGCCGACAGTTCGGCGTGCCGCGCCGGCGGCGCCACGATCGCCACCATTTCGGAATGTCCAACAATGTATTCGAGCTCACCCGAACGCAGGTCAGGATTGATCGGGACGACGGAAACACCGAGCGAGTTCAGCGCGAACCAGGTGATGAAGAATTGCGGCCTATTTTCCAGCAGCAGCCCGATGCGCTGACCTCGCCGATAACCGGCGGCTCCGAACCGACCGGCAAGGCCGTTTGCGGCCGTCGCAACCTCACAATAGCTCAGCTCTCCAGCATCGATGCCGTAAACCTTCGCCGTCTCCGGCAAAACCGCGAGCAGCGGCCGATCCGGATACAGACTGGCCATCGTCTGCAGCGCATCGTACACGCTATTGGGGCGGCGCGGCCCCCATGGCACGGGAGGAGACCGCATGGTTTCCGCGGCTCGCGTCATAACGACGTCGCCGTCACCAGCGCAATCACCCGCAGGGGCGACCCCGACCCCTGCCTGATCTTCAAAGGCGGCGCCACGATGAGAGCGCCTGTCGGCGGAAGCATGTCGAGGTTCGTGAGGCATTGCAGCCCATAGCGGCCGCTGCCATGCATCATCGCGTGACACGGATAAGGCGGTCGCAGATGCGCCGCCTGCCCTGCATCGGTGCCGATCGTTTCAGTGCCGAAGCCAATGACATCCCGCTCTTCAATCAGGAAGCGCACCGCGTCGACACCTGGTCCTGGAGTGTGCTGGCCGGTCTCGTCCATATTTTGATACGCCACGGGATCGGTCCGCTTCGACCAGTCTGTCCGCATCAAGACCCAGGCCCCGTCGGGAATGCGCCCGTGCTGCTGCTCGAACGCGGTGATCTTTTCGACCGGCATAAGATAGTCCGGGTCCGCGGCCGCCTCGCGCGTGCAGTCGATCACGCAGGCCGGCGCGATAAAGCGCTCGGGTGCGATCGTATCCGTCGCGTTGTTCGGCAGGTCCCGGCCCGTAATCCAGTGGATCGGCGCATCGAAATGCGTGCCGGTATGCTCACCGAAGGAGAGATTGTTCCAATACCAGCCGGGCCCGCGCCCGTCATAGCGCGAGATTTCCTCGATGCGGATCGGCGCGCATTGACCGACTTCCGGCGGCAAGACGATCGCGGGAAAGTCGGGCGACAGGGTTTGCGTCAGATCGACGATGCAAACGCTACCTGTCGAGAGATGGGCCAACAAGTCGGTGAGCACGGTAGGATTGGTGGCGCTCATCCGGCCAACTCCCGTTCCAAAGCCTTCGGATTGTCCAGAAAGCGCGCCAGCCATTCCTGCGCGACATCGCCGGGATATACATCCTCGATCCCGCGTTTGAGCGCGGTGATGACCGCCGCGGCGAGCGCCGCAGGCGCCAGCTTGGGTGGCAGAAGTAGCTGGTTCCATTCGTCGTCGATCGGACCCGGAAACACGTTGATGACCCGGATGCCCGACGGCTGCATGGCGGCGCGAAGGGATTGCGACAGCGAATACGCCGCCGCCTTCGAAGCGGAGAATGTCGAATGCGCAGGAAAATTGGACAGCGCATAGATCGAAAGAATGTTCACCCAGGCGGTCGCGCTCGACTGGCCGTCCGCCGCGCGCGAGCGCAGCGCCGGTCCGAACCATTGCGCAAGCCGGAGCAGGCCAAAATAGTTCGTCTCCATTTCGGCGCGCGCCGTTTCGGCGCCCTGCGAATGCGCCAGGTTTTCCACGCGATGATATTCGGCGGTGTTGATGAGGATATCGACCTTGCCGCCGATATTTCCGGCAAGCTTGCGGACCGATGTCTCTTCGGTGACGTCCAGCGGCACAACGGTTACCTGCGGAAGCTGCCGGATGCGCTCCAGATGGCGCGACACTTTCCAGGGCTCTGCGACGCCGGCCCAGACATAATCCGCTCCGGCACCGATCAATGCTTCGACCACCGCGGCGCCGACGGCACTCTTCGCGTCGGTCACCAAGACCTTGCGGAATTTGGGATCCGACGTCGTTTCACGCAGGATCGGATCGTCTTCCATGGACGGCGTATCCTTCTCTGGAATTGCAATCAATATAGTCTGACCGCCTTTGTCGAGAGCTGCGATCACGCGCACGCGCGCCGGCGGCGGCGCGCAGTCCTGATGTAAGCCGACGATGACGTTGGGACCGCAATCAAGCTTGACGATACCGGTCGGCCAGGGCGCACGCTCGCGAAAATACAGTTCGAAACCGTAGCGAATGGTGGTGCGGGCGATCAGTTCGCCGGCGCCGTCGACCTCGCGCCACCTGAGGCGGACTGACAGACAATTGGCGCATGCCTCGCGCGGTGGATATTGAATTGTGCTGCAATCCTCGCAACGCTGGAGCGCGAAGACACCGCGCGCCGCCGCGGCGGTGATCCCCTGTGTGTAGCGCGCGCGCGTGGTCGCGGGAACGGTCGGCAAGCGAGTGCGGACAATCGGATTTTTTCGCTTGGGCTTGCTAAGCGGCTTCGTCATGCGTCATTTCCAAGAATTGCGGCGCCGGTGCAAAGTCCGCGGTCGTAGTTGATCATCCCGAAGCCGCTGACGAGGCCGCGTCGCGTATCGGGAATTTGCCGTGTCAGCGGCTGCCCGATCAACTGGCGGATGGCCTCGACCACGCCCAGATGCCCACCCGCCGCGCCGGCCTGCCCCATTGACAACTGACCACCGGACGTATTGAGCGGCAGGCTGCCGTCGATCGTGAATGTGTTGCGGCGGACAAATTCGGCGGCCTCGCCTTTCCGGCAAAAGCCGAGATCTTCCATTTGCATCATCACAATGACGGGATAGTCGTCGTAAGCCTGCAGGAAGTCCATGTCGCCGGGCCCGCACCCGGCTTGTTCGTAAAGTTCGTTCACGTCCTGCGCCCAGCCGCCACGGATCTGAATCGGATCGTCAGGGAACGCATTGTGCCGCTCGATCGTCGCAAGCAGCGAGACCTTAGGCAAACCGAGCTTCTCTGCAATCGAGCGCCGGGTCACGAGAAAGCCATCGGCTCCGGCGCATGGCATTACGCAATCGAACAGACGGATCGGGTCCGCGATCATGCGCGAGCCGAGATAGTCTTCGAGCGTCAGCGGCTTGCGCAAAAGCGCATAGGGATTAGAGGATGCGTTTGCGCGCTGCGCCACGCATAGCTTGCCGAAATCCGCCGGCTCGACATTATCCTTGCGCATGATGTAATCGGTCAGAAACGCGAAGCTTCCGTTCGGGCCACCGGCGCCATACGGGTAGACCGCATCGCGCGCGAACTGGCTGAAATTGGCGACACCCTGACGGAACGAGTCCACGTGGTTGGTGTCGCCGCCGATGCATGCGACGATATTCGCATCACCCGACTCGACCGCTCGCGCGGCCCGCCTCAGTTGCAGAATGGCCGATGCGCCTCCCATCGGCATGTGTTCGAGCCACCGCAGGCCCAAACCGACATGCTGCGTGAAGCCGACCGCGGTATCCGGCGCCAGCGAGAAGCTCGATACCGCCATCCCGTCGATGTCGGCCTTGCGAATTCCGGCCGCCTTAATCAGCTCGGCCAAAGTTCTGGCCAGAAACCAGTGAGCGCTCCGAACCGAGAAACGGACATACGGGATCGTGACCGGCGCGGCGAGCACGACGTCGTCATAGCCTCGTCGTCCGCCGCTCACAGGCCCCTCCAAGACTTCAATCTATTTCCTCCGGCTCTTAGCGGGATCATACGCAGCCATCAATCCTCGGTGATATTCTGATAAAGCTGCTTGAGTGTCTTGTTGAGTTTGAAAATTTGCGATTGGGTCAGATTCTGGAAGCTGCGCGCGAAGAGCTTCTCGGTCGTCCGCTCTATCTCATTGATCTTGTCCTGACCGGCCGGCGTGAGAACGGCCTCTTTGACGCGACCGTCGTCGGCGTGAACATTCGTCTCCACCCAGCCATCGGCCTTCATCCTCTGAATGATGCGCGTCATCGTCGATACCCTGATGACGGCATGCTTCGAAATTTCGGAAATACTCCCACTGCCATGCACTTTCAAAAATAGCAGAATGCGCCAGGCAGGGATGTCCGCTCCGACCTTTTTCAGCGCTTTCTCGAGGTGATGCTGATAGGCACCCTGAGCGTGAGCCAGCCAATAAAATGGAAACTCCGAATAATCGAAGTCGTCGCTGGAAGGAATGTAACGGCGATGCTGCTTCTTTATGTACATGGCGGCCGGCATGTCGGCGATGGATCCGACTCGACTCCTTTTGCTCGAGTGACCGAAGAAAGCAGTCCCCGCAAGCGCATTCAATGCCACCCCCTGCGCTGTCATCGAGCCTTCATTTTGAAAAAGAAGGGAGTGAGTCCCTTCGACCGATCACCGCAAGCCGGAGACCGCCATTTAACTCCTGTCCGCCCAATCGGCGCAATCAAAATCCACAAGTTTCTATCAAAAAATTTCTCGCTTCGAGGCGACTTTTCGAGGGGACCAGAGGCAACATTCGACTGCAAAGCTTCCCTAGGGAAATATCTCTATCTGAATTACATAGGTAATTTATGAAAAGCCACGCGTACCGCTCATATCGAAGGTAAGCAACGCTTCCCATTTTTACTTCTAAAATCAGTTGACTTTGGTAGTTTCTACCGTAGCCTTGTTTTGTATCCTTTTGCTGTTGACGACACGGTTGTCGTTGCAGTCTCGAAGCCCGATGAGAACACGGTGGCTAGCGATGGCAGCCTTTCAAACAATGGTGCGATCGGTCAAAGTGAGAAGCATTCGCCGTTCCAGGACGGCCTTCGAAACGTTTCTGCTTTCAAAATCCTCCGGCTGTCGTAGCCGCTAACCAGGCAGGGAGGTTCCAATGGCACATCACGCCCGTCGCGAGACCATGCATCCTCCAAGCGCGCCCGCCGGACTCGACACGCTCCTGGCGGACATCAAATCGCGCCGGCGCGAATTCGAACGCCAGCAATTCATCTCGCAGGACATTATCGAGCGCTTCCGGGAGATCGGTATCTATCGCGCCTTTGTCGCGAAGCGTTTCGGCGGCGACGAGATGGCTCCGGCCGATTTCTGCCGGCTAATCGAAACGATTTCTGCTGCCGACGGATCGGCCGGCTGGGTAGCGAGTTTTGGCGCCGGCGCGATTTATCTTTCCGCGTTGCCAGTCGCGACGCTAGAGCAAATCTACGCAAAAACCCCCAATCACGTTTTTGCCGGCGGCATCTTTCCGCCTCAACCGGCAACGCGGGTCGACGGCGGATTCAGATTCAGCGGTCGTTGGGAATGGGCCAGCGGCTGCATGGGCGCGGATTTGTTCGGCGCCGGCATCGCGCCGCGAACCGGCGACAAATTCGAATTGCCGCGCATGGCGGTACTGCCAAGAGAAAAAGTGCGGATCGAAAAGAACTGGGACGTGGTCGGTCTGCAAGGGACTGGCAGTCACGACATCATATTGGAGGACGTGACAGTACCGGAAGACTGGACCTTCCTGCGCGGCAGCAAGTCATCAATGACGGAGCCGCTCTACCGCTACCCGGCTCTGTCCCTCGCCACCCAGGTTCTTGCGATAGTCGGCCTCGGCGTCGCGCGCGGCGCGATTGACGAGGTGATCGCCATGTCCGCCGAGCGCACGTCCGCGACCGGAGCGCCGAAGCTCGGAGACCGCGTTTATGTTCAGCTGGAAATCGCGAAAGTGGAAGCCGAGCTCCGCGCCGCGCGTTCCTGGTTCTACGAAGCCATTGACGAGGTCTGGCAGCTTTTGTTGGCCGGTAAAGAACCTTCGCCTCAGCAAGTCAGCATGCTTCGCCTGTCGTCCACACACGCGACCCGCGTTGGCGCCGAAGTGGCGCGGCGCGCGCAGATGGTGACCGGCATGACCGGTCTCTACCGCGCCTGCCCGCTTTCCGCTTATGTGAACGACGCGCAAACAGTCACGCAACACGCGTTCGTCGGCGACATCACCTATCAGAATGCGGGTGCGATGATGTTCGGCCTGGCGCCGTTGCCAGGTTACCTGTGATTTCGACAAAAGGGGCAAAGGGAGATTGTCATGAGTGAGAAAAAACCACTGCGTGTGCTTTTCTGCATCGGGGTGAACCAGAATTTTTTTGATGCAGCTCCCGCCGAAGCCGGACAGGTTTGGCAGGCCTTTGGCACGATGCTGAAGGGCCTCGCAAACCTGCCGGGCGTTAAGATCATCGGCACGATGGACGACGACCAGATCATGGTCGGCCCATCCCTCGCCGCGCCGTGGACCGCCTACATCCTGGCTGACGTTCCCGACATGGAAACCGCAACCGCGGCTTGCAATCTGTTCCGGGCGACGTCTGTGGGCGACGGTACCTACAAGCTCTGGAAATATTGCCGCGTCGAGGCGCGCCTGGGTCGCGCGATCGAGATCCCGCAATAATGAACCTCTGATCGATGGCTGCCGTCGCAGCCTTCTGACATCGGTCCAAAGCTTGGGTGCGTGTTATGGCGCAGGTGGCTATCGTTACAGGTTCGGGTGCCGGGCTTGGGCAGCGCATCGCAATCGCGCTGCACAAGGCCGGCTACAGCGTCGCGGTCACCGACATTGCGGAAGATGCCGCCCGCGCGCTCGCTGACACCCTCGATCCAGCTGGGAAGACCGCCTGCTCCTTCAGGCTCGACATTTCGCGAAAGGAAGACTTTGAGAACGCGCTCGCGGCGATCTTGACGAGATGGCAGGCGCTGCATGTCGTGGTGAACAATGCGGCGATCACCCCCATCGCGCCGATCTCCGAGATCACTCCGGACGATTTCGACAAAGTCCTGAGCGTAAACCAGCGCGGAACGTTTCTCGGTTGTCAGGTGCTCGGCGCGCATCTGGCTGACGCCGGATACGGACGGATCGTCAACATGGCGTCGCTCGCCGGACAGAATGGCGGCACCGCCGCCGGCATTCACTATTCGTCATCGAAAGCCGCGATCATCACCATGACCAAGGTGTTCGCGCGGGAATATGCGTCACGGGGCGTCACGGTCAACGCGATTGCTCCCGGTCCGATGGACCTGCCGTCGGTGCGCGCCCTGCTTAGTCCGGAACGGCTGGCGCAGGTCATGGACATGATCCCAGTACGACGCCTGGGCAATCCGGATTTCGTTGCAAACATCGCCGTGCAACTCGCCTCCCCCGACGCCGACTTCGTCACGGGCGCGACCTGGGACATCAACGGCGGAATTTTCATGCGATGACGGAAATGTGCCGGGGACAAGGATGAAAATCGCTGTACTGGGCGGCGGCCATGGCTGCTACGCAGCCGCAGCGGATCTGTCGGACGCCGGACATGAGGTCCGGCTCTGGCGGCGGGATGGCGTCGCATTGCAGCCGGTGATGGAAGCCGGCACGATCCGCTTGAAAGATCATCAGGGCACGCGGGACGTCAAAATTGCGCTCGCGACTCCGGATATCGGAAAGGCGTTGCTTGGGGCGGAGCTCATTGTGTTGCCCACGCCCGCCACGGCACAGCACGATATCGCGGTCGCAATGGCGCCTCACCTGCAAAACGGACAGGTTGTTTTTCTGCCACCCGGTACATTCGGCAGTTGGTACATGGCCCAAATCATTCGCTCCACCGGACAGACCGCCGATGTGACCTGGGCGGAAACCGGTACCTTGCCATGGCTCGCCCGCAAGCACGGTGATCGGGAGATCAACATCACGATCCGCGCCGTTCGATTGCCGGTCGGTGTCTATCCAACACACAAGAGCGCGCACGCGATCGCCGTCATTCAGAAGGCCTTTCCGGGCGTGCATCCGTGCGGCGACGCACTCTCAGGCGCATTGATGAACGCGGGCCCTATCATCCACCCGCCGTTGATGGTCATGAACGCCGCGCCGCTGCAGCACTTTGAACGCTGGGACATTCATGCCGAGGGCACCCAGCCGGCCGTACGCGCGGTGACCAATCGTCTCGACAATGAGCGCATAGCCGTGCGCGCGGCTCTCGGTTACGGCGAGCCGCATTATCCGCTCGCCGAGCACTATAACAGCGACAAGTGGATGTACGGCGACGCTCACAAGCGGCTGGTGGATTCGGGGGACTGGCGCGAACATATCGATCTGCACACACATCGCTATATCCGGGAAGACGTGGTCACCGGACTTGCGTTCCTTGCATCGGTAGCGCGCTGGGCCGGCGTCGATACGCCAGTTGCCCATGGAATACTCGCACTCGTCGGAAGCATTCTGAACGAAGACATCTTGCGCGGGTCCCGCACCTTCGATGGCCTCGGTCTCAGCAAGCTATCGCGCTACGAGTTGTTACATCGGCTCGATAACGGAAATTGACGATGGCGCGGTTTGACACCGACAAAGCAACGCGGTTCGGATTGGGCTTGCGCTTTTCAGCCGTCGAGACGCTGGAGTTTCTCGACTACGGCGGATGCAACATTTTGCACCACGTCAGCAGCGAGCTTTCGGCATCGGTCGATCCGATTCGCTTTGCTGCACCAACTATCGTTGGCCGCATGTTTGAGCAGGGTCTGCTCGGATTGAAGTCAGGTCACGGCTTCTATGACTCTTCGGGCCGGGATTTCCCGGCCTATCGGCGCAATGTACTGGCGCGCTCCGTTTCCGCGCTTGAAGGCGCCGGATTGTGGAGGCCGGCAGCAGCGGAGATCTTGTCTTGATTGGCAAATGCTCGGTCGAGAACGCGATTTACCTGTTGAAAGTGACTGTGAATTTGATTGAAACTTAAAGTATCGACTGGAGGGTCAAATGAGACATCTTATTCTCGCTTCTACAGTCCTCGGAATTATCGCGACCTGTCCGCCGGCCAACGCCGAGATCAAGGTCGGCGTCATAGTCTCGCTCAGCGGCAATGCCGCTGGGCTCGGCGTGCCTTACGGTCAAGGCGTTGCAGCCGGCGCCGCCTACAGCAGCAAGGTTGGAAATGAGACCGTTCGGATCATCCAGCTCGACGACAACTCCGATCCGGCAGCGGCCACCCGCGCCGCGCGCAAGCTGATCGAAGAAGAAGGCGTCGACGTCATCATCGGGACAGCCACCGCACCGAGCACGGCGGCGATCGCAGCCGTGGCGAACGAATTGCGCGTTCCCATGCTGGGCGTCTCACCGATCCCCCCGGCAAAACCGGGCACCGATATTTTCGCAGCCGATGTCCCGCCACCAGCCCCGCTCATGATCAGCACCGTCACGGATCGCATGGCGCGCGACGGGATGAAACGGGTTGGCTTCATCGGGTTTTCCGATTCATGGGGCGACTTCGTTTATGACACCGCGAAGAAAGCCGAAGCCGCCGGCGCCTTCGCGCTTCTGACCAACGAGCGCTATGCTCGTTCCGACACGTCCGTGACCGGCCAGACGCTGAAGATCATTGCGGCGCAGCCGGATTCAGTTTTGCTCGGCGGATCGGGAACGCAAGCGGCGCTGCCGTCTCTCGCGCTCCGGGAGCGTGGCTTCAAGGGACCGCTTTACGGCACGCCGGCTATGCTGAATGCGGATTTCCTCAAGATCGCCGGCAAGTCGGCCGAGGGAATGGTCGTGTCTGCGGGACCCGCGATCGTCGCCGAACAGCTTCCGGATTCCCACTACGCCAAGAAACTCGGGTTGGAATATCGCGATTTCTTCAAGAAGGCGAATGGCGTCAACGTTAACGATGCCTTCTCGGCATATTCATATGACGCGTGGCTCATTCTCCTGGATGCGGCAAAGCGCATCGCCGACAAGAATTTGAAGCCGGGCACCCCCGAATATCGTCTCGCGCTTCGCGACGCGATCTTCTCGACCACGGAATTCCCCGGCACTCAGGGCATCTACACGTTCAAGCCCGGAAACGTTTACGGGTCGGACGCGCGCAGTCTGATCATGGTGCGGCTGGTCAACGGCGCCTGGAAATACGAGCCCTGACGAATTCCGCTTGTCGGTCACGACGCGTCAGGTGCCCAAACCATGACCAGCGAAATCGCCGCGATCCTAGCGATGGACGGGATCGCGGCAGGCGCGATCTACGTCCTGATGGGGATCGGTCTTGTACTGATATTCTCCGTGACGCGCGTGATCTTCGTGCCGTTCGGCGACCTCTCCGCCATCACCGTTCTGACACTGGCCTCACTGGAATCCGGGCGCATTCCCGGAACAGTGGGCCTCGTCGCGGTGCTGGCGGTGCTTGCGACACTGCTGCAAGTCACGTCCCTTGTCCGAAAGAGGAAGTTTCACTCGATCGGCCGCGCCATTTTTTTCTATCTGGTGCTTCCGCTCATTCCCGCAGGCGCGATCTATTTTCTGGCTGAAAGTGCGCTGCCGGAAGCCGCCCGGATTGCGCTGGCGATGGCTGTCACGTTGCCGATCGCTCCGCTCCTCGACCGCCTGGTGTTCCGCCCGATCGCGGACGCCAGCGTCCTCTTGCTTCTGACGGTAGCCGTCGCACTTCACTTCGCGATTTCAGGCCTGAACCTGCTGTTCTTCGGACCGGAAGGTGTCCGAACCCAGCCGCTTAGTGGCGCGATCCTGGAATTCGCCGGCGTCATCGTTTCCGGACAGACGCTTTTCGTCATCCTCGGCGCCGTGGTGTTCACGGGTCTGCTGTTTGGGTTTTTCGGCTTCACGATCACCGGCAAAGCGCTCCGCGCAACGGCGGTGAACAGAACCGCCGCCCGTATCGTCGGCATACGTCCGACCGATATGGGCACCGTCGCCTATCTGCTCGCATCGGTGCTTGCGGCAATCGCCGGCATCCTGATCGGGCCAGGGACGACCATCTTCTACGATTCCGGATTTCTGCTCGGCATCAAGGCCTTCGTGGGAGCCATTTTCGGCGCGCTGGCCAGCTACCCCCTCACCGCGATCGGAGCCGTAATCGTCGGCCTTCTGGAATCCTACGCTTCTTTCTTCAGCAGCAACTACAAGGAGGTGATCGTCTTCACCTTTCTGATCCCGGTTCTGCTCTGGCGTTCGCTGACGATGGCCGTACACGAAGAGGCGGACGAATGAGCCTTGCGCTTGTCCGCGTTCTGATCGGTGTGGCCGTTATCGCGTTGATGGCCTCGCCGCTATTTCTGAGCCCATTCAACATCACCCTTCTCAACTACATCGGCATCTATTCGCTTGTCGTTCTCGGTGTGATCCTGCTGAGTGGGGTTGGCGGCATGCTGTCCTTCGGGCAGGCGGCGTTCGTGGGTATAGCAGCCTATGCCACGGCCTGGGTCAGTGCCTTGCAGGGCTATTCTCCGTG
>Ga0190274_10000893_pt1 | contig 17352 bp, 13 predicted proteins | sample Popmic531T_FD_133002 | JGI IMG/M metagenome (GOLD analysis project Ga0190274, IMG submission 133002) | Populus adjacent soil microbial communities from riparian zone of Yellowstone River, Montana, USA - 531 T | ecosystem: Environmental > Terrestrial > Soil > Riparian zone | place: USA: Montana... | reverse complement strand
TGTCTGCCTTCAACTGGAGTTGGGAATCGTACGAATAAGTCGGCCAGCGCTCCATGCGCTCAAACAATTGCCGTGCTCCAGCGACATCGCCCACAAGCGCGGCTGCTATGGCAGCGTTATAGATCGGCCGGCCGTCTCGGGTTGCATCTTGCATCAGCCAACGATGAACTTCGTGAAGCGATCTGAGCTGTTTTCTAAGTTCAAGGACGCGCTGGGCGGCAAGTGCGGCCATTTGCTCGATCCGCGCCTTGAACTGGTCTGTTGTTTCGAACGGCACAAAATCGGCGATACGTTCTGCAAAATCGAGGCCTCGAACATTTGGCTTTCGCCAGAGCCCAGGAAACGCCGACTTTGAGATAGCTCCCCTTCGACCAGCCGCTGGGTTCAAACTCGACGGAGAGGACCCAGAAACGCTGGTCGGCAAACCAGAAGCGAGACTGTCCCTTGCGGCGGCATCCAAGCGGTGCTAGCGCCGCCTTTGCGGCGGCTGCGATCAGTCGGCCATGTTCATTGGGTTGCGCCATTTGTTCTTGCCGCGTTTTGGCGTGACAATTTGAAAAATTGTAGCGGGCGCGGCCTGATCGCCACAACAGTCTTCAACCTGAATAGCCTGCTTCAATGATCGAGCCGCCGCCTTATGACGGCTACGAGCAGGCGATCATTCTTTCGTTCTTCATCGCACGGCCATTCGAGAAGGTGGCGCGGGTGTTCACGGCGTCGAGGAAGTAGTTGATAAAAATGTCATCACGGGATGGTGTGCGGTAGCGAAGTGCCAACCAGGTGCATGAATTTCCAAGTCTTTTTGGCATGCGACCACTGGTGGAACTCCAGGACCTACCCGATATTCATAGTGCATTCACCGGCTGGGGCCTACGCGAGCGCATGTTGCCCAAATCCCTGATTCTCTGCGCGGCCCTGTTGGCCGCGGCCCTTGGCGTATTCGGCCCGGCCGCGACCGGCGTTTCAGCCGCTGAAATCTCCGCGAACGAGCAAGCGCAGGCCTCACACTGCCTGACGCCGGCCCAGCGCCGCTATGTGGCGGCCTCCGGCAAGGTGGTGCCGCTGTCCAAGGCGATCCGTGCCGCTCGCGCCCGCCGAATCGATGTGGTCGATGCCAAGCTCTGCAAGAGTCCAAAAGGTCTCGTCTACCTGCTGACTCTGCTCGCGCATGATGGCAAAGTCACCCGCGTCGCCGTCGATGCCGCGAGCGGGAAGCTCTCGGACGGCGGCTGATCCGGAGGGCTTCAGACTTGCGTCTCCTCGTCATCGAGGACGATCCCGACCTCAACCGCCAGCTCGCAACCGCGCTCACCGACGCAGGCTATGTCGTCGATCGCGCGTTCGACGGCGAAGAGGGTCATTATCTCGGCGAAACCGAGCCTTATGACGCGGTGATCCTCGACATCGGCCTGCCCAAGATGGACGGCATTTCGGTGCTGGAATCCTGGCGGCGCGCCGGGCGTGCCATGCCGGTGCTGATGCTCACCGCGCGCGACCGCTGGAGCGACAAGGTGCAGGGCTTCGATGCCGGTGCCGACGATTATGTGCCCAAGCCCTTCCACATGGAGGAGGTATTGGCGCGGGTGAGGGCGCTGCTGCGCCGCTCGGTCGGACACGCCAAGAGCGAATTCAACTGCGGACCGGTCCGGCTCGATACCCGCACCGGCCGGGTCGCCGTCGATGGCAATCCGGTGCGGCTGACCAGTCACGAATACCGGCTGCTGTCCTATCTGATGCATCACACCGGCCGCGTGGTGTCGCGCACCGAGCTCGTGGAGCACCTCTACGATCAGGACTTCGATCGCGATTCCAATACGATCGAGGTGTTCGTCGGCCGCATCCGCAAAAAGCTCGGCGTCGACGTGATCCAGACCGTGCGCGGCCTCGGTTATCTCCTGACACCACCCGATGTGCGCTGACGGATTCCAGGGCCGGTTGAACCATGCGCGCTAATTCACTCGCGCTGCGGCTGTTCCTGTGGGCGGCGGCGTCGACGCTCGTGATCATCCTCGTCACCGGCGTCGTGCTGTCCTCGCTCTATCGCGAGGCGGTGGAACGCGCGTTCGACGGACGCCTTCAGGTTTATCTGCGCACGCTGGTCGCCGATCTTGCCGCCCCCGAAGTGCCGGACGAGAAGCTGGCCCAGGGCGTGAGCGAGCCTTTGTTCGAATTGCCGCTCTCCGGCTGGTATTGGCAGGTCACCCAGCTCGACAGCGCCAAGCCGGAAATCCGTGCCTCGCGTTCGCTCTGGGATGGCGGATTGCCGCGACTGCCGGTGCCGTCGGCCGCGGCTGCGGTCGGCGTGCGCTCCGGCTATGTGAGCGGGCCGGAGGATCAGAAACTGCGCCTGGTCGAGCGCACCGTCGATCTCGGCGAGGAGGGCAATTTCCTGGTCGCGGTCGCGGGCGATGCCGCCGAGATCGAAGAAGAAATCAGGAATTTCGATCGCGCGCTGTTGCTGACCTTCTGCGGTCTTGCGCTCATCCTGCTTCTCACCACCGCTTTTCAGGTCCGGTTCGGGCTATCGCCCTTAAAACGGATTTCCGAACAGCTGGCCGCGATCCGCTCCGGCAATGCCGAGCGCCTGGAAGGCAATTTCCCGGTCGAGATCGCTCCACTCGCGCGTGAAGCCAACGCGCTGCTCGATGCCAATCGCGAAATTGTCGAGCGTGCGCGCACCCATGTCGGCAATCTCGCGCACGCTCTGAAGACGCCACTCTCCGTCATCATCAACGAAGCGTCGGTGCGGGCGGAGGATCCGCTGTCGCAGAAGGTTCAGGAACAGACCGACATCATGCGCGACCAGATCACGCGCCACCTCGAGCGCGCCCGCATGGCGGCGCGGCTGACCGTGGTCGGCACCGTCACCGAAGTGGCGCCGGTGGTCGATGCGATCGCGCGCACCATGGAGAAAACCACCCGCAACAAGGAATTGCGGCTGAAGGTCGATCAGCCGGACGATGCGAAATTCCAGGGAGAGCGGCAGGATCTCGAGGAGATGGTCGGCAATCTTGTCGATAATGCCTGCAAGTGGGCGCAGGCTCGCGTCTCGATCGAGGTCCTGAAAGAGCGTCCCGAGGCAGACCGGCAGGTGGTTCGAATCGTCGTGGACGATGACGGCCCGGGGCTGAACGCGACCGAACGGGAACAGGTTGCACGCCGTGGTCGCAGGCTGGACGAAACCAAGCCCGGCTCCGGCCTTGGCCTCTCGATCGTGGTGGAACTTACCGCCCTCTATGGTGGCACTTTAACGCTGGGCTCGTCCCCGATCGGCGGCCTGCGGGCGGAATTGCTGCTCCCGGCGGCGTGACGATATTTACGATTTGGTGGCTATCTCCGCGCATCATTGCATGGTCGCGCTGCGGCCAGACTAATGCCGCATTCCCTGTTGTTTAGTGAGCGCGCGGCCTCCGGGGGAGTTAGAAGGGATGGCCGCCCGCGTGCGAGCCAGGGGGAATTCATGCGCCGTATCGTCATCGTTGCAGCCGCTTTAGCGAGCCTCGCCGGCTGCGCGGGTGACCCGAATACGGGAACCGGCCCGCGCGAAAATACCGGTACGCTGGTGGGAGCGCTGGCGGGTGGCGCGATCGGCTCGCAAATCGGTGGCTCTACCGGCTCGCGGATCGCAGCCGGCGTCGCGGGTGCGGCGATCGGCGGTCTCATAGGCAACCGCATCGGCTCAGCCATGGACGACGAGGACAAGCGCCGCGCCTATGACGCGCAACTCGTTGCGCTCGAAGGCGGGGCTGCCGGTGCGCCCGTGGGTTGGGAGAATCCGGATTCCGGCCGCCGCGGCACCATTGTTCCCGGTCCGCAATACGACCGCCGCGGTTCGCGATGCCGCGACTATACCCACACCATCTATATCGATGGCCGGCCGCAGGTTGCGCGCGGCGCCGCCTGCCGCAATCCCGACGGTTCGTGGACGCCGGTCGCCTGACGGCGACTGGAAACACGTGGCCTGAAGGCAATCGCCAGACCCATCTAACCGCTCCTTAACGCTGCCGCGCTACCAACATCGTTTGGATGTGAAAGCGTAGAGTAAAGCGTATGGCCGACGGGCTCCTGGTCGAGCGGTTGCGGCAATATCTCAAGGATCTGCAGCCCAACGCGCGGGCTCTGCTGATGGCCGAGCTAGAGCGCGGCCTGTTGCGCGGCGAAGACATGCCGGGTGCGGAACTGGTGCTGCAGGAATTGCGGCGTCAGGCACGCAACAATTCGCCCGCAAAACGTCCGGGCAATCTCGCACGACTCTTCTTTCAGCCGCTTGAGCCATTCCTGGTCGACGATATCGTGACACGCCACCATCCCGGTCGGATTGCGCGCGTGACGCTCGAGCCGATCTGGGAATGGATGAGCCGCGACCTGATGCCCGGCGAGGTGAAAGCCGTCACCGGGCAAGTAGCAGCTGCCTTCGATCGCGGCGAGGTCACACGTGCAGAGGAGCTTGCCAACGGTTTCCAGGACCGCGCCGTGACGCGGATGGATGAGGCCCTCAGCGCCGCAGCAAACGACGAAAAGGTGCGCCGCCGCCTGTGCAGCCAGATCGGTACGCCGCGAGCCCTTGATGATGTCACAGCTGTCATGACCGTGCTCAAAACGCGAGATTCGCTTTCCGCCTTCGGTTCGCGGCTGCCGGCCCATATCAAGGTGTTCGACGACACGATGACAAGCGACGTCAGGTCGCTGATCGATTCGCGGCGCGGTGGCGGATCGTTGTTCGTTTACAAGCTCGCGATAGCGATGAGCCGGCTGGCATCGACCTGGCAATTGATCCGGCTTGCCACCCGGGCCGCCGGCAGCGACAGCACAATGCGCATCGCCGAGACCAAATACGCAGTCGCGGTCGATATGGTATTTGCCGAAATCGAACGCATGATCGCGGAATTGAAGGCGGAGCTGCGCACGGGGCGCGGTCTTGCCACCGGTGCGCTCCTGAAAAGCATTCACGACGCGGTGCGCGGCATGCGCACCGAGATCGACCTGATCGATGACTCACCCTGGAGCCGACGTCTGGCGGCGTTGCGCATGCAGGTCTCCGACCTTCTCAAGGGCGAGATCGAAGGCCTGAATGGTCGCGTGCAGCGCCTGATCCGGCCGCGGCCCACCATGGAGATCGCGCCCCAATCCACGCTCGATCAGCGCGACGTCCAGGACACCGAGGCGCTGATCGAATTCGTCAGCGCTTGCCGCGCTTATGCAACTGAGTTCGACGTCAGCGACCTGACCGCCAGCGCATGGGCGGAACTCCAGCAATATCTCGACACCACGACGGCGGAGCTGGCCGAAAATCTCCGGAATGCCGGCCCCGCCGACGGTTCCTTTCGCGAGTCGCAGCTCGACGCCGCCGTCCGCTTCTGCGCCAAGGTGTTCGGAGACGAATATGCCCAGGCCCTGGTCAAGGCACGCGATCATGCTGCGGCATCCGAGCGCAAAGCAGCCGCAAAAGCGTGATCGGTTGGCGGTTGCGGGCCGCTTCGACCCGTGATGTAACGCGGGCGGATGACCCTGTGGTTCATACTTTCCCTGATGACCGCGGCGGCAATTTTCGCCGTGCTCTGGCCATTGTCCCGGCGCGGTTCCGTATCCGTGCAGGGCCAGGATATAGCGGTCTATCGCGACCAGCTTGAAGAGGTGGAGCGCGACCGAAAATCCGGCCTGATCGGCGATCCCGAGGCGGAAGCGGCCAAACTCGAGATTTCGCGCCGCCTGCTGGCCGCGGCCGACAAGGCCGAACCGAAAAAGGCCGCTCCAAAAGCCAAATCCAAAGGCACCTCCGAACCGGAGGCCGTGCTGTGGCGGCGGCGCGCCGCAGCGCTGGTCGCTCTGATCGCGCTGCCGGTCGTGTCTGCGGTCCTCTATATGAAGTGGGGCTCGCCGCAATTGCCGGGCGCGCCGCTTGCGACCAGGCTCGATCTGCCGCCCGAGCAGCGCTCGATCGAAAGCATGGTCGCACAGGTCGAGTCTCATCTGGAACAGCGGCCGAATGACGCGCGCGGCTGGGAGGTGGTGGCGCCGGTCTATATGAAGATGGGGCGCTATAGCGACGCCGTGCGTGCGCGCGCGAATGTCGTGCGCATTCTGGGCTCGACCGCGCCTCGTGAAGCCGAACTTGGCGAGGCCCAGGTCGCCGCCGCGAATGGCGTCGTGACCGCCGAGGCGAAACAATCGTTCGAACGCGCGCTCAAAATCGATCCCTCCGACGTGAGAGCGCAGTATTTTGTAGGTTTGGCGGCCGAACAGGACGGGCGTCCCAACGACGCGGCCCATATCTGGCGCACGATGCTGGACAATGCACCGGCCAACGCGCCGTATCGTCCGCTGATTCAGCAATCCCTGGCGCGGCTTGAAGGAAAAGGCATCGCGATCGAACCAAAAGCGCCCCAGCCGGGACCAACCCAGGAGGATATCGCCGCCTCCCAGCAACTTACGCCCGAACAGCGCGCCGAGATGATCCGCGGCATGGTCGAGCGGCTGGCGGACCGGCTGAAGACTGACGGGTCGGATGTTGATAGCTGGGTGCGGCTCGTTCGTGCCTATATCGTGATGGGAGATGCCGACAAGGCGCGAGAGGCACTCACCAATGCGCGCAACGCGGTCGGAACCGATACCGAAAAGCGCAATCGTCTCGATGCGCTTGCGGAAAGCCTTGGTCTGAAAGGGTAAAATTGATGACGCGCAAGCAGCGGCGCCTGGTGCTGATCGGATCGGGGCTGATCGTGCTCGCGATCGCGGCCTTGCTCGTGCTGACGGCTTTGCGCGACTCGATCGTGTTCTTCAATTCGCCGACGGATGTGGTGGAGAAGAAGGTCACTGCCGGCTCGCGCATCCGGCTCGGCGGCCTCGTGCAACCTGGCACCCTGGAGCGCAAGGATATCGATGCCGCCTTCGACGTGACCGATGGCAAGAACGTGATCCGGGTCACCTATCGCGGCATCCTGCCTGATCTGTTCCGCGAAGGGCAGGGCGTGGTGGCGGAAGGGACCCTGATCGACGTCGCGTCGTTCCGTGCCGACACGGTGCTTGCGAAGCACGACGAAAACTACATGCCGAAGGAAGTGGCCGACGCGCTGAAGAAGCAGGGCCATTGGAAGGACGATTACGGAAAGAAGCCCGGAGCTGCTGCGCCGCAGGGGGCGTCGAAATGATCGCCGAGATCGGCCATTACGCGCTCGTGCTGGCGCTGGCGCTGGCGCTCATTCAGGCGACACTGCCGATGATCGGGGCGCGGATCGGCGATCGCGCGTTGATGGCTATCTCCGAGCCGGTGGCGGTCGTGCAATTCCTGTTCGTCGCGCTCTCGTTTGCAGCGCTGACCGCCCTTTACGTCACGTCCGATTTCTCGGTCGCCAATGTGTTCGAGAACTCGCATTCGCAGAAGCCGCTCATCTACAAGATCAGCGGCGTGTGGGGAAACCACGAAGGCTCGATGCTGCTCTGGGCGCTGATCCTCGCCATTTTCGGCGCGATGGTCGCGATCTTCGGAACTAACCTTCCAGCTTCGCTGCGCGCCAATGTGCTGGGCGTGCAATCCTGGATCGCGGCCGCGTTCCAGCTTTTCATTCTCGCCACTTCCAATCCCTTCGCGCGTCTGGCGCAGGCGCCGTTCGAGGGCCGCGACCTCAATCCGATCCTGCAGGATGTCGGCCTCGCGGTGCATCCGCCGCTGCTTTATCTCGGCTATGTCGGGTTCTCGATTTCCTTTTCGTTCGCGGTCGCAGCGCTGATCGAAGGCCGCATCGATGCCGCCTGGGCACGCTGGGTGCGGCCCTGGACGCTTGCCGCCTGGATGTTTCTCACGCTCGGTATCGCGATGGGATCCTACTGGGCCTATTACGAACTTGGCTGGGGCGGCTGGTGGTTCTGGGATCCAGTCGAGAATGCGTCGTTGATGCCGTGGATCGCTGGCACCGCGCTGTTGCATTCCGCGGTGGTGATGGAAAAGCGCAATGCGCTGAAAGTCTGGACCATCCTGCTCGCGATCTTGGCGTTTTCGCTTTCGCTCCTTGGTACCTTCCTGGTTCGCTCCGGCGTGCTCACTTCGGTGCATACCTTCGCGAGCGATCCCTCCCGCGGCGTTTTCATCCTCGCAATCCTGGTGTTCTTCATCGGCGGATCGCTGGCGCTGTTCGCGTGGCGCGCGCCGGCGCTGAAGCAGGGAGGGCTGTTTGCGCCGATCTCGCGCGAGGGCGCGCTGGTCTTCAACAATCTGTTCCTTACCACCGCCTGCGCCACTGTACTTGTCGGCACGCTCTATCCGCTCGCGCTCGAAGGTCTGACCGGCGACAAGATTTCGGTTGGCGCGCCGTTTTTCAACGCCACCTTCGGTCCGCTTTTCCTGCCGCTGATGATTGCGATGCCGTTCGGTCCGCTGCTGGCCTGGAAGCGCGGCGACCTTCTGGGAGCCGCGCAGCGTCTGATGGCGGCCTTTGGCATTGCGCTGATCGCGATGGCCGCGACCTTTGCGATCGCGCAGGGCGGACCGGTGCTGGCGCCGTTCCTGATCGGGATCGCCTTCTTTGCCATGGCCGGCGCGCTGACCGATCTTGCCGAACGGACGCTGTTATTCCGGCAACCGCTTTCCGTGTCTTTGCGCCGCTTTGTGGGCCTGCCGCGCTCGACAATCGGTACGGCAATCGCTCATTTCGGGATCGGAATATGCCTGCTCGGCGTTGCAGCCGAAGCCAATTACGGCGCCGAGCGGATTCTTGCGATGAAGCCCGGGCAGACCGTGTCGCTGCGCGGCTACGATCTCACCTTCAACGATCTGCTCTCCCGCAACGGTCCGAATTATCGCGAGTTGCTTGCTCAATTCACCGTCAAGTCCGACGGCGAAACCATCGGCACCCTCGAACCGTCGAAGCGCACTTTTCCGGCGCGCAATTCGGCGACCACGGAAGCTGCATTGCTGACGCGCGGCGTGAGCCAGCTTTATCTGTCGCTCGGCGACGTCGGCACCGACGGCTCGATCGCCGTCAGGATCTATTACAAGCCGCTGGTGCTGCTGATCTGGCTCGGTCCGGTCATTATGGTGCTGGGAGGCGGAATGTCGCTGTCCGATCGACGTCTGCGCGTCGGCGCGCCGGGCCGCGCGAAAAAGTCCGCATTGCAGCCGGCGGAGTAGGGCGGATGCGCGCGCTCACATCGCTCATTCTTGCGTTCTTGCTTTTTCACGCTGTTCCTACCCATGCGGTGCAGCCTGACGAAATCTTGCCGGATGCCGCGCTCGAACAGCGCGCGCGCGAACTGTCGCGCGAATTGCGCTGCATGGTGTGTCAGAACCAGTCGATCGACGATTCGGACGCGCCACTTGCCCGCGATCTGCGACTGCTGGTGCGCGAACGCCTGAAGGCCGGCGACAGCAACAAGCAGGTGCTGGATTTTCTGACCGCGCGCTACGGCGATTTCGTGCTGTTGAAGCCGCCCCTGAACATGCGCACCGCGTTGCTGTGGAGCTTGCCTGCGGGAATATTGGTCGTGGGCGGGGTCGTGCTGTTCATCGCCATCCGCCGCCGCCGCGGCCAAGGCAGCGAGTCGACCCCGCAAGGCATACCGCTCACCGCCGCCGAGCAGGCCCGGATCGACCGGCTGCTCGATGCCGATCCGCGGACCCGGTCCTAAGTTATTGAATCGGCTGGCGGTTTTTTCGCTCTTCCCATTACCAAAGTTTAATCGCGCCGACAGGTGGTTGTAAGGCGGACCTCCCCATCTTCTCTCCCAGTGCGGTGCTGACAGGTCGCGTCTCGGACGCCTTCCTCCCAAACACCGGCTTAAACAGATTGAAGATGGAGTGAACCCGATGACACCAACTTTGCCCCCGAGCCAGGGCGGCTACCTGCGAGGACGCCGAGCGTTTCTCCTCGGCACCACGATATTGTCTCTCGGCGCGGCGGCGTTGTTCGTCGCTCCCGATGCGGCGCGTCATTCGGCGGTCGCGCAGAATGTGACGCAGCAGGCGCAGGGCGTCGCGCGTCCGGCCTGTTTTGCCGACATTGTCGAGAAGGTGAAGCCCGCCGTTATTTCCGTTCGCGTCAAGGTAAACGCGAGCGCGCAGAATTCATCCTTTCAGGGCCAGCTTCCGCAGGGCTTCGAGCGCTACTTCCGCCGCTTCGGCGAGGAAATGCCCGACATGATGCCGCAGCAGCGTGAGCGCGGTGAACGTGGCGAGCGCGGTCCGCGTCAGCGTACCTCCGGCCAGGGTTCCGGCTTCTTCATCACGGCCGACGGCTTTGCCGTGACCAACAACCACGTGGTCGATCAGGCCGACGAGGTCGAAGTTCAGACCGACGACGGCAAGACCTATTCCGCCAAAGTCATCGGCACCGATCCGCGCACCGATCTCGCGCTGATCAAGGTCGACGGCAACAACTTCCCGCATGCCAAGCTTGCCGACCGCGCTCCGCGCGTCGGTGACTGGGTGCTGGCGGTCGGAAATCCGTTCGGCCTGTCCTCGACCGTGACCGCGGGCATCGTCTCCGCGCGCGGCCGTGACATCGGCGCGGGTCCGTATGACGACTTCCTGCAGATCGATGCGCCCGTGAACAAGGGCAATTCCGGCGGCCCGACCTTCGACACCGAAGGCAATGTGGTCGGCGTGAATACCGCAATCTACTCGCCGTCGGGCGGCTCGGTCGGTATCGCTTTCGCGATCCCTGCCACCACCGTCGACTCGGTCGTGAAGCAGCTCAAGGACAAGGGCTCGGTCACGCGCGGTTGGATCGGCGTCTCCATTCAGCCGATGACCAAGGACATCGCTGACAGCATGGGCCTGAAGAACACGGACGGCGCGCTCGTTGCCGAGCCGCAGCCTGGCGCCCCCGCGGTGAAGGCCGGCATTAAGGCCGGCGACGTCATCGTCGCGGTCAATGGCGAGCGGATCGTCAATGCCCGTGAACTCTCGCGCCGCATCGGCTCGATGGCTCCCGGCAATGCGGTCAAGCTGACCGTCCTGCAGGGTGGCTCGGAGAAGACCGTGTCGGTCACGCTCGGCGAATTGCCGGCCCAGGCTGAAGCCCGCCGTGGCGGTGGTGATGAAGAGCGCAACACGCGTTCCAACGAGTTCTCGGCCCTTGGCCTGCAACTCGCGCCGGCTTCGACCGTAGCTGGTTCGGGTTCGGAAGGTGTGGTCGTGACCGGTGTTGCGCAGGACGGCCCCGCCGCCGAGCGCGGCTTCAAGACCGGCGACGTCATTCTCGAAGTCGCGGGCAAGCCGGTTTCCAACCCGGCCGACATCCGCAAGGCGATCGATGACGCCCGCAAGGACAACAAGCGCACCGTGCTGATGCGCGTGAAGTCGGGTGACAATACCCGCTTCGTCGCGCTGCCCGCCGGCCGCGCCTAAGGAACGAAGCGCCCGATCCGGAAGGGCCGGGCGCCACAAGAAAGGGACGTGTTACCGGCTACCGTCGCCCCCGCCGGTGCCACGAAACCCTGGGGGCGGGTCTAAAACCCGCCCCCACCCCATACCCTGAAACCCGGCTACCGTCGCCCCCGCCGGATCGGGGTTAAAGTGAGGGGGTGGCGTAGTTGCGTAAAGTCGCCACCCCCTCATGTCTCATCAACCTTATCCCTTCGGTCTTCCGACCTCCGCTCTTGCAAATTTGCCCGCAAAGGGCGATTCCGTGTCGGACCATGTGGTTCATTCCGACACGATGCGCATCCTGATCATTGAAGACGACCGAGACGCCGCGGATTACATCGTCCGCGCCTTCCGCGAGACCGGCCATGTCGCCGATCACGCCGCGGACGGCGAGGAAGGACTCGCCATGGCGCTCGACGGCGATTACGACGTGCTGATCGTCGACCGGATGTTGCCAAAGCGCGACGGCCTGTCGGTCATTGGTGAATTGCGCGCCAAGAAGGTCGAAACCCCGGTGCTGATCCTCTCGGCGCTGGGACAGGTCGATGATCGGGTAAAAGGCCTGCGGGCTGGCGGCGACGACTATCTCCCCAAACCCTATTCCTTCTCCGAATTGCTCGCCCGCGTCGAAGTTCTCGCGCGCCGCCGCGGTGGCCGCAACGAAGAGACCGTTTATCGCGTCGGCGATCTCGAACTAGACCGGCTGTCGCATCGCGTTATGCGCGGCACCGAAGAGGTGGTCCTGCAGCCGCGTGAATTCCGGCTTCTGGAATATCTGATGAAACATGCCGGGCAGGTCGTAACCCGCACCATGCTGCTCGAGAATGTCTGGGATTATCATTTCGACCCGCAGACCAATGTAATCGACGTGCACATCTCGCGGCTGCGTTCGAAGATCGACAAGGGCTTCGCCCAGCCGCTGCTGCACACCGTTCGCGGTGCCGGATACATGATCCGCGACAATATTCGCTGACGCGTGAGGATGTGAGCGCGCTCGGAAAGCTTTTCCGCACCACCGCCTTCAAGCTGACGCTCGCCTATCTGGTGGTCTTTGCGCTGTTCGCGGCATTTCTGCTCGGATATTTCGCGCTCAATACCCGGCGCCTTTTCACCGAGCAGGCGACGCAGGCGGTCGACATCGAAATCGCGGGCCTTTCAGACCAATTCAATTCCGCCGGCATCCGGCGGTTGACACAGGTCGTGGATGCGCGCTCGCGCAGGCCGGGATCGAATCTCTATCTCGTAACCACTCCGAATGGAGACGGGCTTGCCGGCAATGTCGGCTCGCTGCCGACCGGTGTCCTGGAAAAACCGGGCCTGACAGAAACGATTTATCGGCGAATCGAGGAGGGGGAGACGGCGGAGCTGCATCGCGCGCTGGTGCGCGTGGCGCAATTGCCGAGCGGCTTCAAGCTGCTGGTCGGGCGGGATCTGGACGAGCGCGACCGCCTCTATGACGTCGTGCTCGATGCCGGCAAATGGTCAACGGCGGCGGTGATCGTGCTCGGATTGATCGGCGGGTTCTTCGTCGCGCGTCGGGTCCTGCGCCGCGTCGATGCAATGACCGAAACCACCCGCACCATCATGGGCGGCGATCTTTCGGGCCGAATTCCGGTCGCAGGCAGCGGCGATGAACTCGATCGCCTGGCGCATAATCTGAACGAGATGCTGGACCGGATCGAGGCCTTGATGCGGGGCCTCAAGGAAGTCTCCGACAATATCGCCCATGATCTCAAAACCCCGCTAACGCGGCTTCGCAACCGCGCCGAGGAGGCGCTGCGGATTTCCGGCAGCGAAGCCGAATATCGTGCGGCGCTCGAGACCACGATCGAGGAATCGGATTCGCTGATCAAGACCTTTAACGCGCTGCTCATGATCGCGCGCGCGGAGTCCGGCCATGCGCGCGGCAACATGATCGACTTCGACGCTGCCGAAGCCGCGCGCGACATCGGCGAGCTCTACGAGCCGCTCGCCGACGAGCAAGGGCTGTCTCTCGACGTCGAGGCGCCGGCGGCGGTACCGTTGCATGGCAATCGCGAATTGATCAGCCAGGCGCTCGCCAACCTGGTCGACAATGCGATCAAATATGCCGCACCGGCGGCCAAGGCCAATGGCGAGCCGTCCGCGGTAACGGTGACGGCAGGCACGGAAGGCGACAATGTATTGCTGAGCGTCGCCGATCGTGGCCCAGGCATCCCGGAAGCCGACCGTGCACGCGCCGTCGAACGGTTTGTGCGTCTGGAGAAAAGCCGCTCGATCCCGGGTTCGGGCCTGGGCCTAAGTCTTGCCGCCGCGGTGGCGCGCCTTCATGGCGGCGAATTGCGGCTAGAGGACAATGCGCCGGGCTTGCGGGCAGTGCTGGTGCTGCCGCGATTGTTGCCGCTGCCGCAACCTGCGATTTCGTCTGCACCGGCCGAACCGGCAGAGGCCGCCATGCCGCAGTCGGGGACAGCCCCTGCGTAGATCACGATGATTGTGGATCGAGACGATCCACAATCATAAACGTGATCGATTCTAATAGCTTAGAGCATAATGTTGTCCGAAAACCGCTTCGCACTTTTCGGCATCATGCTCATGCCCTCCCATTTCGGCGGCGACTGGTCTATGCCGGGACCTCAATGACGTCCGGTGCCGCGGCTCCTCGCAAGACATCCCCGATCGATCTAACCGCTGCTTCGCTGGCTGCGCGGATCGTGGACGCGCCGTTTCTGACGCCGGAAACCGCTTCGGCAGCAAACGCAAAGGTCGAAGATTGGCTGGCGCAGATGGGTGCCGAGGCGGAAGCCGACGGCCTGCGCCAGGTCTTCGCGGCGGCTCCCAAGGCGCGCGAATTGATCGCGGGCCTGGCCGAATATTCGCCCTATCTCTGGGAACTGGTGCGCAGCGACCCTGATCGCATCCTGCGTCTGTTTTGTTTCGATCCGGACAGGCAGATTCGAAGCCTGCTGGCCTCCGTCGTTGGTGCCTTGACCCTGATCGAGGCCGAGGCGGATGCGATGCGCGTTTTGCGGCGCACCAAGAACGAAGCGGCGCTGCTGATCGCGATTGCCGATATCGGCGGAGTGTGGCCGGTGATGCAGGTCACGCGCGCGCTCACCGAGCTCGCCGACACCATGGTTCAGGCGGCGGTTCGCTTCCTGTTGTCCGACGCTGCGCGGCGCGACCGTCTCAAGCCCGCCGATCCCGAACAGCCCGAAATCGGGTCCGGCTATATCGTGCTCGCCATGGGCAAGATGGGCGCGTTCGAGCTGAATTATTCCAGCGACATCGATCTCATCGTATTTTTCGATCCCGATGCGCCCGCGATCCCCAAAGATACCGAACCCTCGTCGCTCTATATCCGCGTCACCCGCGGTCTGGTGAAGCTTCTGCAGGAGCGCACCGGCGACGGCTACGTGTTCCGTGTCGACCTTCGCCTGCGGCCAGACCCGGCTTCCACGCAGATTGCAATCTCTGTCGCGGCCGGGCTCGATTACTACGAGCATCGCGGCCAGAACTGGGAACGCTCCGCGATGATCAAGGCGCGGACGTGCGCTGGCGATATCGCGGCCGGCGAGAAGCTCTTGAAAGCGCTGTCGCCGTTCGTGTGGCGCAAATACATGGATTTCGCGGCGCTCGCCGACATCCATGCGATGAAGCGGCAGATCCACGCTTATCGCGGACATGGCGAGATCGCGGTCGCCGGCCACAACATCAAGCTCGGGCGCGGCGGCATTCGCGAGATAGAATTCTTCGTCCAAACCCAGCAATTGATCGCAGGCGGGCGTCATCCGGAATTGCGCGATCGCCGTACGCTGACGACCTTGTCCGCGCTCGCCGAAGGGCAATGGGTGGATGAGGAGGCGCGGCGTGAACTCGAGGAGGCTTATCTGTTCCTGCGGCGAGCAGAACACCGCCTCCAGATGGTCGCAGACGAGCAGACCCATACCTTGCCGGCGGATGCCGGGCCGCTCGACCGCTTCGCGAGATTTCTGACCTTCGACGGCACCGGCTCTTTCGCCGAGACGCTGGTGGTTCATCTGCGCAATGTGCAGCGGCAATATTCGCAATTATTCGAGCCGCTCTCGCAGCCTCCCGACCGCGCCTTGCGTTTTCCGAGCGACCATGACGACCGCGAAACGCTCGACCGGCTGGCGAGCATGGGCTTTCGCAATCCGCTCGAAATTTCCGCGACCGTTCGCGGCTGGCTCGGCGGCCGCTACCTCGCGCTGCGCAGCGAGTTCGCGCGCGGGCAGCTTGCGCAGCTTGTTCCGTTGCTGCTGGAACACCTGGCGCGCAACGAGAATCGCGAGCAGGCGCTGTTGTCGTTCGACCGCTTCCTTTCGGGGCTGCATGCGGCCGGTGGCGCACGGCTGATCTCGCTGCTGCTGCAGCATCCCGATCTGCTGGCGCTTGTGGCCCTTATGCTCGGCACCGCGCCGCGTCTTGCCGACATTCTCGCGCATCAGCCGCAGGTGATGGACGCGCTGCTCGATCCGGCGTTTTTCGGTTTGCTGCCGGATGCAACGATATTGTCGCAGGAGCTGACGCGTTCGCTCGATCAGTCGATCTCCTACGAAGACATGCTCGATCGGCTCAGGTTGTTCGGGCACGAGCACATGTTCCTGATCGGCGTGCGCATCCTGTCCGGCACGGTCTCCGCAGAGCAGGCAGGTGAAGCCTACGCGCGGCTCGCCGACGTTATCATCTGCTCCCTTCACAACGGCGTCGAAAGGCTGTTTGCGGAAGCGCACGGATATGTGCCGGGCCAACGGACGGCCTGGCTCGCGCTCGGCAAGCTCGGCGGCCGCGAGATGACGGCAAGCTCCGACCTCGACTTGATTCTGGTCTATGACTATGACGAGGGACATCCGGATTCGGACGGCGCTCGCTCGCTCTACGGCTCGCAATATTTCGCGCGCCTGACCAAGCGGTTCATCTCGGCCCTGACGTCGCCCACCAATTACGGCGCGCTCTATCATGTCGATATGCGGCTGCGCCCCTCGGGTCGTTCCGGTCCGGTCGCGACCAAGATCGAGTCTTTTCGCGAATATCAAAAGAACGAAGCCTGGACCTGGGAGCATATGGCACTGACGCGTGCGCGCGTGGTATCGGCGACCGGAGTCTTTGGTTCCGAGGTGGAAAGCGCGATCCGCGAGGTGCTGGGGCGCAGCCGCGATTATGACGTGATTGCCGGCGACGCCTACGAGATGCGCACGGCGATCGCGATCGAGAAGGGCGAGGCTGATCGTTGGGACCTGAAATATGCGGCCGGCGGACTGATCGATATCGAATTCGTCGCGCAAGTGCTGCAACTCGTACATGCGGCTGAGCATCCCGATCTGTGCGATCCGTCCACCGCGCGGGTGCTGGAGCGCGCGGCCCGGCTCGGACTTCTGTCGCCGGAAGATTCCGAGGTGCTGCGGCCGGCCGTTCAGCTCTATCAGAATCTCAGCCAGATCCTGCGGCTCTGCCTGTCGGGGCCATTCGACCCCAAGAAGGCCGATGCCGGCCTGTTGCGATTAATGGCGCGCGCCGCCGACGTGCCGGATTTTGCGACCCTCGACGCCCATGTCACTGAAACCCAGGCTCGTGTGCGCAAGCGCTTCATCGCGCTGCTGGGGCCTGGGGAATAATCAAAACTATTGCAGATTGCCGAACAGGTCCGTGATCGGGCCGCCGGCCGGCAATTGCACCTGCACAACGGTTCCGACGCCCGGTGTCGAACGAATGCGCATACGGCCGCCATGCAATTCGATCAGGGATTTTGCGATCGCGAGCCCCAGCCCCGATCCATGTTGCGTCTTGGTGAGTTGGCTCTCGACCTGCTCGAACGGCCGCCCAAGCCGTGCCAGCGCGTCCTTGGCGATGCCGATGCCGCTGTCGCTGATATTGATCGAGACGCAGTCGCCGACAAGGCGCGCGCGCACGGTCACGTGACCGCCGGCATTGGTGAACTTCACCGCGTTCGACAAGAGATTGAGGGCAATCTGCTTGAGCGCGCGGCGGTCGGC
>Ga0190274_10000892_pt1 | contig 17367 bp, 15 predicted proteins | sample Popmic531T_FD_133002 | JGI IMG/M metagenome (GOLD analysis project Ga0190274, IMG submission 133002) | Populus adjacent soil microbial communities from riparian zone of Yellowstone River, Montana, USA - 531 T | ecosystem: Environmental > Terrestrial > Soil > Riparian zone | place: USA: Montana... | reverse complement strand
CTGACCGACGGCTGTTCGTGGTGCGGGACGACCACGACCTGCAGGCCGTTGGCGAGTGTCTTGAATTGATATGCCGGAAAGGCGACACGATGGGCAGGCAGTGGCGGTGGCGGATTCTCGGTCGGCCAGTCCTGGGCACCAGCGAGGACCGGCAGAACCAGGGCCACCGCCAGCAGGGCGGCGCGCCGATGCGTGATCGGCGGCCTCAACGTCCGACTCCCGGCGCCGTAGCGGGCAAAATCGTCAGTTGCATTCGCGATTCCGGCGTGAAGTATGTGCGAGCCACGCGCTGCACATCCGCAAGCGACACGTTCTGGAACAAGTCGAACTCACCGTCGGCCGTGCGGATGTCGTTATGAATCACTGCGGCGTGGCCAAGATGCAAGGCCTTTTGCCGAATCGTCTCGCGTCCGAGGATGTAGTCTCGCGCAAACTGGCGTTTCGCGCGATTGAGCTCGTCGGCGGTGACCCCCTCCACCTTCACGCGTTCGAGTTCGCGATCGAGCTCGCGCATCACGTCCTCGGGCCGGTGCCCCGACTGGACGATTGCCACCGCGTAGAACAGATTGGGATGCTCGATCAGCTTCGCCTCGCCAAAGGCCGCGAGCGCCATCTGCTTTTCGTAGACGAGCGACTTGTAGAGGCGCGAGCTGTCGCCGTCCGAGAGGATCTTCGCGAGGATGTGCAGCGGATACGCATCCGGATGGCCATCGTAGGTGATGTGGTACGACTCGACGACGGCGGGCAGCGGCCACGCTTCACGCAAGGTGATGCGCGCCTCGCTCGTGTGCGCGGGCTCTCGCGGGATATCGCGCGGCACCGGTCGCCCGCGCGGCACGCGCCCGACGTAGCGCTCCACGAGTCGCTGGGCCTCGACGCTGTCGAAATCGCCGACGAGCACGAGGGTCGCATTGTTCGGGACGTAGTAGATGTCGTGAAAGGCGCGCACGTCGGCGATCGACGCCGCCTCGAGATCGGCCATGCTCCCAATCGTCTGGTGCTTGTAGGGATGAGTCGTGAATGCCTGATCGAAGATGATCTCCGGCAGCCGGCCGAAGGGCTGGTTCTCGAACCGCATCCGGCGCTCTTCCTTCACAACTTCTCGCTCGGTCTTGAACTTCGCGTCGCTCACGTCGAGCGACGCCATCCGGTCCGCTTCAAGCCAGAGGACGAGCGGCAGATGCTGCGCCGGCACCGTCTCCCAGTAGATCGTCGCGTCTTCGTCGGTTTCGGCGTTCGCTTCTCCACCGATGCCGGTGATCCATGACGGGTGCTGATCCGGCCGTACGTTCTTCGACCCCTTGAACATCAGGTGTTCGAAGAGGTGCGCGAATCCGGTCCGCCCTGCCTTCTCATCCTTCGAGCCGACGTGGTACCACATTGCGAGATGCACGATGGGCGTCGAGTGGTCCTCGAGCAGCACGACCTGCAGCCCGTTGGCCAGTGTGCTCATCTTGTAGTCGAACTTGGGCGGCCGGACGATGGTGTCAGCGGCGCCAGCGCCTGATCCGAGGAGCGCCACCGCAACAACACACACCGCCGCACGAAGCCAAAATGAGCGAAACATGACGCAAACATGTTACTTCAGGCGCGATTAGGGGCGTCGTCGACGCCGACGCCTTCGCTGCCAGGCGGGCTCATCCGCTACAGCCCGGTTTTCCCCGCGCCGAAACCTAGTTGTGGACTCCGCACCCGCCCGTCGGCGTCTCCTGGGCTCGATCGCCTCCATCGCGCTTGTGCTGGGAGGCTTCGCCCTGTACGTTCTCCGCCTGGACGACGTGGCCGGGCTAATCGGTGACGACGCCTGGTATGTCGTGCTGGCCAAGGGCATCGCGCAGGGATCTGGCCCGTACGTGATCAGCTCGGCAGGCCCGCACTTCCTGTCTCAGGTCTATCCACCAGGCTTTCCGGCCATTCTGGCCCTGGTACTTCTCATCAGTCCGGAGTATCCCACCAACGTAGCAGTGCTCAAGGGCGTGTCCATCCTGGCCATGATCGGCGCTGGTCTCCTCACGTATCGCTATGCCGCTCTATATCGCGGTCTGTCGCCGACGCTGGCCGCTCTTGTGGCGGTCGCCACCGCGATCACACCTGCCTTCGTGTTTCTGGCCACCTCCACACTGATGTCCGAGGCAGTCTTCTTGTTCGTCGAGTTGGCGGCGGTGCTCCTGATCGAGCGGACAGCTCGGACAGACGACGATCGGGCCGGACGTCGACCGGCGGTGCTCGCCGGGGGGCTGGCCGCAGCGGCCTTTCTCATCCGGACGGCCGGCATGACGATTGGTCTCTCGGCGGTCTTCTACTTTATTTGGAAGCGCCGTTGGCAATCCGCGGCGGTGTATGCGGCAACAGCCGCGTGCCTCGTGATGCCGTGGATGACCTACGCCCGCATGCACGCCCCTGCGCGCGCCGAACTCGTCGACCACGGTGGCCTGATGTCGATGGCCTACGCGGATCAGTTCTGGACGAAAGAAGCCGGCACCGTCACGGCCACGCACGTCGGCGCCCGCGAGCTGCCTGCTCGCGTCGAACGAAACGCTGTCAACATCGCCGTTCGCGACATGGGCGGTATCTTCGTGCCACTCCTGTTCCGCACACCCGGCGAAAGCGGACTGGAGGTGATTGGACTGGGTCCACCTGAGGGCGGGCATGTTCCGAGCATGGGTTCGGCCTTCGAGACAAAGGCGATCTCGCTCGTGCTGACCGCGCTCGCTGCGCTCGGTTTCGGAGTGACGGTGCGCAGGCGGATGAGGGTCACCGAGCCAATGGTCGTTCTCGCGCTCGCGATGATCATCCTCTGGCCATTCTGGACGTTCCGGTTCGTCCTGCCACTCGTGCCATTCCTGCTCTGCTATTTCGTCGCCGGAATCGAGGCGCTGGCCAGCGCGCCGGCACGCGTCGGGGTGCGCATGAGACTCGCACCCGAGTCCCTTGGCCGAGTCTTCCTGTTTGTCGTCATCGGACTCCACGTCCTGGATCACTCACAGTACATCGCCCAGGCCTACGGCGATCGGCGCGGCAGCTCATGGAAAGCGCACGCGGACAACATCGACCAGGTCCTGAATTGGATTCGACAGGAGGCCGCGCACGACGGCGCCATCGCCGCCGACAACCCCGCCCTGGTGTATCTGCGCACCGGCCGGCGAACAGTCGCGATCAACAGCACCGACGACAAGTGGTCGCGATGGCAGCGAATGGGCGTGCGCTACGTCGTGTCGCTCAGCGACGGCGAGCTGTTGAATGATCGTCGCGCCACGCTGCGGTTCAAACTGCGGGACGAAAACATGTGGGCATTCGAACTGACGGGTGATCAGTCCGTGATTTCGATGACCCAGAGCTTCGACCGCGCGGTGGTGAACCGTACCCGGTAGCCGAGCGATGGATCCGGTAACTCCGACTCGTTGAGATCAACCACGTAACGAATCCCTTGAGCGCGCCAGGCCGCCCACCGCCCGTGCGCATCGTCGAGGGCGACACCCCGCCGGCCCGTGCGAAGAAAGATCAACGCGGGATTTGTCGACGCCACAGCGCCAGGCTCCGTCAACTCGCGCCGCATCCAGTCGGTCACCTCCGCAGCCTCGCGAGCGTCAGCGAGCCAGACCGCGTCATCGATATGAGCGAGATACATTGCATGATCGGCCAGGTGCAGGATGATCAGGCAGACGAGCGAGATGCGAAGAACGCGCGCCCAGGCGTTCGTGAGGACCTGAACGCCATCGACGAGGTAGCCGTAGAGGAACGGCGTGAGCGGCAGCACCAGGCGATACGCCCAGTGTGGAAAGAGAATCACCGGCAAAAGAGCGAGTGGAACGAACCAATCGCCGGCGCCGGCACCGCGCTGCCAGCGGGTCAGGACGCCGACGAGCGCGAGGGCGCTCACGAGCGCCGACACCACCATCGTTCCGGCGGTATTTCCCATGCTGCCCTGTGTGAGATCGCTGCGGCGGCCACCGACTGACAGCGTCTCCTCGCCGCTCTCGATTGGCGATCGGTACAGTTCGGGCATGACGATTGCGCCGGTGTCGCGGGCGAAGATGTCAACGAGCGCAGTCCCGACCCGCGCGGGCAACTCATGCAAGCCGATCTGTCCAGACTGGATTTCGCCGGCGCGGCGCATCCAGAACTGTTCCGCGTAGGTGAACACGTGTGCCCCGCCGTGTGCGAGTCGCACCTCGATCGGTGTGGCATACACCCGCGCGTAAATCATCCACGGCAGCAGGGCGACGACCGCGCTCCCAAGAAAAAGATACGCCGATCGACGGTCGCGCTGCGTCAAGTACCAGACCGTCGCGGCCGCGAGAATCGGCAGCCCGGCGGATCGTACGAGCACGGCGGCGGCGGCGGCGAGTCCGCCCAGTACCGGCCGCTGGCGCGAGACGAGCACGATGGCTGCAACCTCCGCCAGCGTGAACAGCGGTTCGGACATTACGGTCGACGTGGCAAGGAAGACGAAGGCTGGAGTGATTACGACGACGAACGCGAGTGCGATGGCAAAGGGCGTGGGCAACGATCGGTCGCGGTAGTACATGGCCGACAGCACTCCGACGCTGACCATTGCGAGGATAGACACGGCCTTCAGCGCCAGCACGTTCGCGGGAAAGACCGGGGTCACCGCGACGACGAGCGCGAGGACGAGCGGGAAGCCGGGCGGGCTGAACGGCAGGATCTCAGCGAGGTCCGGCGTGGGCGCACTGATCAGGTGGTACCCCTGACCCGACGCGACCGCCTGCGCCAGCACTACGTACCACGCGTCGTCGACGTACTGACCAACTACGAGGTCGAGCCGCAACAGATACACGGCCAGCGCCAGAAGCACGGCAACCGCAGCAATTACCCCTTCGACTCGCTTCGCTCGCTCAGGGCTGCCCGCTTCGACTCGCCTTGCCCGCTCAGGGCTAGCCTTTTCGTTTTGCATCACGCCAGTCCGTCAGCGCTGTGGCCGCGACGACGCACCTGGCGTCGGCCTGGCACGATCGAATGACGCGAACACTTGAGTTAGCTGCTTCACGTCGACGGTGGACGTTCCGGCGCGAACGAACGCATCGCGGCCAATCGATTCGTACCCGAGCGAGCGGATCAGGCGTACGTCGTCTGGCGTCGCACGCCATGTCTGAACAATGACGTCGGGGTGTTGAACACCGACGCTGTAGGCGTAGTCCCACTTGTCATGGCCCGGGACGAACGGCGCCCTCGGTGGGACGCGCGCAACGTGCACGTCACTTTTTCCCAGAAAGTCGACGGCTTGCCGATGGGCGAAGTATGGAATAGCGCCGGCCCAGACGACACCGAGCGACGCATCCGGCGAGGTGGACGCCCGCAGATCCAGGCCCAGCCTGGCTGCCCGGGCGTCGTCGGTCACGTGCAGCGCCTCGCCGTCCAGCCACTCCCCAATGAACGTGCCCGACAAGGTCAGCAGTAGCGCGCACGAAGCTGGGACGAGCACGCCGATTGACGGCGACCGAGAAAAGAATGGCTGCTGCATCGCGACCGTCGCTGCCACCACCAGGAACCAGATACCGGTCACGCCTTTGACGGCGACGCCAATCAGAATCATCGCCGCCGTCCACGTCGGCGGAGGGAGCGCGGAGGCGAGGAGCGCGTCGCTGAAAGCAGTTGAGAACAGGATCAGGCCAATCACTCCCGCGATGAGCGCACGCACGATGGAGCGCGGCTCCGCCAACAGCTGTTCGATACCTCGCGCCGCAAGGAGCACGGCAAGCGGTAGCACTACTGCCACGTACCGGTTGGCGTAATGCGATTGTTCCCAGGCGTCTCCGCCGACCCAGACCGAGTAGAACACCTGAGTGACCACCACAACGGCGACAAGCCTCAATCGTTCGTCAGCACGGACGAGCAGACCGAGTGTGAACGTGAGCCAAAGATTCGATTGGACGGTTTCCCAGAGCGTTTCCGCTCCTCTCGACAGCCGATCGCCCACTGGCGTGCCGGCGAGCTTTAAGTAATACGTGTTCGGGAGCACCTCGTCATAGGACCACCAGCGCCAGCCGGTATGCGCGAGCAGGACAACGAACGGACACAGGACGGTCCCAACAGCCCTGGAAGTTCGGCCGGAGCGAGCAAAGGCCCAGCCAGTAAAGGCCGCGATGATCGCGGCCGGGACGATGCCATCGGGTCGAATCAGCGGCAGCACGATCAGCCAAATGAAGTGCGACATCCGCACCCGGCCGGCTGCCGGCGCCGAAAGCGCCTGCAGCAGAGCGAGATTGACGACAAGCGCCATCAGTCCAACTTCCATGCCGCGAAGCGTCCAGAAGATCAGCGGGTAACAGAGGCTGACGGTTAGCACCGTGAGGCGGGGCGTGACTGGCCACGTCGAGATGACGTTGGCGAGCTTCCACAGCACGATGAGATTCGCCACGAGCAAGGCGAGACCGGACAGCATCACGAGCAGGGCAACTGTCGATTCCGGCGCGCCGGCAAGATGCAGGGCTGCCATCCACAGCGTCCACAGGAAGTTCGTGTAGCCTTCGACGGCAGGCCCACCCGGATTCCAAACGAGCCCGGCACCTGCGGCGAGGTTGCGCGCGTAGGTCATCGAGACCATTGCGTCATCAAACAACGTGAAGTACGTCTGACCGCCGACGTCGAACCGCGTGCTCGCGATGAAGGCCGCGCCGAACAGGCCCTGCGCGGCGATGGCAATCGCCAGGGTCGCGTCGAGGCGCCAAGGGGAGCGATTCACTCAGAGAGTGTATCGGCCACTGTAGCGATCGCTCCACCGCCCTATTCAAGCCCGGACGCCCACAAATCTGGCGATAAATCGATGAGTCGATAGGGTCGATGCCCGGAGCTTCCTCGGATATTCTCTGCTTCGAGTCTTGACCCATGAGCCGCGCGATCTTGGTTGCTTTTGTGCTGCTCGCCGCTGCGACCTGCAGCAAGGCGCCCGCGTGGGAGCCGCTGCCACTCGGCACGTCAGCGGACTTCCGCGATATCTGGTTCACGGATGCCGATCACGGCTGGATCGTTGGTGGTGGATTTCAGATCGTCGGCGGCCTCATCGGCCGCACCGATGACGGCGGCAAGACGTGGCGCTTCACCAGCAACCTGACGCCGCGCGATCGAATGAGCGTGCTTGCGCTCCACTTCTTCGACTCCGGACGTGGAGTCGTGGCAACAGGCAGCGGCGGGATTCTATCGACCACCGATGGCGGAGAGCACTGGACCGGTGCGGACCAGCGGGGCCGCGCCGATTCTCTGGCGAGTCTTTTCTTTCTCGACGACCGGCGCGGTTGGGCGGCCGGCCATGGCGACGTGCTCCTGACCGACGATGCAGGACAGACGTGGATGCCGTTGACTCCCGTAGGCGTGGACACGAGTGGGGCGATCGCTCATTCTCTCGACAGAGGACGCGGGCACGACGTGGACCATGGACGCGGACATTCCCGGCGAGGAACTGTATGCACTGTTCGTGCAGGGGCGCGAGCGGTTGTGGGCGGTTGGCACGCGCGTACGCCCGGGTCCGCAGTCGATCTACCGCAGGTCACTCACCAAATGAAGTGAGTCACGAATCGCATCAAACGCGGCCAGCGAATCCTCAAAGGCCATCCCCACCGTGTGCAACGCGAGCAAGTCGCCACCGGTTGGGCGTTCTCGCGCCCGCACGCAGACGACGCCGCCACCACGACGGCGAGCCTCAGCCACGCCGCTCGCACGGCGATCACTTCGGAAACTCGATGCTGGCGAGGATCGCGTCGAACACGGCCAGCGACTCTTGCAGCCCGATGAAGGTACAGATGAACAGGTGCGAGTTGTGGACGACGTAGGCCTCACGGGCTGAGAAGGCCTGCATCCGTTCGGGGACCTTGACGGTGTAGTCAACGGTCAAGGCCGGCTCGCCGGCAATCATTGTTTCGCGCCGGCCGAGCATTTGATACCACTCCGGATTCTGGCGGCGCTCAGGTTTGAACTCAATCCGATCGATGACGTCCGCAAGTGAGAAGCGCAGCCGGCTGGCCTCAGAAAGGGCCGCTTCGAGATGCGCCTTTGCGGCGTCCCGGTCGCGATTCCGGTAGGCAGCGCTCGCCTCACCGACCTCGCTATTCACGCGCTCGGCAATCTCGGATTCGAGGGACGAGAACGGCGTATCGGTGTACGCGTACGCGTTGCGAAGTGCCCTGTCCCAGGCGAAGCCGTAATCGTACGTGTCGAACTTCTCGACGATCTCCCGAATGTGGCTGCTGCGATTCCGGTCCGCAAGGATGTAGTAGTCGCCAAGTCCGATGGCCTCGCCCACCGAGCGCTCCTTTACGAAGCGGGCCCCCTTGATCCCGCCGCTGGTCTCGCCTTCGCGTCGCCATCCAGTCGGCGGAATTGAGAACGAAATCTTCTCGCCGCTCCAGTCAAACGTTTCACGTGGCTGGAGCACTGGCGCGCCTGGAGGCGCGGGACTCGAGTTGCACGCTGGCGCTATGAGCATGATCAGCGCAAGACCCGTGGCGCGACAGCCAGCATGCATCTGTGTAGTTATCGGTCTTGGGCGACCAGGACCTGAGGCGCAGCCGCCGAGGTTGTCAGACGCCCTCGATCGGCGTATCGTTGCCGCACGCCCGCTGGGAGCAGTGCAAGCCCATCCTGTCGGCAGTGTCCAAGGAGCACCCATGCTCGATCACGCTGGCAGGCTAGGCAAATTCGCGACACGTCGGTACGAAGTGCCGCGAAACAAGCGTCGACTTGCCGCGAGCCTGGCGTCCCTCGCCTGTCTCGTAGTTGTGCTGGCGCGCTGTGGAACGCCGACGAAACCGTGCGGAACCTTTGGGTTCACAGGTACGCCCAATACAGAGCAGGGCATCGACGCCCAAGTGGATTTCTCCTTCACACCCGACAGCTGCGGCGTCGTGTGTGCGTGCACTCAAGTCGCCTACGTGCAAATGGTCCGGTTCATGGATTTGGACACGGGCGCATTCTTCGCTCCCAACTCTCAGCAGCAGGACCGGATGGTAACGGGACTCGCTGACGGCACGCAAAACGGTTGGGCCATCGACCGTACTTCGAACAGGGTTTGGGGCCACTACGGACGCCGGGATGACGGTAGTTTTTTTGCCTACGTCACAACGGGGAGCAACACGACCCTCGCCACGATGAAGGACTGGCCGATGACATTGCCCAACACGTCGTTTGAAGCGGTCAGTGTTTCCACCTGTATCAGCGCCGGCGCGACCTGCGTGGCTCGCTCGCTCGGCGCTTACTATTGGATGTTTGGAGTGGACCAAGGTGGAACGGCGTCTGACCCATTTCATGAGGTCGCCGTAACCTGGATGCAAGACGCGTTCGGCCTGGCCGTGACCGAGTGGAACAAGGACGCCGGGGCTCTCGGTAAGAACGAGCTTCCAGCCATGAGCCCGTTGCCCTGACTCACGGAGGAACACTTGCGCACCAGATCTATAGAGCGGATGTTCCATCTGATGTTCGTGGTCGCCATCCTGGGCGCGCAGAGTTGTGCCGGTCGGACCCCGAATCCCAGTCAAAAGGAATCACCGGAGATCGTCAGCCGGCGGACGGTCCTCGAACAGGCCCAGCGGAAGCGCGAGAGCCGGATCGCGGAGCTCAAGGCCATGGATGTCGTCGCACTGTCGAAGGAGTTGGCGGTGGACTCGGAGGCCGGCAGAGAGCCGTTCAATTCGATGGCATTCGCCGAGATGGTATCCCGCGGCGAGACCGGGGCTCCAGCACTGGCAAAGGCCGTCGCGGGCGGTGGACGCTCGTCACTCCTGGCCCTTTTGGCCCTGAGGCAGGTCAGCCGCACGGCGTACAGCGAGCTCACCCCCGCGGTTCGCGTCCAGATCTTGATTGATGCGCTGAGAACGTCGAAGTATTTCAATACCTGGGGGCTGCCGCATCTGCGGTGGGAGGACGCCGCGCGAGCCCTGATTGAAGAAGGGCCTGCCGCACAAGGTGCCCTCCGGGAATTGCTGACCGATAAGCGGGACGCGCCCGTCTGGGGTGGCGAGGATTTCGCTGAATATCAGCGGTATCGGTACCGCGTCTGTGACTACGCCTGGGCGCTCCTCAACGAGATCACCGGACGGAAGGTCGTCATCTCCGAGGATCCTGCGGCGCGTGATCGCCAGCAACTAGAATAAGCAGCCAGGCCGGCGGCTGCGTGTCTTGTCCGTCGACCCATCTCTACGTAAGATGCCAGTTCTCACCCCATGGCACTGGAACCCGGCAGTCAGCTTGGCTCGTACCAGGTCGTCGCCGCGATCGGCAGAGGTGGCATGGGCGAGGTCTACCGCGCCCTTGACGCCAGGCTGGGCCGAGAGGTCGCCATCAAAATCCTGCCGGATGAGTTCGCGCGGGACCCCGATCGGCTGGCTCGCTTTCAGCGCGAGGCACGCGTTCTCGGGTCGCTGAATCATCCCAACATCGCCCACGTCTATGGTCTCGAAGAGGCCGCCGGCACGTTTTTGCTGGTCATGGAACTCGTCGAGGGGCCCACGCTGTTCGAGCGGCTTGCCGAGGGTGCGCTGCCGACTGACGAGGCGGTCGCCATTGCAGGGCAAATCGCGGACGCCCTCGAGTCGGCTCACGCGCAGGGAATCATTCATCGGGATCTCAAGCCGTCGAACGTGAAGGTGCGTGACGATGGCACCGTGAAGGTCCTCGACTTCGGCCTCGCGAAGGCCCTCGGACCCGGCATTCCCTCCCCCGACCTCGCAGACCTGCCTACGATCACGTCGCCAGCCATGACGCGGCATGGCGCAATCCTCGGCACGGCTGCGTACATGAGTCCCGAGCAGACCAGAGGAAAACCGCTCGACAGGCGCACCGACATCTGGGCGTTCGGGTGCGTGCTGTTCGAGATGCTGGGCGGTCGGCGCGCATTTGACGGGGCGACAGTGCCAGATGTGGTCGTGGCAGTGCTCTCAAAGCAGCCTGACTGGAATGTCCTTTCGTCTAGCCCGCCCCACCTGGTTCGGCTCGTCCGGAACTGCCTCGAGAAAGACCCCAAGCGCCGACTGCGCGACATTGGGGACGCTCGACTCGACATGGAACCCGCTGGCATCACGGAGGTGCCGCCGGTCGCTCCCCGCAGGCAGGTCATCGGGTGGTGGCCGATGACGGTGATCGGCGGTCTCGCGGCGGCCAGCCTGGTCGTGTGGTTCCTGTCCCGGCCGGAACCCGGTAACACGCAATGGCAACAGCGCTCGCTCGTGACCTCCCCGAGCGAGGAGTCTGGCAGTCGGATCTCGCCCGACGGCCGGTGGGCCTCCTTTCTGTCTTCGGCCGGCGGCGTGACGCAGCTGATGGTGCAGCGAATTGACGGAGGAGAGGTAAAGCCAGTGGCGCTGCCCGAGGGCCGCGCGTTGAGCCACGTGTGGTCTCCTGACGGCAACAGTCTGGCCTACGCGCTGCGTCAGGACGCCAAGAGCGTTGTGCAGGTCGTCAAGGCATTTTTCGGCGGCGTGCCGTCGCAGAGCATTGCGATCCCTGCCGCGGCCAACCCGAACGACCTGAAACTTCTCCGTTGGGTTGGCCAGACAATCTACGCGAGCGTTGGACGGTCGCTCTATGCGGTCGACCTTGGCCGCGGCACAACGACGAACATCAGCAACGCATGGAAAATTCAAGGCCTGCGATCCTTTGACGTGAGCGCCGATGGTCGCCGCGTGGCGTTTACCGCCTTCAGCGATGGCCAGGAGGACCTGTGGGTGGCGAACCTTGACGCATCGGGCTTGAGACGACTCACGAGCGACAAGTTTCTGGAGTACTACCCGCTGTGGTCGAGTGAGTCGAAGGTCATCTTCCAGTCGAACCGCGGTGGACAGGTCGACCTGTGGCAGGTCGATCTCGATTCCGACCGCTTCGTCCAACTGACCTCCAGCGAGACCTATGAGGAGCCCGAGAGTGTCTCGGCGGACGGCAAGCTCATCAGCTTCCGACAGATCTCAGCGGAGGCGGGCCTGTGGACGTGGAATGCCGCCGACAAGACCTTCAGACAACTCACCAATGACGCGCTCAGCGATCTGGCGCCAACTTCGTCGTCTGACGGAACAAACCTCGTATTCCAGCGCGGCCGACGGACTGTGGTCGGAGAGCCACTCCTGGATTCGACCCTGTTCTTCGGCGTGCTCGACGGTCTCCGATTCAGCAGGGAGCCGATTGCCGTCGTGGATGGTTTTGCGGCAAGTCTGGCGCCCGATGGCTCGCGGATCGCCTATTTTCAGGCCGGTTCAGCTGGATCGGACACGCTCTTCCTGAAGCACCTGCAGTCGGGCACCACCCTGACGCTTTCGACGACGACTCCCAGGCCATCATGGTTCCCGCCGTTGACCGAGTGGACCGATCAGAACCTGGCATGGGCTCAGCACGGGACGGAATTGTACTTCGTGGACCGGCCGGACGTGTTTGCCATAAGACGCTACCGCACCGACGAGAATGCACCGGACCCGCCGCTCGTAAAGGCGCAAGGGCCCCGCGAACTGATTCACGACTTGCATGTGTCCAGCAGCGGCATTCTTGCGTATCTATCGAAGGCCGGATCAAACGAAACACTCCACATCGTGGACGCCGGGACTGGTAACAGTCGCGCGACCGTGCCTTTGGATGGAACGGTGAGCGCTCGTGGCTGGCTGGCTGGCGACAGCGGTCTCGTCCTGGTGCAGGCCCGGGCGAGTCGCTTCAATGAGGACTTCACGACCGACGTCGAGGTGGTCGTGGCCTCGTCCGCTGGCGCCCTTCGGCGGATTGGCGTCATCCCACAGGCGTTCCCGTCGACGGCTCGCCTCGATCCGGCCAGGTCGGTGCTGCACGTCGTCCGAATCGAAGGCGGCCTCCAGAATCTCTTCGAGTTCTCTCTGGCGAACGGCTCGCTGCGGCGGCTCACTGAGAGCGACCTGCCAGGTGTGCGTTTTTCCGGAATCGAGGTATTGGGAAGCTCGGGATTCGTCGCTGTTCGACGGGAACGACGAAGCGACATCTGGGTGCTCGAAGCCGCATCTCGTCTTTTACCAGTCAGCCGATAAAACCGGAGGTCGCGTGCTACTCTCTGTCCTCGCCGTGCGGCCTGACACTGCCAGCTGAATCGCTGGGGGCTGCCTGTACAAGCGCCTTCACCCAAGGCTAAGGAGCGTAAGCCATGCCAACTGCCCCCAGCAATTCCACTGAGAGACTTGTCATATTCCGATCGTACGTGCTTGCTATCGAGCAGAAGACTCTTGCGCTGTGGGGCAACGATCAGAGTGCCAGTTGCTTCGACAGAGCCGTCAACGCACTCAGGGCTTGCCTGAAAGACCTCCATGACTTGGAGAAGGACGGTGACTGCCAGAAAAAGAAGGGCGGCGTGCAGGGCGAACCTGACTGCCGGGATTACTACGAACAGTGCAGCGACGGCGTGTGTCGAATCTGGTGTTCGTAAGGTAGGACAGACAACTGGATCGGGAACGGAGTTACGCCGAGTCTCGCGCCACGATTGTGCGCGGCATGAGCGCATCGTTTCTCCGTTCGACTCCGACGCCTGCAGGCACTCGACTGTGGCTGGCCTGACGTGACGTGACAGACGATTGGAACAAGGCCGCCGGCATAGTTCCGCCCATCTCGACGGTCGGCATCGTGACGGCAGATCGACCGGCCGGCGTCGCTCGCGCCCTCGACTCGCTCGTCCGTCAGTTGAATCAGTTTGCCCGGCGGCCGAGGGTCCTCGTGGTCGACGGCTCGCAGGAGCCGCGGAATCAGATCGACACGAAGCGAGCCGTCTCGGCCATCGCTGCGGCGACCGGGCACCACGCCGAATACGTCGGCCCCGGAGAGGCAGCCGAGTTTCGCGCGAAGCTCGCTTCGACGGCGCCGGCCGCACGCCTGCTGTCGCTGGGTTCGGCGGGTGCGAACCGGAACCTGTTGCTGCTGCTCACGGCCGGGGAGAACATCCTCGCGATCGATGACGATGTCTTGTGCGAGACGTGGACGCCAGGCGGTCAGGGCGACAGCCTTGCAGTGACGGGACACAGGCAGGCGCGCATCATCACCCGCTTCTTTCCGACGCGTACAGCTGCCTTTGACGCGGCGCATCGCCATCCCGCCAACCTGCTCGCGGCACACGAACAGTTACTCGGACGCGAACTCGCTGTCCTTATCGGAGGCTCGCCACACGCGGACCTCAGCGAAGCCTGCAGTCACGTGCGGACCGGACTGCTCAAAAACCAACCGCTCAACGTGACAGCCACTTTCTCAGGAATCGCCGGAGATGCGGGGACGTATTGCCCGTACCGGCTGTTGTTTGCGCCGGTGCCCCTTCGCGATCAGCTCTGCGCAGATGGAGCGACGTTCGCAACCGCGATGGCAAGCCGCGAGGTCATCAGAATCGCGGCAAGCGCGATCGTGACCCACGATTGCAGCTGCATGGCGACGTGCATGGGGTTATCGAACCGCACGGTGTTGCCACCGTTTCCTCCTCGAGGCCGGAATGAGGACGGAGTCTTCGGGATCATGTTGGCGGCGTCTCGGCCATCCACCCTCTTCGGTCACATACCGGTCGGCGTGCTCCACGATTCCGCGCGGCCCTCGCGACGCTTGGCGAACCGGATCGTGTCAGCCACAGAATCCCGGCTGTCAGACCTCCTCATCTCGGTCGTCCGGCTCTGCCCCTCAACCACGGGACAGGAGCCGGGGGCCTGGACGCTCTCGATGAGCCGTGTCCTGGCGGGCCTTGGATCGATGACGCGTGGCGCTCTCGTGGATTTGGTCACGGACCTGACGCTCGAAGAGCGTCGGCGCGAAATGGCGCACACCGACGAGGCCGCGAGCGATCCTCGCTGTCCCGACTTCTGGCGTGCTGCGCTGACGGAGTATCGAGCCCAGCTCGCGAGCAGTATCAGCAGGCCCGACTTTCCGCTGCCGTGCGAGTTTCACGATGCAGGCGGCGGACGAAGCGGGTTTCAAGCGTTGCAGACGTTCCTCGCGAGCTTCGGCGAGCTCGCCGAAGGCTGGACGGCGCTATGGGAGACCGCACGGACGATGAACACAGCCCATCGGGTAGCGTGATCCGATCGCACCATCAGACCCTGGAACCGACGCCGGCGGGCTGCAAGAGTCTAACGGCGTTACGTCAGGCGGGATTCAAGAGCCGCAAGGCGCGCCTCGAGCTCGCTGACCATCCGGCGCAATTCGGGCAAACGCCGTGAGAGTGCCACCATCTCCCGCCATTCCGTCACGTCCCCGGCCGGGATGCCAGCCACGTGCGCCGCGTCGGGCACATCCTTGGTGACGGCCGACTTGGCCCCGACAACCACCCCGCGTCCCAGGTGAACGTGTCCGGTCGCGCCTGATTGACCCGCCATGATCACCGAATCCTCGAGCACCGTGCTGCCGGCGATGCCGACCTGTGCCGCAAGCAAGACGTTGCGTCCGACGCGCACGCCGTGAGCGACCTGCACCAGATTGTCAATCTTCGTGCCCTGGCCGATGCGCGTCTCACCAACGGCGGGCCGGTCGATCGCCGACTGCGCGCCAATCTCGACATCGTCTTCGATGACGACACGTCCGACCTGCGGGATTTTCTGATGTGTGCCATCGGGCCGCTGCGCGAAGCCGAAGCCGTCGCTGCCGACGACCGCGGCGTCCTGAATGACGACTCGCGATCCGATGGCGACGCCCTCGCGAATCGAGACGTGCGCATGAATCAAACAGTCGGTGCCGATCGTGGCCGCCGGACCAATGACGACGTGCGGAGCGATCACGGTGCGGGCGCCGATGCGCGTGCCGGCAGCCACTGATACGAATGGTCCAATCGAGACATCCGCTCCAAGCTCGGCTGACGGATCGACGAATGCCAGCGGGCTCACGCCACTTGGAACGGCCGGTGCCGGCGACAGCAATCCAACGGCTTCGGCGAACGCGAGGTACGGATGCTCGGTGCGCAGCGTCGCGCACGGCGCGCCGGCCTGATCGTCGCCGACGATGACCGCCGAGGCGCGCGTCTCGGGCAGGCGCGCCGCGTACTTTCGATTCGCAAGGAAGCTGAGATCACCCGGGCCGGCTTCGTCCAGGCTGGCGACGCGGGTCACTTCGATCGACCCGTCGCCGTCGAGCCGGCACCCGAGTCGAGCCGCCAGATCAGCGAGCGTCACAGCGGGCGCGAGTATACACCTGAGCTCATGAGGGCCGATCGGCGATGCGCTCGATGAAGGTCGCCAGCCGATCGAGGCCGAGGGCCTCGGAGATCTGGTCGAGCCGCGTCGCGCGAGCACCGGCGTCGAGCGCCAGCGCCTGACGCAGCGAGGTGACGTCGGCCGAAGGCGTCATCGCCCAGCTCACCCGCTGCACGCCGCGCATCGCTCCTTGCATCGACAGCACGTGCCCGACGGTCCGGAAGATGAAGTAGTACGCGAGGACATTCGGCCCCGGCAGCAGCGCAATGGGCGCAGACGCGAGAACGAGCAGGCCGTCAATAACCGACCACCGCCGGTGCTTGTCGCGATCGGCCGCGAGCAGCCGGCGGGCGATGTCCAAGGCCGCTGTGTCAGACAAGTCATCGGGATGCACGAGTCGCGCGTGCTCCTGACGTCGCAATTGCCAGAGAAGCCGCTGCTCGGCGACGGCGTCCGCCAGTTTGCGCGTGATCGCACGACGAATCGCGCTTTGCGATGGGGCGGTTGGCGCACCAAGCCGCTGTTCCTCACCTTCGGCCACCGCGCGCCGAAAGAGGGCGGTCACCCGGTGCCGGATGGACGTCGGCGCCCCGGACGTCGGCGTGTCGGGCACCACAGTGGCCGTCTCGCAGTACAACTCGTAGCGATCGCTGCCGGCAGGAACCAGATAGACATCCATCGAACGCGCGCATACTCCGATCGCGGCCCGACGGGCCAGATGACCCATGCTAGCATCCAGGCGGTTATGGCTCCGAAGTTGTCCGGCGGCGACGTGCAGAAGATCGCGGCACTCGCCCGTCTCGAGCTGACACCGGCCGAGACGGAGCTGTTCTCGCGGCAGCTCGCAGACATCCTGGCGTACGCCGATGCCGTGCAGCAGGTGGACACGACCGGCGTGCCGCCGACCTCGCACCCATTTGCCGACGGGCCGCAGTGGCGCGAAGACGTTTCACGCCCGTCACTCGACCGCGACGCGGTGCTCGCACACGCGCCGGCGACGTCCATACGCGCCGGTCTGTTCAAAGTCCCCAAGGTGCTCTGACGCATGATCGACGCGTTTCCGAGTGTGCGCGCGCTGCGTGAAGCCGTGGCAAGCGGCGCGGCGTCGGCCGAAGCGGTCTGTCAGGCGACGCTCGACCGTATTGCCGCATCGCATGCCACGTTGCACGCATTTCGCGACGTCTCGACCGACCGCGCGCTGGCACGCGCACGAGCATTGGATCGACACACCGGCCTGAAGGGGCCGCTGCACGGTATCCCG
>Ga0190274_10000891_pt1 | contig 17380 bp, 13 predicted proteins | sample Popmic531T_FD_133002 | JGI IMG/M metagenome (GOLD analysis project Ga0190274, IMG submission 133002) | Populus adjacent soil microbial communities from riparian zone of Yellowstone River, Montana, USA - 531 T | ecosystem: Environmental > Terrestrial > Soil > Riparian zone | place: USA: Montana... | reverse complement strand
TGTGCATCCTTTAGCAGGAACTTCTAAAAAAAGAAGATCAAATACCAGGAAATTGTTTTCTACTCCCATAAACTGGACTTTGTTGGCTGCATCTGTTTTCACAGAATTTTCTGACAGGTTTTGCGAAAAAGATTGACCGGCGCAGAAAGTAAAAACCACAACAATAATTGCTTTTAAGAACACGAATTTGATTGATTTCATAAAAAAGGGTTTTGATTTTGATTTGATAAACCAAAATTCCAACACCACAGTTAACTGACTGTAAACTGTCGGTTAATTGCAGATGATGTGATTATTCACTTATTATGAAATCTTATCTGTTATGATTTTTGTAACAGGTAAAGACCTTTCGTTTCTGTTGCAGTAAAGAATTGAGGGTACTGCCCGGTAATATGCATTCAAAACAACGGCAGATTAAGTTTAATTTCCTTCAGCAATTCTTGCCAGTACATCAAGTTTTCGCATTTGGAGGTTCATTTGATGTAATACTGTTTTTTCATAATCGTTTGCCTTATCGCCGAGTTTACTAGTTAAGACAAGCATTTCAATAAAAAGAAGAAAGAGAACCCATAAAAGCCAAAAACCAAATGCTATCCACGAGTTTGAAATTAGACTATACATTACTTTAAGCTCATCTAGAAAACCGATTTTACTTTTTATTTCGCTTTCTAACGCAGGTCGAATATTTAAAAGTGCATTATCTTTTTCGGCCTTTTGATTTCGCATGCTGCTGATTACGGTATCTAATGGCATAATTAAAGCCTGTTTAGGATTTGGTGAATTACTTATCAGAACTGTTGTTGAAGGTTTTAATACTGTAGTTGTTATCATATTACCTGCTGAATCGGGTTGGGTGGTCGTAATAGGTACATGTTGAGTTTGAGAAGTAACGTTCTTAATCAATGGTTTGTTGCTAACATCATCTATCAATAATTGTCTTTCATTTTCTTTATTTTGAATTGTGCTATCTAAAGCAATTATTTGACTTTTCAATTCAATTGTCTTAGATGGTAAAAGCTCATCCACTCTTTTCGAGATATAAGAGATCTTTTCCAATTCGATATCTTGTTTCAAGATAATTTGATCAATTATAACTGCGCCAATTAAAGCCATCATAAAGGCTAAACACCCCCTAAAAAAATATAAGGCCTTGTTTGGATGCATCGATAATATAATTTGACGTTCAATCTGAACGATAATAATCATTGCGACAATGGCACCCGCTATAGAACCCCAGATTGAGGTTTCCAAATATCTTTGAGAAAAAGTGTATCCAATGAAAGCCCATAAAATACATACAATTACCATTGCTGCAGTATATCTTTTCACTGCCTTTGCAGCAACTTCACTCGAGTTCCGAATAATATTATAATTATATCCGGTTAAAAAACAGCCAAATCGAATCCACCAATTACGCATAAAATTCGTTTAAAAATTTTTCCTAAGAATTGAATGATGAGATATTGCAGCAAGCCCATTTCTAAAACCACGAGTATAGCTTAAGATTATGCTTTGACCAGGTCCAGTATTATTTTTTGCTTGTTGCTCAATATCCATCACTTGCTTTACATGTTGTTCTGCTGTTTCCTTTTTAACTGTCAGCTCCTCGACCGTTTCAATCATTCCGCTACGGCTTCGACTTACAATATGAAAATTTACTTCTCTGATAAAATCCTCATAAAAGGTTTTTACTCTAATTATAATTCTTTCCAAATCATTTTTTAAAGATTCAACATTTTGTTGAAGATGTGTTGTATCTGGATTTATTAATGCATCATCGTAACCTTGCGACTGATAATTTTTCTCCAGGAACTGAAACAGAACGTTGATACCGATATCACCGGTCGAATTACCATTCTTATCCTCAGCCTTTTGTTCTTGCTGTAAATCTTTCTCTATAAAGACTGTTTCAGGAATCTCTGGCAATTCAATAGTTGCTGAGTTAGCATTACTAACATCTGAATTTCCATTTTTGCGATTAAAAAAACTAAATAGGCCCATAAGAAAAATTTATATGTTGATTATTGGTACTTTAAACTTGCTATGCCCTCGCTTATGGCAAGATTCACATAAACAAATCAATAACTGGTCCGGATAATCCCATGGCAGTTTGAATTGATTCCGCTTGACAACGAAATGATATTGCCGATGATGAACTTGCAAAGCATTACTACTTTTACAGATAACACATTTAGATAAATCACGCCTCAAAATCTCTTCTCGTCTTGATCGCCATAATGGATGAAAAAGCAAAGCACCGTAGGTGCCATGCGCAGGAATACTATTTTCTGAATATTCTAAAACTGAGCGTTCAATGCCTTCTTGCTTTTCTGTCTTTACAAAACGCCTATATACATTATTGCCCTTTAAAATCAAATGACGATAACGGCTATTAGTCGGATCACTCGTCCCATTATGTTGTAATACCATACAGTACTTAAGCGTTTTAAAACTTAAAAATTTAACCAACTTGGTTATTGTGGATATTTTAGAATTTTAAGAAGGAATCAAAACACTTAGAAGTGATAAATCAAATGAGGATAAATTTTTTGTAACGGTATTTCCTCTCGTATGTCGAAAGCACAAAATAGACATTGTGTTTTGTATTTCAAATAGAGAGAGTATTATTGTTTTGACATTGTTTGGTTGAATCGAAAATTTACTTCTAGTTTCAGGTTCCATAAAATTAATAGGTGTTTATAATCAGGCCATCCCTTTGAAACTCAATGAAGTGACGATTAAAGAGCTGCAACTTCTATTTTTTCTTTTAACAGTTCCAATAACCGATCTTCTATCTTTTTCCATCCTGTCGCCAGATTCACAGTGCATACAGAGACAATATGCGTATCAATTAAAAAGGATTCATCTAATTCAATGGTGGTTGTGGGATATAATAGCATTCCTGATGCATTTCTGTTTGTCGCCGGCTCGGAAACACACTCAAGATTTTTCAAATAGGAATAAACTTGATATAGATTAGATGAATGAAATTTTAAATTGGCGTATTGATTCATCGTCAATGCTTCCTGATAATATTTTGTATCCAGCACAATTTTTCTCTCTTTGGACGTAAGCGAAATGTCTGTCTTCATAGCAGGCATGTATTCAATCTTGCTTTGATTAATAGGTGCGGCATTCCAGTGTATAATCTCCCTTTTGACTTTAAATTTATCCTGCCTGATTGAATAAAAGTTGTAGACAAAGTTTTCAAATAAGGATTGCATTGCAGCCTGGTCACGTAACAAGTCACGGAATTTATAATTACCGGTTTTTTCATCTAATGATATATTCTCAATTATGAGTCGGCAAATTTTTAAGAGAAAGTCGTAGAAGCTGTTGTTACGATGTATGCGAACGCGGTAAAAATCACCCACGGATGGAATTACATTTAAAACACCATGGAAATGGTTTACAGTATCCCGAAGTTGGTATTTAAGTTCCTTATCAACATCTTTCATCTTGTACAACGCCAGTAATGTCCCTTTAAGCAAACGGTTGGGAAGTATATCAGGGCTAAATTCATCAAAACAACAAACACTCTTTCCAAACAAAAAAGCTTGAGTTTTAATTGACTCGTTGAACTCCAATTTTCCTTTAACCCCCGAATAAAGTTCGGTAGACTCAACATAATTCCTATCAAGCCCTTGTTTAAATAGACGATTACATCCACTGATCAGTACTTTGGCCAAGAGATCCGGTAATTGATCGTAATCTGAATTGTCAACATTCACTATATCCTTTTCCTGCATTTTATTCCATGCATAGCAAAGGAGATAATAAATATTTTGGATTGGAATAGTCATTAGGATAATCTTTCTATTTGATCCTTTGCTTTTGTCAGATCATCGAACCAGTATTCTCTAAGAATTGGTGATATTTCAAATTCAACGATATCACGGTACCATTTTTCAAAATCTTTATCCGACGGAGGGTGACAAAAATAGCTATGCCCTAAAAGAAATCCATTGCCCAGGTTTCGATCGTTCTCTATAGTTGAATTGAGATAGTTTACCCGGTCAATGATTCTATTAATGATTGCAGGAGGAGCTTTTCTTTCTTTCAAGTAGTTGATGAATAATTCATCAAATGATGGCTTTAACTCAATAAAAGCAAAACGTCTTCGCAATGCATAATCTACAATAGCCAGGGAGCGATCAGCCGTATTCATTGTCCCAATGATGTAAAGATTTTTTGGAATATAAAATTGACTGATATTATCGGCTGAATAAATAAGTGGTATTGAAAATTCCTCTCCTCGTTTATCACTTTCCATCAGCATCATCAGCTCACCAAATATTTTACTTAGATTACCGCGGTTAATTTCATCTATTATAAAAAAATAATCTTCATTTGGATTACGCATTGCTTTCTTACAAAATCTGAAAAAGACACCGTTCAATAATTTGAAATTGCCATCTTCTGTTGGGCGGTATCCCTGCATAAAGTCTTCATAAGAGTACGACTGATGAAACTGAACCATTTCTATTTTATCCTTATCCTTTTCTTCCATCCACAAATACGCCAGCCTTTTTGCTAAAAAAGTCTTTCCTACTCCTGGCGGCCCCTGTAATAATATATTTTTCTTTTTTTCGAGTAATCGGATAATTGTATTCAGTTCCTCTTCTTCAATAAATATTTCACTCAATGCATCATCAATGTCGTACGGCTCCAACGGTCCTGTTTCAGCGCCCAAAGATGCTTTTAATAGAGCATCAAATTCACTGGATCGAAGCTTGAAAAGACTCCCCTGGTTATTTTTCAATACATCACAATTTTCTAACTCTTCTATTGCCGATAGGTCAGACCATGATATTGGATTTGAAAAAAACTGACGTAAGACAAACGAGACTTTTTCCTGACCATCGTCATCATCAAAATGAATACCTTTTGTGGCCTCCATTATTGCCACTACTTTCAAGGTGGGTGATGATTCATAACCAATAATCAAATCACCGGGTTGCAATTCTTTAAAATGTTCATAGATTCTCCGTTTATTTCCATTTTCATTATAGGTTGTATAAGATTGTTCCTGGCCAACTTCAAAGTCGGTGATCTTCCAATATTTGGGATTCGCATTCAGCCACCAGTAATTTTTATTCTTATTTTCAGAAACACCTTCAGAAATTCCTAACATTTTTTTTAGGTGATCAACATAACCGGGATACTTTGTAATATCCGTTAAGGTTTTTGTGACAATAGGACCATCAGTTGCTGGCCATACACCAGTTTTTATCCAATTAACCTTTCTATGGTTTGGAAGGCCAATATCTGAAGGGTCAAATTCATATTCTCCTGTCACTATTCCATAACCCAAATAATCGGTAGTTCCTTTCTTCGCAATGATTATATCTCCCTTTTTTATATCTCTTGAAAAACTCCATAACGCTAAGGTGTTGTGCCTGTTATTTCCCTTGTTATTTGGAAATTTCTTCCGCAACATTTCTGCCATGGCTTCACGATCTGGATAGGTCATAAGATCACCCATTTCTTTCCAGCCAATGGCTGCGATACCTTTTTTCTGAAAATCTTCCCACATCTGTGCTCCGGCACCTGGCGCTAAAAGCCAGTACTGAACACCATCTGATTTTTTATACGGGTAAGGTGGTTCGGCAATGTTACTGGGTGCAAACCCAGATAGATCAACATCATCCTCATCTTCGTCAGTTTTCTTGGCAAGATATGTTGAGCATGCATAAACGAAATCTTGTGTAAGCAGATGCAGCGAATCGTCAGAATAACAACGCTCATCAAGAAGCGATTTGTTAATTTTAATCACTTCCTCGTTTTTAGTTAATACTTCCCTAACCGCATCACATAGATTACAAAATTTTACAAAATTATCATCTGCCCCTTTTTTTGGTACTGGAAATGAAAATAGTTCACAAAAGTTTTTAAACATTGAGTATTTGTATAAATAATATTTGTCTGGGAAAATGAAATATAACATCACAGACAGGAATCTGTCGCCGATATAATGGTGATTTAGATCCTTATTTTTCTTAATGCTGTATTGCTCTAAAAGTTCATCTAGTTTCTGCACTGTATTTAAAATTCTATCCTGGACATCTTTTGATTCATTTACTAGATTTCTTAAAATGCTTCTAACCTTTTCATTATTCATTTCACTAAAATGACGAAGCATTTTTACAGGATAATAATTTTGTCCAACGGTTAAATTACTCTGGGGAGTGAAGCACTCCTCAAGCATATTGGAAATATTCGACGCATCCGGATTCCAGTGCTCCCTGAATTTTTTTGCTGCTCTCCATTTATACAATTCACTATAACGCTTTTCACTCTTGCCCTGTATCAGGTCTTTATATAAACCGATGTAGGTAGAAATTTTTTCCCTTACAGAAGATAGATCGTATGGCATGGTTATTTTTTATTTTTTTCAACAATCTTAATTAATTGCTCTACCGTTAACTGAGGTTCTTTTAAATGAATAGCTGCATGGCAATTCGCACATAGAGGAACTAAATCATTTATTGGATCTACTTTATATTCTTTGCCAATAGAACGCAATGCAACCTTATGATGAACATGGATGTAATCTTCTCCCAATTCTCCATATGTCTTTTTAAAATCAAACCCGCATGCCTGGCAGATGGGTTTGAAGTGTTTTATACAAGCTTTCCGAGCAGTGGTATTTCGTTCGTACCTGTTTACATACACTGCAAAAAGTTTTCCTTCTGTAAAGTTTTTATTTAGTAAGGTTGGAATTTCTTCAGTTGACAATACTGATGATTGTACATTATCATTTTTTTCGTTGAATAGGCCGACATTTATCAAGGCCTGTTGCAAATCACTGTTCATTCGCCATCCCGTCCTTTTTCCATCTGCACCGGATTGAAAATATTCGCCAACCACAGTATAAGGCTTCATTTTTTCTCCATTAGGATATTTGTCAATTTCGAATTGAAGAAAATTGGCAATTGCCTTCCCCGTGTTTCCAACTTTTGAGCTTGCGACTATATGTTGGGCCTTTTGGTATCCCAGCGCAACAGCTAATTCCATAGCTGAAGCAGTTGATTCGGGAAATCCCATCAAAAGCTGGAGGACGTCTCTTTGCGATTCACTTAAAGCATGTATTAAAGCTTGTTCATATTGCTTTATTGATGGAAGGTTCATGGTTACAAGTTTTATTTGGACCTTATTAGTAAAATATCAACTTCCTTAATTTCAAATGCCATAATTAACCTCTTTCTGATATATTGCTAATTCCCACTCTGCGATTGATTTGTGCCTCCCTATCTTTAATTCCACAGATTCGACAAGGATTTTATATTCTTCGATTGTATCAAACTGTGTCCAGGGAACCCGAACCTTTTTGGGAAGTTTTTTCATAATTATGGAATCAAATGGACAATGAATAGGCTTAGGTGTTCCTTTCTTTAGTAACCAACAGACTTTCCAATACAGATTTAGAAATTTTTGTGCATTTCCAATTCTCATTCTTTTCCCTTGTAATATTTGGGAATGTTTTCTGGTAACTTCCTTAGAGAATTCCGCGATGGTTTTATAATGATCCTGGTCTTTGTATTTTTTTCTTTTTTTAATCTGCTTCAAGTATTTTGATAATAAGACTGCGATAGAATTTCTGAACTCCTTTCTTTGAACTGCCTTTAAATTCCCCTTATAAATATTTGCTCTTTGAAAGGCGCCGTCAAATGTTAAACGCAGGAGGATTCCGTCTATAGCAGCATCTTTTATATTAACAATACTCATATAATCATTTTATGCAATCTTTTCTTCTCCATACCATTCTCTATACCTTGCTTCCGCTTGCTCCATTATTTCATCAAGAATATCTTTTAGTTCCTCTGAAACACCTTTTTTCTGCAATACACGGCGAACTGATAACATGATCTGTGCTCTTGCATCGGGTTTCTTAAACCAATCTATCTGCAAATTCTTTTTTATTGAAGCGGTTATTTCTTTTACGATCTCTTTGATAAGTTCGAAATCGGCGATAGCTGTTTTATGTTTAGCAAGGATTTCATAAAAGGCTTCTTCCTCATCTGTCAGGCCGAGTTGTTTTCGTCTTGTATCTTCCTCCTGCATATCCCTTGCAATCTCACGCAGCTTTTCTAATGCTATCATTGAATCGAAAAAATGATTATGATAGTTATTGATTATTTTTTCAACTTCATCTTTCAGTTTACGGTACTTTATAAGGTTCTTTGGATGACGAACTTTTATTTCATCATTGATGATCTGACGGATCAATTCAAGTTTTAATTCTGTTCCTGTTTTCTTTTCTTTCGCTGTTGCCAGGAAATCTTCATTGATGATGGAAATATCAAACCGTTCGATGCCTGCCATCTGAAAAACATCAATTACTTCCTCGCTTTCTATGCTGCGGTGAATAAGCTCTTTTACCTGTTGCTCTTTCTTTCGGATATTGGTTTGCGGGTATTTCACTTTTCGAACTGCAGCGCCCAGCTGTTGCAGAAAAATAATATCTAATGCAATGCTTTGAATGTGCTCATGACTTTTTACAATTGTACTTAAAGCCGTCATTATCTTTTCATGCAATAAAAAGTCTTTACTTCTTTCTTCTTCAGCTACTATATAATTGACGGCCTCCTGCATTAATTTTAATTTGTTACCTGTACTGAGTGTAGCCCAGGCAGAATAGAACTCCATACGAGGCATAAATATTTTTAATGAGCCAATCTGTTCAAGGATCAATTCAAACGCCTCGTTAATATCAATAGTTACGTCACCTTTACCACCGCCTCCAGTATATTTCTTTGTCGCATCTCTCAGTTTGTCTCCAATACCGATGTAATCGACGATCAGCCCACTTGGCTTGTCTTTAAATACTGTAGCCACACGGTTGATTGCCTGTATCAGGTTGTGGCCGGTCATTATTTTATCTACATATAATGTATGCAGTGGCGGATTATCAAAACCCGTCAGCCACATATCTCTTACGATAACGATTTTGAGTTTGTCTTCGGGATCTTTAAATCTTGCTTTCACCGCTTCCATTTGTTCTTTGGTGCGTACATGCGGACTCCAGTCTTTGGGATCTTTTGCAATATTACTGGTCATGATGACTGCAACTTTAGGGCAACTCTCTAATGCAGTAATTGCATTATACATTTTTACACAATTGCGACGACTCATGCAAACGATCATTGCCTTGCCTTCCAAACTTTCACTACGTTTGAGATAGTGTTTCAAAATATCTTTTGAAACTTCTGCAACTCTTGCGTCACTGCCTGCAGCATCTTCTGCCGCCGCCCACATTATTTTATTTTTTTCATTCGCAGCTAAACCCTCAGTTATTTCTTCAGCTTCTTCTTCTATTCCTTCATTTGCTAAATGCAGTCTTGCCAAACGTGGTTCATAAAAAATTGGCACTACTGCTTTATCTTCAGTTGCCTGTTTAATATCATATACATGCAATATTTCTCCAAACACACCGACTGTATCTGAATCTTTGCTGTCGACAGGTGTGCCTGTAAATCCTATAAAAGATGCATTAGGCAAAGCCCGGCGCAGGTTAGCAGCAAATCCTTTTATCGTTCCATATTGTGTGCGGTGACATTCATCAGCTATCACAATAATATTATCTCGTTCACTCAATACAGGATGTTCGACCTCTTTACCTGTCTCGGTGTCCCGCAACCGGAACTTTTCAATTGTGCTGAATATAACTCCGCCACCATCTCCTTTGATCAGATCACGGAGTTCTTCTGTAGTTTGCGCCAGTTGTACATCTCCCACTAGATCCTTTGCTCCCACAAAATCCTCATAGAGTTGTTTGTTCAGATCAAAGCGATCAACCTGCACAATGATGGTTGGATTCTTTAACTCTTTTATTTGCCGCAGTATGGCGGCATAAATAGCCATCGTAATACTTTTGCCACTGCGTGTTGTATGCCATATCACACCGATACGGCCATCTCCCAATGGCTTTATTGATTTTAATGTATTGGCCAATGCAAACTGAATCCCAAAGAACTGGTGATACTTGGCTGCTTTTTTTACCAGTATTCCTTTTTCAGGTTCATGAAAAATATAATGACGGATATAAGCCAACAAACGTTCCGGTACCAATAAACCTTTGATCAATGACTCTAATGCAAAATCATTTTCAACGATCTTAATACCATCTGTGCTTTTCCACGCTGCATACCATTCCATACCACTACTGTACATACCATGCAAAGTATTGTTGCCATCACTCACTACCGTGATACAGTTTGTTTCAAATAGCTGCGGAATATCCTCAATATAATGCTGTACCTGGTTAAAAGCTGTATCCACCGTAGCATCGGGATCGAACCAGTTTTTAAATTCGAACAGTATAAGCGGCAAGCCATTGACAAAAAGTATAAGATCAGGACGGCGGGTATTACGACCTTCAATGGTGAATTGATTCACCACCAAAAATTCATTGCTGTCGATATCATTATAATTGACCGCATAAAAATGTTCAAAAAGTTCTTTGCCGTTTGCATCCTTCCAGTTTTTGCTGATGCCTTTGCTTAGCTTGATATGAAAAGCATGATTACGCAGATGTATATCGCTTCCTGACTGGTATAAAAACTCCTGCTGCACTTCATCCAATATTTTAGCAGGCACATGCAGATATGTTTTTTTTAAATAAGCAACAAGCCGATCTTCCAGCACTGATCTTTTTAAATGCCGGTGAATATCCTGCCCATGGCTATACCGGAAGCGATTATCTTCCAGCAACCATTCAATGGCAGCGGTTTCAATATCACTTTCGGCGAGGTAATTACTCATTATGCTTTTACTAGTTTGCTAATTTCTGTTCTGTTACATTTACTTCTATTTCACCAGACATGAGTTTGGGAAGAAGTGAATCTCTAATTGCAACCAACTTTTCATTTTCATCATGAATATTCTCTTTCCTTTTCCATATTGGTGTAATTAGCCTAGAAAATTTTTCAACAATTTCTTTTGGTGGCATTATAAATTCTGGTTTTTCAAGACCAACGCTTGAAAGCATATTTACCGTTGTTCCATTTGTGCAAGCAATGATCTGATCTCTAGTTTTAGCTTGCATTATAAGATAATACAAATACTGGTTTGTTAAATAGGACTCAGTCTTTGGCCTAACTCGATAAAGATGATGTGTAAATATCCCTTTGCTTCCGAATATAAATGGGACTACGCCAGGATAACCAATAAGCAGATATTTATGGCCTTGCTCTGTATTTGTGACAATAATATCCCATGGATTTATCAAGTGTCTTTCTTTGTATTCGCCCTTATAATATTTTAATCCTTCATATTTGTAACCGCCCCCTTCATAAACTGAATTTAGATTATGCATTGGAATTCCATCGCTTTTATCGCAAAGGCCACTTCCTTTATAACTTAATCCTTTGTCTATATCAAACTGCTGTGAGAAAATTTGTGATCTCCATCCTTGCGGCAAATTCTCCGGATCAATATCATCGACAAAATATTTTTTAAAAAGGGTTTGCGCTATTTGTTCAAGTGTATGGTTGGTGCGGCGGTGGAGTTCTATTTTATCATCTAATGATGAAAGGATAGAAGCGATGCGAGTTTGAGTATTTGTGCCTTCTTCATTGGGTATCTCAATATCAAGTTCTTCAATCATGCTTTTTGTTAAGGCCTTTCTTGTCGCACCAATGGAAGCCAAAGTCAAAAGCATTTCTTTGCTTCCGTTCGACAGGAAGTAATATTTTAAATACTCAGGATTTAATTTTTGCCGATCAGCTCTTACAATTGAGACATGCTGATTAACTCTTGCTGGTAATATTTCATTAGGAACTTGGCAAACTCTTGCAACCGAATCGCCGGTTATATTCAACAAAACATCTCTTTCTTTCAATTCAACATTTGACAATTCCTTTGCCTGATAATCATCAATGAATACAAGTCCATCTTTTGAAAAAGTGAAATCCAAAACATTCTGACTTCTTATTAGTGAAATTCCATGTGATTTGTATGACGCATCACCGCCTCTCGGTGTAGCACCACTTCCAATCTTGGTGGTAAGTTGTTTGAGTTTATATTTTTTTAATGCGGGCATTAGATAAGGGTTGGTCTATCTGCAAAATTTTATTTGAGAAGATAATCAGCCAATCTTTTTAAAAGTTGTTTTACAATTTCAGCATCTACACTGCCAATAATGCCACGAATATTTCTTTCTTCAGCCATATCCAAAAAGCCTAATCGTATAACAGAAGATGATTTTAAGCGGGTAGCACCAAATGATGCATCGGTTGATAAAAGCACCCAATCAAAACCTTTTACTTCCTGGTGCAATTGTGTTGAAATACCTGCCACCAGCCAATCGTTATAAGGCGGCATTTGTTTTAAAAGAATGACCGGTCTTTTTTTTATCTGTCCATCGCTTTGGGGAAGCGATAACGATACGATATCACCTGCCTTCATAATGCGGATTAATGGTTAACAGATCCGCATCTTCATACTCAGGTTCGTCGTCTGCCCATGCTTTTGAGAAAGCAGCATTTGTCCGTTCGTCTGATTTAATTTCATCCAAAGGAATATTATAAAACAATGCCCTGAGCTCAGAAGAAGAAAGCCCGGTTAATGCGGCGGCTTTTGCTTCGGTAATCACACCTTCTGCAAACAACCTGAATACCATTTGTAATAAACGGTAGCTTTTTTCCTCACCTTTATAGGAGCCAAGCCCCACCTCCTTTTTATTGCCGGCAATTTTTTTGAAGAATTGCTGGTAAGATAAATTGGAAATAATACCGAGATCTAATACCCGTCTCATCGCTGCTTGTGCGGATATGCCATACTCTTCTTTTATAGTAACCAATTCTCCTAATGCAATATTGCTTCTTCTATCACCTAGGGTTTTTCTTACTTCAGACGCGGGAAAAAGCATTGCTCCTGCAAAACGGTGACAGGCAATTTCAATTTCATCTTCATCATCAATTTTAATGTTCATCATTAAATGGCCAAGCTCATGTAATGCAGTAAATCGTTTGCGTTCTATTGTAAATGAATCGTTCACTACCGCAACAGGTATTCCATCATCAACATAAGTACTTAATCCATCAAATTTTTCCGATGCATCAATCTCGATCACCTTTACTTCATTCTCTTCAAGCATTTCAATAACATTTGGAATAGGGTTGGTTCCTAATCCCCACTCAGCTCTAACGATCTCTGCAAGTTCTTCTGCTTTTGCCGGATCTTTTACTTGTCTTCTTGACAGTGGATTGATGAATTTTTTTGAAATGTTCAATAGTTTTTCTGCTTCCATGTAGCGTTGAACCTTATCTTTTGTTTTTTCTTTGATCAATTCAACTTCTGCTTCGGTCAATGAGCTTTGCTTTCTGAATTTAATTTCTCCTAACTCTATACAATTCTTCTCAAAAAAGTAAGATGGGGTAACATGCAAAACTTCTGCAAGCTTTAGAATGGTTCCATTCTCAGGTTGCATCTGTCCTTTCTCATATTTGTTAATAGAGTTATGTGTAACCTTAGCGCCTAAAGCGTCTTCCAGTTGCCTTAATGATAAACCAGCTAAAAGCCTGGCTGATTTTAATCGTTCACTGTTGAAGGTTGCCATAACAAAATTTTTAAGGAGCGCAAAGGTAGCCTAAAGTATAAAAAGGTAAACAAAATACCAATATTTATATCATTTTGTAAACCCAAAAAATATGCCTGACTAATTCAGATACAGCCATACGTTTTGAAAGTCAACATTTTAACTTTTTTTTGCCTGAATTCAATTTTAGATGTCTGACTAATTACCCAAAGCCACCTGCGCAATTATCAAGATGACTCATATTTTACTTTCAATCCCACCCATAACCGATACTTTTCAGGTTATCTTTTATCTGCTGCTCCAGTTTTTCACCTTCTGCAAATTGTGTTTTCAATTGTTCAGTTAAGTGTTTCATTTTTTCTTCAAATGGTATTCCATCGTCTTCTTCAGCTTCGGTGCCTACATAGCGGCCGGGAGAGAGAACATTATTATTGGCTTTTACTTCATCCAAAGTAGCCGCTTTGCAAAAGCCTTCCACATCACTATACTTTCCTTTCTTATTGCGCCATTGGTGGTATACGTCAACAATCTTGATTACATCCTTGTCTTCAAATACTCTTAATCTCCGGTTCACCATTTGCCCCAACTTCCGAGCATCTATAAACAAGATCTCTTTTTTACGTTCACGATGTTCACCATCTTTTCCATCCCTGTTTTTGCTGAGTATGAATAAACAGGCAGGTATTCCTGTAGTTAAAAAAAGTTTATCGGGCATCTGAACAATACAATCGACCATACCTTTTTCAATCATGTGATCCCTTACATTTTTTTCACCTTGATTTCCCGTGGTCATCGCACCATTCGCCATTACCACACCTGCAGTGCCTTTAGTACTTAAATGACTCCAGATAGTTTGGAACCACATATAATTTGCATTGCCATCAGTGGTAAATGTTTCTTTTGGTCCAAACAATCTTGGATCATTATCCGGTAGATCTTCCGGATGCCATTTGCTGATATTAAATGGCGGGTTCATCAAAAAGAAATCAGCTTTATCTGCATAGAATTTATCTTGTAAAAGAGAATCTCCAAGTTTTACATCAAAACTCAAATTGCGTAAAAGCAAATTCATTTTGCATAAACGCAAAGTGCCTTCATATCGTTCCTGTCCATAAATAGATATATCGCTTTTATCACCTCCATGTGCTTTTACAAATTTCAAACTCTGTACAAACATGCCACCGCTGCCGCAAGCAAGATCCATGATCTTTCCATGTAGTGGTTCAAGCATTTCAACTAATAATCGTACAACAGAACCTGGAGTAAAGAATTGCCCGGCACCGCTACCCTCAGCCATCGCAAATTTGCCGATATAGTATTCATAAACTCTTCCATATACGTCTGCCTCCGGATTATTGGCTTCTAAAAATTCTGTCTTCGAAAAAAGATTAATTAGACCCGCTGTTTGCGTTGCGCTAAGTTGGCTCTTTACAAAAATTGGTTCCAACACTCCTTTATAGGTTTCATTCCGCTCACTGAGAATTTCATCAATCAAAACAAAGGCTCGGTCAACTTTCACTTTAATATCATCCTGTTTGGCATTGTCTCTTAAGTATTCCCAAGTCGCCTCTTTAGGAAGTTTATAAACATTTTTAACCTGATATTCGAGTTCATCGTCAAGAAGTTTTTCCAGTTCCTTTTTATTTGAAGTAAAGTAGTCGGATTCACTATCGGAAGCAAGATTGACGAGTTCTTGTTTTCGTTCAGCATACCTTTCACTTAAGTGGCGAACAAATAAAAGTGAGAGTACATAATCTTTGTACTGATTTTCTGCAACTGCGCCGCGCAATTCATTTGCTGCATCCCACAATTGCTGTTCGAAATCAATGTCTGCTTTAGCAGTTGTCTTTTTAGTTTTGGCCATGGTATGCAAAATAAGGGGAAGCTGGTAATATAAAAGACCAACCCTAGTCAAGTTGGCCTCCCAATAAAGATAAGAAAGATACTTTTGGTTTTCTCTGTCTTGTTATGACTTTCAACGTGATCAAAAAAGGTCACTGAAAGAAAAGAATTTATTTTTCATTTTTAAGGTAACTTGTTTGCGAAGAGAAACACCTGGTTATGTTTGTTGATGCAGGAAATATGTTATTGGTCGGATCGATATTATTATTGATCAGTGTTCTTGCAGGCAAAGCCTTAAAACGTTTAGGAATACCTACACTTATTTTCTTTTTGGTCATTGGTATTCTTGCCGGTTCAGAAGGAATTGGAGGTATTCATTTTGACAATGCAGCCCTGAGCCAGTTTATCGGGATCGTTGCGCTGAATTTCATTCTTTTTTCCGGCGGTCTTGATACCAACTGGGAAAGTATTAAACCTGTTCTCTGGCGGGGAGTTGCTCTGTCTACGATCGGCGTTATTCTCACCGCACTTTCGGTTGGTTTTTTTGTTCATTATCTTTTTGGATTTACACTGGCAGAAGGGATGTTGCTGGGTTCTGTTATTTCTGCAACAGATGCAGCGGCGGTATTTTCCATCTTACGCAACAAAGGCATCGCACTGAAAGGAAACCTGCGACCATTACTGGAACTTGAAAGTGGTAGCAACGATCCAATGGCCTATTTTTTAACGATCTCTCTTACTTCAATAGTAGCCAGCGGCAATACCAACTTTGCAGAACTGATACCATCTTTTCTAAAAGAGTTTATTATTGGTGGAGCACTCGGTTATATCATGGGGCGGCTAAGTGTGTGGCTGATCAACAATATTAACCTGGAGACAGAAGGATTATACCCGGTACTTACGCTGGGCCTGGCCATATTTACTTATTCGTTCGCACATTTTTTAGACGGCAATGGTTTCCTTGCTATTTATTTATGCGCTCTTGTAATGGGGAATTCAAAAATGGTTCACCGGAGAAGTCTTATAAAGTTTTATGATGGACAGGCATGGCTCATGCAAATTATTTTGTTCCTCACACTGGGCTTGCTTGTTTTTCCCTCGAAGATCATACCGCTGATCGGCATGGGATTACTGATCTCTGCCTTCCTGATATTTGTTGCCCGGCCCATTGGTGTGTTTGGTGCACTTGTATTTTTTAAATCGAATATCAGGAGCAAACTTTTTATATCATGGGTAGGTTTAAGAGGAAGTGTGCCGATCGTATTTGCTACTTATCCTTTGCTGGCCGGTATTCAAAAAGCCGAGCTGATATTTAATCTTGTATTCTTTATATCCGTTACTTCAGTATTGCTGCAGGGTACCACGCTTTCTTTTATAGCGAAGCTCCTGCATGTATCGTTACCTGAAAAGGCCAAAAGAAGAACCGGTCTTGAATTTGAACTTTATGACAATATCAAAGGTGAAAAGCAGGAAATTATTCTTCCGGAAAATTCAAAAGCGGTGGGTAAACAAATTGTACAGCTGGAACTTCCGGTAACGGTCAATATCATTGCCATTAAACGCGGCGATCTTTATATTGCTCCAAACGGGTCTACCCGGCTACAGGCAAATGATATATTATCCATACTGGCTGAAGATAAAAATTCATTGGAAGAGGTTGCCAGCGCCTTAGATATTACTTTGTAGTCAGTAGTTTCTTAAAGTTTTATCGTCGTTTTTATTTGATCCCTGCCTGCAATCACAACGGATCAATGACCTACAATCCTGACAACATCAATAGTTGAATTTACTGGCGGGCCGGCATTCATCACAGCCTGGATATAATAATGATGATACCCCGCAAAAACTGCTTCATTCTTGTAAGTGTATTTTAAGGAGCCGTCCGGAAAAACCTGGTCGAGCGGAGCAAAAAAATCCCCATTGTCGTCAGAGTGATAAACCACGAAATGATTTACCCCTGCAACTGATGACACTCCCCAGTTTACTACAATATTTTTC
>Ga0190274_10000890_pt1 | contig 17387 bp, 9 predicted proteins | sample Popmic531T_FD_133002 | JGI IMG/M metagenome (GOLD analysis project Ga0190274, IMG submission 133002) | Populus adjacent soil microbial communities from riparian zone of Yellowstone River, Montana, USA - 531 T | ecosystem: Environmental > Terrestrial > Soil > Riparian zone | place: USA: Montana... | reverse complement strand
ATGATCGGGCCTCCGAGGTTCCCGCCAAACTGGTTGCGCTTGAAAGGTGCGGGCTGGTTCGAAGTGAGTTCGAAAAAGTTGCGGGCATCAAGCGCATCGTTGCGAAGAAACTCAAACAACTCAGCGTGAAATTGATTGGCGCCGGACCTGGTGGCGATGTTAACCACGGCGCCCGAGCTTTGACCGTATTGCGCGCTGAAAGTCGAATTGTCCAGTTTGAATTCCTGAATGGTAGTGATTGATAACTGGAAGCTAATTGAGCTGAATGTCAGGTTATTCAAAGTTATGCCGTTAACCATGTAGTTAACAGTTTCTTCGCGGTTACCGCCGGTATTGAGGGCCAATGCGCCGACGGCGCGGGACGGCGACGCGGAAAAAGCTCCTGGTGACGGTGTCGTCGATCCGGGCACGCGCAATCCCAAGTCCAAAAAATAGCGTCCATTCAGAGGCGTCTCCTGCACCATTTTTTGGTCCACCACGTGACCGATGGCCATTGTTGATTGCTCGAGCAGATCATGAGTGGGCCGCACCGCTATAACTTGAGAAATGTCTCCTACCTCAAGTTGGAAGTTCTGCATCATTGTCCGCCCCACTTCGAGCTTTGAGTTCTCAATAATCTGCGTTTTAAACCCGCGGGCTCTGGCCTCAATCCGGTAGGAGCCAACGGGCAGTGCGACGACCAGATATCTGCCGCCGGAATCAGTTATCGCCGTTCGGTCAATACCAATCGCTTCGCTCTTAACGATAATGTTCGCTCCGGAAATCAGGGCGCCGTTCTGATCCGTGACTTCGCCTTGAATAGCGGCGGTTGATTGAGCGTGGATTGTTGCGGACAGAAGCGGCGGGCAGGTAGCGATCAAGAGCGCAGCCGTGAGAAAGGTGATGTAAGAAGGGGAGAGCACTTCATTAGTCCCAGAGAGATCCGTATTAACCCGATCGATGAAAACTCGTCAGTTCGGTGAATTCCGATACTGATGTGACTGGAAATCGATGCGGGGTCAGTGGTTCATGAGTATTATCGATTCCACTCTACGAAGGTCCTATTTCCTTTTGAAAATGGGGTTTTCGTTAATGTAAGGCAGCGTACATTACGGTCATAAGCAAAACAATCCGAAAAACTACGGGGGTTTGCCCGTTGGTCAGGTCGAAATCAGCCCCAGCTTCATCGCGTATTGGACAAGTTCGGCAGTGGTCTGGATCCCCAGAGCATCCATCATTTCGTACTTATGCGATTCAGCTGTTCTGGTAGAGATTCCCAGTAACGCCGCTATCTCCTTCATTGTGTGGCCCTGTGCTATCAGCCGGAGTACTTCGCGTTGGCGAGGCGTCAGCTTCAGACTATGCGACGCGCTCCGGTCAGACGCGCGATGCGAGGCATTGCCCACAAATTGCGGCATATAGACTTTGCCGTCCAGGACCTGCGTGATTGCCGTAGTTAGCTCTTCTCCAACTGATTGCTTTAGAACATAACCCGATGCGCCGCAGCTCAGTGCTTCAGCAACCAGGTCGGCGTCAGCATGCATAGTCAAAAAGATAATTTTCGCAGCACACCCCTCTTTCTTGAGTTTGCGCACGGCATCGAACCCATTTAGTACCGGCATAGAGATATCTACGATGATGATTTCAGGATTCAACTGGCCGGCGACATCGATTAGCGCCTGTCCGTTCTCAACTGTTACCAGGTCGTAGTCATCCTGCAACAAGCTCCGTAACCCCTCGGAGAACATCTTGTGATCGTCGGCCAAAAGAATTTTGAGACGGCTCATGGTTACCTCAGGGGTATCGTCACAGTCAGTTTCGTCCCCTTGGTGGGAGTCGATTCGACGTCGAAAGTTCCTTGCAGCAGGTTCACGCGCTCCTGGGCACTGAGGAGACCCAGGCCGCTGCCGCGCCTTCCTGTCTCAACCTCGAATCCTATTCCGGAATCCACCACGCTCATCTTCAAAACTTGATCGTCGTCCTCCAACACAACGGAAGCGGATTTAGCCTGGGAATGCCTGGCAATGTTTCGCAATGCTTCGAGAGCGATCCGGTAAAGGCACACGGAAATCTCAAAAGGTATTTTGTCCTTCGTGATTCGGGCGCTGAAACTCGTGGGGATTCCGGTCTCCCTTTCGAATTCACCGATGTATCCCTGTAACGCTCCGGCCAGGCCGAGATGTTCAAGTGCAACGGGGTGCAGCTGATGCGACAAATCGCGAATATCGTTACCCAACTCGTTTGTTTGGTCGTAAAGCTGATTCAGGTCGGCCACGATTTCTGGTTGGGAAGTCAGTTTCCGCTTTATCCGGCTTAGTGCCAGGGCGAGGGTGGCGACGCGCTGATTCAAATCGTCGTGTAATTCACGGGAAATCCGGCGGCGCTCCGTTTCCTGGGCATTGATCAACCGGCCCGCGAGAGCGCGAATCTGGTGATGGCTTTGGCGCAATTGCGCGTCGGAGTTTTTCTGTCCCGTGATGTCCTGGTTAATGCCGATCATACGGAGCGGCTTTCCATGCTGGTCAAACACAACCTTACCTTTGCCGCGGATCCAACGAATGCTTCCGTCTCGATGCGGCACGCGAAATTCCGACTCGTACGAAATCCCATCCATGATCGCGCGATTGATAGCTTGCCCAACCGGCGCGCGATCGTCTGGATGCAACAGCGTAAGGAAACCCTCTGGAGTAGTTTCATGATCGCTTGGTGAGAGCCCAAACATTCCTTTGGTCACATCAGACCACTTGGTTACCCCGTCAGTAATATGCCAATCCCAGATTCCCATCTGCGCTGCACTCAAAGTCATCGTCAGTCGATCTTCATTTTGCCGCGCTCTCTCCTGCGCTCGCTCGAGTTCCTGAATAACGGCCGAAAGAAACATTAGCGGCATTGAAATCAGGATAAGAAATAGTTGGATGGCGAGTGCATTCTCTTCGGGTGAATTTGCAATGAAAGGTCCGTACCCATGAACAGCGTTCCAAATGGTGAGGAACGTCACCAGTACGAGCGACAGGTTCACTCCTTTCGGACCAAAGCGTATGGCGGCCCAAACAAAAATCGGCACTGGGGCATACAAACGCGCTGGCGAGTTCGATGCGAGATTCAAACTGAAGGCAATCACGCTGACAGCAGAGACTGCAACGCCAAGAGCTACAGTTTCTAACCAACGCCAAATCGACCACAACCGAAAGGTGGCGAGTGGCTCCGACGCCCACATGACGATCAGTGGGACGAGAATGATTTCCGCGAGGACGTTAGAGAAAAACCGCATTCGCCATACTTGCCAATAGCTGCCAGTTCCGAAGCGATTAAGAATTACGAAGCTGGCATCCACAAACGACGACACGAAAGGGGCGAACAAGGCGACGAAAACAAGAATTGTAACCTGCCGAATGCTGTCGAAGCGCAGCGGAGCGTCGGTGAGATACCGCATGCAAAACGCACCTATTAATGCCTCGCTCGAGTTGCTAACAAACCAACCAACGATCATCGGGACAGGCACACCAGACTGAAGCTGAATCAACAAGTGCGCGGGCAGCACGGCCAGAAGAAGGAGCCACCACCAGCGATACGGAGCGAGCACTAACGCCGCAAGCAAAATGGAGTTGGGCGGCCACAGCGTTGAGACGGGATGAGGCGCAAATGTGAGCGCGAAACCAACCTTGGCCCCAATGTAATAACCGAGACCTAACACCACCGCAGCCAGCGCTGGTCGAAGCAACCCCGACCGACTGTCGATTTTCCCACGAGCGGATCCGCGAAATCTTTCGAAGGCGATGTCTTGCATTATTTAGCCCGAGCTTAACCTTTGACGTACCATTCGCATTGGTACGCCTTCAGTCGGGATCTCAACAATTTTCCGTCAGCTTGGGCGAACTATTGCCGCTCTTCAACGTAAATCATGAGCCAGTGCAATAGCGGAGGTCGCCCGTGATGTTTGCCTTCTCACCGGTGACCACAACACCGGCTTAGATCGATTTCGGGGCTCACTTGGGTGAATTGAACTGGGAGGGGAAATCGCACCATGGTGAGGTCGAGTTCGTCGATAAACCCCGTGTATTCTGCATGGATGGGATAGGCACGCAACGCCACAACCAAGGCCGCAGTCACTGTGAGATGCTGAACGGCCGGCACTGGCAATCGGACTGTTTTTCGCTCTTTTTTGGGTCTTGCTGGTCTTCTTGAAGCCAAACCGAGCGCAGGAACTCCCAGTGAGAATAGGAGTGTGCTTACGGTCGGGAGAGTTCATTACTTGTCTCATAGCGTCGCTCGCTTTAGTCGAGTGACAAGACTTCCGACCCGTGTAATTAGAGTCTCTGATGAGGCACTAAGTAAGCGAGGAGGGAAGTTGATATCAAGGGGGCCAGAAACTGAACGTAGTCTAGCACTATGTGCGAAAGCGTTCAAAAGAATTTGTGCGCCACGCCAGTCACGAAATCGGATCACGTTGAGTGCAGAGAAGTGGCACTTCGGGAGGGCACTGATGCAGTTCAGAGTTCAAACTTCAGTTTGCGTCGCGAAGCCGCAACCTAAAGGTTGAACTCTGAACTACCGGCTATATTGCCGGCGCGCTGGCGTTAGTGACCGCCCCCTGCCCGCTCGCCACTAACGCCTCCACGCCTCACGCCCCTCGGAGCCGGTTATGCCCCTGAAACCAAGCCTCCGAACCGACACAGTTGGTAGCCTTTAACCTCCTGCGTTTTAGCAACCAACCCTGGCCACCCAAAGGCGCGTGTTGCTGGCCATGAGTTGATTTTCGCCACTATTGAAATTATGAGAACTGGTAGTTTTTACAGGCTGAAGAAAAAAGGAGTAACTTATAGCCACTTGCAAAACTCGTCATGAGAGTTATTAGCAAGAAAAAGTTAACGAGGGCGTTGGAATTTTGAGTTTTTACGCTGAAAGCGTTGGCTAATTCCAGCCCAGGGTTTGCTTTGAAACCCTGGGTAAAAGAGTAGGAAGGGATTCTTCGCAACTCTGAAGGAGTTGCGATGGTTTTGTTGTTCGCGAGGTGAGACACAACTCCTTCAGAGTTGCGTCTTCGAAATTGAAATGCGTTTCCCAGGGTTGCCAAAGCGCAACCCTGGGCTGTAACTAGCCAACGCTTTCAGCGTAATTTTTAAACATTCCGAATATGAATTAACGATAAATTTCGCCTTAGCGCCGGCGCCCACCGCCCCGGAAACCACCGCCGCCTCTCGAGAAACCGCCGCCGCGGTAACTACCGGCGCCTGGGTTGCTTCGGGTGCGATAAGTGTTCGAGTCACGCGTGCGCTTGCTCCCTTCCGCCCGGCTCGAGCGATCGCGTTCGAGGTTCTTGTAGGTCGAGTTGTCTAATTTTGGCTTTGCTGAAGACTGACCTTTGTCGCGCGGAGATGGAGCGCCCTCGGGCCGCTGAACAGAATTCCAGCCGCCGTTTTCCCACTTGCTCCAGTTGCCATTCTGATCACGACGGTAAGCGTTTCCATCCCGGCCGGCATAAACGTTATCACCCTGCTTGCCGATAAAACCCTCGCCGCGCCGGTTGATCACTCCACCCTCTTCGCCGCGAGTTATGCGTGTGGTATTTCCGGCCCTGTCGGTGAATCGTTTGGTGCTGACCCAGTCATCGCCGCGTTTTACCTGGGTCGAACCCCAGCTTCCGTACACGCCTGAACCCTGGCGCGTCTGAGCGTAATTGCCTGTGCGTGGGTTGTAAGCCTGCGCTGCGCCACGTGCGCCGTATGGTCCATAAGCAAACGCGCCTCGAGCGTAAGTGCCGGTCCTCGGATTATATCTGGCCCCAAACCCAACACCGCCGAAGGGCCCGTAGATTCTTCCGGCAGTTCCGAAGACGCCGGTGTAGGGGTTATACCAGGACCCGTAACCGTAAGTTCGCCAGTATGGGTAGTAGATTGGGTAATAACCTCCACCCCAGTAGTAAGGCGGGTAGTACCAGCCTGTGCCCCAGACGGTACAGCCCCATCCGATCATCATGCCGGAGTAGCCTGCCACTGCTGCATAGGTCACCCAGTCGTCATCAGCGCTTTCATCCTTCTCAACGGTTACGTAGGTGACACCATGTGCAGGCGAACTCGCGGGAATCTGGTAAATCTCATCGGGCACTGAAGTCGCCAGAGTCCATGGCCCGCTGGCGATGTTGGCCATGAACCAGATTCCCTGGTAGCACAGATAGTAAGTGTCACCAAACTTAATGATCTCCTTGTCGGTATTCACAGCGCGTTGAAGTTGCGTGTTTTGAATTGGCTCATATTGGGGGTCACCCTGATAAATAACTTCGGGCGCCTTTATCTCCTTTTTGTTGACTCGAGCAATTTGAGACACCTGGGCCAACACGACTGCTTCCGCAGCTTGTTGCGTTCCTGGTACAGAGGCGAGGACGCGCGAGCGTGGATGCTCGAGCGAAATCTGCTTGAACTCCTCTGGTAGGTTGGGTGTAGCAAAGACCCAATGCCCATTCCAGTTCGGTGCCCGGAACCACCTCCCCGCCACAAGATAAAAAAGAGGCCCGTCAGTTCCCATCGCGAAGAGATCGCTTTCAGTGTTGCTTACCCATAGGAGGGAAGTGCCGGGGACCGGGACGAACGCAGGTTTCCCATCGATCTGAATTAGCTCGGCAGGTTCATTACTGGTATAGACGGTCACAGGTTGCGTGCGAGGCTTTCCGGGAAGGTTCTCTTTGACTTCCTTCCAGTTGTCGTCAGCCGGCAGCTTCATGAAGCTGTCCGGCAGTTTATTTGCGGGTGACCATGGGCCCTTCAGATCGGTCGCCATCAGCCATGAGGCGTCATCGCGTAGGTAGTAAATCCCGGTTGGCGCGTATTGAAAGATGTCCCAATTGGTATTGACCGCGAACTTGAGTTCATTCTCCTTGATTGGGCTCCAGATCGGCTCCCCATCAAAGCTCACGAGAATCGCGGGTGTCCGGCTCAGGAATATTTTGGGAGGATCCGCCTTCAAACCGTCAACATTCTTTGGAATAATTTGACTCTTATCCACCTGAGTCAGGACCCGATCCAGCGCGATCACCCGCTCCTCAGGTGGAATTGTTTTTTCCACGGCGGTGACAATCTCACGCGTCTGATCCTTCGAAAGCGTTTGAAAATTTGCCTCGGTCACCTTGAGCGTGGAGAACCTCACCAGTCGCTGCTCCAGCGAAACGGACGTATCAGCTTCGATCTTGAGCACTCCCATCGCCGGCTTTGGTTCACCCTTCGCCACATAGGAAACGGCGGCGAGAGCCACCATATGCTTCTGGCCTTCCCAGTTTGCGACTTGCGGTTGATGGAGTACGATTTGGGCCTCGTTTGGCAGGCTATAGCCGCGAGGCCAGCCGGGGTCGCCACTCTGTTGAATTGATTGCGGGTGCGCCCGGTTCGTTGAGTGCGCTGGGGCGGCGGACTGTGCCTTTGCGCGCCGGTTCAACATTGAACCCGAAGAGGGCAACCACAATAAAACAAGGAATATGAGCACGAAAAAAGAAGCATGTCGCTTCATAATGTTTCCACCCTCCTGCTGCGTTCATGCACGCGCCAAGGCAATGTTCTGCGTCTAAATCGAATTCTGATCACCATCTTAGCGTGACGCAAAATGGTGAAGACCTGTCACTATTAACAGGCGGTAGAAGCAGCTAACGGCGGCTTGTTTCTGAGGCAAATTGAGGTGTAGGTAGTTCGAGGTCGTAAGCCTCATCGTCCTAAGGACAGGACAATCCGCAGAGTACGCAGGGCGGCTTGGGCCGCAAGCGAGAGTGGTTCACAGGCTCCGTCGCTTAACCTTTGCCAGGCGGAGCGATCTTATTCACACCGTGGCTTTAGCCCGGTGACCAGGGACTTAATATGGAAGATGAACCGTTTCAACGGTTGTGGTCGCCAGAGACCACGAGAAACCGTTGAAACGGTTCAGAGATTGTTTTCTCTAAGCTCATCACCGGGCTAAAGCCACGGTGTGAATGAGATCGCTCCGCATGATCCAGGTCTGAAACCTGGCGGTAATTGCTAAATCCAAATCTGCGTAATCTGCGGACGTTCGCCCATCAGCTTCCAACCGACCGTAGCTGGGCGTCGCGGTGGTTCTCTGCGATTTCACTATGACTGCCGCCCATGCCCTGAAGGTCGCTTGATTCTGCTAACGCTTGATCATCGAGATCGGCAAAGGCTCGCCTCGACATAGTTGACAGAAGTGCGAGTTCTCTGAGGAGCACGGGCCGGCGCCGCTCCGGGAGTGTAGCGATCAGATCCTTCAGCATTGCCCGCAGACGTCGTTGCACTTGAATACTATCGCGACCGTACTGCCGAATTTCTGTTGTTCCTAACAGCACAAAGTCGTCCCAGTCCGGGGTGCGATAAACCAAACGTACTCGTCCGGTCGAATCCTGCTCATGTCCATTAGCCAGATGACGGTGACCAATATCGCGCAGCAAGTGGTGAATCTGATCAATCATCAGAACAGCAGTTGTGGGGTCGTTAATCGCAGGCGATAGAGCTTTGGCGGCGATATCGACGAGGATGCGAAACGAAAACAGCGGGTCCTGATCCAACGTCCGTTCTCCGCCGATCGCGACGGAATCGCGCAACCTGGTTTCCGACAATTCATCGCCCCCCTGATAGATCCGAAACAGCGGATCGCCCTGAGCAATGAAGTCGCCCACTTCAGGCACCAATTCGATTACACACGGCGCTCGTTCTGCCAGCGTCAGCAAACCTTTCCGGTCGAACGCCATCACGGTTCCATCCACCATATTGCGGACGACCCTGGGTTGTTTGCCTTCGATCGCTCGTATCGGCTGAAGGTCGGAATCTTCGTTGAGCCGTGAAGGATAGACAGCCCTAATAACTTCACGTCCAGCTAACCCAACCGCGCGCGACGCCGTACTTGGACGCAACGTCTTTCCCATGCTATCGATGAACAAAAAGAATAGCGCCAGATTTAGCAAAAACCCATAAGCTGCTGCATAACCGGCCAGCTTTGGGACGGTGTCTTCAATTCGCACCAGAACACCCACGGCAAATGTAAAGGTGAGAACGAAAATCGAAAAAGCTACTTTACGGTAAGGGTCTCGATAGATGAGCGCGATGATTCGTGGCGTCAATTGCGCGCTGGCGAGTTGGATGGCGACGAGGACCGCGGAGGCCACCAGGACGACCATGGTAAACGTTGAAGCTGCCACCATGCCCATGATCGCGCGGGCAGTTTCAGGACTCATGTTGATGTGAGAGCCCACCGCGCGCTCGTAACGGATCAGTTGCGAGACAAGAATCAGCGCGACCGGAATGCTGAGGGCAGGCAGGATCCAAATCGAATTGTGAAAATAAAGTCGGAGGCGATATCGCTTAATCCAACTCATTACGCTCCTGAAAAGAGTTCCTTAGTTTTTGAATTAATTAACTGCGAGTCCAGCCAGGTTGCACCCTGGAGTCACGCGGAGCGATCTCATTAACACCGTGGCTTCAGCCCGGTGATTAAGTTCGCCGAAACAACCCTCAACCGTTTTAACGGTTTCTGCTCCGATCCGAAGAAAAACCGTTCAAACGGTTCTCCATTCTTATCCTCCGTCCCTAATCACCGGGCTGAAGCCACGGTGTTAATGAGATCGCTCCGCCTGACGACGCGCCCCGATTTGCTGGTGTCACTGTGGTTTTGGTGATGAGCGGCTCCCTAAAGAGAATTGGCGGCGCCTCCCATTTCATTTCGCAACAAAATTCACCTCGATCACTTTCCGACTGATCTTGTTAGCGACCTGCAGCTTTAACCCTTTGATCGACTTGCCTTCGTTAAGAAACAACTTCCCGGCGCCTTCCAGGGTGCCGGTGGTCGCCGTATTCCCGGTAATCTTGAGGTCGATGTCTTTCGCCCCTCCCACACCGCGGGTCCAGGTTCCGTTTACGAAGACTGTAATATCAGTGACGAGCTGAAGTTCTGCTTTACCGTCTTCGAACAGCTTGACGACAATAGCGTGAAGTTCAAACTCTTCCTTACCGAGTTTGATCGTGCCCTCGCCGCTCGCGCTTGCTACCAGCGATGCAGGCTCCTGTCCGCCTGCACTTACCGTTAAGCCGAGCAGAGACAAGAAAATCGCGACAGCAATTGCCTTCGGTATTCGATCGATTCCCATTATCGACTCCTTCCAGTCTGCCCGCGCGTTGTGACCGAGATGCCGGAGGGCACAGTATTCCATTGCTAACCTAGCCCTCAGTCAAGACAGCAGTAACTGTCAGTTTTGACAGGCGGGAATGGTGCAGAGGGCCAAACTCAAAAAGACATCTATGTTTCGGTCGTATGGGTCTGGTGCCTGCGCAATCGTTTAACTCGAAAACGAAAGAGAGCGTTTACTATCGCGAACAGAAAGGCGGCCGACATCCCACACAAGAGCACCCCAGAGATACCCTCAATCGTCCCTAATAACCTCCACTTTTCCGGCAAACTCAGATCGCCGTAACCAACGGTCGAATAACTCTGAAGAGAAAAGTGCAGGGAGGTTTCGAAATCCTTGAAGAGTCCGGCTTGCAGGTAGAAGACCGCCCAGATTGCCGCTTCGCACATATGGAGAATTATGATTGCAACAAAGATAGAGATCAGCACTAGAGCGGCATAGCCGAAACCAATCCGTGCTTCGATTTTTTTTCGATAGCGGACGAGCTCCTCCCCGAGGAAAAGAATGCCGGTGACGTGAATCATCAGACAGACTCCCATTATTCCAAACGCGAATAAAAGCTCTCTTACCATGACGACCAGCGAGAGACTGCTCACTTCCCGTCTGCCACAAAACTGTCAGTTTTGCCAGTACTAGGCAGCCCGCTGCGAAGGTAGATTTCAGCCACGGTAGCTTCCAGGAAGAGTCTATTTGGGTCGGCACCGAAATCAATAAAGCGGCTGAGTGACGATCGATAGACGAAGAGAAAAAGTAATCCCCGATCTGTTTCCGGTCAGGAAGTCGTCCGCTGGCCGCGCGGAGTTAACGATGAAAACTGAATTAAGTCGCAAGCTTTACGTTCAGGTGATTTTGATCGTCGGGTTGGGATTGTTGAGCGCCGGATGCGGCAAGAAAAACGCCGCCAAAGTAGCCGTTGCAGCTCCCCCACCGTCGGTCATAGTCGAGCAAATATCCGAAAAGACGGTGCCGATCTACAGTGATTACGTCGGCCAAACCAAGGCCGAGGAAACAGTGGAACTGCGCGCGCGTGTCGAGGGAGTACTTAGAAAGGTTTACTTTAGAGAGGGCACGCCGGTCAGGAAAGGCCAACTGCTTTTCACTCTGGAAAAGAGTCCCTTCCAGGCGGCGGTTCAGTCGGCTAAAGCAACGCTCGCCAAATCGGCCGCTGACCTGGCGCAGGCAAAACAACGCGCCGACGTGCTGCAGGCTCAGGCGGAATTAGCGGATGCGGTGGCGGTGCACAGCAAGACTGAACAAGACCTCGCGCGTCTCAGACCATTAGCCAAAGAGAGAGCAGTGACGGAACTCGAGCTGGACGCCGCGGTTGCGGCTGAGAAGTCAGCTCAGGCAAACGTCGATGCGAAACGGGCGAACCTCACCAATCTGGAGGCGTCAGTTAAGTACACCATTGCCCGTGCCGAAGCCGAAGTCTCCGCAGCCAAAGCTCGCGTAATCCAGGCCGAGCTGGATTTGAGTTATTGCGACATTTATTCGCCCATCAGCGGTGTCATCGGATTTCTCCAGGTCGACGAAGGAAACCTGGTTGGTCGCGGTGATGCGACCTTGCTCGCTACGGTGTCTTTATCGAATCCCCTGTTGGTCGATTTCAGTCTCAGCGAAACCGAATTTCTGAGGATTACCAATCCTGGAAATGAGACAGGGAAACGCGCTTCCCAGGTGAAGTTTGAGTTGATTTTGTCGGACGAGACCAAACATCCGCAGCCCGGGAGTTTCCGCGTCATCGACCGCACGGTTGATCCCGCAACTGGAACAATGAAGGTACAGGCGAGTTTTCCAAACCCCGGCAGCTATTTGCGGCCCGGACAATTTGCGCGGGTCCGCGTGCCGGTCACAGAAAAGGAAAACGCTGTACTCGTACCGCAACGGGCGATTCAGGAATTGCAGGGCGCCAAGACCGTGATGATTGTGGACGCTCAAAATAAAGCTCAGGTAAGAACTATAAAGGTCGGCGAGAAGTCGGATAACTACTACATCGTGCTGGAAGGTCTCAAGGCGGGTGATCGCGTGATTGTCGAAGGCATTCAAAAAGCGAGACCTGGAAGCGAGGTCAAGGTTTCCAGCACTGAGGTTGCAGGCGACAGCCGGCCAAAGAAAGATGGGTAGTTAAGCCATGGCTCTTTTCTTCATCAACCGGCCCATCGTCGCGATTGTTCTATCCATACTGATAACCCTACTCGGTGTGGTAGTCATCAAAGGACTCTCGGTTGAGCAATACCCGTTTCTGGCGCCGCCGAACATTCGCGTGACTGCGACCTATCCCGGTGCGTCAGCGGAGGCGGTCGAACAATCAGTGGCCGTGCCAATCGAACAGGAAGTCAACGGCGTCGACAACATGATCTATATGAAGTCGTCGAATACGAGCGACGGCCGCATGTTGCTTGACGTTAACTTCCAGGTAGGAACGGACCAGGACACCGCCAATGTTCTCACGCAGAACAGACAAGCCTCGGCGGCGGCGCGTCTGCCTGCAGAGGTGACTCAACAGGGCGTTACGGTCAAGAAACAGAGTCCCAGCATCCTGATGGTGGTTTCGCTTTACTCGCCGAAGGATTCATACGACGCCAACTTTCTCATCAACTACTGCGGGATCAACCTTCGCGATCAACTTCTGCGCATTCCTGGCATTGCTCAGGTTGATCTATTCGGCGGCACCGACTATGGCATGCGAGTTTGGTTCAAGCCCGACATGATGGCCAAACTCGGCCTGGTTCCGTCAGACGTCATCGACGCGATCAAAGAACAGAACATTCAGGCGCCGGCTGGAAAGATTGGCGGGGCGCCCACACCAAAAGATCAGGAAATGACCCAGACGGTAAGCGCCCCGGGCCGTCTAATCACTCCTGATGAGTTTGAAGAAGTCATCGTTCGCCAGACTTCGACCGGCGCAGTAGTTCGGATTAAGGATATCGGCCATGTAGAACTCGGCTCGCAGGATTACAACTCATTCGGGCGTCTAAACGGGAAACCGGGTGGCGCCATGGCGGTCTATCTGCTGCCCGGTGCCAACCAACTGAAAGCAGCAGAAACGATCTATGAAACGATGGAGCATGCCAAGTCGCTGTTTCCGCCCGACGTTGATTACAAGGTCGTCTACGACACGACGCCGGCAGTCGAAGCCTCCATTCACGAAATTATGAAGACCTTCGTGGAAGCCCTGATCCTGGTAACCCTGGTGGTTTTCATTTTCCTGCAGAATATCCGGGCGACAATCATTCCGATGCTCACGATTCCGGTGTCGCTGATCGGTACTTTCATCTTCTTTCCACTGCTGGGCTTTTCAATTAACACGCTCTCAATGTTTGGACTGGTGCTGGCGATTGGCATCGTCGTTGATGACGCGATTGTGGTAGTCGAGGCGGTAATCCATCACCTCGAACATGGTCTTAATCCGAAAGAGGCCACCATCCAGGCAATGAAAGAAGTCTCGGCTCCAGTGATCGGCATTGCGCTCATTCTGTCTGCCGTGTTCGTTCCAGTTGCGTTGTTAGGCGGTTTGGTCGGCAACATGTACAAGCAGTTCGCCCTTACGATTGCGATCTCAGTGTTGTTGTCGGCATTCAATGCCCTGACCTTAACACCTGCGCTGTGCGCGATGATGCTCAGGCCGCCGAAGCCGATGCGGGGTCCGTTGGGAACCTTCTTCCGAGGGTTCAATAAGGTGTTCGAGATTGTCACCAACGGTTATGTAAGTGGCTCGCGCATTCTGGTTCGACGTGGAATTATCACGATTGCAATCGTGGGAGTCGTGATAGTCGGCGCCGGCTTCTTTGGCAGGATGATCCCGGCAGGATTCATCCCCGAGGAGGACCAGGGCATTCTCGGAGTAAACGTGCAACTCCCGCCTGGAGCTTCCCTGGAGCGCACTAACGAAGTGCTCAAGAAGGTCGAAGTAATTCTGAGCAAGGTCCACGCGATCGAGTCGTATCAGACGGTTGGGGGCTACGGCGTCGTCACCAATACCTTCCAGCCCAATTACGGCACGCTCTTCGCGCGACTAAAACCCTGGGAAGAGCGCCATGATGCAAGCGAAAAAGTGAAAGGCATCACGGCGGAGTTGCAAAAGGAGTTCGCCGGCATTCCCGAAGCTATTATCTTCCCGTTCAACATTCCTACTTTGTCTGGATTTGGGGCCGCATCGGGCTTCAACTTTTTACTCCAGGATCGCAGCGGGTCGATGACGGTAGAGCAGTTAGGCGATCAAGCGAGAAAGTTTACGACAGCAGCGCGTCAACGTCCGGAGTTAGGCAACGTCTTTACCTCGTTTGATCCAAACTATCCCCAGGTCAAAGTCGAGCTCGATCGCGAGAAAGCGCGTACGCTCGGGGTACCGGTCAACCAGGTGTTTCAGGCAATGTCCACCGCAATGGGCGGCGCTTATGTCAACGACTTCAACCGGTTTGGCCGGCTGTACCGTGTCTATGTTCAGGCGGAACCTGAGAGCCGCCTGAAATCGGAAGATATCGGCAAGATCTATGTCCGCTCAAAATCCACGAACCAGATGATTCCGCTGGCGACCCTGGTCTCGGTTAAAGACACTGCGGGAACCGAGCTCACCACTCGATTTAATTTGCTGCGCTCCGTCGAGATTCAGGGAGCACCCGCGCCCGGCTACACCTCGGGCCAGGCATTGGCCGCGCTCGAAGCAGTCTTTGCGGAGCAGATGCCGAAGGAAATGAGTTTTGCGTACTCGCAGTTGTCGTTTCAGGAAAAAATCGCGCCGCCACCTTTGCCGACATTGGTTCTGGCAATTGGCTGCGTGTTTCTCCTGCTCGCCGCCATGTACGAAAGTTGGCGGCTACCCTGGGCCGTACTATTGGGCTCGCCGCTGGTGGCGCTGGGCGCATTGTTTGGTGTCTGGCTGTTCGGCTTCGACAATAACGTTTATGTGCAGATCGGTTTGGTCATGCTGATTGGTCTGGCAGCGAAGAACGCAATTCTGATCGTTGAATTCGCGAAGGCGAAACACGATCAAGACGGAATGTCCTATGAAGAGGCGGCGCTCACATCGGCCCGTCTCCGTTTTCGTCCGATTCTGATGACAGCTTTCGCTTTCATACTGGGCGTGATTCCTCTGATGAAAGCGAGCGGAGCTGGCTCCGGTGCTCAGAACGTAATGGGCACCGGCGTATTCTTCGGGATGCTGGTTGCGACGGCGCTCGGCGTTTTCATCATTCCGGGGAACTACACTTTCGTTGAATCAATTTGGCGACGAAAGAAAGTTGAGGCCTCGCCTCCGGTTGATTCCGCCGCGGCGCTGCCGCCGCCTTTGCCTGCGCCAGGAGGAGGTGGCCACTCATGAAGCGCGCGGTCATCCTGCTCATGATTGTGAGTTTGTTCCCGGCCTTTGCGCTCGGACAGAAAAACAAACAGGCGACCAAGGTACCAACAAAGGTAACAACGCCTCCGGTCTTCCGCGGTGTGGCCGATCCGAACGCTCCACCGGATCCGCAGACATTTGCTGATACACGCTGGTTCGACGTCTTTCGAGACCAGCGGCTTCAGGATCTGATTCGTGATGCGCTAATTCATAATTACGACTTGCGCGAAGCCGTCGCGCGCATCGATCTAGCCCGCGCGAATCTGGGACTGACCCGGTCGGAACAGTACCCACAAATCTATGGCGGCGCCGACTTCACCACGGTGGGCCGGTCGAGAGACGGCGAAGTGCGAATTCCCGAACCGATAAAAAAAGCGCACAGTTTTGGCAGCGTCCTGATCAACTTGCTCAGTTTTGAATTGGACATTTGGGGTCGCTTGCGAAAACAGACCCAGGCTGCTCGGGCCGATCTGTTGGCTACTGAAGAGGCTCGTAAGGCTGTCTTGACTACCATTGTGGGTGACGTCGCCGGCTCTTACTTCATCCTGCGGGAAGCGGATTTCGAACTTGAGATCGCCAGGCGCACTCTGACTTCGCGCCTGGAGTCGCTGCGCATAATTAAGCTAAGAGAGTCACGCGGTGTCGCCAACAAGTTGGAACTTAGACAAGCCGAAGAACTGGTCTATGACGCCACTGAGACCATTCCAAATCTGGAAAGGTTGATCGAGCAACAGGAAAACTTTCTGAGTGTCCTGATCGGCAAAAACCCCGGGCCAATCACGCGCGGCCTTTCCCTGACCGAGGAGCAACTGCCGCCGAACGTGCCGGAGGGACTGCCCTCCGATTTGCTGGTCCGTCGCCCCGACATACGCTCAGCTGAACAGAGCCTGATTGCCGCAGGTGCGCGTATCGAAGTCGCTCGGAAGGCCTACTTGCCGCAGATCTCGCTTTCCGGTTTCTTCGGATTCGAGAGCACTTCGCTATCGAATCTCTTCAAGTCTCCGCAGAGTATTTGGGCATTCATTCCGCAAATATCGCAACCCATCTTTACCGGAGGCCGGATCAAGTCAAACATCAAGTTCAATCAGGCACAGCGAGATCTGATTCTGGTGGACTATGAACGCACGATTCAAAATGCCTTTCGCGAAGTCTCTGATGCCTTGATTGCCCGGCGCAAGCTAAGAGAAGTACGCGAGCAGCGTGCACTGCTGGTCGCAACGCTTCAGGATCGGGTCCGCCTCTCGTATATGCGTTACACGGGCGGCGTATCAAACCTGCTCGAAGCTCTCGATGCGGATCGCGAATTGTTCAACGCCGAGCTAAGCCTGGCCCAGGCGCGCCGCGATGAACTAATTACTGTGGTCCAACTCTACAAAGCCCTGGGCGGCGGTTGGCAGCAATGAGCGAAGGACTGGGGGAACAGGGGAAAAGGGGAAGGGGGAAAGGGATACCGCAAAGGGCAAACTGAGTACTAAGAACCGAGAAACAAACCGAAAGAATGCAGAAGACAGAACCCAGAACCGAGAACCAGGAACGAAGGGCGTTGACCAAGAAGGTAGAGAACGAAGAAACGAACCGTTACCCTTTCCCCTTTACCCCTGTCCCCTCTGACCCCTTTGATCCTCACCCACAGGGTATTTAGGATATGGAATCCCAGGCCGGCTATCGCGCCACACTCAAAAGCGAGTGGAATAGAATTGTCTGCTTGTTGGTAGTGCTCGGCGGCTTAATAATTTATACGATAGCGCGCGGCCTGATCGTTGATGGGTTTAGCTTACTTTGGGTGCAGACTTTGGCGCTGACGCTGGTCGTGGCCCATGAGTTCTTTGTCTTGCGCGCGGTAAGCCGGGCGCTGCGCGATGAAAAAGACGTGGCGCCGGCAGTTTGGGCGCTTAACGTTCTCATCGAGAGTCAACT
>Ga0190274_10000889_pt1 | contig 17395 bp, 14 predicted proteins | sample Popmic531T_FD_133002 | JGI IMG/M metagenome (GOLD analysis project Ga0190274, IMG submission 133002) | Populus adjacent soil microbial communities from riparian zone of Yellowstone River, Montana, USA - 531 T | ecosystem: Environmental > Terrestrial > Soil > Riparian zone | place: USA: Montana... | reverse complement strand
GGTCCGGCCCTACTACATCTACATGGCCGACCAGGTAGCCGGCGCCGAGCACTTCCGCACCACGGTGCAGACCGGGCTCGAGATCATGCATGCGCTTCGCGGGTGGACCAGCGGCCTGGCCAACCCGTACTTCGTCATCGACGCCCCGGGCGGCGGCGGGAAGATCCCGCTCCTGCCCGAATACGTCGAGAGCATGAGCGATGAAGAGGTGGTGCTGCGGAACTTCCGCGGCGAGCGGTTCGTCTACCGCCAGGCGAGGGAAGAGGTCGGCGTGGGTGCCGGGTCATCCGATCCCGAGTACCTGTTCCAGCCCACGCTCCAGCTCAAGAAGTCGTCGCGGAAAAAGGCGGTGGGAGCGGCGAGGAAGAGGAAGACGGCCTGACGGGCGGCAAGAGGTCAGGCCGCAGGAAGTCAGGTGGGAGCAAAATGAAAACGGTGGACCGGCACCAGGCCTGGATCCACCGTTTTCCTTTTTCCTGTTGCTTGCCGCCTGTAGCCTACTCCGCAAACCTCACTTCTTCCCCATCGACAGCCAGATACAGGATCTCGAGCCCGCCATCCCGGCTCGGCACCACCACGGGCGAGCGCGCCGCCGCAATTCCCTCGTCGATGGTGCTGTAGCGCCACCGGCTGGCGGTGGTGCATATGCTGGAGCAGGTGGCATAACGCAGCCGGTCGAGATCGTTGTCGATGAAGGCCGCCTGTACCCGCCCGTTCGCATCCACCGAGACGCCACTCAGCCGCCCGACTCTCTTGCCGGTAGCGGTTGCCAGCGGGAAGGTGGTCCAGTTGGCGACCGTGATGCAGGCGTCGGAGCACGAGGCGTACTTCAGGGTGCTGTCCGTCGAGGCGAAGTACGTCACGGCCAGGAGATGATTCGGGCCGAGGGCGATCGCCGGGTCCTGTCCCCCGTCGGCCAGGGAGACGGCGCTGATCGTCCAGTTCTCCGCCTGCAGGCAGTCGGTGGCGACACACGTCGCGTACTTGAGGTTCCGCCCGCCGCTGTCCTGGTAGACCACATGACGAATTGCTCCATCCATGACGATTGAACTCGACCGTCCCACGAAAGGACCGGTGTCGGGCGTTCCATTGGCCCAGTTGGCGTCGAGGTTGCACAGGGCGAGGCAACGCGCGAACCGGATGAAGCTGTTGATGCCATCGTAGTAGGTGGCGTTGACGACGCCATCCGGCGTCACATAGATGGAGGGGTTGATGCCGATCAGGCTGCTGGAGTTGTCCGCCGTGGCGATGGACCAGGACGCCAGGGTGGTGCATGCCGTCAGGCAGGTGGCATACTGGAGCGTCTCGAGCCGGTCACTCCGGTAGACCATGTGCACCCGGCCCGTTCGGTCGACCGCGATTGCGCTGGAGGAACCGATGTTCCCCACCGTATCGACCGCGAGCACGCTCCAACTGCCGGGAACGGCGCAGTTGGTGGCGCACTCGGCATAAACGAGATCGCCGTTGACCGAGTCGGCGTAGACCGCGTGGAGCCCGCCGGTCGAGTCCTTGGCCAGCCCAAGCTTGCCGAAGAAGCTCGTCCCGGTGGCAAGAGGAAAGTGCGCCATCGGCCGGGTGGTGAACGTCCAGGTCTGCGGCGTGGCGAGCGCCCCGCCATTGGTCGAGCGCACAGTCGTCGACACACTCGCGCGGTATTTCGTGCCGGGAAGCAGCGACGCGATCGACTGGAGCTGGTTGCCGCCGACGACACTGACCTTGCGCGGCACGTCGAATCCGTCGGCGTCGGTCACGAGCGTAAATGACGTGACGGTGACGGTTGAGGCCTGCACCGCGGAATCAGTGAAGGCGTAGATCGGCTGGCCGAACGGCGCAAGAAGCGCGTTGTTGGCCGGGAAGGTCGAGTCGATCACGAGGGGAGTCGACGTGCCACCGCCGCCATCGGGTGGCGGAAGGGGCGATGGCTCGTCACACGCGGCCAGGCCGCCAACAAGCATCAGGGCAGCAACGCTGCGGGGGTTCCAGAATGATGTCATCATGATTCTCCGGCCGGCTGGCCTCGAGTGCGGGCGGACCACAACCCCGGGAAAGATCGCAAGCGACGAGCCGGGAGCGAAGCCCTGTCCGACATTCGACGATCGGCAGAGGCGCAAGTCGCTGTGGTCGGCCTACTTGGGTGCCTGTCCCGACTCCAGCCCCCACCGTTCCACCCCGTCCAGCCAGCTCCAGGGATCGATCGTGACCCCCGTGATTCGCCGGGACGCGACGGCGGTTTGCTCGGGTGTATAGAGGAATACCGCCGGCGCATCGACGTTCATGGAATCGAGCACCTCGTGCCATCGCGTGCGGGCGATGCCGAGTTCCGAGATGCCGAGCGCCACACCGATGAGCGAATCAACTACCGGGTTGGCATAGTGGCCGTAATTGAGCGCGCCCCACCCAGCGCGAGTCCATTGGTCGACAATGCCGTGCGGGCTCGGTTCGTCCAGATACGCCCCGATGTACACATCGAACTTTCCCTCCTCGATCCGCTGCTGGAACACCGGGAAGTCCACGGCATCGATCGAAACTTCGGCGCCCAGTCGCCGCCACGCTTCCTGGAGCGCCTCGGCGAGCAGCTTGCGACTCGCGCTGGTGGATGGCACCAGCAACCCGAACGCGAGGCGCGTAGTCCCGCGCCGTCGCACACCCGAGGCATCGCGCCGCCATCCGGCCGCGTCGAGCAGGGTGGCGGCAGCGGCGGTGTCGAACGGCAACGTGGTGATCCCGTCGCCCGCGACCCACTGCAGCCGCGACACCGGACCAAGCGGGACGGCGGCGCTGGGCCCGAACACGGCACGTGCGAGCACACTGCGATCGACCCCGAGGACGAGCGCCTGACGCACGGCACGATCGCTGAATCGTGCATCCGGCCTTCCCTTCGGCCCCACGAAGTTGAACGCGGCGAACCCGTACACGGCGGACGGATACGGCATGACCCGCAGTGCCGTGTCCGTCGATGCGCGTGCGGCCAGCGCCGGCGCGCCGGCATGTTCGAGCAGGTCGGCTTCGTGCGCCAGGATGATGTTGAGTGCCGCATCGGGATCCGGAGTGAAGCGCCAGACGAGCCGCCGAATGGCAGGAGCCGGCTGCCAGGCGGGATCGGCGTCGAGCGTGATCGTCGTGCCCCGCTCCCAGCTGCTCACACGATACGGACCGCTTCCCACGAGGTGCGCGATGCTGGTGTCGCTCGGCCATGAAGCAGGTGGTGTCGCCGACCAGATGTGCTTCGGCAGGATGCGCACATGCCAGGTGGCGTCGTACAACTGCTCGGGCGAGTAGCGCGGGAAGTGCACCAGCACCGTCGCGGAATCGACCGCTTCGGCACTGACGCCCTCCAGTGCCGAGGCGGCGGCCGTCTCCAGCGCCGGATCAGCGTAGGCGGCGAAAGAAAAGGCGACATCACTCGCCGTGACCGACACGCTGTCATGCCAGAGGGCGCCCGGCCGAAGATGAAAGCGCCATGTCAGGGAGTCGATCCGCTCCCACGACGACGCCAGCGCCGGTCGATACGAGGTCGGGTCGATGGTGGCCCCGCCTGCCTGCAGGCTCGCGAGCCGCTCGTACACCCGATCGCCGATATCACGGCCGACAGTCTCGAACACGAGAGGAGGCAGAATGCTCGCCGGTTCACGCACGGCGGCGACACGCACCGTCCCGCACTCGCGACACGGCGATTCACCGCGCCCACACGCAGCCAGGACAATGGTTGTACTCGCGCAGATATAGGATGCGAGCCGACGACCCATGGCGAACTCCGGGGAGGGGATCCAGCCTCGACTGGCGCATCGGCGCCTGAATCGCAATGATGTGGATGGAACAAAACGTTACAGCCCGCCCACGGACGGCTGAAGCGAACTTCATCCTAACTTATTACCCTAAAGCTACTTAGCAAAATACACTGAGGGGGAACGACACCTGCTCCTACGTCTGCGTCCGGGGCTCGTTCAGGGCCATCCTTATCCAGATCAGATCAGGGGTATCGTCATGCGAAGCTCCAGTGCTGCGATCCTTGCCGCCAGCGTGCTCCTCCTCGCCGGTTGCTCCGATGCAGGAACGGGAACCACCGCCGACGCGATCGTGCGCTTCAACGTGGCCACCAGCGCCAGTGCGGCGGCGGCCGGCGCGATGGCACTCACGGGCACGCCCGATACGCTCACCGACGGGACGAACACCCTCGTCATCGATACCGCGCAGATGGTCCTGCGCGACATCAAGTTCCACATGGCGGAGACGGCGGTCTGCTCCGACTCCAGCTCGAACGAGGATCCGAACGACAGCGGCGATCATGGCGACTCCAGCAGTACCGGCGACATCAACATGCTGCATGATGATGACGGCAACGATAGCGACTGCGATGAACTGCGGATCGGCCCATACCTGCTCGACCTGCCGCTCGACAACGGCCCCGCGCGGAGTTTCACCATCGACCTTCCCGCCGGCACCTACCGCGAGGTGAAGTTCAAGGTGCACAAGGCCAGCCGGGCGGAAGATGCGTCCTTCGTCACGGCGCACCCCGAGTTCGACCAGCGCAGCGTGCGCGTCGTCGGGACCTGGAATGGCGTGGCGTTCGTCTTCACCAGCGACGTGAGTGCTGAGCAGGAGACGGAGTTCTCGCCGCCACTCGCGGTGGATGGAACGACCGGCACCGACTTGACACTCTTTGTCGACCTTTCCACCTGGTTCCTCGTGGATGGCGCACTGGTGGATCCGGCCCAGGCCAGCGACGAGCAGCCGTTCGCGAGCCAGGTGAAGGACAACATCAAGTCCTCGATCCGCGCGTTCGAGGATGACGACCGCGACGGCGAGGATGACCATGGCGAGCATGGGGGTGAACACGGCACCAGCTGAGCGGGGCTGCACTCGCGGATGACGCCGGACTGGAACGTGCTGATGGTCGCGATCAGCGAAAGCTTCCGCACCACCCTCGAGGGGATGGTGCGGGAGCTCGGCGCGTTGCCGGTCCCGTGGAAGCCCATCGATGGCCGTGCCCCGGTGGACGGGCCGGTACTGGTGCTGGGCGGCGGCGTCGAGACGGACGCCATCGACCTCGTGGCCGAGCTCGACAAGGCCCGTCCTGTCTTCGTGGTCGGGGCCTCGACCGATCATCGCATTGGATCCGCGTCGGTGCGTGCCGGGGCGCGCGACTACTTCGCGCTGCCAGCCGATCTCGACTCCTTGCGCCGGACACTGGAGCGCGAGGGAAGGGAGCGGCGCGGCGCGGCTGAAGGGAGCCGCTTCGCCGCAGCGGAACGCTCGGCGAACGGGTTCGCCGCCATCGTGGGCAGTAGCGAGCCGATGCGCCGTGCCCTGGACCAGGCACGGCGCGTCACTCGCCACGGCGGCGTGACGGTGCTCATCACCGGCGAGACCGGCACCGGCAAGGAGTTGCTTGCGCGCGCGATCCACTATGAAGGGCCCCGCGCCACCGGACCGTTCGTGGAGATCAACTGCGCCGCGATCCCCGCCACGCTGCTGGAAAGCGAGCTGTTCGGACATGAGAAAGGCGCCTTCACCGGCGCCATCGCGACCAAGCCCGGCCTCTTCGAGCTGGCTCACGGCGGGACGCTCTTTCTCGACGAGGTCGCCACGATGCCGATGGAGCTGCAGGCGAAGCTGCTCCGCGCGCTCGAAAGCCGGGAGATCCGCCGCGTGGGCGGCCAGCGCACCCATCACATCGAGGTCCGCGTCATCGCCGCGACCCACGGCGACCTCCGCAGCGCGATCGCCCGGGGCGAGTTCCGGGAGGACCTCTTCTACCGGCTGAACGTGGTGGCCCTCGCACTGCCGCCGCTGCGCGAGCGGATGCAGGACGTGGAGCAACTGGCGGAGGTCTTCCTGGAGCGGCTCGCCGCGACCTACGCGCTGCCGGTGCCGCCGCTGACGCCGGCGCTTCGCGCCGCGCTGCATGCGCACCCCTGGCCCGGCAATGTCCGCGAGTTGCGCAACACGATAGAGCGCGGTCTCGTGCTGTCGCCCCGGGGGGCGCTCGACGCCGATGCCCTGTTCTCCTCGGATGCGCCGCCCGCCGCCACCCGGGGGTCCTCACTGCTGCCGTTTCCCGCCGACATCGCGACCATTACCCGTGCAGCCGCGCGGGCCATGGTCGAGTTCACCGGTGGCAACAAGAGCGAGGCCGCGAGGCGCCTCGATATTTCCCGTCCACGACTCAACCGACTGCTGGATGAAAACACTCCCTGAATCCGGCCGCTGGCCGGAAGGACTCTGCATGCACGTCGTCGAGGCGCTCACACGCGCCCGCTCCCGGGCGTCACTCGTCGCCATCGCACTGGCGCTCGCCCTCGGCTGCACCTCCGATGGCACGCCCTCTCCCGATTCGCCCGGGTCGGAAAAGCCGCCGGCCGAACTCGTTGTAGCGCGCCTGGCAGCCACGGCGCCGCCGCTGGAGGAGAGCACGGTGTCGTTCTGGGCCATCCGGGGCCAGGGCGTGGAGCAGAAGCTCTACTTTCTCGACGCGGAAGGCGGGCGGGGCGAGGAGTATCTCTCCCTCAAGCTGGAAGACGAGTCGTTGCTCTCCCGCCCCGATGGCTCGGCCATCGCGGAGGGCGACTCGGTCCTCATCACGATTACCGTGGAGGATCCGGCACTGCTGCTGTTCGAGCTGCAGCCCACCGGACTCAAGTTCAGCACCGCCAAGCCCGCGGAACTCAAGATCCGCTACGCCCAGGCCGACGACGATCTCAACGAGGACGGCGAGGTTGACGAACAGGATGACCAGATCGAGACGATCCTCGGCATCTGGCGCCAGGAACAACCCGGACAGCCGTTCGTGCGCCTCGGCAGCGTGAAGGTGGAGGAGCAGCAGGAACTCGAGGCGATGCTCACCGGCTTCAGCCGTTACGCGATCGCGTACTGACACGACCATGATCGCACCGACTGCCGACCCCGATCTTGTCGCGACCCTTCGCGCGCTGCTCAGCGCGGGTCGGTATCGCGACGTCGTGGCGGCATGGCTGGCCGCACCCAGTGCCGAGGCCCGCCGGAGCGAGGCGCTGCTGCTCGCCGCGACCGCGTCGATGCGGCTGGGCGACGTGGCACGCGCCGGGGAGCTGGCCGGGGAAGCCGCCGAGGCGTTCCGGCTCCGGGCCGACCAGGACGGCCGGCTGCGCGCGCTCAACCTGCTGGGTGCCGTGGCATTCGAGCGGGGCGAGCTCGATGATGCCGCGAGCCGGTTCGAGATGGCGCGAACACTCGCGCGGCAGCTCGACGACACGCTGTTCGAGGCGCACGCCGCCAACAACCTCGCCTCGGTGGCGCACCTTCGCGGCGACGCCGCACTGGCCCTCAGCCTCTATCGTGTGGCCCTGCTCGCCTACCAGCGCCTCGGCGACCGTCGTGGCACCACGCAGACCTATCACAACCTGGGTCTCACCTTCCGTGACCTGGGCGCGTGGGCCGACGCCGATGAAGCGACGGTGCAGGCCGTCCGCCATGCCCGGATGGTGGAAGACGAGGCGCTCGCGGCGATTGCGGTGACCGGGCGGGCGGAGCTCGACGTTGCCCGCGGCGCACTCGATGTGGCGACCCGCGAGCTCGATCGCGCAAGCGAACTCGCGGTCGGGGCGGGCGACGCGATCGGGATTGCCGAGATCGGTCGCGTCCGGGCCACCGTGGCGCTGCGGCAGAACGCCCCCCAGGTGGCCCTCGAGGAGGCGCGAAGGGCCGGCAGCATGGCCGTCGAGCATGGATCGGCGCTCCTGGCCGCGGAGTGTGCTGCGACGGAGGCGCTGGCGCTCCGGCGCCTCGGGCGCAACCGCGAGGCCACGGCACGGAGGGATCAGGCAGCGGACGGCTTCGCGCGACTCGGGGCGGTCGCGCATGCGGCACGCTTCAGCCGCGACTGGGAGGCCTAGGAATCGATGCCGGGCTGCGGCGCGAGGAGGGGATGCCCGTAGCGCGAGAGAACCTGCCGCACGACCAGCGTGAGCGGAATGGCGAGGATGGTGCCCACCGGCCCGAACACCCAGCCCCAGAACAGCAGCGAGAAGAACATCTCCACGAAATTGATCTCGAACCCGTGCTTGATGAGGCGGGGGCGGATGATGTTGTCATTGATGAAACTGATGAGCACGTAGCCCGCGACCACCATCAGCGCGCGATCCCAGCCGTGCTGCAGCAGCGCGATCAGCGCCGGCGGGATCATCGCGAGCACGAACCCCACGACCGGAATGAAGGAGACGAAGAACGCCAGCACACCCCAGGTGATGGCGTAATCGACCCGGAGGACTTCCAGCAGCACCAGGTCCGCCGCGGCGCCAATGAAGGCCATCAGCGCGGTGAGCCGCATGTACGAACGGATCTCGCCGCCGAACCCCTGCGTCTGCTGCATCCAGCGGAGCCCAGGCAGCCCCGGCTTCCGGCTGTCCAGCACGGCGAGGTCGATCAGCATGAAGGCCACGAGCAGCAGGACGAAGATCCCCCGACCCAGGGTCAGGATGATCCGGCTCGCCACCGAGGTGGCGGTGCCCAGCAGGCGATTGGGATCGAGGATGTTCAGCGTGCGCAGGTGCGTGGTGTCCACATGCGCGCGGGCCAGCAGGGCCGTGATGCTCTCGCTGAGAGAGGCGAGCTGCTGCTGGTACTGCGGCAGCGTCTGGACCAGCCCCGTAAGCGAGTTGATGAGGAGGCCGATCAGGACGACCCCGCACACCACCGTGATCGCCAGCGTCAGCACCGAGGCCATCGCGCCGGAAAGTCCGCGACGCATGAGCCATTCCATGACCGGCGCCAGCGTCTCGGCCACGACGATGGCGACCATGAACACCGTCAGCACCGGTGCCAGTGCCCGAAGACCGAAGACGATCACCATCACCGCCGCCGCGCCCAGCAGCAGGCGCAGCAGCGGTGTCATGACGACGCGATCGGGCGTCGGGCGCGGACCTCCAGGGCCCGACGACGCCGCGTCAGGCGACGGTGATCTCCTTCGACAGGTAGACGTCCTGGATCAGGTTGAGCAGCTTGACGCCTTCCGCCATCGGGCGCTGGAACGCCTTCCGCCCGGAAATGAGGCCCATGCCACCCGCCCGCTTGTTGATCACCGCGGTCTTCGCCGCCTCGGCGAAGTCGTTGGAGCCCGACGCGCCGCCGGAATTGATGAGGCCGGCGCGTCCCATGTAGCAGTTGGCGACCTGGTAGCGGGTGAGGTCGATTGGATGGTCGGAGGCGAGCTCGGAATAGATACGCTGGTCGGTCTTCCCGTACGGATTCTCCTTGCTGTTCAGCGCGTTGAACCCGCCGTTGTTCTCCGGCAACTTCTGCTTGATGATGTCGGCCTGGATCGTGACGCCGAGGTGATTCGCCTGGCCGGTCAGGTCGGCGGAGACGTGGTAGTCCTTGTCCTTCTTGAACGCGCTGTTGCGGAGGTAGCACCAGAGCACCGTGGCCATTCCCATCTCGTGGGCGATCGCAAACGCCTGGCTCACTTCCACGATCTGCCGCCCCGACTCCGGCGACCCGAAGTAGATCGTGGCGCCCACCGCGACGCAGCCCATGTCGCGCGCCTGCTTGATGCTGGCGAACGCGATCTGGTCGAACTTGTTGGGATACGTGAGGAACTCGTTGTGGTTGAACTTGACCATGAAGGGAATGCGATGGGCGTACTTGCGGGCCACCGAGCCAAGCACGCCGAGCGTGCTCGCCACCGCATTGCATCCGCCTTCCATCGCCAGCTTCACGATGTTCTCGGGATCGAAATAGATCGGGTTCTTGGCGAATGAGGCGCCGGCCGAGTGCTCGATGCCCTGGTCGACCGGGAGAATCGAGAGGTAGCCGGTGCCGGCGAGGCGACCGTGGCCGTTCAGCGACTGCAGGCTGCGCAGGATCGGGGTGGGACGATCGGAGACCAGGTGCATCCGATCCACCCAATCCGGACCGGGCAGGTGCAGGGACTCCTTGGTAATGCCGGTGCACCGGTGCTCGAGCAGGCTTGACGCGTCGCTGCCCAGGAGCTCGGTGATCGCTGACAATGGGGCCATAAGTCCCTTCTCCGTATTGCTTTATGCAGATGGAACAGCTGGGGTAGCCGGGCGGATGTCACGTGCCCGGGGCAGTATCCTATGGCGCGAACGGCCCGGGCGCCACCACGGCATTACACCGAGGTCGCTCTGGACAGCGGCACAGGGGTTCACCATGTTTGTCACCCCTTGCTGCTTAACCCGTTCAGAGGATGTCCTTATGCGTCGTGTGTTTGTCCGCACTGCAGCCGCTGCTGCCGTCCTGGCCCTCGCCAGTGCCGCGCCCGCTGCCGCCCAGATTCCTACGTCTGCCTTCGAGATCACGCCGCTCGCCGGTTATCTCTGGGGCGGTGGATTCGAGACCCCAGCAAACGGCGCCTTCCCCGCTGGCAAGATTGCTGTCCAGCCCAGCTTCGCATGGGGCGCCGAAGTCGGTTATACGCCGAGCGGCAGCACGTGGTTCGAGCTGACGTACCTGCATCAGAGCACCGACGCGAATTTCGAGCGTAACGGCAGCGGCGGGTGTCCCGCGCCGGGCGGTGTTTGCACGGCAACCTTCTCGACCAACTACATCCACGCGGGCGCCCGCTGGGAATTCGGCCAGCGGAACATCAAGCCGTTCATCGGCGGCGGCCTGGGCATCACGATCTTCGATCCGGGCACGACCTCCACTGGTGTCGACTTCAGCAGCAGCACCGACTTCTCGATCTCCGGTGAAGTCGGCGTCATCTACATGGTGGGCAAGAAGGCCGCCGACCAGCGCTTCGGGCTTCGCGCCACCTTCCGCGGGTGGTGGTCCTTCGTGCCGAGCGGCCAGTACGCCGCGTGGTGCGGATACTACGGCTGCTACGCGGTCGAGGAGTCTGCGACCGTGGCGCAGGGCGAACTCACGGGTGGCCTCGTCATCCGTTTCTAGTCGAACCCCGGCTGGAAGCAAAGAAACCCCGGGCCCTGCCCGGGGTTTCTCGTTATGGGATGGGCCGTGGGGCCACTCGAGTCCAATCGACGACATCACGAGGCGCAGCATGACACCAGACGAGCCACTGCCGGACTTCTCCGACGTCGAGGGCGGGAGCTCCTCCGCCGCGGCGGCCCCCGGCGCGCAGAATGCCCCGAGGACGTATGAGGTGAAGAAGGGCGACAGTCTCTCGAAGATTGCGAAGCATGTCTACGGCGACGCGGGCAAGTGGAAGCAGATCTTCGAGGCGAACACCGACCAGCTCAAGGATCCTGACAAGATCTATCCTGGTCAGGTCCTCACCATTCCAGACGCCTGAAACGGCGAGGAGCGATAATGAAGACCACGAGACCGTTGTGGGTGCTGGCGCTGGCGGCGCTGCCACTGCTCGGCACTGCCTGCAAGAAGGAGGCGCCACCCCCACCACCGGCGGAAGTGACCCCGCCAGCACCGACACCTCAGCCTGCCGTCACCAAGATCGAGCTCGGCAGCTCGGTGGGCGTCGACAAGCGCGTCCTCGCGCCGCGCTCGAGCTTTGGCGTCAAGGACAGCATCATTGCCTCCGTTTACACCGAGAACACGGCACCAAACGCGATGCTGACGGCGAAGTGGACCTTCCAGACCGGGCAGACGGTCGACTCCAGCAGCCAGGCCGTCGCCGCGTCGCCTGCCGTGACGGAGTTTCACATCGTCAAGAAGAGCGCCTGGCCCGTAGGACGCTACAAGGTCGAGATCTCGCTGAACGGCACTCCGGCGGGCGCCCAGGAGTTCGACGTCGCGAAGTAGCACTACCTGCGGTACCGACGGCGGCAGCTCACTTTGTGGGCTGCCGCCGTTCGCTTCCGGCTGTAGTCGCCCTGCATGAATCCTCCGTGAACACCGCGTGAATCCGTGACCTGCCCCGCGCCGACTGGTGCAACACCGCCGGTGAGGCACATTGAATCATGTCACCGAATCCTCGTGATGCCTTGCGCGCCTGGTTTCTCGGCCCGCGCGCCGAGAACGCCGACCTCATGGAACGGCTCATCACGGAGTCGTTCCGTGACCATGTGTTCTGGCGCCGGAATTTCCGCCCCGAGGATGGCATCACGATTCGCGAGGTGGATCGGCGACAGGAGGGCTATGAGGACGCCAATGCCACCCTGACGCAGGAGCTGATGGCCCTCCTCGCCGACCTCAAGCGCGACGTGCCCTTCTTCAGCGGTCGGTACCAGGGCCACATGGTCTGTGAGCCGACGATCGCTGCACAGGTCGGCTACTTCGCCGCGATGCTCTACAACCCCAACAACGTGACTCGTGAGGCCGGGCCGGTTACGACACGACTGGAGCTCGAGGTCGCCGACCAGCTCGCGCGCATGATCGGCTTCGATCCCGCGAGGACCTGGGGTCACCTCACCTCGGGCGGCACGGTCGCCAACTTCGAGGCGCTGTGGATCGCGCGAAGCCTGTTCTACCTGCCCGTTGCCGCCGCGATGGCCGCCCGTGCCGGGGCACCCGATGTCAGCGTGCAGCGGCCTGACGGGACGCTGGCGTCGCTTGCGTCCATGGGGCTGTACGAGCTTCTGAACCTGCGTGGACCGGCCGCGCTCGACGCCTGGGACGCGCTCCGTGCCGCCGTGCCGCGCACGGAGTGGCCCGATATCATCGACCGGCACACGCTCGCCCATGCGGGCTACCAGGAGTACACCAGGCGGCTGGCGCGACTATGGGGCGATCCCCTGCCCGACAGCGTGGTGCTCGTTGCCGCCACCGCGCACTACTCCTGGGAGAAGATCGTCCGGGCGCTGGGCATCGGCGCGGAACAGCTCGCCTTCGTGCCGGTCGATCGGTACTGTCGCATCGATCCCGATGCGCTCTGGGAGCGAATCGAGCAGCTGCATGCGCGGCGCACGCCGATCCTCGCCTGTATCAGTGTGTGCGGCAGCACCGAGGAGGGCGCGGTCGACCGACTCGACCGGGTGCTCGAGGTGCGCGCCCGTGCGGAGGAGCAGCTGGGCGTCACCTTCCACCTGCATGCCGATGCCTGCTACGGAGGCTACGCTGCTGCGGTAGCCCGACGGGCCGACGGCTCACACCGCACCTCCGCCGAGATCCGTGCATCGACGCAGATCAACTGGCCGTCGGAGGACTGGGTCCAGTCGATCGTGTCGCTGGGATGGTTCGACTCGGTGACGATCGATCCCCACAAGCTGGGGTACGCGCCATATCCCGCCGGCGCCATGCTGCTCCGTGACCGCCGGGCACGCGACCTGGTCGCCGTCGAACCGCCCTACCTGGCACCCGCGGACGGCGCGCCCGACGCATCGTTCATGGGACAGTTCATCCTCGAGGGCTCCAAGCCCGGTGCAGCTGCCGCGGCGGTGTGGCTGGGGCAGAAGGTGCTGCCGCTCGACGAGCGCGGGTACGGTTATCTCATCGAGCGCACGGTCATCGGCGCGTACCGGCTCTACGATGCCATCGAGTCAGCCGACCTGTCCCCGTTCCGCGTGGTCATGCTCCCCCGGCCCGATCTCAACATCGTCTGCTTCGTCGTAAGCCATCCGTCGGTTCGCGGGCTCGCGGGGCTGAATCGCCTCAACGAGGGCGTATTCCGGCTGCTGAGTCTCGGGGAGTCGGGCCAGATGCCGGACTACATGATCACGCGCACGCGGCTGACGCACCCCAACTACGACGGTGCGGTGCCCGCCCTGATCCCGGCACTCGGACTCGCCAGCGCTGAGGAGTGGAAGGAATGTCGCGAGGGACTGGTGGTGTTGCGGTCCACCGTGATGGATCCGTTCCTCGCCGGCGACGCGGGAGGAACGGATCACGTGGTGGGATATGTAGCGGCCCTGCGGCGCGCCTGCGTCACGGCAATGGAGTCGATGACACCGGCGCGCTGAATCGCGCTCAGGCGTGCGCCAGTTCGCCCCGTTCCTTCGATTCCGATGCCACCTTCGAGGTCACTTCCGGAGGCGCCTCGGCGAACCCATGGAACTTCTCCTTGTGCGTGCCGCGGCCGTGGGTGATCGAGTGCAGTGCCGTCGAGTACCGGTAGAGTTCCGCCGCGGGAACGATGGAACGCACGCGCGCGAGCCGCCCGTCGCGGTCGGTGCCGAGGATGTGCCCCCGTCGGGCGCTCAGGTCACCCATGACGTCCCCCAGGGTTTCCTCGGGCGCCCATGTATCCACCTCGATGAGCGGTTCGAGCAGCACCGGCCGGCAGGCCGGCGCGACATTCCTGAACGCCTGGATGCCCGCCATCTTGAACGACATCTCATTAGAATCGACATCGTGATAGCTGCCGTCGAACACCTCCGCCTCGAAGTCGACCACCGGATGCCCCGCCAGGACACCGCGCAGCGCTGACTCCTGAATGCCGCGGTCGACGGCAGGGATGTACTTGTTCGGGATCACGCCGCCCACCACCTTGTCCACGAAGCGGTAACCCTCGCCGCGCGCGAGGGGCCGGATGCGGATCCAGCAGTCGCCGTACTGGCCGCGCCCTCCCGTCTGCTTCTTGTGCTTCCCCTGTCCCTCTCCCTTCGCGCGGAACGTCTCCCGATAGGCAATGCGGGGCCTCGCCAGCTCGGCCGCGACGCCGTAGCGCCGTGCGATACGGCCGAGAATCGTCTCGAAGTGCCGTTCGCCCATGCCGTGGATCAGCGTCTGCCCCAGTTCCGAGTTGTACTCGAAGTGGAACGACGGGTCCTCCTCGTGCAGCCGATGCAGCGCCGACGCAAGCTTGTCCTCGTCGCCCCGCTTGGTCACGAGCGCGGCAGTCGCCACCGCCTCGGGGAACTCGATGGGCGGGAGTCGCACCGGCGCATCGCGGCGACAGAAGGTGTCCCCGGTGTGCGTGTCCTTGAGTTTCGCCACGCAGCCGATGTCACCGGGCATCAGCCGGTCCACCTCCACGCGATCCTTGCCCTGCGGCACCGACAGGTGGTTGATCTTCTCGATCACCCCGTGCTCGGCGTTCCACACCTCGTCGCCGTTCTGCATCTCGCCCCGGTAGAGCCTGAAGTACGTCACGTCACCGACGTGGGGTTCCGAGACGGTCTTGAATACCCGGCCCAGGAGCGGTGCCGAGGCGAACTCCGCCCCCGGCGGCACCGGCGAATCGGCCGCCGACGGCAGCAGCTCCACGATCTCCTTGAGCAGGGTGCGCGTGCCGTAGGTAAGGTCGGAACTGCAGCAGAAGAGCGGCACCACGGCACCGGTCACCACCGCGTGCTTCATGGCGGCGGTGAACTCGGCGCGGGGAATCTCCTCGCCACCCAGGTAGCGCTCGATCAGGCCGTCATCGGTCGCGGCCACTGCCTCGAGGAGCTGGTCGCTGTAGTGCTTGACCTGCGCCTCCAGCTCCTTGGGCACCGGCACGACCTCGTACTCACCCCGCGAGCCCTTGTACTCGTGGCAATGCCCCGAGAACAGGTTCACGATCCCGTGGAAGCCGCGCCCGTCTCCGACAGGTACCTCGACCGGTACGACGCGGGGCGTGAGGTGCGTGCGCACATCCTCGTAGACCCGCGCGAAGTCGGCATTCTCCTTGTCCATCGCCGCGACCACCAGCATGCGCGGCAGGTGGAAGTGATCGCACAGTTCCCAGATCTTCTCCGTGCCGACCTCGACGCCCGCGGTGGAACTCAGGACCACCAGCGCCGAATCGGCCACGCTCAACGCGGCAACCGCCTCGCCGAGGTATTCCAGATAGCCCGGAGTGTCGAGCAGGTTGATCTTGGTGTCGAGCCACTCGGCGTACGCCGGGCCCAGCGTGATGGAGTGCTGTCGCTCGATTTCATCGGGGGAGGTATCGGTGAGGGTGCTGCCGTCCTTGATGCGGCCATGGCGACGGCTCGAGCCCGAGACATAGGCGAGCGCATCTACCAGGCTGGTCTTCCCGCTGCCCCCGTGGCCGGTGACTGCCACGTTTCGCAGGGCATTGGGGCCATAGACTTTCATGGCCTGCACCTCCTTCGGTTGGAGTCATGTTCATCATGCAGGCCGAGGGAGCCGCTGTCAAATCACCGCGCCGGAAGGTGAAGGGGAATTACTGCGGATTTCCCAGTGCGCCACGTGAACGCAGGATACCAAGCACCTCGGGAACGGGAAGCGCCGACACCGTGTGCCCGTTGGCCGCCTGCGTGGTGGCCATGAAGAGGCTGTTGTAGATCGCCTCCTCCGTCGCCTCCGCCACGCCATCGAACAGGCCACCCATGGCATCGTTGCCGACGTCGGCCTGTGAAATGCGTGCGGCCCCACGCGGCCGGCGAACCGAGGCATTCGTCGAGAAGGCGATCACGTAGTCGCCCGACCCGTTGTCGACGCTCGATCCCGTGCGCCCGATGCCCAGCATCGCGCGGGATGCCAGCCGCTCCAGGTTGCGGTCGCTGAGCGGCGCATCGGTCGCCACGACCACCATGATCGAGCCGAGTGGGCCCTTGGCCGGCGCCAGGCTCGAGAGCCCCGACTTGCCCAGGATGCGTCCGACCGGCACGCCGACGATAGTGAGCTCGGCAGCGCCGCCGAAGTTGGACTGCACCAGGACGCCCACCGTCCAAGTGCTGTCCCCGGCCTTGACCACGCGCGATGAGGTGCCGATTCCCCCCTTCCAGCCGAAGGCGATCGTTCCGGTACCGGCGCCCACACTCCCTTCGGCGACCGCTCCGGCGGCGGCTGTCGTGAGCGCGTGCCGCACGTCGGCCTCGGAGACGAGGCGTGAGCGGATCGCATTCAGCACGTACCCGTCGTTGGTCTCGCCCACAACCGGGTTGATGGAGCGCACCCTCTCCATCCCGGGTTGCTCGAGCATCCACGTGACCATGGCATCGGCCGCGCGCCACACACAGAGCGTGCACGTGAGGAGGATCGGGGTCTCGAGTTCACCCAGCTCCATGACCTGGGTGACGCCGAGCAGCTTGCCGAAGCCGTTGCCGACATGGATTGCCGCCGGCATCCGCTCGAGGAAGAGGTTCTGCGACGATGGCAGGATGGCGGTGACGCCGGTCCGCACCGAGTCGCCGATCACGACGGTCGTTTGCCCCACCAGGACGCCAGGCACGTCGGTGATCCCATTGAGCGGGCCCACCGGCAGCGTACCGGTGATGATCCCGAGGCTGCGTGCGCGACCGGCCTGGGCGTGCATGTCCAGCATCGGGCATGCAGAAAGCAGCAACGCGAGGAGCGCGCACCGGTATCCGCTGATGGTCACCTCCACTCGACCTCCGCCATGAAGGGCAGGTGATCAGACCCCCAGTCCGCTCCCACGTGGGCGCCCACCGCCTTCAGGTGGCCGTCCAGCAGCACATGGTCGATGCGCACCCGGATCCATCCGTTGAGCCTGGTAAAACCCCAGCCGTTGCCCGCTGTATTGAAGGAATCGTCGAGACTGCTCCAGTACCGTTGCCAGATAACGCTCTCCACCGGAAGGTTGAAGTCGCCCATCACGATGCGTGCGCCCGAGGTGGAGTCGACCCAGCGGCGC
>Ga0190274_10000888_pt1 | contig 17416 bp, 13 predicted proteins | sample Popmic531T_FD_133002 | JGI IMG/M metagenome (GOLD analysis project Ga0190274, IMG submission 133002) | Populus adjacent soil microbial communities from riparian zone of Yellowstone River, Montana, USA - 531 T | ecosystem: Environmental > Terrestrial > Soil > Riparian zone | place: USA: Montana... | reverse complement strand
TTCGGCGTCTCGGCGGAGATGCTCAACTCCTCCTACCTGGCCGAGATCAAGATCGGCCAGGGCGCCAAGCCCGGCGAGGGCGGCCACCTGCCCGGCAAGAAGGTCTCCGAGAAGGTCGCCGCCGCTCGTAACGCGGCGCCCGGCACCGACCTGATCTCGCCCTCCAACAATCACGACCTCTACTCGATCGAGGATCTCGCCGAGCTGATCGACGAGCTGAAGACGGTCAACCCGGACGTGCGCGTCTCGGTCAAGGTCCCGGTGGTGCCGAACATCGGCACGATCGGCCTCGGCATCGCCAAGGCGGGCGCCGACATCATCACCCTCTCGGGCTTCGAGGGGGGCACCGGCGCCGCCCGCCAGCACGCCCTGCGCCACGTCGGCCTGCCCTCCGACATCGGCACCCGCGCCGTGCATCGGGCGCTGATGGAGGCCGGCATCCGCAACCGGGTCGAGATCTGGGCCGACGGCGGCTACCGCCATGGCCACGACGTCGTCAAGCTGCACTGCCTCGGCGCCAACCGGGTCGGCTTCGGCACCCTGGCGATGGTCAGCCTCGGCTGCACGATCTGCCGCGGCTGTCAGCTCGATACCTGTCACGTCGGCATCGCGACCCAGATCGAGACGGTTGAGCAGGCCCAGGAGCACGGCCTGAAGAAGTTCACGCCGCAGGAGATCGACACTGCCGCCGAGAGCTGTGCCCGCTTCTTCCAGGCGATGGGCGAGGAGGTCAAGCAGGTCGTCGCTTCGCTGGGCTACGAGCGCGCCCAGGACCTGGTCGGTCGCTACGACCTGCTCGAGCAGGTCTCCCATCACGACGTGGTCGACCTGGCGCCGCTGATCACGCCGCTTGAGGAGTTCCTCGACCTCGAGCCGCTCGACCTGCCGGTCGCGGAGGAGATCTCGGAGGAGCGCGCGGAGGCCGGGATGGTCGTCGCCCGCCCGATCCGCATGGAGGTCAAGCAGGCCTCCGCCCAGATTGGAGGCCTCGCCGGCGACATCTGCTCCGGTCGCACGATCCGCAACGAGTTCCCCCGCGCCACCGACGCCAACGACCGCGTGCTTGGCACCGAGTTGGCCGGCTCGATCGCCCGCTCGCGCATCTTCGAGGACGGGCCCGAGTCAAACGACGACGTGCTCGCAAGCCTCGAGTTCAACGGTGGCTCGGTTGCCGGCCAGGGCCTCGGTGCCTTCAACGCCTACGGCGTCTCGATCCGGGTCGAGGGCGGCGCTCAGGATGGCGTCGGCAAGACGATGCTGGGCGGCAGCATCGCCGTGCTCAAGGGCAAGGGCGCCAGGGGCAAGCGCCTCAACGGCTCGGTCGGCAAGTCCTTCGCCTACGGCGCCCAGCGCGGTCGCCTCTACGTCCAGGGGTCCGCCGACTCCCGCTTCTGCATCCGCCTCTCCGGCGCCGACGTGGTGCTGGCCGGAGAGCCGGAGGAAGCGATCGACGATGCGCGCGGCTGCGTCGTCGACCGCGCCAACGCCAAGGGCTTCGCCTTCGAGTACATGACCTCGGGCCGGGCGATCGTCCTCGGCGACCTCGGCCCCTGGGCCTGCGCGGGCATGACCGGTGGCCGCGTCTACGTCCGCCACAACGCCTTCGGCATCGACCGCGAGGCGATAGAACGGCGGCTGGGCAAGGGCGCCAAGGTCGAGCTAAAAGAAATCGACGCCGAGGGCCTCCTAGACGTCGACGACCTGCTCGGCAGCTACGCGACCGAACTGCGGGCCACCGGCCAGGACGAGGAGGCCGACCGCGTGATGAGCTTGGCCTCAAACGCCGCCGACAACTTCCTCATGGTCGTTCCGCACAAGGTTCAGGCGGACCCGAGTATCTCTACGGAGTGACCCAGGCGGGGGGCGGGGCGGGGACCTCTCCTGCGGAACCCGCCGCCCGCACTCCTGCAGGGCTCCAAGGTCCAGCTGGCTCACAAGTTCCGCCGGAGAGGTCCCCGCCCCGCCAACCAGGGACCGCTCCGACCTCGCAAGCTTTAGTGAGACGGAGCGCTCCCAGCTTCAGCTCTCTGCGCTTGGCCCCTAGCCCGAACAGGGAAGAGGGGCGAGTACCCCTCCCACGGAACTTGTGAGCCAGCTGAGATATGAGCCCTGCACCCTGTGCGGGCGGCGGGTTCCGAGGGAGGGGTACTCGCCCCTCTAACGCGTCCGAGTCAAGAGATCAGCGATCCCGCGAATCTCTTGGAGCAGCCCATCGAGCATCTGCTCGTTGCTCGTGTGGATTCTCCACTCCGCGTACTTGCGCTCTTGCTCGAAGGCATCGAGCCGTTACTCCAGGGCCTCGGTGCGCGCGTCGACCTTGTTTATGCGCTTGCTGAGGCGCTTCTCGGTCTTGCGGATTCGGCGTTTGAGCAGGAAGCTGGTCTCGTCGCGGATCGCGTCGAGTTCGCGGCGTAGAGCGGTTTCATCGATGCCGCTCCCCTGTTCGGCGAGCATCTCCTCGACGCCTGTCCGGACTCGCTCGATCTCCTCGTGGAGGCGTTCGCGGGCGCGCTCGGCCGTTACCTCGGGGGGCTCGGGATAGGTATCCACACGCCCATGCTACGGGCGCCGGTGGCCGGAAATTGCGCGTTTTGCTTTTTAGCTCTCCAGGGCGAAGAGGCGGTAGCGGCCGATCGCCAGTTCGTCGCCGTCTTCGAGCCGTCCCCACTCGACCACCTCGCCGTTGAGGAAGACGCCGTTGAGGCTGCGGTCGTCGAGCACGCGCAGCGCGTCGGGCTGTTCGGAGACGATCAGGGCATGGCGACGGGAGACGCTGGGGTGGTCGAGGCGGATGTCGGCGGCGGCGCTGCGGCCGATCCGCGTCCAGCCCCGTTCGATTGGGAAGAGCCGAATCTCGCCGCCGTCTTCGCGGCAGGCTACGTAGCGACCGGGTTCCGGCGCCAACGTTCGTGCGGCGTCCAACCAGTCGGGCGCCGTCAGCGTTTGGGGGAGTGCCAACTCCGCAGTCTGACCATGTTCCTGCATCGGCTCGAATATCGAGTCGCGCTGGAACTCGCTGGCCCCACAGCGGGGGCATTCGGGTAGCTGGTCGTTCTCGCGAAGCGAGAGTTGGGTGCCGCACGAGGCACAAAAAAACGTCCCCGAGCCGGGGGTCGTGCCTACGGCAAAACTGTCAATGCTGATGCCGGGACTGATGCTGGTGATGGGGGTCTCCTTCCCGGCGCCTCCAGCAGCCATGGTAGCGCGTCAAGAGCCATCTCGCACAAGCTGTTTCCCGCATTTTGGTCATTCCGTCCCAGCCGCGAGCGGCGGCGGCAAGGACTAGAATCGCGCCGCCATGGGCCCCGTCAGCGCAGAGGTCGAAATCGACGTACCCCGCGAACGCGCTTTCGAGGCGATCTCCGACCTCTCCCTGCGCTCCGCCTTTACCGATCACTTTCTCACCGATTTCCATCTGACCCGGATCGAGTCGACCGGGATTGGCGCCGGGGCACGGTTTCGCTTTGCCGTTTGGCCGCGCGCGGTTTGGATGGACACGACGATCGACGAGGCGGAGGAGCCGCACCGGCTCGTCGAGCACGGCCGAGGCGGTCGCCTCAACCGGATTCCGTCGACCACCGTCTGGGAGCTGACCGAAGGTCCCGGATCGCTGACCAAGGTGCGGGTTTCCTACTGGACCGAGCCTTCGAACCCGGTCGACCGGGCGCTCGAGCTGCTTTCCGGTGCCTCGATTCCCTGCGAACGCCGCTGGCGCGAGGCCCTGCGCCGGCTTCGCGACCTGCTCGAGTCCGGCGAGCTCGCCGCCGGCCGTGTCGCGGTCGCCGGCGGCAACCCGCACGCGACGGGTATTCCCTGAGCCCGGTCTTATAGGCTCTCGCCGCCGATGCCTCGCCGTAGCCGACTCGTTTTGCCGATGCTCGCCGCGCTCGCGCTGGTCGCACTTTCCCTGACCATCTCCGCCTGCGGTTACTCGAGCGACTCCAAGGACGTCGTCGAGGGCGAGGTCGTGGAGCTCGGCGAGCTCAAATACCAAGTGATCTTCTCGCGCTTCCTCAACCCCAACGACAACGAGGACTCCGCCTACCTGGTCGGCCAGCCGCCGACGGCGAAAGGCTCGAGCTATTTCGGTGTCTTCCTCGAAGTCCAGAACAAGAGCGAAGAGACCCAGAAGCTGGCCGAAGCGTTCACGATCGCCGACGCGGACGGCCAGACGTTCGACGCGGTCCCCACCGAAAGCCTCTACGCGTTCCCCTTCGGCGGCGAGGTCGAATCCCAGGAACCGATTCCAGCCCCCGACTCGACGCCGCAGCAGGGCCCGATCGAGGGCTCACTCGTCCTCTTCGAACTTCCCTCCTCCGCCTCCGAGAACCGGCCGCTGACGCTCTCGATCGACGGCTCCGGTGGGCCCGCCGAGGTAACGCTCGACCTGTAGCCAATCGTTGAGCTAAGCGCCCGCAAAGCGTGCGCGTGCGACATCAATTCCCGCAGAGGCGCACCCGCCAGCCCGCCGCTCAAAGGCCGGCCGACAGCACCTGCGCCGCCGCCGGCGCTGCGACTTCGCCGCCCGCCGCTTCGGCTTCGATCAGCAGCACCCCAACCGCCAGCTTGGGCTTTTCGGCGGGTGCGAAGGCGGCGAACCAGGCGTCCTTGCGCTGCTCGGGGTGCTCGGCGTCCTCTTCGCCGGGCTTGGGCCCGAGCTCAGCTGTGCCGGTCTTGCCGGCGACCTGGGCCTCGGGGATCGCGCCGGCGTAGCCGGTGCCGCCTGTCACCACGCCGACCATCAGATCGGTCAGCTCGTCGCTGATCTTCTTCGACATCACCCGCACCGGCTCCATCTCGGGTCGCAGCTTGCGGTTGGCGACGATCGAGGTCGGCTGGCGAACACCGTTGTTGGCGATCGTCTGCGCGACGCTGGCCATCTGCAGCGGGGTCGCCAGCACCTCGCCCTGGCCGATCGCGCTGACCCCGAGGTCGACGTCTTCGCCGATGTCGGCGGGGATCGTCGATTCGGCCGGTTCGACCTGAGCGACGATCCGCGATGCGTAGAGCGTCGGTGGCGAGTTGAAGCCGAAGCGTTCCGCCGTCGCCACCATGTCGTCGTTGCCGATCTCCGGGCCCAAGGGGGCGAAGTCGGCGTTGCACGACTCGGCGAAGGCTTCGCGGAAGGTGCCGCCGCAGAACTCGCCGTTGGCGTTTTCGATGAAACGGCCGCCGACGTTGGCCCCGTCGGTGATTTCGAATTCGTCGTCGAGGGAGACGACGCCCTTCTGCAGCGCCGCGGTCGTGGTGATCGTCTTGAAGGTCGAGCCGGGCGGTTGCGGCGCCGAGAAGGCCTGACCGGCGAGCGCCCGCACATCGCCGTTGCGGGTATCGAGCAGGGCGATGCCGCCGACCCGGCCGGCAAGCGCCGAGACGGCCGCTTCCTGCAGGTCAGGGTCGATCGTCGTCTTCACTGGGGCGCCGGGGGCGGGCTCGGCTTCGGCGATGGTCCGCGTCGTGCCGCTGTCGCCGACCGCCAGCAGCGAGCCGCCGGGCTTGCCGGCGAGCCTGGCGTTGAACGCCCGCTCGAGGCCGCTGATCCCGACCGGGGTGTCGGGCGCGAATCCCTGGCGAGCGAGTGCCGGTGCCTCCTCTTCTTCAGCGGCTCCGACTTCGCCGGTGACGTCGATCGCGGCGCTGCCGATCCGATGGGCGCGGGCTTCGGCCGGCCCCTCGGCGAGCGGGGTGCCGTCGGCGGCGAGGATCGGCGCCCGCGGTGCCAGTTCGATCTGGCTTTCGAGGTGCTCGCCGCCACGCAGGCCGGGGAAGACCAGGCTCGGGCTCCAGGCGATGCCACCTTCGTCGAATGGCAGCTCGAGGTCGCTTTCGACCTTGCCGAAGGCAGTCGTGCCGGCGAGGATCTTCACCGGGACCACTGTCGTCCCGCCCTTCGATTCGGCGTCCGCGGGGGAGTCGGGGTCGAGGCTGTCCAGGGTCGCCACAATCTCGGCGTCGCGGTAGGCGAGGACGAAGTCGTTCAGATCGATTGCCCGCTGCGAGGCGGGGTTCAGCTCCTTGTACATGGCGGCGAATTCGTCGCGTGACCAGGCTTCGGCGAAGCGCTTGGCCGCTTCCTGGTCGGGGGAGCCGGAGGTGCCCGCCATCGCTCCGATGACGAAGGCGACGAAGGCGATCAGCGCGAGGGGGATCGTGCGGGTGGTGAGTCGGCGACGCCTCTCCACCGCGGATGGAAGATTGCTCATTTTTGTGAAAGGTAGTGGAGAAGTCGGAGACCCCTCATCATTTGATCTATGACCATTCTCGATTGGGGGATCGTCGCCTTCACGCTGGCCCTCGGCCTTTGGGGCTATCGCCAGGGGTTGATCGTGGGAACGCTGACCTTGATCGGCTTTGCCCTGGGGGCCTTTGCCGGCAGCCGGATCGCGCCGCTGGTGCTCAACCAGGGCGCGGAGTCGCCCTATGCGCCCCTGTGCGCGGCGCTGGGGGCGCTGGTTGCCGGGGCGCTGGTGGCGGTGACTCTGGAGAGCCTGGCGCTGGGCCTGCGCTCTCGATTGATCCGGGGGACGGGGTTGCTGCACCTGGCCGATGGCGCCGGCGGGGCGGCGCTGATCGCTTCGGTCGCGCTGGGGGTGGTGTGGGTCTTCGGGGCCGTTGCCCTGCACGCGCCGGGCACGGCGCAGCTGCGCGCCGACGTGCAGCGCTCGCTGATCCTGCGCAGCCTCAACGAAGTTCTGCCGCCGTCGGGGCCGATCCTGAACGCGCTCGACCGGGTTGACCCCGCGCCGGCGATCATCGGGCCGGCGACTCCGGTGGCGGCGCCGGACCCGGCGATCGTCGCCGATCCCGACGTGGCGCGCGCCGGTGACTCCGTGGTGCGGGTGCTGGGAACCGCCTGCGGCCTCGGGGTCGAGGGCTCTGGCTGGGTTGCCGGCCCGGGGCTGATCGTCACCAACGCCCACGTCATCGCCGGCGAGGACGACACCACGGTGACCACGCGGGAAGGGGCTTCGCTGGAAGCCACCTCGGTCTATTACAGCCCCGAAAACGACCTCGCCCTACTGCGTGTCGAAGCCGACCTTCCGGTTCTCCCGATCGCACCCGAGCGGAAGTCGGGCACGACCGCGGCGGTGCTCGGCTACCCGGAGAACGGGCCCTATGTCGCCTCTCCCGCCCGTCTCGGCGAGACCCGCGAAACGATCAGCGAGGACTCCTATGGCCGCGGCCCGGTTCCCCGCCCGATCGCCTCCCTTCGAGGCAGCGTCCGCAGCGGCAACTCCGGCGGGCCCCTCGTCGACAGCCGTGGCCGCGTCCTCGGCACCGTCTTTGCCGCGACCACGACGGGGGTGCCTGGCGGTTTCGCCGTGCCCGACGAGGTCGTCGAAAGGGCATTGGAAGGCGCTCTGGTGCCAGTCGCCACCGGTCCCTGCACCGGCTGAGACGGGCATTGGCAGGGCATACACCGCCGCTGGACGCAATGCTCTGCCTTGTGAACGCCAGATATTCCCCTCTAGCCTTGGTTTTTGCGCCTAAACCAGGACATTTTATGGGACAAACCAGCCTGGTATAATCTCGGAAACGGCTCTATAAAGGGGAAAAACGATAGCTAAATCCGGGACATTTTCGACAGAATTTAGTCACGAATATGAGACAACTCATCCGTGGATCGACTTCCATCTTGACCTCTCGCGCGCCGGTCCGGGGTTCTGGATGCTCATGGGCGAGGCTCGCTCGAAGATCGAGCACGTAACCGGGTCCCTGCTGAAGCCAGAGATTGCGAGCGAGTTGCTTCAGGTCTTCCTCGCCAAGGGCGCGCTCGCAACGACGGCGATCGAGGGAAACACCCTCTCGGAGGAGGACGCTCGACTTCTGCTCGATGGCAGGCTCTTCTTGCCTCCCTCTCAGGAGTATCTGGCTCGTGAGATCCAAAACATCATTGACGCCTGCAACGGCATCAAGGACGAGCTTGTCGCAGGGGTCGCGAGGCCACTGAGCCCCGAGCTTTTGGCCGACTACAACCGCGCCATTCTTCGCGACCTGGAGCTGGAAGATCATGTCGTTCCGGGTGAGATCTCGGAGCGCGGCGTCGTGGTCGGGAGGTACCTGGCGGCGCCGCGACAGGACTGCGCGTACCTGCTCGACCGGTTCTGCGATTGGCTGAACGGCTCCGACTTCGTGCCGCCCTCCCCAGAGTGGAGGACGCCCTACGCGGTTCTCAAGGCGATAGCAGCACATCTGTATCTGGCCTGGATCCACCCCTACGGCGATGGCAATGGCCGAACCGCGCGCCTCATCGAGCTCCGCATCCTCATCGAGGCTGGGGTCCCGACCCCGAGCACTCATCTGCTGAGCAACCACTACAACCAGACGCGCAGCGAGTACTACCGGCAGCTGGATCTCTCGAGCAAGGCAAACGATGGTGTCGTTCCCTTCTTCGAGTATGCGCTGCGGGGGTTCGTGGATGGCCTCCGAGAGCAGCTCGCTCTGATCCGGGAGCAGCAGGTAAATGACCGGTGGGAGCAGTTCATCTATCAGTCATTCGGAGGGACCAAGAGCGCGTCGCTCACCCGTCAGCGGCAGCTGGCGCTCGAGCTTTCCAAGGAGCCGGGGCCGGTCGACAGAAAGAGCATGCGGCTCCTCAGCGATGAGCTGGTGAGCATGTATCAGGGGAGGACTGGAAAGACCCTCGCGCGAGACATCAATCAGCTTCTGAAACGGGGTTTGATCCGCAAAGTCCCGGGTGGCTTTGTTCCCGTCCGAGAGCAGCTCGAGGCATTTCGCCCGGTGGTTGCCGATTCATGCTGAGTAGTCATTTGAGGCCGTGGCCGACCCGTCACTTACGTTGGGTAAGCTCCTTTGACTACCGTGGAGGCCGGGTCGACGACCCAAGATCAAGCCGCGCATGGCGTTTGCCCGCATTTCCACGCGGCGATCGAGTTGATCGGCAAGCGCTGGACCGGGGCCATCGTCTGCGCGCTGACCGAGGGGCCGCTGCGCTTCGCCGAGCTGGCCCGGGCGGTGCCGGGGCTCTCTGACCGGCTGCTCTCGCAGCGACTGCGCGAGCTGGAGGGCGAGGGGCTGGTCGAACGCGAGGTCGAGGCGGGCGCGCCGGTGCGGGTGATCTACTCATTGACCGAGAAGGGCGCAGAGTTGGGCCCGGCGATAGGCGAGCTGAAGCAGTGGGCAAAGCGCTGGCACCAGACCGGGTGAGTCTGCCCGGCCCGTTCGCGGTCGGCCGTTACGCGCGCAAGCTGGAGGAAGAGATGCGCCGCCGCGCCCGCGTCTCGCTGATCGGCGAGGTGACCGGCCTCAGCCGCAGCAAAGCGCAGGCCTACTTCGAGCTGCGCGACGCCGAGGGGGCCGTCCCGTGCACGATCTGGCTCAACGACCTGGAGAAGCTCGATCTGCCCGAGGGGGGCCTTCGCGATGGCACCGAAGTCGTCATCGCGGGCGGGCCTGACTACTACCGGGGCGGCGCTCACGCCTCTCCCTCCTTTTCCTTTCGCGCCACCCACATCCGGCTGGCCGGCGAGGGCGACCTGCTGGCGCGGCTGGAGGCGCTGCGCAAACAGCTCAAGGCCGAGGGGCTGTTCGAGCTGCAGAAGCAGCTGGCGCGGCCCCTGCTGCCGAAGGCGATCGGGGTCGTCACGGCCGAGTCCGGGGCCGCCCGTCGCGATCTGCTGGCCGGGCTCGAGCGGCGTGGCTGGCGGGGGACGATCGTCTGGGCCTTCGCTCCGGTGCAGGATCGCCACGCTGCGCCGAGGATCGCGGCGGCTATTCAGGGCCTGGCCGCGCAGCCGCGGGTCGAGGCGATCGTGGTCAGCCGCGGCGGCGGCAGCCTTGCCGACCTCTGGGCCTTCTGCGACGAGACCCTCTGCCGCACGGTGGCGATGCTGCGAGTGCCGGTGGTCAGCGCCGTCGGCCACGAGCGTGACTCGACCCTGATCGACGACGTCGCCGCGGTCGCCTGCTCGACCCCGACTCACGCGGCCGAGGCGGCGGTGCCGCTCGACTGCGTGGCGGCTCGCGGCGATCTGGAGCGCAGCCTCGCCTCGCTGCAGCGGGCGGCCGGCGGCGCGGTGCGCGCGCGTACGCCGCACCTGGTCGCGCTGGCGCGCGGCCCGGCGAGGGCATTGCGGCGCGAGCAGCTCGCGCTCAACCAGAAGACGCGGGAGATCCGCGCCGCCTCCGAGCGCGGCGTCGCCGAGCGGCTCGGGTTTCAGCGCCGGCTGGCGACCGTGGTGCTGGAGCGCGCGCGCCGCCGCGCCGCCGGAGCGGAAATGGACCGGCGGCGCACGGCGCTGCACCGGGCGGAGGTCGCCCTCCGTGCCCACGAACCCGAGCGGACGCTCGAGCGCGGCTACGCCCTAGTCGAGGATCGCGCCGGGGAGCCAGTGATCGGCGCCGCCGGGGCGGTCGCCGCCGAGCGCGTCAAACTGCGCTTTGCCGACGGCAGCGTTGGCGCCACGATCGAGGAGCAGGAGTGACCGAGAAGCCCGACAGCTATGAGGTGGCGGTAGAGCGCCTGGAGCAGATCATCGACCGCCTCGACTCCGGACAGGCGGGCCTGCGCGAGACGCTCGACCTCTGCCGCGAGGGCCGTGACCTGGTCGCCTACTGCAGCGCGGAGCTCGACGCCGTCGGCGAGGGCCTGAAGGAGCTGAAGCTCGACGAGCTGGCGGAGAAGCTCGACGCCTCTGCCACGCCGGGAGCCTCCTGATCGATCAGCCCTTTCTGACTCGGGCGATCTCCGCTTCGAGCCTTAGCCGGCCGGCCGCGATCTCCCCTGGTCCCCAGCTCGAGACGACGGGCTCCTCGGGGCGCTCGAGGAAGACGTAGGCGAGCTCGAGCGCCTCGACGCCACGGGCCTCGGCGACCGCGAGCGCGTATATGGCCTGTTGGATCTCGTAGCGGGCGGCGAGCGCGGCCGGCGGCGAGCCGGCGAGCCGATCGGTCTTGTAGTCGACGATCAGCGGCGGCCTGCCTGCTTCCTCGACCAGCAGGTCGATCGAGCCTCGCAGGACCGTGTCGGCGACTTCGATCAGCAGCGGGACCTCGGCGCGGCTGCTCTCCGCGTCCCGCACTCGCTCGGCGAAGAAGCCGCAGTCGAGCCAGGCCGCGAACGGCTCCAGCAGCGCCTCCTCGGCCAGACCGGAGTCGGCGCCGACCTCGGCTGAGGTCGCGATGCGGCGCACCAGGTCCGCGCTCGGTGCTCGCCAGCCGTTGGCCTGGCTCCACTCGAGCAGCGAGTGCACGGCCCTGCCCCGCACCACACCTCCGTCGGCTGCCGCGGCCCCCTCGGCCCCCTGTTCGCGCAGGGCGCGGTCGCTGTCGACGAGGCGTTCTTCTGAGCCCTCTCCGTGGGCCGAGATCGCCGTGTAGGAGAGAGACCGCCGTGTCGACCTGGCGGGCCTGCGAGCGACCAGCGGCGCGGGTCCCCCGTCATCCTCGGGGGCAGGCTCCGCCTCCTTGCGCATCGCGGTCAGGCTCGCCGCCCGCTCGACCGAGGCGAGGTTGACGCGGACCGCGATCTCGGAGGGCTCGAATCTCGCCTCCAGCCCCGGCCGCGGCTCGGGAGCCGCGATCGCGACGGTCGAGTCGCGCTCGCGGTCGATCTCGAAGCCGGCGACGATCCGCTCGATCACGGCTTTCCCGTGGCTCTCCCGGGACGGCGGAGTGGAGCGGACCACGCCGCTCAGCAGCAGTCGCTCGCGCGCCCGCGTCGCCCCGACGTGGAAGAGGCGAAGCTCCTCCTCGGCCTGGCGCTTCTGAGCCTCGTCGCGGAGCTCGCGCTGAGCGTAGAGGTCGACGCCGCGAGCGCCGAGCCGGCGCAGCTGCATCCCCACGCGCGGCGCCTCTGGCTCGTGGCCCAGGGTGAGCAGGGGTGTGCGCGCGGCGGGCAGGAGGCCGCGGGAGAGGTGGGGAATCGCGACCACGTCGAACTCGAGCCCCTTGGCGCTGTGGATGGTCATGATCCGCACCCCGTCGTGGCCCTCGACCGCGGTCGCCGCCTGCGCGTCGGCATCGGCATCGGCGCGCGCGGCGAGGAAGTCGAGCAGGCCGCGCAGGTCGCGCCCCTCGGCGGCCTCGAAATCGGCGGCGAGCCGCATCAGCTTGCGCACGTTGGCGAAGCGGCTCTCGCCGGCAAGCCGCATCAGCACCGCGAGGTCGTAGCCGGTCTCCGTCACCGCTGCGTCGATCAGGCCGGCGAGCGAGAGCGAGGTGGCGCGGCGGCGCAGCGCGACGAGCGTCTCGGCGAACCGGCGCAGCAGCGAGAGCTCCGCGGCGGGGATCTGCTCGAGCCGCTCGCGGTCGGCGCGCTCGTCCTCGCCCAGGCCCGCGGCCTGCTCCACGGTTGGCCAGATGTGACGGCCCCGGCCCGCCGCGGCGCGCAGCAGCCAGAGCGTGTCGGGCGCCACCCCACAGGCGGGCGAGGCGAGCGTCCCGAGCAGCGCCTGGTCGTCGAGCGGATTGGCGATCGTCGCCAGCAGCGCGCAGACGTCGGCGACCTGCTGCTGGGACCAGTAGCCGCGGCCGCCGACGACGTAGGGGCGCAGGCCGGCCCGCTCGAGCGAGTCCTCGTGGGCGTCGAGGCGGGTGAAGGCACGCAGCAGCACGACCATCGCCCCGCGCTCGACTCCCTGGTCGGCCAGCTCGCGCAGCCGCGCGGCGAGGAAGCGGGCCTCTGCCAACTGGTTGGTGGGCGTGCGCGCGTCGGTCGCCGGGTCGAGCTGGATCTCGTCGTCGTCCCAGCCCTCGCGCCCGGTGAGCAGCATCTCCACCGCCGGCCCCTCGCCGGCCGGCCGCGGCCTGCCGGGCGGGGCACCGACCCGCAGCAGCGTGTAGCCGTCGAGCAGCCGCTCGCCGATCGCGTTGACCGCGCCGATCACCTCCGGTCGGGAGCGGAAGTTGCCACTGAGGGGGATCGCCTCGCCGGTGGCGCTGGCCTCGATCGCCCGCCGCCGTTCACGGAACACGTCGAGGTCCGCGTGCCTGAAGCCGTATATCGATTGCAGCTCGTCGCCGACGACCATCAGCTGGGTCTGCGGCCCGCGCAGCGACTCGATCAGGCGCAGCTGGAGGCGGTTGGTGTCTTGGAACTCGTCGACCAGGAGATGGCCGAACCGGATCCGGTAGGAAGCTCCGGTCTCGGTCCGCTCGAGCAGCCGTGCCGCCAGCAGCTGGAGGTCCTCGAAGTCGATCCCGGCGCGCCTCGCCTTGGCGGCGCCGAAGCGCTCGGAGAAGAGGCGCAGGAGCTCGCCGACGTGCCGATAGGCGCGGCCGCCCTCGCCGGCCTCGGCGACGCGGCTCAGGGCCGCCTCGATCGCCTCCCTGTAGGCGGCCAGCGGCTTGGCCTTGCTCGTGGTTCGCAGCGAGGTCATCGCATCGAGGCTGGGCGGGCCATCCGCCTCGGTCAAGAGGGCGAGCGCCCGCTCGGCAAGCTCGTGGTTGGCGCTGCCGGGTTTGAGCTCACCGATCGCCTCGGCGGCCGCCGAGGCGGCGTTTCGCAGCGCCTCCCGCACGTCCGGCTCGGGTTGCTCGGGGAGTCGGGGCTCGGCTTCGCCGCGGCTGCGCAGCTCGGCATGGGCCCCGAGCACGATCCCCCGCAGCCCACCGATGTCGAAGGCGGCAACGGTGTTTTCGCGGTCGCGGTCGCCCTTCGCCAGAAAGGCTTCGAGCGCCTCGTCGAAGGCCTCGACGGCCGCCCGCTCGGTCTCCGGCGCGTCGAGCACCCGGAATCTCGGATCGATGCCGACCGCCACCGGGTGGGCCGAGAGCAGGCGGTTGCAGAAGCCGTGGATCGTGGTGATCCAGGCACCGCCGAGCGACGGCAGCAGCTCCTCGGCGCGCGCCGATCCCGCCTCGGCCCGGCGCTCGATCTCGGCGCGGATCCGCTGGCGCAGCTCCGCCGCCGCCTTGTCGGTGAAGGTGAAGGCGAGGATTGCCCCGGGGGAGACCCCGCGCTCGCAGACCAGCCGGCAGTAGCGGTCCACCATCACCCCGGTCTTGCCGGTGCCGGCACCGGCCTCGACCAGGACCTCGGCGCCGCTCGCCTCGATTGCCGCTCGCTGCTCCTCGGTCGGCTTGCTCTCGCTCATCGCTCGTCGTCCTCCTCGTCGCCCAGCGGCTCGACCGGCGCCCGGTCGCGGCGGCAGATCGGCGCGAAGTCGCAGAACGGGGGGCAGACGCCGTGGTCGCGCAGGCCCGGGCGGGGACCGGGGTCGCGGTCGATCCGCCCGCTGCGCATCCTGGCCACGATCGCGCCGGCCCGGCGTCGGGCGTCGGCGAGCAGCTCGTCGAACTCCTCGGCGCTGACCCTGTCGGTCTTGGAGAGTCGGTAGCCGTCGAGCTCGGCCGCGGCGTCGTCGACCACGAGCCCTCTCGGCCGGCGTTCCGAGGTGGCGCGCAGCGGGTGGTAGAGGCCGCCGACGATCTCCGTCCCCCAGAGCTCGGCGACGGCGATCAGGTAGAGCTGCAGCTGCAGCTTCGCCTCCTCCTCGAGCTTTTCCCGCGCGGAGACCCTGCTCGAGAGCTTGTAGTCGAGGACGAGGGCGCGACCGTCGGGCGCCCGGTCGACCCGGTCGATCGCCCCGTGCAGGCGCCAGCCGTCGAGCTCGAGGACCGGTTGCGCAACCTCCTCCGACTCGGAGAACTCCTCCTCCAGCAGCCAGGGCTCGAAGCCCCCCGTCTCCCGGCGCGCCTCCTCGGCGAGGAAGCGGGTCAGCAGCCCCTTGATGCGGGCGAGCATGGCGCGCTCGGCCGGGTGCTCGCCGAGCTCCCTCGTCGCCGCGATCTCGTCCACCAGCTCGTCGCCGCGGGCGATCCAGGCGTTCAGGGAGCCGGGACGGGGGAGGGCGTCGCCCCCGGGGCGCTCCTTGTAGAGGGAGTAGAGGGCGGCGTGCATGATGCCGCCCTGGACGAGCGGATCGGGGGGTGGGTCGAGCGGCTGGGGCGAGAGCTCGTGGGAGACGAACCAGCGGTAAGAGCAGACGTCGAAGACCTCCAGGGTGGTGCCGCCGTAGGCGTGGACGTCGCTGAGAGCCGCGATCACGGACGGATTCGAGAGCGGCCCGGGCGCCCGGGTGGCGGCCTCGGTGTCGAGGGCGCTCGCCAGGCGCGCCCGGATTCGCTCGGCGGTCTCGCCTGCGGCGCCGGCGAGGTCGAGCAGCCGCTCGGGGTCGGCGCCCGGGCCGCGGGCGGCGATCGTCCGCGCCAGCTCGGTCTCCGACGGCGCGTCGGCGAGGCGGTGGACGACCTCGGCCAGAGTGCGGCCGCGGAGCTCGCCCTCGGCCGGCTCGAGCAGCTGCCTGACGTCACCGAGAAAGGGGGAGGGCGCCTCGGCGGCGCCGTTCTCGTCGCTGTCGCGGTAGGAGAGGAAGAGGCGCCGTCTGGGCAGCGCCAGGCAGGCGTGGAACAGGTAGCGCTCCTCGGCCTCGTCGGCGTGGCGCGGCTGCAGGCTCAGCGATTCGCGCTGGCGCTCGGAGAGGAACGGGTCGGAGTGCCCGGCGCCGCGGGGGAACTCGCCATCCTGCAGGGAAGCGACGAAGACGTTGTCGAAGCGGGCCGCCCGCACCCGGCGCGGGTCGGTGATCCTGACCCGGTCCTCGACCGGTCCGCTCCATACCCGCACGGCGATGCCGGCCACCGCCTGGGCGATCGATTCGGGCAGCGGCGCCAGGCCGTCGAGCTCGGCGCGCTCGGCCATCGCGGTCGCGATTGCCGCCGCCGCGCGCGCCTCCAGCTCCGAGCCCACGCGGGCGCCCATCGCCGCCGCGAGCCTGCCGACCTCCGCCGCCAGGTCCGCGGGACGGCCCGCCGCCTCACGCACGCGGGCGACGTCCTCCGGTGGCGCGCCGTGCTCCTCCTCCCAGAGTCGCAGCGCCTCGGTCGCGGTCTGGACGCGACCGCGGCGGAGCCTGCGCTCGAACCAGTCGATCCGACTCGGCGAGGTGCCCGAGGGGCCGCGCAGGTAGCGCATCAGGTCCGTCGCCCGGCCGGTCCCAAGGATCGCTTCCAGCAGGGCGGTCAGCGAGCCGCCGACCGAGGTCGTCGCGACCGGGATCTCGGCCTCGAGTGCGGTCGCGACGCCGTAGGACTCGAGGATCGAGGCGATCAGCGGGCCGCGCCGCCCGGGGTCGCGGACGACGATCGCGATCTGTTCGGGGTCGGTTCCGGCGGCGAGCCGGCGCGCCACCTCGACCGCGATCGCCTCGGCCTCGCCGCGCTCGCCGGCGGAGCGCAGGAAGGTGAGGCTCTGGTCGACGGGGCGGCGCCCCGCCTCGGTCGCGCCGAAGCCGCGCTCGAGGTGGAAGAGCAGCGGCGAGTCGGTGTTGGCGGGGTCGGCCGGCGCCTCCTCGGTCGAGTCGACCCCGATCTCCCCGAGCGCGGCGAGCAGCGGAGCGTTGCGGCTCGCGAGCGCGTCGTGCGCCTCCTCGAAGGGCAGCGCCACGGTCACTTCGACCACCGCGGCGAGCGCCCGGATCAGGTCCAGCTGGTTGCGGGTGAGATCGTCGAGGCCGTAGAGGAAGACCGGCCGTCGCCAGAACGGCTCCCCGGCCTCGAGCAGGGCAATCGCATCGCGCGCGATGCCGTGGGTGTCGACGGTCCCGAGCCCGTCGCGCACCCGCGCGTAGCCGGCGAACAGGGTCGCGATGTCGCCGAGGTAGGCGGAGCCTTCGAGGGTCCCGGCCGCCGCTTCGACGTCCGCCGGCTCGAGGCCCGCGCCCTGGAGCTCGTCGAGCAGTCGCTCGAGCGCCAGCGGAAAGCCCGGGTGGGGGACGGAGCCGCGCAGCGGCCCCATCGCCGCTCGCCCCTCGTTCACCGCCGCCGCGACGGCGCCGAGGCGCTGGGCCGGGGTGAGGACGGCGCCCGGAGGCGCCCCGCCCGCCGTGGCCACGGCTCGGAAGAGGCCGCCGAAGGTCATCACGTCGGCGCCGAGGACGGCGCCGCTCGCGCAGAGCTCGCGCTCGAAGGCGTAGACGTCGTCGAGGGTGGGGACGACGAGGACCGGATCGCGATCGAGCACCGCAATCAGGGCGCGCCGGATCCGGCCGGCGCGGCCCGAGTTCGGAGGTCCGTGGATCAGCTTCAGCGACACGCTCTCACCCTATGTATGAGCCCGGCGCGTCCCCGCCGCAAACTGCGGCATCCCAGCGCCATTTTGGCGTCTACCGCCCCCTCTAAATTGCACGGCAGATGGCTCTCTGCTTCGTAGACCCCGCCGACGCGATCCGCGCGATCTCAGATTCGATCGGCCGCGAGGCCCGTCGCCAGCTGCTCGGCGAGGCGGTTCGCTCCTGGGTCGACGAGATCCCCGACCAGGAGCTCGAGACCCACTACGCCAAGGCCCTCTCCGAGCTCGACGAGCACGACCTCTCGATGCTCGCCGCCTGGCACGGCTCGCTCGAGGTGGGCCACCCGGTCCCAAACCGCGACTTCCTGATGGGCGCCTTCGGCT